>Ga0194125_10013968_pt1 | contig 10346 bp, 9 predicted proteins | sample TA2KigC250mmetaG_FD_148626 | JGI IMG/M metagenome (GOLD analysis project Ga0194125, IMG submission 148626) | Freshwater microbial communities from Lake Tanganyika, Tanzania - TA2015034 Kigoma Deep Cast 250m | ecosystem: Environmental > Aquatic > Freshwater > Lake | place: Tanzania: Lake... | reverse complement strand
TAAATATTAGCGTTGAATAGAATAATTCTTTAAAAACCTTGAGAGGCTTAGCTCTACAAGTATGTCTACTTAAACTGCATTTTTTGGGTTAATCTTAATACAGTGGACGGTAATAAGAATTCATCAACTCAATTGCAGTATAATAGTTATAATTATGAGTTATTGATAGCTGTATAATAAATGTCCTTTCCCATTTGTCATTCCCGTGAAAGCGGGAATCCAGAAAAAGGCAATGTCACTGGATTCCTGCCTCCGCAGGAATGACAAGGATACCGACTGATATAGGACATTAGTTTTACATGAATCAATAGTTCAATAACGATACACAAGAAAAACTCAAAAATCGAGAAATTGCAGAAACCTTTACTATGAATCTTATTACAGCATCCAGTATAGCATTTATAGCGAGCTTCTGTACTTTAGTGATAGAGATTGTCGCTGGTCGCATCCTCGCACCATTTGTAGGTGTTTCTCTTTACACATGGACGAGCATTATAGGCGTTGTCCTCGCAGGAATCAGTATAGGCGCATATTTAGGCGGCAAACTGGCTGATAGATACCCTCAGAAAAAAACCTTAGGATGGCTACTCTTGTTATCAGGTTTGGCAGCGTTTTCAATCGCACCTCTTACAACTGTGATTGCACAATACCCTTTTTCCGTAGCACTTATGTGGCGGATCCTCTTTGTAACAACAATCATATTTTTTATCCCGAGCTTTCTCCTTGGAACCATCTCACCGGTTGTGGTAAAGCTCGCAATTCAGAATTTAGACAAGGTGGGGAATATTGTAGGGAAAATATATGCCTTTTCAACATTGGGTTCAATCCTTGGCACTTTTGCAACCGGGTTTTTTCTAATCTCATGGATGGGGACACGGAACATCATACTCATGATGGGTGCAATATTAATCTGCACTGCGATCTTTTTGGGGTCATTATTCAAGACAAAAAAACCTGCAATTGCATTGCTACTCTTTCCTTCTTTCCTCATATGGAGCACATATGGTTCTGTATTCGAGCACCCTGATATATATGCTTACTTTTATAAGGAAAGTAACTATTTCACAATAAAATTAAATAAAATGCAAAGCACAGATGGGGAGACATGGCTTGAGTCCCTGGTACTTGACCGCCTCCTGCAATCAGTCGTAGACACAGAAAATCCACTCCATCTCGAATACGGATATGAAAAGATCTACTCTGAGGTTTTTGAATGGAAATTTAAAAAAGGGGCAGAGTTTAAAAGTTTAACAATCGGAGGCGGAGGATATACCTTTCCGAAATATATTGAGGTTGTTTATCCCAATGCACTTATTGACGTCGTTGAGATAGATCCAGAGGTAACAAAAGTTGCGTATACATACTTGGGGTTACCCCGAAATACAAAAATTAATACGTATAACACAGATGGACGCTGGTTTGTAATGAACTGTGCTTTAAAGTATGACGTTATATTTATTGATGCATTTAATGACCTTTCAATACCCTACCATTTAACAACAAAAGAATTTGCCCAGCAGCTCAAAAGCATTATGGCTCCAAATGCTCTATTATTGACGAATATTATTGACAACTTTAAAAAGGGTGCTTTTCTTTCCTCATATATCAGGACATTACAAGAAGTCTTCGGCAATAAGAATGTTTATCTTATATCTGTAAATCCCGAGTCACAAAATATAGGGATAAGTACTTTTATTGTAATTGCGGGCAATGGTAATCTGGATATAAACGATTTTAGCCTGTATAGCAAGTCTCAGAGGGATGTCATATCACATGTGGTACCAGAAAAAGTCATGGATGATTTTCTGAGTAAAAGACATTATGTTGTGTTAACAGATGATTATGTGCCTGTTGACAATCTTCTCGCACCCGTGTTTGAAGAAAGATTTAATTATTACAGGTAGGATTAATAGTATATGAGTGGTATCGCTATCTGGATAACAGGACTTCCCGGAAGTGGAAAAAGCACAGTTGCTGATGCATTAAAAAGAGCCCTTTCTGAATTTATTATTCTCAGGATGGACGAATTAAGGAAAATCGTGACGCCTGAACCAACCTATTCTGATGCTGAAAGAGAAATAGTTTACAGGACACTTGTTTATGTCACAAAGATACTCACTGAACACGGACATGATGTAATCATAGATGCTACAGGGAATCTCAGGAGATGGCGTGATCTCGCAAGAAGACTTATACCACGATACATAGAGACATATCTCAGATGTCCGATTGAGTTGTGTGGAGAGAGAGAAAAGCAGAGGATAGAGACACACGGAGCACCAAAGGATATCTATAAGAAGGGAGCCGAGGGCTGGCCTATTCCTGGCATGGTAGTGCCTTATGAAGAGCCATTGAATCCTGAAATTATAATCGATACAGATAAAATGTTACTAAAAGATACAATTGAAATAATAAAAAGGAAGATAGAGGCCTCTTCTCTATAAGTGCCTATAATTTATATCCTAAAAAATCTTCTGGCACCAAATCCTTTCAGTTCAAACATTACTGCAATACTGAAGTCATGCGGTTTCTTCACAAACTCCAGATTTATACCCCAGCATTGACTTGTATACTTTAGGTTCATCGTAATGTCTGATATCTTTTTTACTGTGCCATCATACCAGAATCTTCCTTCTGTATATAAAAATTTATAGGGCTGGATCCCGATTCCTGCTCCATAAAATGTAATATCTTCTTGCCTGTTATATCTCTGCCCAGCTCCAATTGTTGCATCTGAGACCTTTATCCACATATCAGAATTGACGCTTTCAACCCTGCCCTTATGGACATCATAACTTGTATCAAGGCGAAGAGAGATAGGCTTTTTTACCCCAACCTCGAGCTTTAAAGGGAGGAACGGCCTGTCTCCATTATATGAGTCAAAACCCTGTGAAACCCTGAGAACCATCAACTCTCCACTGTTATTTAAAAACCTGTTCAGTAAAGCGAGTTCTATCTTAGATGTTTTCTTGAAAAGCTCTGTTGAATCGAATACAGGCAAGTTATTCTCAGAATTCGTGATAAGATGATATTCAATGGAAGGTTCTATGATGTGTGTGAATGATTCGTACCTCTTTATCAGCCTTGTATGAGTGACAATACTATACTCAATGGCTTCCCTGTGAGGAGAGTTTCCACTTTCTTCATTGTTACGGAGGGAATATGCTGTCTCACGTAATGCGAGTTCCTGTGTGACAACAATATCACTGCCAAATGTATGGTAAATCTTTGGATAGATATCAAGTCTCTGTCCGGATACACTTTGATCACTCCAGAAATTGGAGACTGTTGCAATAGTCGAAAACCAGAAATTTCCAACCTTTGTAGGGTTCAAAACATATCCTGCCTCAGGTAATCTCTGGGCAGGTTTAGTTGTATCCTTAAGGTCTACCCAATACTGTGATAAAAGATACGCACGGGAATTTGTAAGAGGAAGCGATATCTCTCCATCTGACTCAAGGAAACGATTTGTACGTATCTGAAAATGAGGATTGTACTCTCTGAAAAAGTCCTTTTCGTTTACATAGTTTATATTGAGAAAACCACCAATTCCATCTGTGGACCTTTGCTCGTGGACAGCCCTGAATTCATAGAAATCTTTCTTAAGTTCTGTATCTCTTATATGATAAAGCCATGCATTGCCTTTTATATCTCCAGGTTCTACATACCTGTATTCTAAGCCTTCCCCAATACCTCGTTTTGAGTATATATCCATGAGAAATGTTAAATCCCTGTTTTCCGATATTGCCCAGAAGAAAGGTGTATTGAGATGTATCCCTTTTGATTTACTATACCCTATAACCGGTGGGAGCAATCCTGTTTGTCTTTCAGTATGAATCGGTGCCAAAAAATAAGGGGTATAAAGGACAGGAATATTATTAATACGAAAAGAAACGTCTCTGGCTTTCAATCTTTCTCCGACCACCGCATTTACATCTCTACCCCTGAAACACCATGCAGGCAGTGGACCATCACATGTAGTAAAAGTTGCCTCCGGGCTAAAGTAATAACCCTCCCCTCTTTTTTCAATTTCCCTTCCTGAGATATGGTAATTCTCTTTTTTGAAGAAAATCTCTGTATCGAATAGTCTGCCTGTTTTTGTTTTAAGATTTAACTCGGCCCTGCTTGCGGTAAATGACATGTCTTTATCACTGTATCTGACATTCCCTATCGCAATTGCCTCAGATGTTTGCTCATTATATCTCATCTCATCTGATTCGATGGAGACCTCTCCCTGCTGAGCTTTTACAGAGCCTTTTGCAATATAGGTAGATGTCTCTTTTTTGTATTCAAGAGATTCTGAGGTTATGTTCATCTGCTCATCAGCAGAGCAGTAAGCAGAAAACAGTAAGCAGAAAACAGTAATAAATAAAATAATGACTTTAATCAAATGTCTTTTACTTATAACTTGAAACTTGTAACTTGTAACTGTCGTTATCATTCCCTGAGCCTCGCGAGCACACCCTTCTGTCCGATAACCTCTTTCGCCTCTCCTATTGTATAAAAAGAGCCTGCAATCACAATAAGCGAGGAGTGAGGATTAATGAGAGAAGAGTTTGTGGCCATTTCAATAGCATCCTTAACAGTCGATGCAATTTGAACATCATGGAATCCTAAAGATATCGCAATACCGGCAAGTCTTTCAGGGGAAGCAGCCCTTTCATAATCAGGTGAAGTAAATATTATCTCAGAAGCCAATGGAAGAAAAGGCTTCACAATACCTTCAATATCTTTGTCACCCATAATGCCAAGCACAACTATAACTTTTTTATTTTTCCCGAGAAAGTTTTTTTTCAACGCATCAGTAAGCGCCTCTGCTGCGGCAGGGTTATGTGCACCATCTATCACGATAGGCGGGTCTTCTTTTATAATCTCAAGCCTTCCCGGCCACCTCACACTCGAAAGGCCATCCCTAATAAAGTTCGGAGTCCGGAGTTCGGAGTTCGGAACAATTTTTTTAAAAAGGAGTTCAGCGGTTTTAATGGCAACTGATACATTCTGGAGCTGGTGCTTTCCTATGAGAGGAAGATGTAAATCATTCATCGAGAGTGAACCCTTATTAAGGTAATCAAAGTATATTCCGGTAAGATCTTCCTTTTTAAGTACCGAAGAAAAATCCCTTCCGTAAAGATACTTTTCTGCATTTTTTTCCTTTGCCTTTGCTTCAATGATTTCTAACACTTCATGGACTTGAGATGAGATAACAACAGGTACCTCGTCTTTTATAATGCCTGCTTTCTCAGTGGCTATATCTCTTAATGTGTTGCCGAGAAACTTCATGTGGTCGTAACTTATATTTGTGATTACAGACACCGCGGGTATAATGATATTTGTCGCATCGAGTCTTCCTCCCATACCAACTTCTATTACTGCAACATCTATTTTTTTTCTTTTGAAATACTCCAGTGCTGTTGCAGTTACTACTTCAAAAAATGTTGGTGAAAAATCACCCGAGTGTATAACTATTTCTCTTACTTCATCTATAAGATCAATTACTTCTTTCTCTGTTATCTCTTCATCATTAATCCTTATCCTCTCTGTGAAACTCACAAGATGAGGTGATGTGAATAGCCCGACCTTGAGGCCGGCAGATTTTAGAATTGATGCAATAATCGCAGATGTTGAGCCTTTTCCATTTGTTCCTGCGATATGTATGGAAGGGAATGATTTATGCGGTTTTCCGAGTGCGGATAAGAGCCTGTCTATATTATCAAGACCGAATTTAATACCGTACTTCTGGAGGCTGTAAAGATAATGAATCGTCTCGCTGTAGCTCATGAGAGGAGTTCAATGAGCTTCGCAACTGTTTCCTTCAGACTTTTTCTATCGACAACTATATCGAGAAGCCCGTGCTCAAGGAGAAAGTCAGCCCTCTGAAAATCCTCAGGAAGTGGCTGTTTAATAGTCTGCTCAATCACTCTTGGGCCTGCAAAACCAATCAGGCTTTTTGGTTCAGCAATAATGATGTCTCCGAGCATCGCAAAGCTTGCAGTGACCCCGCCAAATGTCGGATCACACAGAATGGATATATAAAGAACACCGTTATCTTTCAGCCTTCCTATTGCAGCAGCAACCTTTGCCATCTGCATAAGTGAGAATATCCCCTCCTGCATCCTCGCACCCCCGGATGAGGAAACAATGATGAGAGGTTGTTTCTTTTCATTAACCCTTTCTGCGATCCGTGAGATTTTTTCACCCACAACAGAACCCATACTCCCGCCCATAAAGAAAAAGTCCATGACAACTACACTCACAGGATGACCTTTTATAAGTGCATCACCTGAAATCACTGCCTCCTTAAGACCACTCTTATTTTCATTCTCTTTTAACCTGTCTTTATAAGAGACGGCGTCCTTAAAATGAAGAGGGTCACCTGACTTAATCTCTGCATCCAGTTCTATGAAGCTTCCTTCATCAACAAGGAGTCTTAATCGCTCTCGAGCACTTATTCTGAAATGGTAATTGCATTTTGGACAGACCTTAAGGTTTCTCTCTATCTCCTTCTTATAGACGACCTCCTTGCAACTATCGCACTTGACCCACAGACCTTCGGGTATTTTTACCTTTCTGTCAGTCTTTAGATCTTTCGTCTTTTTAAACCAGGCCATTTATTGCCTCCCTCAGACTGATAAGATAATTCCTCAGCTCATCAGGGGACTCATGAAATCTTCTCACTATTGCACTTCCTACGATTACACCATCAGATACTTTTGCAACTGCCGATGCCTCCTCAGGAGTCGAGACTCCAAAACCGACTGCTATAGGCTTGTCTGTGTATTTCCTTATTTCTGATAGCAATGTTTCTGTAGAGCTATCGAGTAAAAGTGCCGCACCTGTGACACCGGTTATTGTGACATAGTATATAAAACCTTTCGATGCCTTTACTACCTTCTTTATCCTGTCACCAGTTGAAGTTGGTGCAAGAAGAAAAATAGTACTGAGATCAGCTTTCCTTGATTGTTTTATAAAATACTCTCCCTCATCTAGAGGCAAATCAGGTACAATCACTCCATCAACCCCTGCATCTTTTGCATCTTTTATAAAATTTTCCTCACCATACTTAAATACAGGATTGTAATAAGTCATAAGGACTATGGGTATCTGCGTGCTCCGTCTCAATTCTTTTACAAATGCAATGACCTTTTTCAATGTCACACCTGCCTTCAATGCCCTCTCTGATGCCCTCTGGATTGTCGGGCCATCTGCAATTGGATCTGTAAAAGGAACACCCAATTCAACAATATCTGCCCCACACTCCTCAAACATAAGTACAATATCTCTTGTTCTCTCAAGAAAAGGGTCTCCTGCCATGATATAAGGGATAAAGGCTTTTCTGTTTTCCTTTTTTAATTTCCGAAATGTCCTTTCAATCCCTGATGTCACAGCTCTATCCCCTTAATCCTTGCCACATGCTGGACATCCTTATCACCTCTCCCTGAAAGGTTCACTATAATAATTTTCTCTTGAGAAAGTTTCGGTGCAAGTTTTACAACTTCTGCGAGCGCATGGGCAGACTCCAGTGCAGGAATAATGCCTTCTGTATTTGATAAAAGCTCAAATGCAGAGAGGGCCTCATCATCAGTTGCATATGTGTAGTGAATACGCCCTTTGTCCTTAAGATAAGGATGCTCTGGCCCAATAGCTGCGTAATCAAGCCCTGCAGATACAGAATGAGTCCCAAGAACATTTCCGTCCTCATCCTGTAATAGATACGTTTTACACCCCTGAAATACTCCAATAGAGCCACCTGCGAACCTCGCTGCATGTTCCCCTGTTTCGATACCTCTGCCGCCTGCTTCAACACCAACCATTTTTATGTCTTCATTCAGAAACTCATAAAATAATCCAATAGCATTGCTTCCACCACCAACACAGGCTACGAGATAATCAGGGAGTCTTCCTTCGACATCGAGTATCTGCTTTCTTGTCTCTTTTCCCATGATTGATTGGAAGTCTCTCACCATCACAGGAAATGGATGTGGGCCGAATACCGTACCCAGGACATAATGTGTTGTATGGACATTCGTAGTCCAATCACGCAAAGCTTCATTAATTGCATCTTTCAATGTCTTTGAGCCTACTGGTACTTCAGTAACCTTTGCACCGAGTAGTCTCATCCTGAATACATTCAATGCCTGCCGCTGCATATCCTCGGTGCCCATATATATTTCACATTCAAGGCCAACAAGTGCTGCTCCTGTTGCAGTTGCCACACCATGCTGCCCAGCGCCTGTCTCTGCAATTACTCTTTTCTTCCCCATCTTCTTTGCGAGTAATGCCTGAGCAAGAGCATTGTTAATTTTATGTGCACCGGTATGTGCAAGGTCCTCACGTTTCAGATAAACTTTTGCACCACCAAGATGTTCTGTGAAGCGTTTTGCAAAATAAAGTGGAGTTGGTCTTCCTATATAAGTCTTCTGGAGATAGTTGAGTTCTTTTTGGAATTCCCTATCTTTTTTTGATCTCAAGAATGCCTCTTCCAGTTCCATAAGAGCAGGCATGAGGGTCTCAGGAACAAAACGACCACCGTAACTCCCAAAATACCCTTTTCTATCAGGTAACTTTTTGATAATTCCCCCTCCTCTTCTACCCCTATGACGTGATTTTTTGTGTCTGTTATTATACCACAATATAAAAAGCCTGAAAGATGAAGAAATCTGGAGAAAAGTTTAAAATATCAATGGGATATTAAGATAGAGTGATAGATGATATGAAAGAACAGTAAAAGGAGAGTGATAAAATGCAAAAATATAAATGCTCTGTTTGTGGATATATATACGACCCTGAAAAAGGAGATCCTGATTCAGGCATAAAACCAGGAACGCCTTTTGAGGAATTGCCTGAAGACTGGGTTTGCCCTGTGTGTGGAGCTGATAAATCATTATTTGAAAAGGAAGGTTAACTATGACGGTGAGAGAAATAAAGAAAGATGTCTACTCAGTGGGCGCAATAGATTGGGATAGAAGGTTATTTGACGAACTCATTCCCCTTCCAGACGGAACAACTTACAACTCCTATGTAATAAAAGGGAGTGAAAAAACAGCGTTAATAGATACTGTTGACCCGACCAAAGAATACGAGCTTTTAAGTAACCTCGAGAAACTCGGTATAAAACGCATTGACTACGTAATCTCTCATCATGCTGAGCAAGACCACTCAGGAACTATACCTAAAATTCTTGAGATTTTTCCAAAAGCAAAGGTACTCACCAATCCCAAATGCAAAGATATGCTCATAGACCTCCTCTTGATACCTGAGGATAAATTTATCACCGTAAATGACATGGAGACAGTTTCTCTGGGGAACAAAACACTCGAGTTCATCTTTGCTCCATGGGTCCACTGGCCTGAAACCATGTTTACGTACCTTAAAGAAGATAAGATTCTGTTTCCATGCGATTTCTTAGGTTCACATCTTGCAACGAGCACTTTGTTTGCAACTGATGAACCTAAAGTTTACGAGTCAGCAAAAAGGTATTATGCAGAGATAATGATGCCGTTCAGGACAAGCATCAAGAAACATCTGGAAAGAATAAAAAGCTTACAGATTGAATTAATTGCTCCAAGCCATGGACCGATTTACTTAAAGCCTGATTTTATTATTAATGCATATAAAGAATGGGTTTCAGACGAGGTAAAGAATGAGGTTGTTATCCCGTTTATCTCAATGCACGGCAGTACAAGAAAAATGGTGGAACACTTCATGAATGCGCTCATAGAAAGAGAGATAACGGTAAAACCATTTAATTTAACAAAAACTGATATTGGAGAACTGGCAATGGCACTTGTAGACGCCGCCACCATAGTTATCGCCTCACCAACAGTGTTAGTTGGTCCTCATCCGAATGTTGTGTATGCAACATATCTGGCAAATGCGTTAAGGCCAAAACTGAAATTTGCATCGGTGATTGGTTCTTATGGTTGGGGCGGAAGAATGATAGAAAATCTAAAAGGAATGCTCACCAATCTTAAGGTAGAAATTATTGAACCTGTTATTATCAAAGGGTTTCCACGAGAAGGAGATTTCAGGGCATTGGACAGATTGGCAGACGAAATTTTTAAAAAGCATAAAGAAAATAAAATCATTTAAAAAATAAAAGGATTCAAGGTCACATATCTGACCTTGAATCCTTTATCCGTTTCCTGGCAAGTTTAGATAAAGTCCTCTTTATCCCTCAAATGTTATTGCTGTGACAGGACATGTATCAGCAGCTTCCTGGCAGTCACAGGTATTACATTTATCAGGCCCTATGACATATGCCTTCCCATCGTCTCTCGTTTCGAATACCTCAGGGCATAGCTCCGAGCATGTGCCACAACCTTCACATAAGTCCCAGTCTATTACAG
>Ga0194125_10013967_pt1 | contig 10347 bp, 8 predicted proteins | sample TA2KigC250mmetaG_FD_148626 | JGI IMG/M metagenome (GOLD analysis project Ga0194125, IMG submission 148626) | Freshwater microbial communities from Lake Tanganyika, Tanzania - TA2015034 Kigoma Deep Cast 250m | ecosystem: Environmental > Aquatic > Freshwater > Lake | place: Tanzania: Lake... | reverse complement strand
CGGCATACGATATTGTCAATGCTGTACCTGAACCACCTTCTGCAGGAGCAATGCCTATCCAGTTATAGACAGGGCAATTCTCATACCCGATATCTCCACTATCGAAGATAAAATACCCGTAAGCATCCTGTCCCAATGGGTCTGTAACCAAAGGGTTTCCAATAGTGAGGGTAAAGCTTTCTGAATCTGAGTATCCCAAACCGTTATATAGATACAGTTCCATAGGAATGGTCATTCCTACGATAGAAGTAGCGCTGGTTCTGATTGTAAATGGATTTGATGAATTTGAATAACTGCTTCCTGAGTTTATACTTCCAAATACTTTTACTGAATCTGTTACAATAATATAGCTACTATATGAGCGCAATACGGCGTTTACATTTGTAGCTGTTTCTGTTCCGTTGTTTATTGTGGTTAAGTACAATTGTGCTATTTCGTTAACTTCCAGATAATTATTTGTACCGATTACCGTGTGACTAACATAATCTAAATCAGCACTTCGAACAATATGAGGTATTACCATAGACCAAGAACCTGCAGAACTATTTACAGATAAGTAAAAAGTTATTGGATATTTATCAGGACAATTTTGATTAACTGAAAATACGATTGCATTTGCAGAAGTCACAACCGTGTTGGAAACAGCGTCAGGAAAAGTAAATGTATTTGAAACAATTTGAATATATGGATCATTACAATTGATAGTTCCGGTTATTGAGTTTATTGTGGTTGTTTTTGTATTTTTCAATTTTACTTTGTATTCTATCGATTCTCCCGCATTTATGTTTTGATTATCGTTTCCTGAAGAACCCCCATTGTTATCATCATCAATAATTGAACTATTGTAAACAAGCCCGTCTCCGATAACTCCAACTTTTTGTATAGTGGGCTTGTAATTATGTTTGCTAACAGTTACTGTTATTGAATCAGATAAAGTCGAAGGGATTGTGAACAGAATTTTCCCAAGATTATTAGTATATCCAGTGACATTCAGATTATTCGTCTGCCATAGGTTAACTGTTGCATTGGGAATAGGGTTGTTTGAATTGTCGTTAACTGTTAATTCTAAAGACGTGGATTGAGGTAAAATAAATGTGGGACTACTAACTTGCATTGATCCCGGCCTGGTTATAAAAATCTCAACCGTTGGGTCACCTACTAAGTTACAGATTCTATTAAAAAATAAGGCAGCAGTAGGATTTGCAATGTTAAAAACACTCTGTAAATAGCTTTTGGAAAACAGCAATGCTTCGCCCATTGTTCTCATGTTGTAAACAAATATACCTTCATAGAGGGCTCCTGTAAGGCAATTATTAAATCCGGTATGGGTTGAACTTGTCGACATTCCAATAGCAGTTATTCCTCCTGCTGGTGCAGCGGATGTTCCAAGTTTTACAAAAGCTTCTATTGTAGCATCGCTTTGTATATTTCCGGTAGCACATGTTATCATAACTCCATGATTTAGTCTGTATCCATTTATCAGACTCGAACTGGGAGACCACCCACTCATGTTAATATAGCCTCGATAATTATATATTCCAACTCCGGTATTAATGGCATTATTGATATCAGTAGGAGATGGTTCTGTGCTGTACAGTTTTGTATAAGAGTAATTAGGATTAACGTTTCGAGACAAATCATAGATATACTCACTCGTATATTGGGTTGATATCCCGGATGGATCTGTATCTGCGACCAAAAGCATCCTATCAAGCCATTGGGCTGTCGCCAGATTGATATTTTTCTCGTAAAGTACTACTTTGGCATAGTAATTAACGAAATCAATACTCGATGCTATCGATATTCTGCCAATCTGAACATCGCCGTAATTATCGCTTCCTGCAAGCAGTGTATATGAATAATCACCATATGAAGTAGTATATCCTGTATTTGTTTCCGACCATGTTGGAATGCCATAAGTTCCTGAAACGTCTCCAAGCAATAATACCACATCCGGCCTTGTTGAAAGTGTGTTGTATTGTGTCTGAATATATGATTTAATTGATGTATTTATTGTTCCTGTAGTAGTTGTTGAAGCTGTGTTAACAATATATCCCTTTTGCTTTTTCCACGTAACAAAGTCATTGAACGTATTATTGAAGACGGTATCTCCTCCGGAAGGATATATAATCAGCAATTTTGGTTGAATGATTGCTGTAGCTTCATCTCTAACGTTTTCATAGTTAAGCAATAATCCGCTGTAGATATTACCAAAACTTTGTGAGTATTGTCCTGTAAACTCATTTATGTAGGATCCAGCAGACTGTCTGTATCTCAGTGTAATAGTCGCTGTTTTGATTACAGAGATATCCCCGCTCTTTGTGTCATATTGGAAAGGATAAACATTGAGACTAACGACTCTGAAGTCTCTTAATTGCCCCGGTTCGGATACTGCTATCTGATTCAAAGGATACAAATTGCCTGAATCTTTATCATTGCGTATTACATCGTTATTCAAAAGATTTACTGAAGATAGAGTTTCACTGTCGTCTATATCAAAAAGCAAATCCGCATCCATCCCATCCGGTATGGCTATCATCGTGGAAAAGATTGGTAGAGTCGGCGTTTCGCCTATATAGAGGTGATTTCTGGAGCTGGTAACTATTGTTTTATAATCAACTCCGTTTTCTGTGACATCTTCCAGATTCCAGTCGCCTAATTCAAACTGAATGACTAATCTATCTTTTGTATCCGATAATATTCGAAAACTGCCATTATCTTTTGCATAAAGCGCAAAAACAATTGTAATGAGAAAGATGCTAACAAGTGTCCTATTCCAGAAACAATTAAAAACCATCATCTTACTTTTGACCTCTAAGTTTATTTTTTATATATTGATATGCAATTTTCAGTGCAATTTTACAACATTTCAGTGTTGTCCCAATTATGACATTTGAAGATACTATGTGTATCTTACTATATTGCAAGAGATTTTAGAGAGTTATCAGAGAGAAAGTCTCTGATGACCCCCAGATGACCCACTGCTGCTATATTGCTGATGTTAAAAGTAAATAGTGGACTATTGAAAACTGAATTCTGTGCTTATTTAGGAACAATCATCCCGTCTGTAACCTCAATTAGCTTAGCAATTTCGGGATATTCCTTTTGAATATCCTGAAGTGTGGGTGTTTTGGGTGGAACAGGTTTTGAAACATCAGTAAAACGGGCAATTAATTTAACATTTAAATCAAAGAATTTTGAAAGCATATCATTTATTACGTCATTAGCGTCAGTAATCATTTTATGTTGAATAAGTGATTGACAATCAATAAAAATAATATTACTGTTAACATTACTTATGCTCTCCTTCTTTAAATAAATAGCAGCCATTTTCTTTTCGGTTTTAAGTTTATTCAGAAAAGCAGTCCAGTTTTCAAGTATATGTTCTTTTGTGAGTTCTTTCACTTTTTTGGGAGGGATATAATCCAGTTCAATCGAGTCTTCCTGTTTGGTCTCTAATGGTTGGATTTTGGGTATTACAACTTTTGGAGCAGGTTTGTCATGTTGAATATCTACTTGTGGTTTTGTGTATTGTCCTTGTTCTAATTTACTCAGGATTTTACTCAGATCTTCCATTTCATCCAATCTGGATAGTTTAAGTAAGACGACTTCAATCAATATAGAAGGATGAGAACTAAGCCTGAGATCCTGTTTAAGCTGAATCAAAATAGTCATAATGTACATCAGATTATTAGAATTGATACTGTTGCTGATATCTTTTATCTGCTTAATGTCATCTTCAATCATGCCTTTCAAGGGAATACCAATCTTACATAACAGCAACTGCCTGACAAACTCAATAAAGCCATTGATAAAATCTATCATATCAACGCCTTGATTGATAATGTCCTGATAGCTCTTTATCAGAGTAATTGAATCGTTGTTATTGATAGAATTCATAATGCTAATGTATGTATTCAAGGGCAATTCACCGAAAATTTCGCTTACCAATGAGATATTGATATCACCATCAGAAAAGGATAGCACCTGATCAAGTAGCGACAAAGCATCCCGCATCCCACCATCAGATTTCCGGGCTATTAAATACAATGATTCTTCATCTATGCTGATATTTTCGTGCTTTGCGATTTCCTTTAATCTGGTCGTAATATCCTCGATAGGTATCCTTCTGAAATCAAATCTCTGACATCTGGAGATAATTGTCGGCAAAACTTTATGTGGTTCAGTAGTGGCAAAAATGAAGACAATATTTTCCGGCGGTTCTTCAAGTGTTTTTAAAAGGGCATTAAAAGCTCCTTTAGACAACATATGAACTTCATCGATAATATAAATCTTATACAATGATTGACTTGGTGCATACAGTAATTCCTTTTGCAATTCTCTAACGTTATCAACACCCGTGTTGGAAGCTCCATCAATTTCAATAACATCTGGAGAAGTACTGGTGGTAATTTCTTTGCAGTTATGGCACTCTCCACATGGAAACTCTGTAGGACCTTTTATACAATTGAGACTTTTGGCCAGTATCCTTGCCATGGAGGTCTTCCCTACTCCTCTCGGACCAGTAAAAAGAAATGCATGACCAATTCTGTTTATCTTGATTGCATTTGCCAATATCTGTGTTATATGATTCTGAGAATAAATCTCAGAAAAGGTTTGTGGTCTGTATTTTCTGGCTAAAACTATATAACTCATTTAACCTCCGAATACAAGATTTTACAATTCTGATATTAAGCAAGTTTTTTTTCCTTTACAGAAACAATGTACTCATTTAACAAAGCTTCATCTTGTAATATTAATAATATGGAGGTTTTTCCATGAAATTAGAAGGAAAAGTCGTTGTTGCACAAGGAGGAGGTCCTACTGCAGTAATTAATCAATCTTTAGTGGGAGTTGTACTTGAATCCCGAAAATTCACCCAAGTAACCAGAGTTTATGGTGCAAGATATGGAGTTGCCGGAATAGTTAATGAAGATTTCATTGATTTAACTCAAGAAACTGCACATAACCTTGAACAAGTTGCAGACACCCCTTCATCGGCGCTATTTTCAACAAGAGATAAACCAGATGGGAAATATTGTAAAGAGATATTCAACGTTCTAAAGGCTCATGACGTGCGATATTTTTTTTATATCGGCGGAAATGACTCTGCTGATACAGTCCGTATTGTCAACGAAGAGGCAAAACTTGCTGATTATGAGTTTAGAGCTATCCATATCCCTAAAACAATTGATAATGATTTAGTTCTTAATGATCATACACCGGGTTACGGATCAGCAGCTAGATTTGTAGCTCAGGCATTTACAGGGGTAAACCTTGATAATAGAGCTTTACCCGGAGTATATATTGGAGTAGTTATGGGTAGACATGCAGGATTCTTGACAGCAGCATCAGCATTGGCTCAGAAGTATCAGGATGATGGCCCCCATTTGATATATTTACCTGAAAGACCTTTTCACAGAGAACAGTTTTTAAATGATGTCAAGGAAGTATTTGATAGCCTTGGAAGGTGTGTTATTGCAGTTTCTGAGGGCATTATTGATGCTAAAGGTGTTCCGATTATTACAAAACTAACTAACAACGTCGAAAAAGATGCACATGGTAATGTACAGTTGTCAGGAACAGGAATGTTAGGTGACTTATTGTCTGATTTAATAAAAGTGAAACTGAAGATAAAACGGGTACGCTCTGATACCTTTGGATATTTACAAAGGTCTTTTATCGGCTGTGTATCAGACATAGATCAACATGAAGCAAGAGAAGTCGGAGAAAAAGCTGCTCATTATGCAATCTGGCATAATCTAGATGGCTCGATTTCTATTCAAAGAACAGGCTTTTACTCTGTTGATTATAAGATTCAGAATCTTGGAGAAATTGCAGGAAAAACAAGACATATGGACGACGTTTTCATAAATGCAAAAGGTAATGGAATCACTGATGACTTTAAGTTTTATTTAAGACCTCTCTTAGGATCAGGCTTTCCAAATGCCCACAAATTAAGAGCTCCTGCTGTAAAAAAAATATTAAACTAATGGTTAATCTTATTAATTCAATACTTGATCGAACCGTAAAACCTCACGATAGCTAATACTTGTTAAGGAGTTGATGAAATCGGTGATCTTCGCTTCAAGTTTATCTAAGTTTTGATTGTTAATAATAGTTTGGTCTGCCATTATTGATTTTTGGGCATCATTGATTTGGGTTTGAAGTCTTCTTAATGCTTCATCCCATGTAATACCACTGAATTTTGTTAATCGATTTGTTTTTGTTTTAATATTAGTTTTTATAAGTAAGATAAAATCAAAGCATCTCTCAAGTCCCAACTCAAACAATAGTGGAACTTCAAAAAAGATAATCTTTTCATTACTTAGATTAACAATTAATTGCATTTCTTTTAGTACGTGTGGATGTATCAACTTATTTAGATAATCAAGTTCTTGCTTATCTTTAAAAACAATGTTTGATACATACATTCTGTCTACACTTCCCTCTTTAATAGATGCTTCTCCCCATCTACTAACCAAGCATTTCTTTATATCTGTTCTATTTAGAACTTTGTGAGCCATTTCGTCTGTATAATAAACTTTGTATTTATTTTCAATTATGTTGCAGACGGTTGTTTTACCGCTGCCAAAAGAACCTGTTACTCCGATTATTAAAGATCTATTTTTTTGTAACATCTGTAACAATCTGCATCAGCTCTTCAAAAGCAATATCTGTTCTAATTATTCTGTCGGAAGCTATTGAAATTCTTCCAGTGTGTTCTGATACAATAATTATAACTGCATCTGTTATTTCCGATAATCCTATTGCAGCTAAATGTCTTGTTCCAAATATTTTTTTGTATTCTGCATTATTTGATAATGGAAGTACGGCTTTTGCTGCAATTATTCTTCCTTTTCTTATTATTAGTGCGCCATCGTGCAAGACAGACTTAGGATTGAATATAGATAAAATCAATCTCAATGATATCTTGGAATCAATCAATTCACTAGTATTTATAAACTCATCTAAACTATCTTTCAATTCTATCACAATCAACGCTCCAATTCTTCTGAATGACATAGCTGATATGGCATCAATCAGAATACTGTTGTATTCATCTTTACTATCATTTGATTTATTAAGTTTTAATGAGCCTATAACATTGAGTTTCGATAAGTACTCTCGAATTTCCGTTTGGTATAGTATGATAAAAACCAATATCCAATAGTTCTTTAATGAGCCGAACAAGCTTGTTAAAATATCTAATTTAAATATCTTTGATATAAAATACACTAATATAATTAATATGACACCAAGCAAGATTTGAATATTCCCTTTGTTTTTAATCCACAAAAGGCTATGATAGATAATGAAAGTGATTATCACTATTTCGATTACTTCAGTGAAACTTGGTATTAAAAAACTCATTCTGAATGCCTATCATTAATGCACATTAGCACTTCGAAAAATTGAACATGTTCCATTACATCATGAACTCTTATAATGTTTACCCCTGTTTTATATGCCTCATATGCAGCAGCAAGTGAGCCTGCAATTCTATTTATTGGAGTAGAATGTAATATATCATTGATAAAGCTCTTTCTTGATGCCCCCAATAGAATTGGAACTGATAGAGTTTGAAAAGTTTTTAAGTTTGATAAAATGCATAAATTATGCTCAAGGTTCTTACCAAAGCCAATTCCTGGATCAATAATGATTCTATCTCTCAATATCCCGCGGCTTAGACATAAATCCATTTGTTGTTCAAAAAAACTACATATTTCATATAAGATATCATCATATTGTGGAGACAACTGCATATTCGTGGGTTCTCCTTGCATATGCATGAGAATAACTCCAACATTTGGATTTTCAGATAACAGCGATATCATATCAGGATCATATCTCAAGGCCGAGATGTCGTTGATTAGATTAGCTCCTGCTCTGATTGCTCTGTCAGCAACATGGGACTTTCTTGTGTCAATTGATATCGGTATGTTTGAAAATTGTCTTATTCCATCGACTATTGGGATAACACGGTTTACTTCTTCTTCAACATTGATTTCTTTTGAACCTGGTCTTGAAGACTCTCCTCCAATATCAATGATATCGGCACCTTGTGAGATAAGTTCCTTTGCTCTTGCGAGAGCACCTTCATATTGAAAGTATTTATTTCCGTCAGAGAATGAATCGGGGGTTACATTCAATATTCCCATAATGGCAGGGTAGTTTTTTTCCCTGAACATTTTAAAAATCATATGTTCAGGCATAGGGTTATTCCGGATTGAAAATAAAGGATATTCGATAGAGTTTAGTGCTATTGTATTTTCTTACAGTAAAAAGCCATTGTTTGAGCGCATTGATTGAGGCATTTGTATAGTTTGGATCCGTGCTGATGATTACCGGTGTAATAGATTCTGCATTTACTGATCCATCCGTTTTAATCTTGAATTGAAGAGTTACTTTTCCATAATCACTAATTGCTGGATTTGGTAACACTGATTTCAAAACAGCAATGCTTCCGTCATTGTCATCCAGTTGATATCCGCTACTGCCTGATTGCCCTGTTTGTAACGAGGATTTTATACCAGACAGGTAGCTTGAACTTATACCCGATACCGGAGCAGTGCTTGATTTTGATAACGGTTTACGTACAGGCGGTTCAATTGATTTAGAGGATGTTGTGACAGGAGCTTGTTTATCAACATAAGGAAGTTGTTCAACAGGTTCATCAATAATATCATTTGACACGACATTTGTTCTTTGATTAGGTATCGTTTCACTACCGGCAGGAGCAAAATTATCCTCAGGAATTTCTTCCATTGGTTCAGTAACAATTTCGATAATAAGCTCGTTAATGCGGGGTGGTATTTTAAATGTAATCAGAGTGAAGCAGATTAAGATGCATAAGTGAATTACCAAAGATAGAAGGTAATCGTTTAATGTTTTTTGATCAGATAAATTCATGAATATTACGGAATTTTGTAAGCTGCGATGGTTATTTTTTCAAAACCTGAGCTTCTTATGATATCCATCATACTGACAACTTCCTGAAGAGCAGTTTCTTTATCAGCCATCAGCCTAACTGCTTGTTCAGGTGACACATAGTATGTGGGCAAGGTATTTTGAAACTGCAGGATATCCATCAATTCGTTATTGAGGATAATCTCATTTGGGCTTTTGTATATGACTTCTATCAATTGAAAAGACTGCTGAGTACCGGATTTCGAGCCCGGTAGTCTGACGCTGATGCCTGTATGTGTAACAAAATTTGAAGCCAGCATAAGGAAAATCAGTAACAAGAAAATAACATCAGTCAGAGAGATGAGAATTGATGATGATATTTTCTTATGAGTTGTAGTTACTTTCATAGTCATTGACTCTTATGATTTTTTGTATACTCTGATCATAAAGTCGTCAATTTGTTCCTGCAGGAGTTTTGCATTATTTTCCGTATGAGAAACCAGATCGTTATAAAAGATGATTGCAGGAATACCGACCACCAAGCCCCCGACTGTTGTGAGGAGGGCTTCCCAGATACCGCTTGCTAAGAGTGTGATATCGATTCCCTGCTGACTATGGGCAGCTATATTGATGAAAACCTTTACCATTCCTGTAACGGTTCCAAGAAAGCCAATCAAAGGAGCTACAGCAGCAATTGTCGATATCCAGCCGAGTCCTTTTTCAAGTTTATGTATAGACATATTGGCTGCAGTTTCAATGCTGTCCTTCACTACGAAATAATCTTCGCTTCTCATGCTGATTGCCTTTTTCAAGACTATACTAAGGGGGCATTCAACATCTATAGTATTTACAGAATTCATAATGCTATCCAGTGAATCTGATACTGCTATCTTTGCAGCGAGTTTTTTGTGCAGAGTATTTACAGTAAATATCTGTCTGTATTTTCCTATTACAATTGCTATTCCTACAATTGAGACAGAGAGAAGGACAAACATCAAAGGTCCACCCTTCATAAAGATACTCAGTATTGTCATTATTTTCCTTTTTTTGTGTAGATGAGATTAACTATAAAACGGGCACAGGTTTAATTGTGCCCGTTATCTTAACAACTTACGAATTTTTACTTTGAAATTCTTTCATAAATACGGATAAATCATGACAAGCCTTCAATGGAAGTGCGTTGTATGTTGATGCTCTGCAACCACCTACGTCACGGTGTCCTTTCAGGCCGACCATACCGTTTTGTTTTGCTTCTTTGATAAATTTTTCTTCGAGTTCTTCGCTCTGCAAGCGGAAAGTGATATTCATCAGAGAACGGTATTCTTTTTTGACTGTTCCTTTATAGAAGCCATCTGAGTTATCAATAGCATCATAGATGTATTGAGCTTTGGCTTTGTTGTTGTCATGGATTTTGGCAAGACCACCATAATTATCAAT
>Ga0194125_10013966_pt1 | contig 10347 bp, 8 predicted proteins | sample TA2KigC250mmetaG_FD_148626 | JGI IMG/M metagenome (GOLD analysis project Ga0194125, IMG submission 148626) | Freshwater microbial communities from Lake Tanganyika, Tanzania - TA2015034 Kigoma Deep Cast 250m | ecosystem: Environmental > Aquatic > Freshwater > Lake | place: Tanzania: Lake... | reverse complement strand
ATTGGTATCGGTTGTACAGGTGGTAACCATCGTTCTCCTGCAATTGTCGAAAATCTGCGAAACTACTTTAATAAACATCCGGTAGACCTGAATATTATCCATCGTGATTTAGGCTGAAATATTATAAAATAATTGATAAACCGCAATAGTCCTATCCTTTACCCCGTTAGAATTCCGCAAGGGCTTTATATGCCGTGTGAAAAACATAAATTCTTATCATTGTACCATCCCTGTGTTAAAACAGGGGCATTCTAACGGGGTTTACAAAGTCCAATTTAAGTTGTTAGTATAATTGATTGTAAGGAGAGGTGGCCGAGCTGGTCGAAGGCAGCCGCCTGCTAAGCGGTTGTGGGAGTAAAATCTCACCCAGGGTTCGAATCCCTGCCTCTCCGCCAGAGATTAGTTTTTAGTTATTAGCTATTAGTTGTTAGTCTAAAAACCAACAACTGAAAACTAAAAACTGACAACTAACAACTTTAAAAATTATGGAGAGTTAAATGAAAAAAAAGATTTTTGTAGTGATGTTAAGTCTTGTTTTAGCTTTTTCAGTAAGTGCATGCAAGAAAAAGGAACCCCAGCCGCCTGTTCCAAAGGCAACTGAACCAATGACACAGGGGCCGATAATGCAAGGTCCGATATCACCAGAGGCACAGCAAACAGTCCTGGGGCAGAGCATGCCAGTCCAAGGAGTTGAAAAACAAGTAGTCGTTCCTGAATCAGTCAAGGGGAAATGGAGTGCAGTAAAGATTATCGTTGAAGATAAGGCTTCAAAGAAAACGCAAGAATACACAATAAATCTGAATAGCGATTTCAAAATCCCGAATTCCAACCTTAAGGTTTATATTGGGGAGTTCTTACCTGACTTTAAGATGGATGGTCTTGCACTAACCTCAGCCTCGAATCAACCTAATAACCCAGCAGTAGGGATAAGGGTATTGGAGGGTGATACACAAATATTCCCTACCATTGGAAAAAAATGGGGATGGTTATTTTCTAAGATGCCAACAGTACACCCTCTCAATCATGAAAGGTATAACCTTATACTGAAAGAAGGGATTGCAAAAAACGGATAGAAAACCACGCGCCCATAGCTCAGTTGGATAGAGCGACGGACTACGAATCCGCAGGTCGGGGGTTCGAATCCTCCTGGGCGCGCCAACTATGTATGAAAAAATATGTTGTCTTATGTTTTTGTTTCTTTTAACCTATTTTGTCTCCTGAATTCATTTCATGGTCTCATAACGCTTTGATTTTATTAGATGCTGAAATACCCTGAACTTGATTCAGGGCAGCATGACAACTTTTGCTATTTTGATAGTTTTTAGACAGGCTCTATATCACCGATGAAAACATAATCTTTCTTTTTTGCCCCGTTAGAAAGCCCCGCCATTTATGTCGGAAATGGAATAATAAAATCTAAATTCCTCATAGAAAGGGCGTGGTAAAAACCCCGTCCTTTCTAACGGGGTTTACTTTCTCCTCGACTTTTTCATTTGTTCCTTCATCATCTCCGTGTCTTCCATACCTTCCATGCCACCCATTATTTCCATCATGCTGTTGACTTTCTTATACCCTGCAGGGACTTCAAACATAGAAGCCTCGGCAGCACCTAACTTGATTTCTTTGAGCTCACTTACTACTTTACTCGGACCACCCATCCTTAGTCTCTCGGGCATAATCACTTCATTTCTAATCATTAACCCTCCGAGGTCTTGAGCCTCCCAGACTGTTGCTCTGTATTTCTCAGCAGGATTGTCTTTAAGGTAGAACTCGGTATCATATTTAATGCAAGTATATCCATCTATGGTCTCTGATCCGATCTTCTTCTTCTCAAAGACTACCTTAGGGTCATAAAGAGAAGGCATCTCTTCACCAACGGACTGCTCTGTGTACGTCTTACTCACTGTAGACATCATAATCATCTTTTTTAAGTCCAGTTCGGTTATAGTCACGATACCTTTCATCATTGGATTTTCGATACGCATCTTGGTGCCCATTTTTGCTATAGGCATCACCATCTCACTCATAACCATCTTTGCAGTAAAGTTATCGGGTGGTGCAGCAAAACCAACCATTGTAATCAATAAAATACCTGATAAAAAACACAGCATAAACATTCCTATAAATTTTTTCCTTTCCATAGTCTCCTCCTGGTATAATCAACTAAAATGCTCTTTAACCGCTAAGAATATAACAGCATGGTTACTATTACCCCCTCTACTTTATATCTGCATGATAGTTCTGAAGTGATTTAACTTTACCATGCCTTTGCCAATAATCTGTAATTCCTTTTGCAGCAGCGATAGCAGAAGCTATCGTGGTAATGTAGGGCACTTTGTACTTGATTGCTGCTTTTCGAATGTACGAATCATCGTATTTGCTCAGCTTTCCGCTGGGTGTATTGATGACCAGTTGAATCTCTTTATTCATAATTCCATCTACAATATTTGGTCGTCCTTCGTGCATTTTGAGTACAGATTCGGTTTTTATGCCATGTCCAGATAAAAACTTATGAGTTCCTATAGTAGATCGTATTTTAAAGCCAATTTTTTCGAACTGCTTTGCAACCTCAATGACAGCATGTCTATCACTTTCTGATACGGTAATTAGTACCGTACCTTCTGTAGGAAGGAGTTGTTGTGCAGCTTCTTGTGCCTTAAAAAATGCAAGGCCAAAAGAATCAGCCATTCCAAGCACCTCTCCTGTAGATCTCATTTCCGGCCCTAAAAGCGGGTCTACTTCTGGAAACATATTAAAAGGAAAGACCGCTTCTTTTACTCCAAAATGTCGAAATAACCTGGGTTTTAGATTAAGGTCAACGAGCTTCTTACCAAGCATAAGCTGTGTGGCAATTCGTGCCATGGGTATGTTACAGACCTTTGAAACCAGAGGTACTGTTCGAGAAGCACGAGGGTTAGCCTCCAGAATATACACAACATTATTCATTATGGCGTATTGAATGTTCATCAGGCCTATAACATTAAGCTCTATAGCAATCCTTCTTGTATATTCATAAATGGTATTAATGTGATTGTCAGGGATACTTACAGGCGGAATCACACAGGCAGAGTCACCTGAATGTATGCCGGCTAACTCGATATGTTCCATAACAGCAGGAACAAAGGCATCGTTCCCATCAGCCAAAGCATCTGCCTCAGCCTCAATTGCATTTTCCAGAAATTTATCTATCAGTATAGGCATCTCTGGTGTAACATCCACGGCTGCGGCAACATAGTATCTGAGCATTTCTTCGTCATGAACCACTTCCATGCCTCGTCCACCAAGAACGTAAGAAGGCCTTACTATCAGGGGATAGCCAATCCTCTCTGCGACTCGAAGCGCTTCATTGAGATTGCTTGCCATATCAGATTCTGGTTCAGGAATACCAAGTTTGCGCATCATCTGTCGAAAGCGATCCCGGTCCTCAGCGAGGTCTATCGTCTCCGGAGTTGTACCTATAATCCTGACTCCAGCTTTCATCAGTTCATTGGCAATATTGAGCGGAGTCTGGCCTCCAAATTGGACAATAACACCTTCAGGCTTTTCCTTTTCATAAATGCTTAACACATCTTCTACAGTGAGTGGCTCAAAGTAAAGCTTGTCTGAAGTATCGTAATCTGTTGACACAGTCTCAGGATTACAGTTGACCATGATTGACTCAATTCCCTGATCCTTTAATTCAAAAGCTGCGTGAACGCAACAGTAATCAAATTCTATCCCCTGACCAATTCGATTTGGCCCTCCCCCCAAAACCATTATCTTACGTCTTGTGCTGGTTTTAACCGTATCAGGGACATTGTATGTTGAGAAATAATAGGCAGCATTCTCTACACCGCTCACAGGAACAGCTTCATATCCCTGGACAATACCTGTAGAGATGCGTCTCTGCCTGACTTCCCTTTCAGGAATACCGAGTATCTGTGAAAGGTAACGGTCTGAAAAACCATCTTTCTTTGCCTGAATCAAAAGCTCGTCAGGTAATACCTTGCCCCTGTATTGAAGAATCTTCTCTTCAAGTTCTACAATCTCCTTCATCTGCTCTATAAACCATGGTTTGATATAGGTCTTCTTATAGAGCATATCCACGCTTGCGCCCTTGCGCAATGCCTCATACATGATAAACTGTCTTTCGCTTGAGGGCTCAGAGAGGAGGTCAATCAGCTCATTGAGAGGTTTGTGATAAAAATCCCTGGCAAATCCAAGCCCATAGCGGCTATTTTCCAGAGAGCGGATTGACTTCTGAAGGGCTTCTTTATATGTCTTACCTATACTCATGACTTCACCCACAGCGCGCATCTGTGTACCAAGCTTATCCACAGCATTTTCAAACTTTTCAAATGCCCAGCGAGCAAATTTCACTACCACATAATCACCTGATGGAGTATATTTCTCAAGGGTACCATCCCTCCAGTAGGGAATCTCATCCAAAGTCAGACCAGCGGCCAACATTGATGAGATAAGCGCAATAGGAAAGCCAGTAGCCTTTGAGGCTAAAGCAGAAGAGCGTGAAGTTCTTGGGTTAATCTCGATTACTACAACTCTTCCTGTATTGGGATCATGGGCAAATTGAATATTTGTACCACCGATTACCTGAATGGCTTCTACAATATCATAAGAATGTTTTTGAAGGCACTTTTGAAGCTCAGGATCAATAGTAAGCATAGGTGCTGTACAAAATGAGTCACCAGTGTGTACCCCCATGGCATCTACATTTTCTATAAAACAGACAGTAATCATCTGGTTTTTTGAGTCCCGAACCACTTCAAGCTCTAATTCTTCCCACCCCAAGACAGACTCCTCAACCAGCACTTGACCGACAAGACTTGCAGATATGCCACGGCTTGCAACAGTACGTAATTCTTCTACATTGTAAACCAGGCCGCCACCGGTTCCTCCGAGACAGTACGCTGGCCGGATGACTACAGGATAACCGAGTTCTGAAGCAATCCTTTCAGCCTCATGTACACTGTATGCAGGTTCGCTTTTAGGCATATCAATGCCAAGCCTGTTCATTGTCTCTTTAAATGCGATACGGTCCTCTCCCCGTTCGATGGCATCCACAGCAACTCCGATAACCTTAATGCCATATTTCTTGAGCACGCCTGAGCGTGAAAGTTCTGAGGTAAGGTTCAGTCCTGTTTGACCGCCAAGATTAGGCAATAAGGCATCAGGCCGTTCCTTTTCAATAATTTCTCTCAGAGTATGAAAATTGAGAGGCTCAATATAGGTTATATCTGCCATATCTGGATCTGTCATGATCGTTGCAGGGTTGGAATTTACCAGCACGATTTCATACCCTAATTTCCGAAGCGCTTTACAGGCCTGGGTACCGGAATAATCAAACTCGCACGCTTGACCGATGACGATGGGTCCTGAACCTATAATCATCACTTTTTTTATATCATCTCTTCTTGGCATACATATATCCTTTAACTTTCATATCGTTTTGGTTCCAGAGCATTAGGAGTTTATCAAAAGGACTCTAAACTATCAAGATATTTAAAATGAGATATTTAAAATGAATAATCAAAATCTCTATTTTCTTGGAAAAGGTAACGCTGTTGCCATACCTTTTGCAAGGAGTTTCTTTGTATTCTCACTTTCTGCTTTAAATTCAACAACCATAAGGCTCTTCCCTTTATGAATCACCTTCGATTCAGCTACTACACAATCATCAAGAGAAGCTGAACGAAAAATATTGAAGCTCCATTGCACACCAACAGCATCAGTTATTGAGTTTACAGATATCGCAAATGCGACATCGAGAAGAGCAAAAATCATAGCTCCATGAGCAATCTGGTGGGCGTTTAAAAACTCCTTTTTTACTCTCGCTTTAAGACGGGCATACCCTTCAGATGCCTCTAAGAGCTCCATGTGAAACAGGTGAAAAAGCATATCACCTTTTATAATTTCTTTAACTCTCTCCATGGTGTTTCTCCTAACTTTATAAGGTATTTCTTCTCGTTTCACATCATGCACCAAATGAATACATTGAACAAAAAAACTAATGCACAGAACATGAAAAACATGGGTCATATGCCCTGACAAGCATCTCGCATTTCAACATGATATCTTCTTTTTTCTCATTGATGTGCTGCTGTACAAGTTTTTTTAAATTCTCCTCAATGCCCAAAAAATTATGCGCAGTTGGAGTAACAATATTTGCCCTTTCAACAATACCCCTTCTATTTAAGACATAATGGTGACAGAGAAGTCCTCTTGGTGCTTCTGTTATTGCAATACCCTCCCCTCCCCTTCCCTCACCTTTATTCCAATTTCAGGCTTTCTCAGGATAACCTTATCAAGAAGTTCTCTACATTCGCTTATTCCATGCACTATCTCTATTGCCTGAGCAAGATTGTTATGAAATGGATTATAATCAGGCACCTTAAAACCTATCTCTTCTGCTGCCTCTTTTGCATCCTCATGAAGCAGATCAAATTTAAGATTCAGCCTTGCCAGTGCACCTACCATAAAAGAATCTTTGCCTTTTATCACTGTCCTCTTTGCATTGGAATATGAAACCTCATCTTCCTTAAAGATTGAGTAATATTCATCTTCCCCTATTTTGACTCCATTTTGGGATATGATAAACCCCTCATTTATCGCATAGTGAGGAGGGCTACTTATTGCCACATATTCTGTATTGTGTGTAAGGTCAGGAAACAGGAGATCTGAGACCATTCTCAGTGTTTCTTTTGCATCATCCTTTATATTTTCCAATTCATACTTGATTTTTTCAATTTTATCTCTTGGGGGCAGGCTGGTAAAACCGCCAACAACCATTGACACAGGATGGAGCGCCCTGCCTCCAAATAAGGCAGTAACTTCATTCACCACCTTCTTCATCCTGTTCAGCCTTCTTATCTCTGGCTCAAACCTCGGGAACATATCAGGTATTGAATAAAGCCTGTAATAATCAGGCAATGCAAGCATATAAAGATGTACAAGGTGACTTGAAACAATCTGGCTCAATGCCATAACTTTTCGAAGAGTGATACTATCAGGAGCGGGGGTAAAACCTAATGCCTTTTCTAATGCCCTTATCGCAGTTGTCATATGAGATACCGGACATATCCCGCAAATCCTTGCAACGATATCAGGGACTTCATCATATCTTCTATTGCAAAGAAAACCCTCAAAAAACCTTGGGGGTTCCCATATGTTCAGCTTCAGGTCTTTAAGCACACCGTCTTCAATATCAAATTTTATTGCTCCTTCTCCTTCAACCCTGGCAATATAGTCAATACTAATCTTCATAGAACTCTGCTGCCTTTCTGAACTCTGCAGTGACAGAACCGAATAGAGTAAACTTCCTGATTATGTCCTCGGAAGATATCCCCATAGGCTTCAAATTTTTTTGCGAGTGCAAACGCATTTGCTTGTCTCATAGGACCCCAGCATGAATAGCACGCCCTATTATGCGAGGGGCATAGTGCTTCACAGCCAGCATTTGTAACCGGTCCCATGCACGGCATATTATGAGCAACAAGAAGACATATGTTCCCTTTTAACTTGCACTCAATGCACACGCTATATTCAAGAAAATCAGGTTGTTTCCCAGAAAGAACAGATGTCAACGCCTCACATAGGTCTCTTTCTCCGGGAGGGCAGCCCCTTATAAAGCCGTCTACATGAACATAAGCATCTATCGAACTGGGTCTTATAGAATGGATTGTTGACAGGTCTTGATAAACCTTTTTTCCCACTTCGAGTTCTGGATGGGTTGATTTAAGAGCAGGAATCCCCCCATTTATCGCACATGACCCTATCGCAAAAAGATACGTGCTTTTTTCTCTTATTCTTTTTAACTCATCAGCCTGCCATGATTTTGTAACTGTGCCTTCAATAAGTGAAACATCAAATGGGCCTTCGGGTGTCCCGCCACTTGTGACCATCTTGCAGAATACAAAATCAAAGTTATTCAGCGTTTCAATGATATATCTCTGAAAATAGATAAATTGAAATTCGCAGCCGGCACAGCATGAGTATTTAAAGAATCCAAGGCGGTTTTTTTTCTTTCCAGAATAACCTCCTTACTGAGCCTTAAAATGAATACTTAAAAACGACACTATTAAAACACTATACCACATGAGAGAGTCTGATACAAACAGAAATACAAAACAGTGTTTATCCTGATCTGAATGAGTATTTTATATTGATAACTCTTCTGGTTTTATTGTTAATATAAGTACGCATATACATTGAATATATTTCATGGAGGTGAAGTTACAATGAAGGATGGATTTACTCTTAAATGTCAAGGGTCAGGATATCTCACACTATTATTATTTATTATTATAACATTTTTTGCCTGTACTATCTGTTATGCAGAGGATACTTCAAGCAGTTCGATTTTAAAGAACAGAGAAAACACCTCAGGAATAATCACGATTTCTGAGGGGCTGCGACTCGCAACGGAAAAAAATCGCATTCTAAAAATTGCATACCTCAATAAAGATATCGCTTACACTGATACCTTAGTTGCTCAATCGAGATTTCTTCCCAGTATCGATGCATCTGCAAATTATACACTTTTTGCACATCAGCCTGGATTTCGTTTTGGCACTCAGAATACCTATTCATCAGAAAAAAGCTTTCCGTCTTATGGAATTACTGTGCATCAAACACTGTACGATTTTGGGGCAAGAACATCGAAGTATGATGCATCGAAAGCTCTCCTTGAAGCAACAAACCTTGATATAACGAAGACAAGAAACCTTGTTGCCCTTGACTTTATTAATGCATATTGTGATCTCCTCGAGACTGAAAAAATGATCGTAGTGGCACAAAAGGAGGGAGAAAGCCTTGAATCACACTTAAAAGATGCACAGAGCCTCTTCAATGAAGGTGTCATAACAAAAAACGACCTCCTTCAGGCCGAAGTACGGCTGTCTGATGCAAGGCAGAAACTTTTGACAAAGAAGAATGTTAGGGCTGTGAATGCATCGAGGATTAACAATATCCTCGCAAGACCTTTAAGGGAAGATATTAAGGTAGTAGATGTATCTGTGAATAACCATCAAACTATTGAACTCGATAAAGCATGGGAATATGCTGAAAAACAGAGGACCGAGCTACAAATAATAGACCAGCAATTGAAAATTACCGGCTTAGAGGAAACCATTAAAAAATCTGAATACTATCCAACGATTTTTGCTCTGGGTGGATATAATTATTCAGAGAACCGTTATATGCTTCATGATGACAACTGGTCTTTAATCTTCGGGCTTAATCTCAATCTCTTCAGCGGTGGGAGCACAAAGGCTGAGGTAGCAAAGATCAAATACAAACGGGACCGGCTCCTTGAACAGAGAAATAAACTTCTTGATGATATAAAACTTGAAGTGAAAAAAAATTACCTTGATATGGAGAATGCCAGAGAAAAGATTCAGGTTACAAAGGATGCTGTCAGTCAGGCTGAAGAAAATTTAAGGATTAACAAAATAAGATATAAAGAAGGTATTGGTACTGCAACAGATGTACTTGATGCAATTACACTCCTTACCACAGCAGAAACAAATTATTACAGGGCAGTATATGATTTCAGACGTGCACAGGCAGGGCTTATGTATTCGATGGGATATGATTTAGTATCGTCTTATTTATGACTCTGAAAATACTCCTCGCTAACCCATGGATATACGACTTTGCAGCGTTTAATTTATGGTCAAGACCTTTAGAGCTTCTTCGCGCTGCAGAATATCTCAGCTCCTTTGATACAAAACTTTTACTCATAGATTGCACAGATTCATTTGTTGACGAATAATAAAATGACCTGATTTATTCATTAATTACTGTCTTTTGATTTATCTCCATTACGAAGCATCATCTCAACCATTGGTATAAGTTTTATTTTCACAATCACCTTACTATCCTTAAGCCAGTAATCAACATCAAGTACATCAGATACACCTTAGGTAGTTGGAGAAGTACCATAATACTGAAAGCGATGCCGAGCTTTTCCATGCCGTCACTCAGCTTTTCCACCTGAAGTACATAAAAGGGACCTATAAATCCCATCACGATTGCCCATATAGAGATGACCGAAGTGAAAATAAGAAGATTTCTGGCACTCAATGAACTCAACAGTTATCAACCTTTAGACCCATCTTCTACAGCTGCGACCTAAAAGAGCCTATTAGAGAAATTAAAAACATAGTATTTAAGCCAATCTACGAGAAAAGCATTTCAAAAAACCGCTAAAACATAGTGCCACGTTAATAGCATAAAAAGCTTGACAAAACTTACAATAAAGCTTATTATAATGGTGTCATGTTTATAAGAGTAAAACCATCAGGTCCCAGAAGATATCTTCAAATTGTAAAAAGCATATGGAATAAAGGA
>Ga0194125_10013965_pt1 | contig 10348 bp, 9 predicted proteins | sample TA2KigC250mmetaG_FD_148626 | JGI IMG/M metagenome (GOLD analysis project Ga0194125, IMG submission 148626) | Freshwater microbial communities from Lake Tanganyika, Tanzania - TA2015034 Kigoma Deep Cast 250m | ecosystem: Environmental > Aquatic > Freshwater > Lake | place: Tanzania: Lake... | reverse complement strand
GGACAGACAGAACATTAACCTTACCTGTAATTAAAGGTATTGAGCAGTTGAAGCAGATAAAAGATGCAAGTATATGGCAGGCCGCAGCGCAGCAGGCAGAAATATGCAGAGGTAAACCCCCTGATGAGTTTTTAAGAGTTATAAGAGACGCTATAAGAATTAATCTGGAAAATGTAATAGAAGGCAATATCACCATAGAAGAGGCTGTAACAAAAATGCAGGAAGATGCAATAAATCTTAAATCGGGCGGTGTTTCAGTTGAGGAATTGTTAAAAGAAGTACCGGAATCTTAAGTTTTCAGGGTGGTTGTTTGGAAAAATCATTTAGTAAAAAAGATTGCACAAATAATGATGACATATCTAAAGAAAATACAGAATTCTTAGATTCAGGTGTGAGAAAATCCCCAAAAATAGTTGATGACTGGCCACTAGTAGAAAAATCAAAAAGGGGAGACAAGGCTGCTTTTGAAAGCCTTGTAAGACTATACTCCAAATATGTATATACAAATGCTTTTTTTATGCTCAGGGATTCCCATGAAGCGGAAGATGTTAGCCAGGAAGTTTTTGTTAAAGTATATCTCTCCATTAAAAATTTCAGGGGATTATCAAGTTTTAAAACCTGGCTGAGAAAACTTACAATTAACACATGTATTGATAAGTTAAGGATCAAATCAAAAACCCTGGACAGGAAAGTAAGCCTTGAGTCTTTCGAGGATAATTATGAAATAATTTTTACAAATATGGAGCAAAGCCTTGAGAAAAATTTTTTGACAAAAGAAATGGTAAAGGATGTTCTAAAAATTGTTGTAAACCTTGATGAAAGTTTTAGAATACCACTGATTTTAAGGGACCTGCAGGATTTTAGTTACAGGGAGATAGCACAGCTGTTAAAGAAACCGATAGGGACAATAAAGACCAACATCCACAGAGCAAGAAAAATAATTAAGGATAAATTAAAATATGAAAAGGAAAATAAGAATTTTAAATAAAATTTTTATATTTATTCATCACGGAATTTTAGATGCTTCCAAATTTTTATATTTATTTTAAATGCAGAAATCCTAATTTGGGTGAAACAAAATTTATTATTTTAAATCTATAATTGAATGATTACTTTTTTTATTTGGAGCTATTCAATAAAATATTTATATTTTTAATTTATATTTTAGACATTCTGATATGAATAATCTGGAAAAATACTTAAAAATTGCAAGAAAAGTTGTAATAAAACCAGGCGATGAGGATATTGAGAATAAAATAATCAACAGGCTATCAAATATTGGTGAAGAAGATAAAAGCCTGCTTGATGAGAGTTTTTTGGATTATCTTAAAAAAAATAATTCAAGGATTTATTTATTTTCTGAAAATGTTAAAAATAACCCGGGAAAATATGCGCTGATGGCAGTAGTTTCAATTGCTTTTATCGGACTTATTTTTTTAATAATAAAAAGTATTTATTATAAGGATTACAGCAGCAGCAATGCGAAAAATTTGAAAGGTATTTCAACCAGGCTATCTTCTTCTAAAAATAAGAATTAAAATAATCATAAATACAATAACAATCCAGAACCAGGGATTTGTCAGAAGCTCTCTTATTGGAGGATAAGGGATTTTTCCAAAAAGTGTCCTCAGTGTAATTTCGAACCATTCATAAATTTTTACCCAGATAAATTTAAGGTTTTCTGCGCTGAAAAATTCTCTTGCATTTTCAATAAAAACATCCATTTTCTGTTAAAGTTTTATTTTCTTTTTTTATTCTAAAAACCCGCTGCACACAACGCAAAAGCTTTGTTCAGGTTACTTCCGTGGACGGGTATCTGCTTTTTATAATAAATACCAGGAAATTATTTAAATAAAAAATTTAAAAAATACGGTTCTTCTCTAAAAATATTAATTACAGTTTTACTAAAAAAATAATAAAATATATACATATTTTTATTATAAATTAAAAATTCGGTAAGTAAAGATGCTAATAAATATCCTGAATATCTTAATTTCATAATTGCGCCACACACCTGACCCTTACCGGAACCATATACAGAATGCTGGAGCGCTTTCTTCCTGTTTAAGACTGCTATATATGGCAGGTATGAAAATAAAGCGTATTGCTATATTTTATAAATTTTATGCTTTGGCTTCAGGATGCAAGAATTTTTATATATATAAATAAATAAAATAAATTAGAAAAAGTTACTGGAGGGGCTTTTGGGATATTTTAAGATAAATGAAAGAAACACAACGGTAAGAAGAGAAATAGTTGCAGGAATTACGACTTTTATGACAATGGCTTACATAATATTTGTAAACCCTGCGATTCTTTCAAGCGGGGGTTCAACAGGAATCCCTTTCGAATCCGCAGTCGTGGCAACATGTCTGGGTGCCGGCATTATGAGCATTGCTATGGGATTGATTTCCAATACGCCATTTGCTCTTGCATCAGGCATGGGAATAAATGCAGTTGTAACTTTTACAATTATTCTGGGGCTCGGGCTTAGCTGGCAGCAGGCAATGGGAATAATCGTTATCGAGGGTATTCTTGTATTGATAATGGTTCTGACTAAACTGAGAATTATACTTATGAATGCGATACCAATGGAATTAAAATATGCAATTGGGGTTGGCATTGGCCTGTTTATAGCATTTATTGGTGCACAGGAAGCAGGATTTGTTGCAATTGATCCTGTTACTGCCGTAAGGCTTGGCGATTTTACTGCAAATTATACACTGCTTGCAGCATTTGGCCTTGTGCTTACAATAATTCTTGTTGCTTTCAAGGTGAGGGGAGCAATTCTTATTGGAATTGCAGGTACCACCGCTGCAGGGATGATTTTTAGAATTATTCCGCTTCCTGCAAGGGTAGTGAGTGTTCCGACTGCAGGAAGTTTTTCAACTTTTTTTAAGGCAGATATTTTTGGGGCTGTGTGGTCTAACGGTATGATAAATATAGCAGCAATAATTATGATATTTGCACTTTTTATGACTGATTTTTTTGACACAATGGGCACTGTAATTGGAGTGGGCGAGGAGGCAGGCCTTCTTGATAAAAATGGCAACCTGCAATCCCTTAGAAGAGTGCTTCTTATAGATTCAGGTGCTGCTGTTGCTGGAGGGTTGTTTGGCTGCAGCTCAATTACAACATATATTGAGAGCGCATCCGGAGTTTCAGAGGGTGGTAGGACAGGGATTATGCCGACTACCACCGGGGCATTATTTATACTTTCAATATTTTTTGCCCCCCTGATAGCTGTTGTTGGCGGGGGAGTTCAAACGCCGGAGGGTGTTTATAAATATCCGGTTACAGCGCCAGCTTTAATTGTTGTTGGGTTTTTGATGATGGGTGTAATTTCAAAAATTAATTTTAAGGATTTTGAAGTTGGTATTCCAGCATTTCTTACAATAATAATCATGCCCTTTACATATAACATATCATACGGGATAGGCTTTGGATTTATAAGCTATACTTTAATAAAACTTTTCAGGCGAAAGGCAGGACAGCTTCACCCGCTGATGATTGTTGCAAGCGCACTTTTTATTGTAGCATTCATTGCGCAATTCCTTGCAGAAAAGTTTATGAAATGATCAGCAATATATATTTAACAATTACTCTATAAATATGTTTATAAAATGTTTATACTATTTCAAATTTTTTTTATGGAAGATAACAGCTTTTTTGCCTGCATATAGTCTTTTTTATTTACCAAAAGCTTTACGCCACTTACAAAATCCTGGGAAGGATACATGCTGCCTGCATCATCAGCAACGATAAAACTTTTAATATTGTTGCTTTTTAAATAACTTTTTGCTATATCGGCTTCTATTCTTGAATTAAAAGTTTTTAAAGTTTTTAAATTTTCCATGCTAATATGATATCATATTTTTCAATTAAGGTATGTGGAATATGTGGATAAACTGATAGAATAGCCAGGTGTTAAGAATCCTGGGGTTAAAAAGCTCTGGGATAAAATCTCAGGTTGATTATTCAAGAGTTTAGCAATTGCGGGGCTTTTTATACAGAAACCTGGCAAAAAAAGTAGCACTATAGACAGCAATGGGGAAAAGATAGGGCAAAAACGTCTATAAAATTTTTATAAGATGAGCAACTTAATAAAAAAAATAAAAAAATATTTTTTAAATTTATTTTTGCTGGTTATGATTTGTTTATCCATAATTCCTTTTACATCAGGCTGCAGTATTCTTTCTTCTATAAGTGACGGGATTTTTAAAACTGAAAGTACGAAAGTGCAAGACACAAACGAAAATAAAGATACGGTTAAATCACAGGAGGAAAACCAGTGCCAGGATAAATATCAAAATAATCAGGATAAAAATAATGACGATTCGGATAATAACGAAGATTTAGACAATAATGATGATTTGGACAGGGAGCAGGATAGCGGTTCCAGCAATGAACCTGAGGGCAGCATGCTTGAGATTGTTGAAGACCCTGCAAATAAAGAAAATGATACAGAAATTACTTCCTCCCAAGAGGCTAAAAATAATACACCTTCCAGTCCATCAGTAAGTCTTGAAATTATTCTTGGTCCTGAATATGTCCAGGATAACCAGGTATGCTACTGGCGTATAAAGGCTGTAGTTTCAGGAAATCCCAGCCCTGAAATAAAATTTTCAAAAGATGACAGCAACGGTTCATGGGGTAAAAATATTTCACAGGTAAACCTGTCGGAAGGTCAATCTTATACGCTGGTATGTGATGTAAAAAATTCAGAGGGAAGTGCAAGCAGTTCTTTAACCTTTAACTGGGTTGAAATTCCTGCTGATTTTGAATCAGGACAGCCGCAGGACCAGCAGAGCAGCCAGGCAGATATCCAGGTTGATTATCAGGATGTTGCAAACTTTAAAATAGACATAAACCTCTCAACCCAAAGAGTGACAGTTTATTATAAAGACAATGCAATAAAGAGCATGGTCTGCTCAGGTGGTGCACCTCAAAGCCCAACGCCTCTGGGCAATTTTACAACCTATCAAAAAATATACTATGCATGGGTACCAAGGTTTAACCAGGGAGCTTATTACTGGACACGTTTTTATGGTCCCTATCTTATCCACAGCGTTCCTTTCGATAAAAATGGGAATATAATCAGTGAGGAATATGCAAAGCTTGGCAGTCCTGCAAGTCACGGCTGTGTAAGACTTGAAGTAGAAGACGCAAAATGGCTTTATGAAGTACTTCCTCTGGGAATAAATGTAAGCATTCACAATTAGCTATTTTTAAAATACCCAACACCTGTCAGGTATTAAATCATTTAAATGAAGTAATAAAAAATCTTGTTTTAAAAAAGAAAATCTATGTATTATTCCATCCACAGTCGCTGTTTAAGTTTGCCATTTATTGAAGTTTAGATTTAATTACAAATATTAAATAAAATTTCTTGAAGAAATTAATAAATCCGGTTTTATCATGGAAAAAATCCAATTTAATGATATTTCAGGAATAATTGAAATAGTAAAAATTGAGAATATGACCAATTTTATGAATTTATTTTAACTTTTCTGGGTTCAGGCACTTAAGGCTTTCAAGAACAAATTTTCCATCTTTTCTTATAAGCGCCCCATTAAAGTAGATTTCGCCACCGCCATACTCCGGGGTCTGTATAGCAATTAAATCCCAGTGCAGTGCAGAGCGGTTTTTGTTATCTGCTTCCCTGTAGCATTTACCTGGTGTAAAATGAAAGCTTCCCATTATTTTTTCATCAAAAAGGGCATCTTTCATTGGTTTTAATATATGGGGATTTAACCCAATTGCAAATTCCCCAATATATCTTGCACCCCTATCAGTATCAAAGACTTTATTTAACCTTTCAGCCTGGTCTGATTCTGCCTTAATAATTCTTCCATTTTTAAGCTCAAGCCTTATATTGCCATATGTTACTCCCTGATAAACCTGGGGTATGTTAAATGAAATAAAGCCATTTACTGAATTTTTTACAGGTGCTGTGAAAACCTCACCATCAGGTATATTCTGTTCTCCTGCACATTTTACTGCTGGAATATCCTTGATGGAAAATGTAAGATCTGTTCCGGGTCCTTTAATATTTACAATATCAGTTTTATCCATAAGCTCAACAAGACTGTCCATTGCTTTTGACATTTTACTGTAGTCAAGATTGCAAACATTGAAGTAAAAAGTTTCAAAGGCTTCAAAACTTGTGTTTGCAAGCTGGGCCATTGAATTGTTTGGATACCGTAAGACCACCCATTTTGTATGATTTACTCTCCAGTCTGTTACTGCTTCAGAGTAATGCTTCATATAAAATGCCATATTCTCTGCAGGCAGGTCTGCAAGTTCATTTATATTGTCATGGGCCCTTATTCCAATGTATGCCTGCATGCCCTTCATTTCGGCAAGGTCAATTTTTGCCATATATTTCAATTGCTCCTGGCTGCATTCCTTTAGAATTTCTCTGATGATGGTATTATCCTTTAAGGTTACAAAAGGGATACCGCCAGCCCTGTAAACCTCTTTTATTATTGCTTTTAACAGCAAGAATGGTGAGCTTCCAAAGCATTCAATTAAGACTTTTTCATCTTTTTGTACCCTGCATGAATAATTTACAAGTATACCTGCAAGTTTTTTAATTCCTGGATCCATTTAAAACTACTCCTGTCTAAAATACAGCCAAATTAATAATGATTAGCAATTGGCAATAAACTTGTTATAAATTAGCAATAATATATCAGATTTTTTTAATTTATTTGATAAGAAAATATAAAAGAGTAATAATAGAAAAGATTAGAAAGCTGTATTTAAATCCAGAGCCCTCTTTATCAAGAAAAATAAAAACTAAAAATGATGTTTATAGAATAAGGTATAAAAGCTGCAGGGTAATCTACAAAATTTTTAAAAGAGATAAAAGGCTAAACAATTGACACTAACCCTGCCTACATTGAAGTTAAAAAGGTTATATCAGTTGAGTAAAAGTTAAAGTGCTATTTAGAAAGATCAATAAAAATTAAAATTGGTACAGAACTCGGCTTATAGACTAACTCCAACAATTTGATATTTATTTAGGAAAAATTTATAGATTTATTTAAAATTATTGCACCCCGAATTTTAAGTTTTAGAGTCCTGTAATAAATTTTTCTATAATTTCCAGTAGTTGCCAGATTTAATGTTCCAATGAACCGGATAACTGTTTGGCTTCAAACTAAACTGTGAAATAAAAAAGGCTGGTAAATTTATAAAAAGCTAATGAAAAAGCCATTTCTTTGAGCAGTAAAATTGATTCGGGCAAAATCACTTCAGGAATTTGATAGTTCAGGTAAAATAAGAAAATCATCTGAACTTAAAAGGAAAATAAATATTTACTGAGACAGCTTCTGTATTATAATGAGTATAAATTTTTAAAATGGCCTGATTCCTGCTTAACAGTTTGTAAAAAATTTAAATTTAAAAAATTTTGAGATTAAATCTGGCATGTAATTTAAAAAAAATGGATAATTCAGCAGAAACTGCTTAATTTTTATTAAAAATTAATCAATAATTAAATAATGATTATTAGGAAAATAAAACCCTTGCTGCTAAAAATTTATGAGGCTGCAAGTATGCAACGCTGGAATGACCAGATTCGCACCATTGAAATTACAGAGCTTGACAAGCAGGCTCATAAAATGATTGCTGCCTACGTGCTTGGGAAATGTGAGCAGGAATGCGGTAACAGAGATATTGACTGGGTGGAAATTATTGAAGCAGGTTTTTTTGATTATCTTCAGAGAATTATTTTAACTGATTTAAAACCACCACTGTTTTATGAATTAAAGCAGAATAGGGAAAAATACTTCCAGCTGAACCAGTGGGTTTATGAGAGAATATATCCTGTAATTAAGGATTTGGGCGAGGATTTTTGTGTTCGTTTTAGGAATTATATTATGGGAAATTTTAATGAAGGAGATGCCGGGCCTAGAAGAACAGAAAAATTTCCGGGCGGGCAATCCACGGATGTAATAGTAAAAAAATCCCTAAATAAAGAAAAATATGCTGCCGGTAAAAAGTTTCATATTAAAGATATAAATAAAAAAATTGTAGGGGCTGCGCATTTCTATATAACCAAATGGGAATTCAATATAATACAGCGCTTCAATCCAAGAGGTTACCAGGTAGCTGAAATTGCAAACAATATTGAAAAAGAGCAGAAAAAATATAACAGCATAGCAGGGGTAAAAAGGTTTCTTTCCTTAAAAGAACTTATTAACTTTATTGATATCTGCGGTCAGCTTCGCTTCCAGATAAGATGGTCTCATCTTTACAGGGTTCCAAAAACATCTGTTCTGGGTCACATGCTGATAGTTGCAATTTTTTCATACCTTTTTTCGTATTTAAATGGGAGCAGCTCGAAAAAGATTGTTAACAATTATTTTACAGGGCTTTTTCATGACCTGCCTGAAGTTCTCACCAGAGATATCATTAATCCGGTAAAGAAATCTGTGGAAGGGCTTGATGAAATTATAAAGGAATATGAAAGAAGCGAAATGGATAAAAGGATTTATAAACTGCTGCCCTTAAGCTGGCATGATGAGATAAGGATGTTTACAGAAAAAGAGTTCGAAAACACGGAAATAAGGGACGGGCAGCTTGTAAAAGCTGCTGACGATCTGGCAGCTTTTATTGAAGCCTACCTTTCTGTTGAAAATGGAATTCAGAATGAAAATTTAACTGAAGCAATGAAGAATTTGAAGGAAAAGTATAAGAATAAAATAGTTTCATCAGTGGATTTTGGGAACATTTATGAGGAGTTTTTATGGCAGCAAAAAAATTAATATCAAAATCTGCCTATCTTATATACAAGCAGTGTCCAAAATATCTCTGGTGCTATATAAATAGCAGGGAAAGTATTCCCCAACCTGATTTAAGAACCCAGTTTAATTTTAAGCTGGGACATATAATAGGTGAGCTCGCAAAAAGGCGGTATAAGGATGGCATTGAGGTTGGATACCACAGTGACATTGATAAGAATTTTAAAAGGACGCAGGAGCTTTTAAAACTGGGGAAGCCTTTATTTGAAGCAGGGTTTTTTTACAAGGATATTTACTGTGATTTATATTCCAGAGCTGATGTTCTTGTTCCAGTTGAAAAACTGGGTGAAGGGAATTGGCTTTATGATATTGTTGAGGTTAAAAGTTCTGCATCGGTTAAGGATATAAATCTTTACGATATGGCTTTCCAGAAATACTGCTACCAGAAAGCTGGGCTTAATATAAGGAAATGTTATTTAATGCATATAAATAACCAGTATATCAGAGGTGGTTATTTGGATGTTAAAGGTTTATTTGTTGAATCTGAAATTACTGAAGAAGTTGATAAAAAATGTATCCATATAAAAAATGATTTAAAACAGATAGCAAAAATAATATACAATGAGAGCTGCCCTGAGATTGGAGTTGGTAAATTCTGTGACAGTCCTTTTAACTGTCCGCTTAAAGAAAAATGCTGGGAACATGTAGATGATAAAAGTATTTTCTATCTTTATTCTGTGACGGAAAAAACAATTAAAAGACTCAGTGAATGCGGTATAGAATTCATTAATGATATTCCCGAGAATTTTTCGGGCATTAGTTATAAACAGCAAATCCAGATAAAAAGTGTTAAAAATTCATGTGCTCATATAAAAAGGGAAGAAATTTCAAGATATTTAAAAAGATTTTCCTATCCTGTATATTTTCTTGATTTTGAAACTTTTGCATCACCGGTTCCACTGATAAATGGCACAAGACCGTACCAGAATATACCATTTCAGTTTTCTTTGCATGTATTGAAAAAACGCGGCGGCAGACCCGAACATTATTCCTATCTTGCCTCCGGTGAATGTGATCCCAGGCAGGAACTTCTAAGTCATTTAAATGATAAATTAGGTAACCTGGAAGGCATAGAAGCAAGCTTTGTAGTGTATAACCAGTCTTTTGAGAAAGCAATACTTAAAGAACTTGCATGCGCTTATCCTGAACATTCAGATTGGCTAAATTCAATAATAGACAGGGTTGTTGATTTATATGAGCCATTTAAAAATTTTCACTATTATAATGCAGACCAGAAAGGCAGTGCGTCGGTTAAAAAAGTACTACCCGCACTTACAGGTAAGAGCTATGATGCAATGGAAATATCAAATGGCGATATTGCAAGTTTGAGCTTTTTATCAAGGTCGAGGCTATGGAAAGATTTCATCGCATCCCAGAATTTAAATAATAGCAAAGAGGTGGAGCAGGATGAGCTTGATGAGGAAAAGGAAATAGAGAGGGTAAGAAAATCCCTTGAGGAATACTGCAAGCTTGATACTGAGGGCTTGATATACATATTAAGGGAACTGGAGAAGCTGGCATATTAAGCTTTTGTAAGT
>Ga0194125_10013961_pt1 | contig 10350 bp, 7 predicted proteins | sample TA2KigC250mmetaG_FD_148626 | JGI IMG/M metagenome (GOLD analysis project Ga0194125, IMG submission 148626) | Freshwater microbial communities from Lake Tanganyika, Tanzania - TA2015034 Kigoma Deep Cast 250m | ecosystem: Environmental > Aquatic > Freshwater > Lake | place: Tanzania: Lake... | reverse complement strand
CTTCTCGAACATCTCGGCGCGCGTCGGACACATGCACATGCGGCCGCTTCCGCGCTCAACGCAGTACGGGCAGCCGGCGTATCCGCCGTTGCCGAGCCTCGCTCCCTCGCAGGTCACGCAGACAGCCGGACACCTCGGTCGCCCGCCGTTCTCAAGGCACACGAACTCCCTCGGGCAGTCCCTGGTCCTCCCGAGCGCCTCACCGCTGACACATCGCATGCGTCCCCCCTGGCGCGACCGCCGTATGCCTCCTCGGCATGGCTGCCCGCGGCATGCGCACCGTTCTCCTCAACCAGACCGATCGTAGCCTCAATGCGAGCGTGAAGACCCGTGCTCCTTCTCACGACCCTTCCAGCTCCCAACCGCCCGCACCACATCGACGCGTACGCACACTTCGAGTGGTTCGCTTTCTCGATCACGAGGCCCTCGGCGCGGAAGCCGATGGCGACACACGGCGGCCGCGAGTGGTTCTCGAGGCAGACGAACTCCCTCGGGCACTGCGTCGTGCGGCAGAGCGTCTCTCCGGCAACACATCTCATGCTCATGCGGCCTCCTGCACGGGGTTGACGCCACCCTGCACAGCAACGGGGGTGCCAGCCGGCACGGAGTTCCGCCGGACCGTGATCGACCCGTGCAATCGTCTGTCTCGTGCGAAGTTAGCGCCTCATCGATCGCGCGGCGGTTGGGCGCGGGCGCGCGGGGGTGCCCCGCGACCGACACATACAGGTGACGTCGCGGGGTCGCCCCGCCGCGGAGGCCCTGCGGGGTGGGCGTTCCCGGCTGTCACGCGGATGTGACGAGATGTGAGGCTGGTGTGCGGATGGGGGGCGGCGGGAGCAGCACTCGGCCCCAAGGCTCGGGGCGCGACAGCGTAACCACGGAGTCCTGGCTGGCGTGGTCGCCCTGCATTCCACCGGCGCGTCACGGAAAGCCTGTTTCCGGGTACCGCGTCTCGAGCCATGCTGCCGTGAGTTCGTCGTTTGGCACGATCCTGCCGACGACGCGCAGACGCGAGTGGACAAGCGGACCTGAGTCCTCGGCCTCTTCGATCACGACGCACAGCGGCGGTACGTAGGTCGAGTGGCAGAACCGGACGCTCCCGCCCCGGACAAGCAGGAACCCCACGTGGCAGTCGAGACCGATGACGTACACGCCGTCGCCCCAGGTTGCGATGGAGTCCGCGAACCTCTCGACCGGCACGTCCGAGTAGCGCCGCACCATCTCGGATGCCACGAGGCGCTCCACGAGATCGCTGGCCGAGAGCTGGGCCCACCTCACTCGCTGGACTTCGTACCCGACGTCCCTCAGGCACGTTGTGACGAAGTACCCGCACGCGATGTGCCCTCGACCCGGCGTCTGCGTCGTTCCGTTGAAGTCCCAGGGCGTCCCGAACCAGTGCGGCCAGATGGAATCCGAGAGCGCCCGCTCGATGTGCGCCGAGGCCTCTCGGATGAGCTCCGCCCTCCCGCCGTGCGGTGCCGCCGCGTGCGTCGCGGCGAGGGCCGTCTGGCGTGTCCGAAGCCGCTCGAGCAGTCGTTCGTACCCGCCGCGCAAAGGTGCAGGAGAGGGAGGGACTGGAGGCGAGCCCTCACCGGCTCTCTCTGAGACGGGCACAGTGCGCCGAGCGGCTCCCGCTGAACCATCGGCTGTGGTTCGAACCTCTGCCTCTGAGTCAGAGCTCGTTGTGTGAACATCGTCTCTATCCTGGCTGGCAAGCCCCACCACCAGCAGCAGCACCAAAGCCAGAGCAAGCACCAGCGCGAGTCTCAAAGAGCCCCCTTGCCAGGTCGCACATCCGCCCCCTTCGCGCACACCTCATAGCCGCAGGATTCGTAGAAGCCCCGCACTCTCTCCCAGCAGCGCAGAAGGACATGGGACGCGCCCTGTCGCTGGGCCTCGCTCCCGACGGCCTGCATGAGCGCGCGCCCGAGGCCAGTGCCTCTCCGCTCCTCTTCCACCTCGACCTCGAAGAGCGAAACCCAGGGCCCGTGGTTCGCCGCGAGGACCCACGCGACCAGCTCGCCGCGGTCGAGAAGCCGGTACGGCTTGAACACGGTAGCGAATCTCGTCTGGAGCGGACGCAGCGACTCGCACTCGGCGGCATCACGGCCCAGGTTCTCCAGCGTGCGCATCCACCACCAGTCCATGTACTCGTCCACGCTTGGCGAGCGCCACTCGAGCCCGGACTCCAGGCTGGCCCGCGAGGCCGGGGAGCACATGAACAGGCACGGCCGCACGACCCAGCCCACACGAGCCAGCCCACCCATCCAATCGGGAGTGTCTGCGAAGGTGGGGTGCATCTCGTAGGTACTCGGCGGCTCAAGGCCCAGCCGGAGGTGGATCTCCTGGACGCGCTGCACGATACGGGCGAACTCCGCGAGCCCCCCCGTCCTCACGCCGACGGCCCGGTTGAAGTCCCCCGACCGCGAAGTGCCCGGATTGTGCACGTGGATGAAGTCCCCATGATCGGTCGCGACACCACCGTAAGCCGAGGAGCACGCGACCTCGGACTCAGTCGCTCTCGCGCACCAGTCAGTCGCGGGCATGACCGCCACTCGTCGGACCGGGTTCGGAGACGGCAGCACGGACTCCCAGCCACCGTCGCACCTGCACTGTCATCCGTTCCGCGGCCTCCGGAGCGACCGTGGTGCTGCTCAGCCTCTCGTGCTGCCTCGCTGACCGTGCTTGCGTGTTGTACCAGCGCGCTTCGTGCGAGTCACCGACGTCGCCCAGCCAGGCCTCGCTGGACACTCCGGCCGGGGCGGGCATCCACTCGAGCGACCCGAACGTGTTGTCCACGACCGCGACGAGCGTCATGTCGCCTCCCTGCCTGCCAGCCATCGAACATCGGAGCTCGGTCCAGCTGTGAATCCCCTCCTGACGGATCCTGCCGCTGTAGCCGAGACTAGTCATGAGCGCCAGAAACGCCATCTCGCGCTCGCTGCACCAGCCGAACGTGAAGAACGAACCACAGCCCCTGTGCCAGTACTGCGGCGACGCCGACACCAGGTCCGACAGGAAGAGCGCAGGCGTCCGGTCCACGTCCGCAAGGCTCGCGTACTTCGCGTATCCGGCCGGTGGCGGCACCTTCGGCAGCGGAATGGAGTCGGGCAGGAGGACGATCGAGTGCCGGGGGTTGGGCTCCACCCAGTGCCAGAAGTACGGAATCCCCAGCGCGCCCCCGCGCACGCAGTTGGCGGCGCCGTCCCCCATCAGCATGTCGTGCAGAAGGCCGACCTCGCTGAAGGCACGCCGGTTGGCCTCGCTGGACGATGCGAGCCCGCACTCCTCGCAGAGCGCAGCGTACTCTGCGGAGTGGCGCTCCATGTACACGCCTTCATACTCCGAGCAGAGGTCACGGAGGAACTCGGGGATGCTGACGCCACCTGGCGCCGCGACCGCCACTGACTGGAGTGCAAGCCACGCGAGCGCAGTCAGTCGAAGAAGCACCCGACGCTCCCGAATCTCGCCACATCGGGGCCGACCACCATCAAGGGATGTGCTCAACCCCTCAGAGTGAACCGTACTGGGAGGCTGACCCGCACTGTCATCGGCCGGCCATGTGCTCGGCATCGGCCGGCGCGTACTCGCTGAACCCGAACAGGGAGCGCCCATCCAGAGCGGCGGCCGTATCTCGGGTGACTCAGCCAATCCGGCATCCACCCACGCAGGCCCTTGCCGCCCCCCTCCTCACCCAGCCCTCATGAGAGCCTCGGCAAGCGCTCCGATCTCGCCCCGACGCGCGAGTCTGTCCAGCCACTGAGCTGGAATGCCGCTCTCTCCATAGAACGCACCGGCGACCTGACCGCACACGGCCGCCGTCGTATCAGCATCATCTCCCAAGCTCGCCGCGGTGAGAATCGCGCTCCGATACGAGTCCGTCCTCCAGAAGCACCACAGCGCGGCCTCCAAGGACTCCACCACGTACCCGCTGCCGCGAACACCGTCCCACGGCTTCCCCTGATACCGACGCTCAGCGATCTCACGCACGCGCGGACTCCGAAGATCAGGAGGGAAAGTGGCACCAAGCACTTCCTCCTTCGACCACCCGGAGAGCGCCCCGAACAGGATGTCCCCCAGAAGCCGACACGCATCCAGACACTCCTCCGCACCGTGCGTGGTCCTCGCACTCTCGGCGCAGAGCTCGATCGTTCGGTCTCTGTCGGGGTGACAGAACATCGGAACCGGCGCCAGACGCATGATGCACCCGTTCCCGGCCGATCCCGGGGATGTGGGGCCACTGAAGGGACTGCCTGTCTCGCGGAAGCCCTGAATCGCGCGGGCCGTGGTCAGACCGCAGTCAAAGACCCGGCCGTTGCTGCTCATGTAGCCAGTCTCGAGCCACCGCGCGTAGCGGCCCATCTGATCCGACGGATCGAACCGTCCGCACTCGGCGAGACTTGCCGCAAGGCAGAGCGCCATGCTGGTGTCGTCCGTCCACTCCCCCGGCTTCAGGTTGAAGGGTCCGCCGCCGACCATGTCCACCACAGGCGGGAAGCTCCCCCGCGGCATGAGCTCCACCGCGGTGCCGACGGCGTCACCCACGGCGAGGCCGAGGAGGCAGCCTCGGAAGCGGTCAAGAGGAGTCATCCGCCGACCTCCGCACCCCCACCGGCCGAATACCTGTCCACGTTGGCCTGCACCACCGCAGTCATCTCCTCCTGCAGGGACGGGGCGGCGGCGAACAGCTCCCACGCAGTGCCCGTCGATGGCGCCACCTTGCCCCCGCTGCCAGGACTCATCTTCCTCGCGAGCTCGATGCGCTGCGCGACGCCCGGATGCGTGCTGTAGGGTGAGACGGGCGCGTTGATGGCTTCCTCCACCCTCCGCCCGACCTCAGCCTCTCCCTTGTCAGGTCCGGGCGGGGGGAGAGCGTATAGGTTACTGAGCTTGCGCTGCACGGCAACAGCGTCCTGCACTTCCCCGTTCACCTGCCAGTCGAACTCGGCATCCCTGCGAACGATGTGGAGCAGTCCGGTGATGAAGTCCTGCGCGCCACACGTGGCCACCGCCAGGCGATCGGCGACGATCTCCTGCAATCGCGAGGCCCCATGCGTCACTCTCAGGAACACACGATGGAACGCGTTCACGAACAGCCAGCCCGGATTGTACCAGTTCGCCTGACCGGCCGCGGCAAGACCCTGCGCCATTCTCATGACTGAGACATGAACCCGGCGCGCCAGATCCCCGCCCGCCGTGTCTCGGCTCACGAAGTGCCCGTACTCGTGCGCGAGGATCGCCCTGAACTGCCCCTGGGTCATCCCGGGGAGTGCACCCAGCCCCACGATGAGGCACCTGCGCCCGAGCCCGCGCAGTCTCGTGAGGGTGCCGCCGCGCTCCATCACCCCGATCGCAGTCCCAGGCGTCACGTAGACTGAGTCCACGGGGCGCGTGCCGAGGGATGCCGCAAGGCTGTCGGAGAGCGACCAGAGCCCCGAGGCTTCCTCCCGCGTCACCGGGCGCCCTGGATCGACGTCCCGGAACCGCACGAAGGCGCTGCGGATGACGGCAAACAGCGTGTAGCCTCCACCGACGACGACCATGAGGGTGAACCGGATCGGAACCCGTCCCGCGGAGAGAGACAGCCAGATGACACCGAACACCAGTGCTGCGACGATCAACACCAGCACTGGAATTGACACGTAGAAGTACGCTGAAGCAAGGGCAATCACGACGCGGTAGACGCTGCGGACGATCGTCTCGGCGCGGCTGGTCGTCGTCTCGGCCGTTGCCTCATAGCGCCTCACTGCCGCCATCGTGATCCGGCTGAGCACGACGCCGAGACCGAACAGCACCGAGCCACCCAGTGCCCACCACAGGACGCCAGCCAGGACGCGCCGCCTCAGGCGCGCCGTCATCGCGTGCCTGGCAACGCCCATGTCGAGAACCTCACGAACACGCGCGGGCTCGTAGCCCAGCCGCTCAGCCAAGCGCAGCTCCGACTCGGCCAACTCCCATCGCCCGTCCTGTGCTGCCACCAGCCCGGCGGCGAAGTGACCCAGGGGATGATCCGGATCGAGCCGGACCACATCAGCGCTCGCACGACGGACGATGGTGTCGTTCCAGTTGCAGAGAGCGGCATGCAGCAGTACGGTCTGCGCCCATGCGTCATCCGGCAGGGCATCGGCGGCAGTGTGTGCCAGATCCAACGCACGCTGCTTCTCAGCCTCTGTCACGTCGGTCTTGAACAACAGCGCAAGCGCAAGCGTCCCCGCGTTCTCAGGAGACGGATCGGTTGCCCGAGCACTCCGCGCGAGGTCCAGTGCGACAGCCTCGTTGCCCAGACGCAGCTCCACGCTGCTGAGTCGCCGCTGGGCATCTGCAAACCCCGGGGCTAGTCGCAGCACCTCCTCGAAGCCGCGTTTCGCGGCAGGCAAGTTGTCTGCATCCAGAGCGCTCGTAGCCTGCACGAACACAGGAACAGCGGCTGGGTTCACTGCCTCAAGACGTTCGAGGATGATGTGCTCACGCTCAGCGTCGCGGCCGGGCAGGGTCGGCTGTTGCTGATCGCCTGCGTGCGCCGGAAGCGCGACTCCAAGCAAGGAGGCAATGAGCACAAGGAGCGGGATGATCGCGGTCGTGGACAACCGACATGACGCTGCAGGCTGCTGGTCCACGTCACGGATGGGCTCCGCAACTCCTCCGGATGCCCCTGCCATTCAGGACTCCCCTCCTGTACTCGACTCGGGACCCTGCCTCCGCGGCCTCGCTACCGAGGCCGCCCCGGCCTCCACTCACCCCTGTCGATGACCTGCCCCCTGCAGTTGTACCACTTCTGGAGGTAGGATGCCGGAACTGCTGACGCCGGCATCACCGCCTCCGGGGCCGGCGGCCGACACCCCAGAGCGCTGTGAGGCCGCACCTCGTTGTACCGGTTCTCCCACGGCCTGCCGGGCTCGGTGTACGGCGTCGGTACCCCGACCCGCTCCGGCCACTTCCGCGCTGCGCCAGCCGTGAACTCAGGGCCGCTGTCCCACCTGCCGGCGGGGTCGTACAGATCTGGAGATGGACGCCGGCCATTGCGGTGAATGCGATCTTGTCTCCCGGAGGGGAGCAGAATGAGAGGGCATCGACCCGGTCACCCGCCGTGACCTGGAGCAGCGCCCCCCCGGACTCGGACATCGTCCACAGGCCGGAACCTGCGCCGGACCGCTCCGAAACGAAGACAAACGAGCCGCCACCGGGAAACCAGCCAGCCAGCTAGTCGCGGGCGAGATGGACCTTGAGCTGCGTCGCTCCTCCCCCCGACGTCGGAACAACACAGATGCCGCGGTTGCCGGAGCGCTCAGAAGTGAACGCGATCAGACCCCCGCCTGGCGACCACCGCGGAAGGAGGTCGGCGCTCGGATGGCTGGTGAGCCGCCGCGCGGTGTCCACCGTGGCGAACGAGGCCGCACAGAGCACACACGCGAGAGTCGTGAGCATGACGCGCATGGGGCACCTGCTCACGTGTCAGCTGAGTCTGAGCTCCCGGTCCCTCAGCTGGCCTCAGGCTGCGCGCAGTGCACAGGAGGAACTCCAGCCTACTGCTTCCTGAATACCATCGGCTCCTGTTCCGCCCGCCTGACGCGCTCGAGGAAGGACCGGAACTCGGGGTACCTGCCGGGCTCGACACGCACGGGGTCCAGTACGAACTCCCTCGTGAACGCGAGGCGACCGTCGTCCAGCTTCTCCGCGTGAACGGACATTCGCCCGTCCGCACACGCAAGGTCAACCGGCGTGGGGTCGACCATGGGGACATACCCATCGGGCACCTCCAGGATCACGCGCTCCCGGTACGAGCCCTTCCAGCTGTCCAGCACCAAGCAATGCCCACGTGTCTCCGTGGCGGTCATCCTCTGCGGCGCACATCCCATCGTCCACGGAAGCGGCACGATCAGGAGATCGCCCGCCGTCGATGCGGCGCCCGCCCGCTCGCAGGCGAACTCCAGAGTCACATCCTGATCAAGCTGATCCCATGCGCTGATGACCGACTCGGTCACGACGGCGCCCGGGTGTCTCGCCGCGATCATCTGTTCAACGAGCTGCTTCTGCTGTGCCGGATTGTCCCTGGCCGAGCCACGGAGCGAGGATGCGTCCTCTCCAACGAAGATACACGTCCCGTGCAAGCTCAGGTCACCCAGCGAATCGACCGTGGCCTCCACCAAGGACTCGGTTCCGTTCGTGGATGCGGGCTCGACGGGAGTTGTCACGAAGCTCGCTCTCTCTGGAGAGATGACCAGCGCTTCCGCCCCCTCGAGCATCACGGGCAGGTTCGGGAAGGCCATCCCCTTCTCCGTGGGGTCGATCCAGAACACCGTGCCGTCGCCGGTCGTGGCCCGGACGATCGCGTGGGTGAATCTCGTGGACGGCAGGTAGCGCAGAGTCGTCTCGTCGCGGTCGTTGACGAGCACGTACTGCGCCTGGATGCCCATCTCCCGTAGAAGCGAGATCAGAAGCCCCGACTGGTCCTTGCAGTCGCCGAACCGCGTGCGGAGTACGTCCCCGGCCTTGCGCGGGATGTGACCGCTCTCGACGAACCACCCTCCTTCACTGCGCACGTTCTCGATCACGAAGTGGGCAGCCGTCCTGATCCGGGTGCTGTCGTCGGGAGCGCCCTCGGCCAGCCGCGAGGCCAGGGCCCGGACTTCATCCGTCGGGCGCACGCGCCCCCGCGACACGCCATCATACCAGCGAGCGATGACATCCCAGGACGGCACCGTGGACACGTCGAGCCACGCGGCGTACTCACGAAACGGCGGACCATCGGACTCCTGGGCGACGCCCTGTCTGTTCCTCACTTCCCACACATCCAGCCGCCAGGGCCCGTGCCGCTCCGTGCGGGGCTTGATGTCCAGGTTGTGGGGCACGGAGTCGTAAGTCCTGTCCTTCGGCAGCAGGATCGAGAGCCGGCTGGTAACGCAGGGGCTCGTGTACTCGAAGCGGTGACTCTGCCAGAAGTGCTCGTACAGCCCGGCCTTCGGGCCGTACTTGACCACATAGCGGTACTCCACAACGTCGCCTGGCGACAGGTCCGGGAAGACGATCTCACCCAGCCCCTCCTCCGCGTCCAGCTCCCTCCCATCTGCCTTCACGGTTCGCGCGATCTCCAACTCCCCGCCGCCCCAGGACACAGGCACATCGGTCTTGCTGAAGATGTCCACACCTGCCTGGGTCAGTACCTTCGTGACGACGTGATGGCGGGCTTCCGTGGCACCATCGGGGTGTACGATCAGATCCACGGCGTCCAGCAGGTGCACGGCGTGAGCGTCGGCAGCCACCCAAGAGAGGTCCGCCTTCATGATCTCGGCGAGATCGTTGGGGGGAAAGAGCGACCTCAACGCTGGCTCCTCGCCCTCCAGGGTGGCGAGAAGTTCCCGAACCGAGAAGTCCCACGGCGCCAGTTCGAGGTACCGACGCAGGCAGGAAACCCCCTCATCCCTCTTCCCCTCCTTGAGCAGCAGACGGCCGAGTGCATTGAGCTTGGTTAGACCTGACGGCGACAGGCGGATGGCTGACCTCAGAGCATGGACCGCGTCATCGCTCCGCTCGGCCTCCTGGCACACAACGGACATCTCCTCGTAGACGTTGTCCGGGCGCTCATGCGTGCGAACTGCCTGCTCGAGGTAGCGGATGGCGCAGTCGTAGTCCTTCGCCTGGAACGCGGCGGCAGCCGCGAGCCGCAGTAGTCCGCAGTCGTCGGGACGAACCTCCGCGACAGCCTCGGCGCGGCGCCTGTACTCGGCCTCGGGCCCGACCTCCCTGAGACACAGAAGGTACATGGCCGCGCTCACCGTATCCTGCGGACGCGCCTCGAAGCTCTCCTCGAGTTCGGCCAGTCCCCCCTGTGTGTCGCCTCGCGTCATCCGCAACATCCCGTGCAGCGACTTCACGTACAACTGATCTGGGTAGAGCCGGCGCATCTCCTCGAGTGCGTCCCATACCTCGTCCGTCTCCCCCTGCTGCATCTGCTCTGCCATGGCAGCGATCCGCGTCTGAAGCAGTTCCGGAACCATCTCCGCCGCCTGCCGGGCCAGCGCTGCTGCCTCTCCCTCGCGGCCCAGCGCCGTCAGCAGCTCCTGAAAGACCCACGCCGCGACAGCGGAGTTCGGGAACTCCTGGCGCGCGCGCTCGGCCATTCGCTCAGCGTGCTTCTCGAATCCCAGAGTCGAGAGGAAGTTGATGCAGGGAATGCGATCCGCCAGCGGAGAGCCGTCCGCGCTGGCCGACCACTGCTGCAGCCAGGGGGCGATGGCCGGCTCGTGAGCCGAGACAGTCGATTCGGGTTCGTCGAGGCGGAACGTGGCATCGGCCCCAGACGGCATCGCGTCCCAGCGCAGAGGGATTGGCGCCCCCATGGTGTCCAGGACC
>Ga0194125_10013960_pt1 | contig 10350 bp, 10 predicted proteins | sample TA2KigC250mmetaG_FD_148626 | JGI IMG/M metagenome (GOLD analysis project Ga0194125, IMG submission 148626) | Freshwater microbial communities from Lake Tanganyika, Tanzania - TA2015034 Kigoma Deep Cast 250m | ecosystem: Environmental > Aquatic > Freshwater > Lake | place: Tanzania: Lake... | reverse complement strand
CTTCTTCTTAGTGTGGAGCCAGGGCGGGGCCATCGTGGGGCTGCTGGTCGGGCAGTTCGTCGCCTGGCTGCTCGACCACGCGATGAGCCCCGAGGCCCTCACCCGCACGATCAGCCTCGCCTTCGCCGCGGCAGCCGTCCTGGGGGTGATTGACTTCCTCTGGCTCCTGCCGATCCCCGACGTGGGGCACAAGGCGAACCCCAAGATCACCCTGCGCGAGCTGTTCCGCGAGCCGCTGGCCGACCGCAGCTTCCGCTGCTACCTCGCCTTCAGCGCCACCCGCATCCTGAGCATCGGCTTCCTCGGCCAGTACATCTGGCTCTACCTCTTCGACGTCGTGCGAGTGACCAGGGCCACGGCAAACCTCATGGCCGTGGTCATGCCCACGCTCGTCTCCATTCTGGTCGTGCGCGCCTGGGGCCGGCTTGTGGACCGCTGGGGCTGCAAGCCGACCCTGCTGGTCGGCACGCTCCTGGTCCTCCACGGGGCCGCCGCCTGGATCTTCGTGACGCCTGAGCATCCGTGGGGCGGCTACGCCGGCGTCCTCGTGTCAGTCGCGGCATGGTCGGGGGTCGAGGTGGCCAGCTTCAACCTCATGCTGCGGATGAGCGCATCCCACGGCGGCCGCCGCCAGGGGAGCGCCTACCTGGCGCTCAACAGCGTGACCATTGCGGTCGCCGCCGTTCTCAGTGGCATCCTCGGTGGCACCGTGGCCGATTGGCTAGGGAGGGACTGGACGGGCAGCCTCCTTGGCCTTCCGCTCACCTATCACGGCGTCATCTTCCTCATCTCCAGCGGCCTGCGCTTCCTGGCCTTGCCGTGGCTGGTCCTCCTCCAGGAGCCCGAGGCCCGGCCGACCTGGGCGGCGGTTCAGTACGTCTTCGCCAGCGCCTTCGCCAGGCTCAGGCTCCTCGTCCTGAGCCCCCTGTCCGTCTTCCGACGCGATGACTAGGAGACGCCGATGGCCTCTCGCGGGCCGCTCACAGATCTGCTTGTGCTGGACGTGACGCGGGTGCTGGCCGGGCCGTTCGCCGGCATGGTGCTGGCCGACCTGGGGGCCGAGGTCATCAAGGTCGAGCGGCCGGGCACGGGCGACGACGCGCGCGCCTTCGGCCCCTTCCGCAATGGCGTGAGCGCCTACTTCGCCAGTGTGAACCGCGGGAAGAAGGGGATCACGCTCGACCTCCAGACGCCCGCGGGCCGCGGCCTCTTCCTCCGCCTCGCCGAGAAGGCCGACGTCGTCATCGAGAACTTCCGCCCAGGCGTCATGGCCCGGCTCGGTCTCGGCCACGAACAGCTCCGCGAGCGGAACCCCCGCCTCATCTACGCCGCCGTCTCCGGCTTCGGCCAGACCGGCCCCTACGCCCATCGCCCCGCCTACGACGCCGTGATCCAGGCGATGGGCGGCATCATGAGCCTCACGGGCGAGGAGGGCGGGCCGCCCGTCCGCGTCGGCGTCTCCATCGGCGACATCGCGGCGGCCCTCTGCACCGTCATCGGCATCCTCGCCGCCCTTCACAGCCGGTCAACCACTGGCCAGGGGCAGATGGTGGATGTGGCGATGCTCGACTGCCAGCTTGGCATCCTAGAGAACGCCATCGCCCGCTACTTCGTCAGCGGCCAGGTGCCCACCCGCCTCGGCACACGCCACCCCAGCATCACGCCGTTCCAGGCATTCGATACGGCGGATGGCGCCCTCGTCGTGGCCATCGGCAACGACAAGCTCTGGGCCGCCTTCTGCCAAGCCGTGGGCCGCGGCGACTTGCTGGCCGACGCTCGCTTCTCGACCAACGACCTCCGTACGCAGAACCACGCCGCACTCGAACCCCTGATGCAGGCTGTCTTCCGCGAGCGCCCGACAGACTGGTGGCTTGCCGAGCTGGAGCGCGCCGGCATCCCCTGCGGCCCGATCAATACCATTGACCGCCTGGCCGCTGATCCTCAAGTCGCCGCCCGCGAGATGATTCAAGAGGTGCTCGACCCTATCGCCGGTCCGATGAAGATGGCAGGCGTGCCCATCAAGCACTCGGCCACCCCCGGCGGCATCGCCGGCCCGGCCCCCGCCCTGGGCGAGCACACCGACGAGGTGCTTGCGCGGCTGCTGGGGATGAGCCCCGAGGCGATTGCCCGACTACGCGACGAGGGTGTAGTCTGAAGCGGATCCGACCGATCCGACCGATCCGACGGATCGGACAGATCGGCCCTAACCAGCCGCCGCTCCCCCCTCCTTCGCCTCCGTCACGTCATGCTCGGCCCCGCACCGCGGGCACTTGACCCGGCCACGGCTGTAGCCAGGAGGGATCTTCAGCTTCGTGCCACAGCCACAGCCCAGGAAGAGGAAGCCGCCCAGGCGGCGGAAGGTGTCGAGGGCCTCGTGCGAGCGGCGGAGCCGCTCCTCGGGCGATTCCTGCGAAGCGGGTCTCGCCATCGGCGCCCGCGTGGGAAGCGGAGGGGGCGCGGAGGCCAGGGCCTTCTTCGGGGCGAGGCGCTGGCCCTGGTGGTAGCGCTGCCAGGCCGCCTGGTAGTCGCCCATCGAAGCGGTGTGGCCCATCGCGCGAAGGATGGCGATCCGCTCCTGGATCGGCGGGTGCGTGCTCATCAGGGCAGAGGCCCGCTCCTCGAGGGAGCGGACGGGGTGGACGATGTAGAGGTGGGCCGTCGCGCGGTTGGCGGCTTCGAGGATTTCGCGGTCGCCGCTGAGTTTTTCGAGGGCCGAGGCCAGGCCCTCGGGGTAGCGGGTGAGGGTGGCCGCCGAGGCATCGGCCAGGTACTCCCTCCGCCGCGAGCAGGCCAGGTAGAGGAGGCGGGCAAGAAGGGGCGCGATGATGGCGAGGACAATGGCAATGACGATCAGGACGGCCTGAGCGCCGCCCGCCTCCTTGGACGAGCGCCGCCGCCGCGTGCCAGCCCCGGAGTACCACATCCCGCGCAGAAACAGATCGGCCAGCAGCACGATGGCGCCCACCAGGATGGCCGCGAGGGTCATGTAGAGCATGTCGCGGTTCTTCACGTGCGAAATCTCGTGGGCCATCACGCCCTGGAGCTCGTCGCGGTTGAGCTTCATCAGCAGGCCCTTCGTGATCGCCACCGACGCATGCGCGGGGTCGCGCCCCGTCGCAAAGGCGTTCATCGCCGTGTCGTCAATCAGATAGACCCTGGGCATGGGGATGCCCGCGGCAATGGCCATTTCCTCGACGACGTTGAAGAGCTGCGGGTGGTCCTTGTGCTGGATTTCGCGCGCGCCGCTCATCGCCAACACCATCGAGCCGCCGGCGTAGTAGGCCAGCAGGTTCATGAGCGTGGCGATGATGACGGCGATGGCCACGCCACCCACGCCGCCCCCGCCGGGCGCAAACGCCTCGCCAATGACCAGCCCGAGCACGACGAGGACCGTCGTGAGCGTGAGGATGAGGATCCAGGACTTGATCTTGTTGGCGCGGATGAGTTCGAACATGGGGACCCGATAGAACCGAGGACGAGGGACGAGGACGAAGGACGAGGACGACAAGAGCCGGCTAGCGCAGGTCCACCTTGGGGACGGCTTTCTCCTCCTCGGGCGTCTTGAAGAACTCGGCCTTCTGGAAGCCGCCCATGTTGGCGATGATGTTGGTCGGGATCACCTCGGTCTTCGTGTTGTAGACCATCACGGAATCGTTGTAGTACTGGCGGGCAAAGGCGATCTTGTTCTCGGTTGAGGTCAGCTCCTCTTGGAGCTGCGAGACGTTCTGGTTGGCCTTGAGGTCGGGGTAGTTCTCCATCACGGCATAGAGGCCGGCAAGGGCGCGGGTGAGGCCGGCCTCGGCAGCGGCCGCCGCGGCGGGGCCTTGGGCGGCCACGGCCACGTTGCGGGCCTTCGTCACGTTCGTCAGCACCTCTTGCTCGTAGCCCATGTAGTCCTTCACCACCTCAACGAGGTTGGGGATGAGGTCGTGGCGGCGCTTGAGTTGCACGTCAATCTGCGCCCAGGCATTCCGGACGTTGTTGCGGGCGCGGACCAGGCCGTTGTAGCTTGCCACGAACCACAGGATGATGAGCACGAGCACGCCCAGGGCAATCCAGCCAGCCATGTCTTGGCTCTCCTACTCGGTGTCCTTCGGGGATGCGGGGCGCGGCGCGCTGAAGAAGCCGCGTAGCGCTCCCGTCGCATGGTCCTCGTGGTGGCTCGGCTCGGCGAGAGCGTGGGGGTAAGCGGCGAGTATCTGCGCCAGCTCCCCAGCGTCGAGCCACAGGCCGTCGCCGTGGGGACACTTGTCTACAACCACCTGCGAGCGGCCGTAACGATCCTTGATGAGCTTGTGGACGCAGATAGGGCAATCACGGTCGGGCGGCCCGAGATCGGGGTCGGGCGTCGGCTTGGGTGGGACCGCTCTGCCGACAAGTGCCTCCAGCTCCCCGCCGTCGAGCCACACGCCTCCGCAGCCGACGCACGTGTCTATCTCCACCTGCTCGTACTCAGCCACGATCATCGGCTCCCGGCACGCAGGGCACTTCAACACCCGCACGGTCCACCTCCTTGTGCCGCCATCATAATGGACGCCTCCGGCGCTGTCAAGCGAATCAGAGCGCCGGCTTGCAGGCTCTGACCTGAATGCTTGCGAGCTTCCCCGCAAGGCGGGCGTCCATGCCAGGATAGTCGGGGACTCGCTCGGCGACGATCTGGAGTTCCCTGAAGCCCGCCCTGCGAATGGCGTCGAGATACGCCTGCCTGTCCAGGGGCTTGGCGGCGAACCACATCGCCCAGGCATCCTCCTGCTCCCGAATCACGTCGTCAGGAATCTCGCCCTCAGTCACCAGGTCCGACACCAGGACCCTGCCGCCCGGCTTCAGCACCCGGAACGCTTCCCGGAAAACCGCGAGCTTGTCCCCCGCGTGGTTGATGACGCAGTTGCTGATGATCGCGTCCACGGTGCCGTCGGCGACGGGCAGCCTCTCTATCTGGCCGAGGCGGAACTCGACGTTCGGGTAGTCGCCCTTCGCGGCGTTCGCTTGCGCCTTGGCGATCATCTCGGGCGTCATATCCACGCCGATGGCCCTGCCTGTCTTGCCCACTCGCCGCGCGGCAAGGAAGGCGTCGAGGCCCCCGCCGCAGCCGAGATCGAGAACCGTCTCGCCCTCCTTCAGATCCGCCAGCGCCGTCGGGTTGCCGCAGCCGACCCCCATCACGGCCTCTTGCGGGACGCTCCCTATCTCCTCCTCGGAGTAGCCCATCGCCTTGGCCCGTTCGGCGGCCTTGTTCTTGTGGTATCCCTCGGAGGCCATCGTGGCGTAGCGTTTCTTGACCCTTTGTTCCCCGTGCATGGCGCACCTCCAATTCTCACCAGGGCGGGAGGGCGAGGGTGCCGCCGTCCATGACGAGGCAGGTGGCGTTGATGTAGGCCGCCTCGTCGCTGATGAGGAAGGCGATGGCACGGGCCATGTCGAGGGGCGTGCCGAGGCGGCGGACGGGGATTTTCTTCTCGACCTCGGCGTAGATTTCGGCGACGGGCTTTGCCCAGCCCTTACAGCTAGAGGCCAGCATCGGGGTGTCTATGGTGCCCGGGCAAACGCCCACGACGCGGGCGTAGCCCGCCAGCTCAACGGCGAGGGAGCGCACAAGGGCCTCCAGCGCGCCCTTCGACGCGCAGTAGAGCGTGTGGTTGGGGAAGCCGACGAATGCGGCCACGCTCGTCGTGATGCAAATCACCCCCCTCCCCTGCCCTTTCATGACCGGCGCCACGTGCTTGGCGAGCCACAGGTTGCCCTTGACGTTCACGCCCATCACTGCGTCCCACATCGCCTCGTCGAACTCGCTCACCGGCCCCATCCGCAGCACGCCGGCGTTCGAGACCAGGGCGTCAATCCGCCCGTGGAGCTCAAGCGTGCGGGAAACGAGGGACTGGACGCTCTTCTCGTCGGAGACGTCGGCATGGACGAAATGGACGCCATGGACTTTGGCGAGTGTCCGGCCCTCTTTGCGTTGGATTGAGGCGGCGACCACCTTCGCGCCCAGCCTGGCGAAGTGCCGGCTGCACGCCTCGCCGATTCCCGACGTGCCGCCCGTGACGATGATGACCTTGCTCTTCAGGCTCATGGCCAAATCTCTCCTCCGTTTTTTCGCCCCCACCGAGCTTGCCTCGGTGGGGCGAGGATTGGAGGCTACGAAGCCGTCCCCTCACCCCCCATCCCCCTCTCCACAAAGTGGAGAGGGGGAGCAAGGGGGTGAGGCCGCGCCTGTAGCTGTCAATCCGTGCCTCCACCGACACAAGGTCGGTGGGGGGCAAGAGCTGCTCGGGCTCAGCGCCCGTAGCTGCCAATCCATTGCTCCACCGAGACAAGCTCGGTGGGGGCAGAGGCCCATGCCGTTGAGGCCCGGCAGTCAATCGAACTGCATAAACTCAAAGACCGCGCCGTCCTTGAGGATGAAGACCACCTGGAGGCCAGGCATGGGCTGGAAGGGGCCGAGGATGACCTTCTGGCCCCTGATCTCGCGCTTGAGGCTGTCGGTCTTGAAGGCGATGTGGCCCATGTCGCGGACCGGGCCTTTGACCGGGGAGTCGGGCTCGTAGCGAAGGAACTCGACGCGATAGGGGTGGGCGTCGGGGCTTGTCACCCAGACCTTTGTGTCAGGGACGTAGACCTCGCCCGGCTGCTTCTGGTCGGTGGGCAGGCCGAAGTGGTGGAACTGGCGCATGACACACCTCCTGGGCACAGTTGTGGGCGGGGGCTCCGTCCCCCGCGAGGAACAGGGAAAGACGCGGGGCACAGAGGCCCCGCCCACAGGTTACCGCCCCGCTCATAGGCTGGCCCGGGCCTCGATGGCGCGGTCGGCCATGCGGAAGAAGTCGTTCTCCGGCGCGTAGCCGAGCACGGAGCGCGCCCTGGTGATGTTGATCTCGAACGAATGGTAGTTGGGGCAGCGTAGCTCGATGGTCGGGATGCCCATCTTGGCCGACAGGTAGCCCGCGGCCACGCGGTAGTCGAAGGGCGCGGGGCCGGCGATGTTGAACGCCTGGCCGAGCGCCGACGCGTTGCCCAGTATCCTGTCGAACGCCTGCATCACGTCGTCCACGTGCACGATGTGGCGGCGGAAGGGCACACCCTGCGCGTCCACTAGGATGGGGATGCGCTCCCGCCCGGCCCTCACCAGGGCAAGCACGTCCTCGCCAACCTCCCCGAAGCCGTGCCCCTTCTCGGCGGGGTTCACGTTCCGTAGCAGCGAGAAGTGGTTCAACAGGTCCTCACCCTCGAAGACCCACGACGACCGCAGGATCGAGTAGGGTACGCCGTACTGGGCGCCGTACTGTTCGGTCATGACCTCCTCGACGACCTTCGAGAAGGCATAGTAGCCAGGATAGGCAACCCGCGGGTGGTTCTCGTCAATCGGGATGGGCTGCGGGTAGAACCAGATTCCCATCGCGGCGTCGCCGCCGAAGAGGATGAACTGGCGGATGGGCTGGCGGCGGCAGGCATCGAGGACGTGGAACGTCCCGCGAATGCTCACGTCGAAGAACGTGGCCGGGTCTTCCTTCGTCGTGGCGAGCTGCACGACCGCCTCGGCGCCCTTCACCACCTCGGCAACCGCGTCGGGGTCGGTCACGCTCCCGCGAACGCACGTGACCCCCTCGCCCTCGACTGGGCGGTTGTGGACGAGCGCGCGGACGCGAAGCCCGCGCCGCGCCAGCACCCGCAGCACGTGCCTCCCGATCTTCCCGCTTGCGCCGAACACCGCAACCGTGGCCAGTTCCATCGCGTTCGCCCTTTCCCGCAACTGCCCGACCTGCATTGTAGTCTCCCCCGCGCGCTTGTCAAGCGCCCTCCTTGATCTGAGCCGAGCGTTCCGGTAAGCTACTGGGCGTTCCTTGAAGCACCGAGCCCATGAGGAAAGGAGAGCGGCAATGCGAGCGAGGTGGATGGCGGTGTCGCTTGTCGCCGGACTGGCAGCGGGCACAGCCCTTGCCGGCGAGGCCGAGGGCAAGCTCAAGGTGCTCGTCGTCTGGGGCGGGCACGGCTTCACCCGCGACCCCTTCTTCCAGATGTTCAAGGACAACGCGGACATAGCCTATACCGAGGTGAAGCACAACAAGACCTCAGAGGTCTACGAACGCGATGACCTGTTGACCTCCAACGTGGTGGTGCTCTACGACTTCTGGCAGAACATCACCGAGGAGCAGAAGAAGGGGTTCCTGTCGCTCTTCGAGAAGGGCGTTGGCCTCGTCGTCCTCCACCACGCCCTGGCCACCTACCAGGCCTGGCCGGAGTTCGAGAAGGCCGTCGGCGGCAAGTTCCTCCTCGCCCCGGAGAAGAAGGACGGCGTCGTGGTCACGCCTGGCTCAGGCACCGGCACTGGCCCTCTCAACATCCACGTCTGCTCGAAAGACCACCCCATCACGAAGGATATGGAGGACTTCAAGCTCCAGGACGAGTATTACAACAAGTGCCGCGTCAGCCCCGAGGTCACGGTGCTGCTGACGACCGACTGCCCTGGGAACCAGAAGGAGGTGGCCTGGTGCCGCGAGCAGGGCAAGAGCCGCGTCGTCTACATCATGAGCGGCCACGACCAGCGGGTCTACAACGACCCCAACTACCGCAAGGTCCTCGCCAACGCCATCAAGTGGGCGGCGAGAAGGTGAGAAACGGTGTTCGGCCATCGGTGTTCGGTGCTCGGGTACTGAAACAAAGGAGTGATTGAATGGTTCGAGGTTTGGGCTTGGCGTGCGCGTTGGTCGTGACACAGTTGGCGGCGTTTGGGGCGGATTGGCCGCACTTCCGCGGCCCGAACTCCGATGGCATCTGCACGGAGACCGGCCTGCTCAAGGAGTGGCCGGCCGAGGGGCCGAAGCTGCTCTGGACGGCGACGGGCTTCGGGCGCGGGTACTCGAGCACCAGCATCGTGGCCGGCAGGCTCTACACGATGGGCGACATCCGCGGCGACGACGGCACCGAGGCGGGCCACATCATCGCCCTCGACCTTGCGACGCAGAAGATTCTCTGGAAGACAAGAGTGAGCGCCCCGCACCCCGACGGCGGCCCGCGCTGCACGCCGACCTTCGATGGTGGCCTCCTCTACGCCCTCAGCCCCCACGGCGACCTCGCCTGCGTCCAGGCCGCCGACGGCAAGGAGGTCTGGCGCAAGGACTTCGCCAGGGACTTCGGCGGCAAGATGATGTCGCAATGGAGGTTCAGCGAATCGCCGCTGGTGGATGGCGACAACCTCATCTGCACCCCCGGCGGCCCGGACGCCGTGATGGTTGCCCTCAACAAGAAGACGGGGGAGTCGGTGTGGAAGTGCGCCATGCCCAACATCGGCGGGAAGGGCAACCCCGGCGCGGGCTACTCCTCCATCGTCATCGGCAACGGCGCGGGCGTGAAGCAGTACGTCCAGACCATTGGCAAGGGCTGCATCGGCGTCGCCGCCAAGGACGGCAAGTTCCTCTGGGGCTACAACAAGATCGCCAACGGCGTCGCCAACATCCCGACTCCAGTGGTTGACGGCGACTTTGTCTTCTGCTCCACCGCCTACAAGACGGGTGCCGCCCTCCTGAAACTCTCGGCCACGGGCGATGGCGGCGTCAAGGCCGAGGAAGTCTACTTCATTGACTTCGAGAAGTTCCAGAACCACCACGGCGGCATGGTGAAGGTGGGCGACCACATCTACGGCGGCAGCGGCCAGAACGCCGGCGCCCCCACCTGCATCGAGATGAAGACCGGCAAGATCGTCTGGCAGCAGGGCCAGCAGGGCGGCGGCTCGGCCGCACTCCTCTTGGCCGATGGGAACATCATCTTCCGCTACCAGGGCAAAGAAGTCTGCCTCATCGAGGCCAGCCCGGCCGGCCTCAAGCTCAAGGGCAAGTTCACCACGCCCGCCGCCCCCGGCGCCACCGGCAACGCCTGGGCGCACCCCGTCATCGTGGACGGCAAGCTGTACCTCCGCCACGCCAACGCCATCTACGGCTACGACGTGAAGGGGAAGTGAGCGGACCGGTGTTCGGTTGTCGGTGTTCGGGTACAGTCAAGAAGCCCTCCGAGGGTTCCAACACCTTCGGGAGGGTATCCCTTTGTGGTCCTGACAATCCCGCTTTCCGCCGAAAAGGAAAAAGTAAACACCCGACCCTCCCACCCCCGGAAGTGGGCGACTTGGACGACTTGGGCGAGTCGGCCATGTTGTGTCCTTCTCGGCCGCGGGCGCAACCTGTAGCGTGCGCCTGGGGTTGCCAAATCCGCGGGCGGTTCCGCGTGCAAGTGTGGGCATTGCCAGAATTGCCTGCTCATGAGATTGAGTCGAATTCCATAAGTACGTGGTATATCTTATGTTGTGTCGTTGGTCAGCCCTTGCACAAGGGCTGGTATCAACTGGCCTTGCAGGCGGCCATC
>Ga0194125_10013955_pt1 | contig 10351 bp, 10 predicted proteins | sample TA2KigC250mmetaG_FD_148626 | JGI IMG/M metagenome (GOLD analysis project Ga0194125, IMG submission 148626) | Freshwater microbial communities from Lake Tanganyika, Tanzania - TA2015034 Kigoma Deep Cast 250m | ecosystem: Environmental > Aquatic > Freshwater > Lake | place: Tanzania: Lake... | reverse complement strand
AACAAGCTCTCCCGCCCCGCTCGTGCTGTCATGTCTGCTGCCTCCTGAACGGCCGGGTTGGCAGCACTCTACAGCAACTCCCTCCCCCGAAACAAGACTATGCAATGACCCTGACCACACGCCACACGCGCGCCAAGCCGCGGTTGGCACGCCGATTGACTTTGCCTATAATCCCACTCGCTGCCCAGATGGCGGAATTGGTAGACGCGCTGGCTTGAGGGGCTAGTGAGCTTCTGCTTCGTGCGGGTTCGAGTCCCGCCCTCGGCACCAGACGACCCCCGAACGCCCGAAAAGCCCCAGTTTCAGGCGTTTTTCGTTGTACCCTCCTTAGCGCGATGGACCTCTGAGGTGCCCGAGAACGGCCTCAAGAGTACAGTGAGTTACCCCGCCCTCGCGGGGGGTCAAGCTCGTGAGTGCCGGTCGGGTCTGCATCCATGCTCAGGGCCGCCCCCGTGGCCTCCTGCTGTGACCTCAGATGGGAGGCGCCCTGCGTGACGACCGCCACCCTCACCACGGAGTCGGTTCGCCACACCCGGAGGCCGCCAGGGAGTGTGCAGGCGCGGTTTCGCCAACGCTTCCTCGGACGCATCGACGCGCGACGCACCAAGGCCGGGTCGTGCTTCCGGGGCGCAGTCAGGGACGAGCACTGGGCGCGGCACCTGCGCGGCACCGAGACCCTCGGCGTGCATCCGGTGACTGACGACAACCTCACCCGATGGTCGGCTCTTGAGGTTAGCGCTCGGTGCGACCGGCATCCCGGCGCCATGCCGACGGATCGTGCGGCCGAACTGCTGTGGGCCGTCGACGAGGACTTGCGGGAACGGGGGACCACGACCTTGACCGAAGTGTCGCGGTTGCGCGGGTTCCACGAGTGGGCCTTCTTCTCGCAACCCGTCGAAGCGTGGAGAGCGCGTCGGATGTGGGCCCAGGTCTGGGCGCGTTGTGCGGACGGCGAGAAGCTCCCGGAGGTCTTCCCGAAGCAGGACCGCCTCGCAGCCGGAATGGTGGGCAACTACCTGCTACTCCCCTTCTGCGGTCCCTGCAGGGACGGGCGGCGGGCTGTCACGGACGGCGGGCGCAGGCTGACCGTGGAGGAGTTCCTGGAGGCGGCAGATGCGGCGGAGATCACCCCGGAGGCACTGACCGCGGCGCTCGAAGACCCGCGGGAGCCCAAGCAGCACACGACTTCGGGCAACGGGACTCAACCCCGCGACGCGCTTCCATGCCTCGTACGCTTCTTCGAAACCGGGCCGAGGGCCGACAAGCGCAACCTCCTATGCTCCCGCGCCACGTGTCACATGCACCGGCTGCGCGCGACCTACGAGGAGACCCCTGAGCGCGCGCGTCCCCTCAACAAAGCACTGGCGCACCTGCTCCCGCAGTACGAACTGATCGCCTTGGTGCGAAGCGCCTTCGAGAGGCGCGGCGGCGAGGGCTACACGGCGACGGGCTGTGAGGACGAGGTGTAAGCATCCACTGCGTGGGGCGTGAGAGTTGCCCGTTGCACCGCGAGCTGCGGAAGCTGACGGTTGACGACCTTACGCTATCGGAAGACGTTCCGCCCATGCCCATCGAGGCCCAGGGGTTCGAGCGGAGCGACCTCGGCAACGCGGAGAGGTTGGTCGCGCATCACGGCGCCGACCTGCCGTACTGCTGGCCTTGGCAGTCGTGGCCTGTCTGGGACGGCAAACGCTGGCAGAAAGGCGCAACCGGCGAAGTGGACCGGCGGGCCAAACTCGTGGTACGGGCGATCATCAGGGAAGCCTACTACGAAACCAACCCCGAACGCCGGGCCGCCCTCTCGAAGTGGGCGGCGAGTTCGAAGTCTGACCTGCGGGTCAAGGCAATGATCCGGCGCGCGCAGTCCGAGGTGCCCGTCACCTACGACCTGGAGGCTCGGTCGGAACTGTGGGGGGCCTTCCTCAACCGCGCGACCCGCGACGACCTCGACCTGCAGCGGTTCCTGCAGAAGGTCGCCGGGTTGTGTCTGACGGGTATCACGCGCGATGCGGTCGTGGTGTTCGTCTACGGGCCGACGGCCTCGGGCAAGACGTCGTTCGTCGAGGCCCTCAAGTCGATCCTCCGCGACCACGCAAAGACCATCACCTTCGAGACCTTCGCCGCCCTGAAGTACGCCCAGCCGAACGCGGCGACACCCGAGATTGCCGGGCTTGCCGGCTGTCGCCTGGTGACGGCCGTGGAAACCTGGAGGAGCGTGAAGCTGAGCGCTGACCTCCTGAAGTAGCTGACCGGAGGGGACACCATCGGCGGGCGTGCCCTCTACCGCGACCCCGTCGAGTTCCGCCCGCAGTTCAAACTGCTCTTGGCGAGCAACGAGAGGCCACACCTGCCAGATGATGACGATGCTGTCTGGCGTCGGGTATCCGCAGTCCAGTTCCCGGACAGCATACCCGAGGGCGAGCGAGACCCCAGCGTGAAGGAGCGACTCCGATGACGCCTCGTGACGCCAGTTCGATGAACTTCTCGCGTAGGAGTTCCCTGGGGGGAAGTTGCCCCAAAGCACGCCGATGTGACGCCCGTAGGTGTCACCAGAGCGTGGGAGGACAGGCGCGAGCCGTACCTCGTGGGGCCGGAGCGGTCCTCCCCGACCTAACCGAGGCCAGGGGACGGCTTGCGAGGCGCGTGCACGGAGCGGATCGGCGCGCTGAGCATGGTCTCTGTGGCGCCCTCTTGCCGGGTGGGATTGCCTGATGGCCTACGGGTGCTCCAAGGGGAGGGCGTTATCACGCGCTCTGCAACCAGAAACACGCGGCTTTGCCCGCGTGCCTTGCGTATCATCCCGATCGAGCATACCCCAGGGCAGTCCTCGTTGGGGTGATCTGGCCCCGGAGCGCTCGGGCCCCCGACTACGCTTCCGTCCAGCGACAGGCGGTGCCCGCCTGACCGGTGCGAGCAACGGCTCGGGGCCTATCCAGCGCGTGCCTCTGGCCTTGCGGGCAGGGCTTCATCCTCGTCCCTGAGAGCGTAACGGATCGCCTCATCCAGGGTCATCGCCTGGCCTTCGACCAGAGCCGCCTCGAAGGCCTTCCCTCCGATGGCGCGGCGCGCGCCAGGCATCACTTCGTCGGGGCGGTCGCCCGGAGGGAGGCTCAGGGCCTGGCGTTGGCTTCTGGCGGCGCCCCACAGCCGGGCCGCCCTTCCCCACTCCTTCAGACCCGCCAGCGCCAGTCCCAGGGTTTCCAGGCAGTACGCGCAGAGCACTTTGGCGCCCGCTGCGTGTCCGGTAGTCAGGGCCTCCTGGGCGAGCACCCGTGCGCGTGCATAGTCGCGCAGCGACAGCGCCACCCCGGCTTGGTTGAGAAGCGCCACTGCCGTGAGGTCGCTCGCTTGGAGGTCACGCGCCAGGGAGAGGCTCTCCCCGAGCATGGCCTCCGCCTCCCGAGGCGCCCCCTGTGCAAGCCTGATCTCGGCGAGCTGTTTGAGTGCGCTCGCGATGCGGGCTGGATCTCGCACCTGTCGGGACGGCGCCACTGCCTCCTCCAGAGCAGTTGCGGCCTCCGCGTGCCTCCGCTGCGTCATTAGGGCGCCCCCCAACGCGAAGAGCGCCAGGATGGTGCCACGTTGGTGGCCTGTGCACCGGTAGAGGGCCAGGCTCTCCTCGGCAAGCCCCGTCGCCCGTTCACACTCGCCACGATCCAGCGCCTCGAGCGCCAGGAGGGTCAGCGCGCGAGCGGTGCCTGACTGTTCCCCAAGCTCTCTCGACGCCGTAAGGCACTCGCCCGCCAGCTCCGCCAGCCCAGGGCCGTCGCCTTGGCCGAACGCCAGGGCTGCAGCCGCCGCGAGCGCCGTCACTCTCAGACCCGCCGGCACCCGATCCGGTTGCGCCAGCCCCCTCTCGAGCCAGTGACGGCCTTCGGCCAGAGAACCTGTTGTTTCCCAGAAGCGCCAGAGCGCCGCTGCCGTGCGAAGGGCCATCTCTGTCCTGCCGCCCAGCGCCCATTCGAGCGCCGCGCGCAGGTTGTCGTGGTCCTCCCTCAGCGTGCGGATCCACTTCGCCAAGTCGGGGCCCTCCAGTTCCGCCTCGGCTTCCTCCGCCAGTTGCGAGAACCACTCCGCGTGCCGTTGTCGGAGGTCGGCCAGCTCGCCGGCAGGAAGTTGCTCCTTCCCGAACTCCCTGACCGTCTCCAGCATCCGAAACCGCATGCCGAGCCCGGTCTCCTCGGCGTGGATCAGGGAGGCACCGCAGAGCCACTGGAGGCATTCCAGGGCCCGTGCCTCCTCACACACGGCCTCCGCCGCCTCCAGCGTCCAGCCGCCCCGGAAGACCGAGAGCTGGTAGAAGAACCTCCTCAGCTCGGGGTAGAGCAGGTCGCAACTCCATTCGATCGCTGCCCGGAGCGTCTTGTGCCGATCTTCCGTCACCCGCCGCCGGCTGACCAGGAAGTCGAAGCGCTGGTCGAGCTGCGCGACCATCTGGCTGGGGGTCAGCACTTGCGCCCGCGCCGCCGCCAGCTCAATAGCCAACGGAATCCCCTCCAGCCGCTCGCACAACGTAGCGATCGCGCTGGCATTGCCCTGCGTGAGCTGGAAGTCGGGCTTCGCGCTCTGCGCCCGGTCCACCAACAGCCGGACGCTGGGGCACTCGCTGAGTGCCTCGGGCCCTGTGTCCGCCTCCGGTATGGGAAGCGGCGGCACCGAGTACAGCCGCTCCCCCGGCAGGTCCAGTCTCTGCCGGGAAGTGGCCAGGCAGGTGGCTGACCGGATGCGGTCCAGGAGGGAGAGGATCACAGGCCCACCCTCCGGCAGGACTTGCTCCATGTTGTCGAGGATCAGCAGCGGCGTCTGCTCGCCGAGGACCATCGCCAGCTGGTCCAGCGGCCCCACCTGCGGCGACCGCGGAAGCCCGATGGCATCGGCAACTGCCCCCGGTATGAGGTGCGCGTCCCTCAGGTCCGCCAACGGCACGAACCACACTGCGCCGCCGAACCAGTCCATCAGTCGCCGCGCCGTCTCCAGCGCGAGCCGCGTCTTGCCGCTGCCACCTGGGCCGGTCAGGGTCACAAGCCGCTGCCCCTCCTCCGTCAGCAGCGCCTGCAGCTCCTCCAACTCCCCCCCGCGTCCGAAGAAGCGCGTAAGTTGAAGCGGCAGGTTCCCCGCGTATCCCGCCTCGGCCCTGAGTGGCGGGAACTCCCGTACCGCCATGTCCGGGTAGTTCACCTGGAACAGCCTCTCAGGCATCGGCGCATCCCGCAGGCGGTGGATGCCCAGGTCGGCCAGCTCGATGCCCTCGCGGAGGTCGCGCTTGAGCAAGGTCGCGGTAGCTTCCGAGCCGAGGATCTGGCCGCCGTGCGCGGCCGACAACAGCCGCGAGGCTCGGTGCAGCACCACCTCGTGGTAGTCACCCTCCGCCGGCCGCACATCGCCCGTGTACAGCGCCATCCGCACCCGCAGCGTCCCGACTTCCCTCGGCCACGGGTGAGCCGCCAGCGCTCTCTGACAGCTCACCGCACACTCGACTGCGTCGGTGGCACTCGCGAAGGGTACCACGAACGAGTCGCCGGCCTCCCGGACCTCCTCGGAGCCGTGACGCCGGAACTCCCTCCGCAAGACCGCGTGATGCGCCTCCAGTACTTCCTGGAAGGCGTCACCCATCTGCTCGAATAGGGGCGTTCAGCCCTCGATGTCGGTCAGCAGGAACGTCACCGTGCCGGTCCGACGGTGCCCGCGTTGACGCGCCGTGGCGGGCTTCGCAGGGAGGCGCGGGGCAGGCAGGTCCGGCGCACCGGCCCGGATCTCCTGGGCCAACTGCTCGATCGCGGCCGACGGCTTCTGGCCCAGCTCTGCGGCCAGAAGCTCCTTGAGTTCCCCGTACTGCCGCAAGGCCGCGATGGGCGCACCGGAGGCGGCGTACAGGCGCATCAACTCGCCGTGAACCTCCTCCCGCAACGGGTCCCGCGCGATGGCCTCCCGAACGACCTCGGTCGCACGCTCCGGGTCGCCGGACCGCGAGAGTAGCACGCTGAGCTTGACCGCCGCCTCCGCGTATCGGTCAGCTAGCTTCCGCTGCTCAGCCAGGACCCAGCCATCGTAGAAGCCCGGCAGCAACTCGCCCACGTACAGCGCCACCGCGTCGGCGAGATGCTGCATTCGCGCGGCCACGCTATCCGCCGCGCCGGCGCACAGGAGCGCGGCCTCGAACCCCCCGACGTCGGTGGTGACGGCCGAGGGGTTCAGCTGGACGGCGAACCGATCGCCCTGGAGCATCGCGCCGCGGGGAAGGCCTGGGGGCTCCAGCTGGCGGCGAAGGGACCAGAGGGCAGTGTTGAGGCTGCCCCGGCCCGAGCGAGGAGGGCGGCCCGGCCACACGACCTCCGCCAGCACCTCTCGCGGTTGCGCATGACCCAAGTAGTAGGCCAGGTAGGCCAGGAGGGCGCCCGTCCGCTCCGTACTGAAGCGGGCGATGACCTGGCCCGCCCGCTGGACGCGTAGGCCGCCCAGCATCTCCACACGGCAGGTTGTGTCCATTCCACCAGCCTGAGCGCGGACGGTCGCTTGCGAGGGCTGTGGTAAGTTGGCCGCCTCTACCCGTCGCCCCTTCCGCGGCTTGAGAGTTCTTTGAGACCCGCGACGGTAGACTCGAACACCAGGCAGGGAGACACCACACTCGACCTCCCAGGTCGAGAGGTGCCTCCGGACGCCGAGAGACGAAGGGCATTGATCCTCCCGAAGGGGTGAAGACCGTGCCGATTCAGGTCACGTGCAGTCATTGCGGCAAGACATACCAACTGCCCGAGGCACGCGCCGGCCAGACCGGGAAGTGCCAATGCGGGCACTTGATCAGGGTGCCGGAGGCGCCCGAGTCTACGCGGCCTGACGTCCCTCCGCCTCCGGCTGCGCCACCGCCCGGCCCGGTGCTTGAGGACGAGGTGCCGGAGGCAGGCGAGGTGCGGTGCCCGTCATGTGGCATGGTCGCACGGCAGGCGCGAGTCTGCGAGTGGTGCAACGCCACGCTGGTGCCCGACATGCCGCCTCCGCCCCTGTCGCGGATGTCGGACACTGAGGCCGGCCTGGCTGAGGGAGCGTCCATTCAGTACGTGACGCCCCTGTCATTCATCAAGAACGCGGCCGTGCTCTCCTTCGCCTACGTCACCGCCACCAACGGGCTCGGGTACGTAGTGAACCTCGCCGGGTCGGGCGGCTCCCTCTCGATCGCACCAATCATCCTCTCGTCGGGCTCGCTGCTGGGCGTGGTGATCGGGACGGTCTTCGCGATCCTGAGCGCGTGCCTGACCGTGGTCATCTTCAACTGGGTGGCTGGGCGCGGCAACGGCTTTCCCTTGCGCTTTCGGGAGCTAGCGCCGTGGACGAGCGGCACGGGCGAGCTCAAGCGGGTCGGCCCGGTTTCCGCGATGGTCACGGGGGCGCTGGGGGGCCTGATCTATGGGTTCCTGCTCGGGGTCTGCTTCCTCCTGGTGATGGCCACGTTCTCCGGCAGGATGCGTGGGGTGACAGGCGCCCAGGGAGCTGCAGTCGCGGGCGTCATGCTGCTGGGGATGCCTCTTGCGCTGGGCGTCTGGACCGGGATCGTCAGCCTGGCGTTGAGTCCCCTCTACAACCTCCTGGCAGCCCAGTGGGGCGGCGTTCAGTTCCAGTCGGTCGCGGTTGAGGCGCCTGGCCGCGAGCACCATCCCCCCATCCTGCCCGGCCGACGGCCAAGGTGCGGAGCATCGGCGCCTGGCAGACCGGGATGATCTGCGGGATCGAGGCCCTCATTATCGCGGTGCTCGCCGTGGTGGTCATGCTGGTCGGCCTGTCCCGCTTCACGTCGGCCGCCGGTATGGGAGCCATGGCAGCCGCGGGGTCGGTCGTGGTGGTCGTCGTGATGCTGATCGCCTACCCCGTGGTGGGGTTCATCGGCGGGGCGCTACTTGCCCTGGCGTACAACTTGGCGGGCCTGATCGGCGGGGGGGTGGAGGTCGAGACGGTTGGGTAGGCCCCGCCGGGACTGCATGACACGCAGAGGTGACGCGTGATGAAGTGCCAGCGCTGCGGCGCATCCGAGCTGACCGAGGCGGGGACGTGCGCCTACTGCGGGACCGGATGACCGCGCTCATGGCGGAGCCGTAGGGCCTGCGCTCAGACCGAGACCAAGGAGGCGCGAACCAATGCTCGCCCGCGTTGCCATCGTCACTGCCGTTGGCTTGGTGGTCACCGTTGCCGTAGTGGGCTGCGCCCACCGGCCAACGCTGGAGCCGAGCGCTGTCGCCCAGGCCGTCCAGAGCCACCAGATGGCCGAGGCTGTGAAGAAAGCCCTGCCGGAGGGGCAACGTGACAGAGGGTGGGAAGGCGGCGGCTCAGACAGCCGTTCGGCCGACTTGTGCCGCACTGAGGCTGACCTGGGGATGGAGGGCCTGCGAATCCCTGGCAAGAGCGGCGAGGAAGTGCTGAGACACGTAGCTGTCGGCCTCAAGGAGCTGGTGACACAGAACGGAGGATCAGTGACGGCACACATGCGTTGTGTCCCCTTCGACAACCCCACCCGGAGACTCGGGTCCCACTTCGACTACACCGCGCCCACGCCCAACCAGAAGGCGCCCGTCGTCGAGGGGCGTGTCGAGGTCTGGCTGACCCGAAGCGGCGAGCGGACCGATGCGCCGTACGACAAGCTGACGGTGAAGCTGACGGAGATCGTGTCTCCGGGCGGAAGCAAGCGGTAGCACTTCAGCGGGCGACATCACGGCAACGGTATGGGAGGGCACGTGAGATGACGAGCACACGCAGAGCGGGTCCATTCAGCCCCGTGTTGGTGCTGGTGATCGCAGTTGTCGTGGGTGGCTGTCCCCGGCCCGACCATGTGAAGATGTTCGGTGGCGGGGCGGGGAGTGACGACCTCTGGGTGAGTTCAGGCGACGCCGTCTGGCGGGAGGGCGCAGGGGGAACCGTGGCCTTGGCCCAATCCCGCAAGCCCCAGGCCGGCTACCAGATCCCGTTCCTGCTCTTCATCAAGGCGGATGACCCTAAGACCTGGCCGAATGTCACCGGCAGTGCCGCGTGCGAGGGCGAACGGGGCACCATAGCCATGGCGATCACGCTGGGCTCGGACCGAGTGGAGGTCCGGTACACCCTCGTGGCCGCCGGGACGGAGACTCTGGCCATCGATGGGAAGCCGTATGACGTGACGGCCGGCCGCGTCTTCCTCATTGACCTGCGGGGTCCGTCCGAGAAGGTGACCCAGCGGGCGGTCGCGCTGCCGGCTGACGTACCCAGATTCGAGACCGCCGAGGTGTTCGACGCCGTCGTCGAGCAGGCCCTGGCCGCCGTCAAGCAGGGAGACGACGCCACACGGCGCTTCATCGAGGGGAAACGAAGCTCGTAGGGGTGCTCTGGCACCGAGCGGTCGACAGGAGCCAAGGCAGATGAGCAAGACTACATGCTCTCACTGTGGAGCCGAGAACCCCGCATCGCTGGTGGTCACACTGTGCGAGGCCTGCGGCGAGCCATTGAGCGCTTCCGCCGAGCCGCCTCCGCCAGTGCCGCGGGGCGATCACGATCCCGTTCCGCCTCCGGTCGCGCCCGTGCTCCCCAACTGGTCTCCCAGCGGGGTCTCGCCCAGTTCGGCTGCTCCTCCTCCACCTGCACCCGCCGCGCCCCCGCCGGTCGCCCCCCCGCCCGCAGTGGTGGCGCCGGGCGGGCGTACGATCCCCCTCCGTCTCCATACCGGGCTATTCGTTGCCTTGCCCCCGATCTGCGGCTTCCTGGGGTTCGGGTTCTTCGCCTTCCTGATGTTCACCGGGCGGCTCCATGCGGTACCCCTGGGTAACTTCGGGCATACTGTCGCCTTCTTCGGGCTGACCATCGGAGGGATGCAACTGCCGCGGCTCCTGTTGATGCACCTCCTGCCGGCGCGCTGCCCCCAGTGCGGTGGCCCCGCCAAGACCCGCGGCGGAAGCCCGATCACGTACCGGTGCCTCGCGTGTGGCCATGTGCACCAGACCTCGTCCAACGATGGGAACTTCTCGGCCAGCGTTGGTGGGTGAACAGCCGCCCTCCGCGTCGTCCGAGCAAGGAGGCAATCATCGATGAGTTTCAGCGTGACGGGGCCATGGGCATGGGTGATCTTCAGCGTCATCATCATCGTGGGCGGGAGTCGCGCTTTGTCGCTGGGGGCGAAGCTCCGCAAGACCGTGGATGCCCTCCGGGAGCGCGGCGTCCGCACCGAGGCGAAGGTGGTCGCTGTTCGCGACGACGTCTCGACGCAGGGAGGCCGTGTGCGCCACGCCACGCTGGGATGGCAGGACGAACAGGGCGTGGCGCGTCAGGTTGAGACCGACGCGCAGAAGCTCGGCGGGTGGGCTGAGATCGGCGACCCCGTCTCGATCCTCTACGAACG
>Ga0194125_10013954_pt1 | contig 10351 bp, 10 predicted proteins | sample TA2KigC250mmetaG_FD_148626 | JGI IMG/M metagenome (GOLD analysis project Ga0194125, IMG submission 148626) | Freshwater microbial communities from Lake Tanganyika, Tanzania - TA2015034 Kigoma Deep Cast 250m | ecosystem: Environmental > Aquatic > Freshwater > Lake | place: Tanzania: Lake... | reverse complement strand
CCACAGCCTGTTGTGGCGGTGCTGATTGGCCACCCCGGCAGAGGCAAATTCGGGAAAACCCCGGAGTACCAAAGTAAGCTTTAAGCGTTGCTTAAAGTAAAAGTTCGTACCCGACCGTGGTACCAAACCCGCATTACACGTTTTATTACACGGTGGGGTTTGACGCTTGTAAACCATTGATTTCACTGTGGAAAATTGGAGCGATTTTCATCATAATCCGCAGGTCCGGGGTTCGAGTCCCTGAAACGCCACCATCATCAAACGTTACGAAGCTGTATTGCCGGTGTTGTTCCAGTTGCTTCCGCATAGCGATAAAGGCTCTTCATGCTGGGTAATGAATTTCCAGCCTCAAGGCGCGCAATGACCGATTGTGTTGTACCCATGCGTTCGGCCACCTCTTCTTGCGTAAGACCCGCTTTGACCCGAGCAGCAATTAGTGTCTTTGCGATTGTGAACTCAGGTGTCATTGCATCGTAGGCTTTCTTTACTTTCGTATCAGAAAGCCACTGGTTCTTCAGTTTTTTAACGTTACTCATTTCCCCAACTCCTTCGCTCTATCAAGTGCAGTTTCAATTGCAACGCGCGGCGTCTTCTGAGTCTTTTTGACAAAGGCATGGACGACAACAATCCGTCTGTCAGCGACAGTGACGTAAATTGCCCGCGCTATGCCGCTTCTCCCCTTCATGCGAATCTCCCAGAGTTTCTCTACCAGGAATCGTACGTGCGGGGGCCCAACCTCGTGGGGGCCAAATGTCTCCAGCAGTTCACATACGTGTAGAAACCGGGCCTTAAGAGAAAGCTCTAGCTGTTCCAGCTCCGCATCGACTCGAGCATCTAACGTTTCTACGCGCCACTTCATATGATCTTTATATAGCAATTTTGCTATATATGTCAAGACCCGGGAATTGAAACGGCAACGGTGACTCCAGTGCGTGTGCCAAATCCGCATTACACGTTTTATTACACGGTAGGGTTTAGCCCTTGTAACCCATTGATGTTACTGATGAAAATTGGAGCGATTTTCATCATAATCCGCAGGTCCGGGGTTCGAATCCCTGAATCGCCACCACTGAATTCCAAAACATTTCTTTCTCTTTGTTCGGGCTCCCAGCTCAAAGCGCTGCAACACCACAGCGCCAAACGTTCTACCCAATACTCCACTCATACGCGTCTTCAATTAGTGGGTGGGCGTAGTCAGACAAATACTTTCGATGCGGCCGTTTGCCCACCCGCCCAAGATCAAGACGATCTGCATCCTAACAGGATTGAATCGTAGCGTCCGTGTGAATATCGCCGTCGCTGTGAAATCGCATGGCGTTGGTTAATAAATCCAGTTGTGAAGGAGCAAGATCAAAGAATCTTGTGTTAAGTGACACGGCATACTCTGCTGCCCTCTCGCCATGCCCGAGATCTGTCCACTCATTTTCACGCTGGCCGTCATGAAGATAAGCAAAGAGCTCTGCTACCAAGAGATCCCCCTGGCGTTTCGTCGATAAGTGCAGCGCATGATGGCGCACACGGGCCCAGTGACTCGGGCCGTGCACCCCATACCAATTGATCCGGAACTGCGCTTTGATCGCCGCCATAAGACCGGTGCGATCGTACTGCGGGTTATTAATCATCTTCGCACTCATCTTCGCCAGCGTAATCCGCTTGCGGCCAGATCTCATCGGCCCAGGCATCTACGGTAGCCGAATCAATCAATCCTTCATCAAAGAGATAGGCCCATCGCTCTTTGAAGCCCTGCTGCGCTGGATCCACCTGGGCGAAAAGCCTACTCCCCAGTCAATAGCCGCTCGTTACCCGGCGCTAGCGCCGGGTAAGCCGCAGGAGTGTCTGTACCGGGCGACTCACACGCCGCGTCCGCTGGCCAGCAGGATCGCTCCGCGCTGAGGCCGGTGGACATTCACCGCGGTGCTGGGCCTCACTGCAATTTGATGCCCGCCTCCCGGATCAACTTGCCAAAGCGTTCGAACTCCTGGCGGTTGAGCTCGGCAAATTGAGCCGGACTCATGACGGACACTTCACCGCCCAGCCCCTTGAGTCTGGACTCAACATCGGCGAGCTTGAGCACCCGCGCTAGTTCGTTTTGCAGGCGTGTCACGACCCCAGCCGGGGTGCCGGCGGTCACATACAGCGCGTACCAGGTGCTCATGTCGGCGCCACGAACACCGGCTTCGGTCAGCGTGGGCACGTCGGGTAATTGTGGCGACCGCGCCGGGGTTGTCACCGCCAGGGGTTTGAATTTGCCGGCCTTGATTTGAGCCATGGCCGACGAAGTGGTGTCGAACATCATCTGCACGCTGCCCCCGATGATGTCTAGATGGGCCTGGCTGCTGCCCTTGTAGGGAATGTGTTCGCTCTTGGTTCCGGCAGCGACATCAAAGGCTTCGCCTGCAATATGCTGGGTACTGCCGACGCCCGAGGAGGCGTACTTGAAGTGCCCTGGTCTGGCCTTCATCGCCTTGACCAGATCGGCCACATTATTCACCGGCACTTGCGACCCGATCACCAGAACATTGGGTACGGTAACGATGAGTCCGATGGGCACCAAATCTTTCAGAGGATCGAAAGACAGTTTGATCAGATGCGGAGCAATTGCCTGGCCTGTGTTGGTGGCCACCAGGAGGGTGTGCCCGTCAGCGGCGGCCTTGGCCGTCATATCGGCTGCAATGGTGTTGGAGGCCCCCGGCCGGTTTTCAACCACGAAGTTGCCTTTGAGGCCTTCGGCAAACTTTTCGGCCAGCATGCGGGCGATGATGTCGGTGCCTCCGCCAGGGCCGGCGCCGACCATCAGACGCACTGGCTTGGACGGATAGTTGGTCTGTGCAAGGGCCGGCAGTGCCCAAATGGCTGCGGTGGCGATCAGGGCAGCGGCAAAGGTTTTACGATACATCGTTTGAACTCCTCAAAAAAATGGGTGGGCAACAGCGATCTTTTGCAAGACTTCAAGTGGGGTGACGACTGCGCCCCATGCGACAGGCCAGCTCGAAGGCATTGATCATGGCACCGGGGTTCGCATTGCCGGCTCCGGTGATGTCGTAGGCTGTTCCGTGAGCCGGCGTGGTGATGGGAATGGGCAACCCGCCGTGGACGGTGACGCCGCGCTCAAAGCCCAAGAGCTTCATGGCGATCTGGCCTTGGTCGTGGTACATGGTCACCACCCCGTCGTATCCCGGGTCGGTTCGCAGGGCGCGGATGAAGGCGGTATCGGCCGGAAAGGGGCCGTCGGCCCGATAGCCGCGCGTCGCCGCCAGCTGCACACCGGGCACGATGATCCGGCCCTCTTCGTCGCCGTAATTTCCGTTGTCGCCGTTATGAGGGTTCAGGCCACACACCGCAATGCGGGGGCTGGCCTTTCCGGCAGCGCTCAAGGCACGATGAATCATGCCGATGGCATCGGCGACGCCCTCCGGCGAGAGCAAGTGGCTGACCTCGCTGAGGGCGACATGGGAGGTGACGCGTGCGGTCCAGAGCGTGTCCAGCACATTGAGCTCGCCACAAATTCCCTTGAACCCGAGCAACTCGGCAAACCAGCGCAGCTCGTCCTCCTGGTGCATACCGCCGGCGCGCAGCGCCCCCTTGTTCAGCGGGGCGAAGCAGAAGGCGTCAGCCTGCCCTGAGGCGGCCAGCTTGGCCCCAGCTTCCAGCCCCTGCAACATATAGCGCCCGTTATCAGCCCGTGCCTGGGCTCGTTCAAAGGCCGGCGCGTTCAAGCCGGCCCACTCGTGCCAGCGCACGCCCTCGGGCACCCGCAGTTGCCCACGCTGCCCAATCACGATCATATCCGCGCGCGACAAGGTGGTGGGGTCGGCCAGCAGCTTTTCTACAAGTTCGGGACCGATTCCAGCAGGATCTCCGGAAAACAGGGCGATAGTCGGTTTCATGGCAGTTTTTTCAAAAAAACAGTTTCCATATTAACGCTCTTTGCATCGAACTCGAGCACTTCCTAACCCACGGCCAGACGCGGAATCCACAATGTCAGGGCCGCGAAAAAGGTAATCAGCGCCAGCGTTGCTAGCAGGGTGCGGGCCAGGGGCTTGTGGTGACTGATCTCGTGGGGCCGCGGGGCTGATCCAAGGGTATGCGGGGCACCGCAATGCCCTGGCGCTTCTTGCGTTTGCGCACTGCCGGCCCCGCCTCACGATAAAGCCGGTAGGTCCGCTTATGGTTAACAACCACCCCTTCGCGCCTGAGCATCATCTGGATACGCCGATAACCAAACCGACGCCGCTCCATCGAACATGAATGACCTTCTGTCGATAAGGCAAAAGCTTTTTAAAAGCCTCTGAGGTAAGAGGAGCCTCCTCTACAAACTCAGCAATAAAGCTATAGCCTCCGGTGATGATCTTCACGTTGTTTTTCAAAATTGGACGACTGTTCACGGATCTCGTTTATACGCAACAATAGCGACAGATGGTGTCGTAGTGTCAAGTCTAGTTAAAACTAACCCCAATTTGGCTAAAAATCAGCCCGCGGCTCAAGCGCTTGGTGGTTCGGAGACTGGGTGGTTCGGAGACTGGTGTTATGCCTAAACCCGCATTACACGTTTTATTACACGGTGGGGTTCTGGCTTTGTAACCCATTGATTTTATTGATGAAAATTGGAGCGATTTTCATCATAATCCGCAGGTCCGGGGTTCGAATCCCTGAATCGCCACCACTGATCCTCGGTACCCTACCCAAGCAGGCGTTCCACAGTAATCGCGATTCGCATTAGCCGATCGTCTGTCATAGGAGCCGCCATAATTTGAAAGCCAAGTGGTAGACCTGTCGATACTCCTCTCATTGGCAGTGAAATTCCACACTGTCCGAACAGATTTCCAGGTCGCGTATTGGCGGTGTTGATCCGGTTCCATTCGGCGATTTTTTCCAACGAATCATAGCCTTCAACCGGAGGTGCAACCCGGGGTATAGTCGGGCAAATCCAACCATCAAAACCCGCCAGTCGCTTATTAACTTGCTGGCAAATATCTTTAAATTTTCGCTGTATAGCGATGTAGTCGGTCGCTTTAAGATCAAACGCTGCTTGCGTTCTCGCCCAGACGACCGGATCGAGTATTTTTTCCGCCGCCAAAAACCGTTCGCGGCCAACAACTGCTAAGACATCGGTAGGTACCATACCGCCAAAAACTGCATCCATCTCAGCCACTTCTGGAATCTCGATCGCCTCCACCCTTACACCGGCGGCCCTTAGACGCACAAGCGCCTGCTCAAATGTTTGCTTGGATTCCGCATCGCAATGATCAAAGATATGGTGGCTGGGAAGCCCGAATTTCAGCGAATCGGCAGGGATATCAATTCCCGAAATTGAAGGGTTACGAACAAAGGGCAGGTTTGATACAACCCAATGTGCATCCCCAGCAGTCTTAGCAAACACCCCGAGGCTATCCAAGCCGGGGCTCATAGGAAACACACCCGCTGTGGGCCAATACTCTGGACTTGCTTTAAAGCCAACCGTTCCTGCAAACGCGGCTGGCTGGCGCACCGAACCTCCCGTATCAGAGCCCAAGGAGAACGCGCATAATCCAGCGGCCATACCCGCTGCCGAGCCATGACTAGACCCACCAGTCATCCGCTTTGTCTTTAGATCGCAGGGGTTCCAAGGTAGTGGGTGCGTTAAATTAAACCCACCCATCGCAAACTCCGTTGTTCGGGTTTTGCCCAAAATGATACAACCAGCCTGACGCAACGACGCAATAATCGGACCTTCATCACACGGTGCTATCTCCCGAACATCCAGCCGAGAACCAGCCGTAATAGTCAGGCCATTCACCTGATACAAGTCTTTCACCAGAATTGGCAGCCCAGCTAAAGGTCCCGGATCCTGTCCAGCCTGTAAAAGGCAATCGATGCCCTTTGCAGCCGCCACAGCACGGCTATCGTCCAACACTGAGACGGCATCAATCTTTGGATTTAGCTGACGAATCCGCTCGAGATAAGCCTCCACTACGGACAAAGCAGATATGGAACCTAATCTAAGGTCTGCCGCGTATTGAGCGAAGCTCCGAGTCGCCAGAGGGTCTGCAGGTAATTGTGTACTCATTGCGTCACCAACTGATACTCTAACCAGAATGCACGGCCCGGGATGGCGCCGAATAGCTCGCGGGTATAAGGGTGTTGCGGCGATTCAAATATTGTTTTTGTAGCTCCGCATTCCACGATCTCACCTTTACTCATCACCATAACTGAATCACAAATCTGAGCTGCCACTCTTAAATCATGTGTAATAAACAATAGCGTCAGCTTAAATTCATCCCGAATGTCCTTCAAAAGCCGTAATACCTGCGCCTGCACCGAAACATCAAGAGCGGATACCGCCTCATCCGCTATTAGTAATCTCGGCCGAAGTGCGAGGGCCCTTGCAATACCGATACGCTGCCGCTGACCACCGGAGAATTCATGAGGTAATCGATCTGCAGATTTTTTGTCAAGCCCAACAATCTGTAATAACTCAAACATTCTTTGAGTTGCGACCTCTCGATCCTCACCATGCAAAATGGGGCCCTCAGTAATTATTGACCCAACCTTTTGGCGAGGGTCAAGAGAACTATAGGGGTCTTGAAAAACGAGCTGAACATTTCTCCGAAACTTCCGCAATGTCTCACCCTTGGCTTGAAGAAAGTCTTCGCCTGAGATAAAAATCTGCCCATCATCAGCATCTATTAGTCGCGCTATGCACTTGGCGAGAGTTGACTTTCCAGAGCCAGACTCGCCCACCACACCAAGGGTCTCCCCCTCTTTTAGTTCAAAACTAATTTTTGACAGAGCTCGTACTTCGCGTGTCGCTCCTTTAAAAATACCACGCCTCGTAGAGAAAATTTTTGATAAATAGCTAACTGCGAGGACTATCTGGCTAGATGACTGAAGATCTCGCGCCTTCGCCGGGTGAATGCTCGGCACGGAGCCTAATAATTTCTTGGTATAAGGGTGCTGGGGTGAGGTCAACAGGATTTCAGCATGATTGATCTCCACCAACTTACCCGATTCCATAACCGCAATACGATCTGCAATCTCTGCAACTACACCAAAATCATGAGTTATGAACACCACTGCAGTATGGTGCTTGTGTTGCAACTCCTTGATCAGCTTGAGAATCTGCGCTTGTGTAGTGACATCTAACGCAGTGGTCGGTTCGTCTGCAATTAAGCATTGTGGCTCGAGAATCAAAGCCATGGCAATCATGGCGCGTTGGCGCTGCCCCCCTGACAGCTGGTGAGGGTAAGCATGAAAAATTTGCTCGGGATTTGGCAGATGAACATCGGAAAGTATCTGGATTACCTTCTGAAACGCCTGCTTTTGCATCTCGGGGCGATGAACTTCAATCACCTCAACAATCTGTTCGCCAATCGTTAACAGCGGATTAAGTGCGGTCATTGGCTCTTGAAAAATCATCGCTACTTTGTTACCACGTATCGTACGAAGCTTATCTGCCGGCATGGACAGTACATCTTCTCCATCCAGCAAAATCTCGCCTTGACTAGCGCGAACATGCTTAGATGGGAATAGCCCCATGAGGGCCCGAGCAAGAACCGATTTGCCAGAGCCCGACTCTCCGACGATACAGAGGATCTCATCTGGGTAGAGTTCAAGGTTTATACCTGTTACAGCATGTTTCCTATCTCCCCACGTCGGCAGGTCAATAATTAGATCTTTTATTTCGTAGAGCGGACTCATGGCCGGTGATCGTCTCTGAGAAATCTAGACATTTTTGAGTCTTGGATTAAGGGCATCATTGAGACCCTCGCCCACCAAATTAATTGCCATAACTGTCAGCAAAATAGCAATACCTGGCATTGCACATACCCACCAAGCGGTGCGCAGCACACTTCGCCCTGATCCGATGATGAAACCCCAACTCATGACGTTGGGATCAGTAAGCCCTAGAAACGATAAGCCAGATTCAATAAGAATTGCAGTAGCGACCATTAACGAGCCGGTAACAATGATTGGCGATAGCGTATTTGGCAAAACATGCTTGAGAATAATCTGCCAATGCCCCATACCCATAGCGACACAAGCTTGGACGAATTCTCGATTACGAATTGATAAGAACTCACTTCTAACAAGTCGGGCCATGGGCGGCCATGACACCACAGCGATCGCGAAAATCACACTTCCTAGTGTTGGCTTAAGAATAGCGACTAAGAGGATAGCAAATAGAAAAAAGGGGATAGTTTGGAAAATTTCTGTGATGCGCATCAACAAGGAATCAATCCATCCGCCGAAATACCCTGCGGCACCCCCAATAGTTAGACCAAGGAAAATTGCTATAAGGGTCGATATCAGCCCGATCTGCAGTGTTACCCGAGCACCGTATAGCAAGCCCGCCCCTAAGTCTCGTCCTAATTGGTCTGTGCCCAGGAGGTAGTCGGTAAGCGGTTCGAGAAAAGGCCTACCGACCATCTCAAATGGGCCCTGCGGATAGATCGCAGGTGCGAAAACCGCCGCCCCTATGACCAACACAAGGATTACAAGCCCAAACACAGCGGGGATATTTCGAGCAAATCGACGAAAAACATCCCTCATTTCAGTTCGATCCGTGGGTCGAGCGAGGCGTATAAGAGATCCACAGCGAGATTAACTAGTACCACCAGGCATGCAGAAATAAAGAAAATTCCCAACAGGAGATTAAGATCCCGTGCGAACAAAGACTCGTAAGCCAGTAAGCCCAAACCCGGCCATGAAAACACTGTCTCGACTACCACAGCCCCGCCAAGAAGCGCACCCGCTTGGATCCCGGCCATCGTGAGGACCGGTAGGCAGGCGTTACGAAGGATATGCCCCCACATCACTCGTTTTTCCCCTAACCCTTTTGAACGCGCTGTAGTCACATAATCCATCGTGTACTGTTCTATCACCGACGCGCGCATCAATCTTGTGTAGAGCGCTATATAAAATAGGGTGAGAGTGATTACTGGCAGCACCATATGATGAGCAATATCAATAATCCGAGCTAAACCGGTATGAAAAGCCGCAATCTTTTCCATCCCACTAGTCGGAAACCATCCCAATTTCACCGAAAACAGAACAATCAACATCAGTCCAGCCCAAAATACTGGGGTAGCATAGGTTAGAACCACTACCGTAGATATGGTGTTGTCTTGCCATCTGTTCAGATACCGAGCAGCTATTGCCCCCAACAAAATTCCCATCGACACAGAAAGCAATAATACCGAGACCATTAGCAATAGCGTCGGCCCTAGACGCGAGAGAATCAGCTCAGATACAAGCTTGTTATGACGAAACGAAAAACCAAGATCGAAAGTAGCGACGTTGCTTACATAAGTCCAGAGCTGAACATAAATTGGCTGGTCAAGGCCAAACTTACGTCGCAACTGATCCATGTACTCGGGGGTAGCTGACCCTGCTTCGCCCGCCAGTACATCTGCCGCATCGCCGGGAGCGATCTGAATCAGAAGAAAATTAAGAACAATAATGAAAAAAACAACCGGCACCGCCAATAAGAGACGGCGCCGGATATATTGAAGCCTACTAACCGCCATTAAGTTGCTTAATCAATTACGCAAAGATTACTTTTGCAACCAGGCCTGATCAAACGCGGAATAAAGACCTAAAGGACTCACTAAGAAATTCTGCACCTTCTTGTTATGTACAGTCACAAAATCAAGCTCATGCACAAACACGATTGGGCTCGCGTCCACGATACGTTTTTGAAAATCATGATAGATCGCAGCTCGGTTCTTGGAGTTCAATTCAACAGCCGCTTGATTCATGAGGTTGTCAGTTTCAGGAGTACTCCAGCGAGTACCATTTACGAACACGGTACCCTGACGAATCGAGCCGGAGTGATAAAGCCGATGCACTCCAATCACCGGATCAGCTAGGGTCTGAATCCAGTTATTTGTTAACTGATAGTCGTAATTAGTGTAGATCCGGCGAAGCCATGCAGGAACGTCTTCTTGGCGCAAAGTTACCTTGATTCCAATTTTGCCAAGCTGCTGGGCTACGTACTCACCAAAACGACGCCATTCTTCACCATAAGGGGTGATGTCATGGGTTATCTCAAAGCGTACACCTCCCGCTCCCCGCTTGTAACCTGCCTCATCTAGTAGCTTGTTTGCCATTTCGATGCCGTTTGGCACGTTGTACTTTTTAACATCGGCGGTGTAGAGCCCGTTTGCCTTGAAGTTAGAGTTAATCGGTCCGGTTGCAGGACGCCCAAACCCAAACCAAATGTTATCAACTACAAATTTACGATCAATCGCATAGGCCACAGCCTGACGTACTTTGACATCATCAAAGGGCTTTGTTCGGGTGTTGAAATCCAACTCTACAATTGGCGACTGCATTTCATATCCGCGGGTAGTCACACCAATATGCGAAAGCT
>Ga0194125_10013953_pt1 | contig 10352 bp, 10 predicted proteins | sample TA2KigC250mmetaG_FD_148626 | JGI IMG/M metagenome (GOLD analysis project Ga0194125, IMG submission 148626) | Freshwater microbial communities from Lake Tanganyika, Tanzania - TA2015034 Kigoma Deep Cast 250m | ecosystem: Environmental > Aquatic > Freshwater > Lake | place: Tanzania: Lake... | reverse complement strand
CCACGACCAGACTGAGGCCGACGTGCCCATCGTGGGCCTCATGCGCCGCCTCCTGGCCGAAGGGTATCTCACCCCCGCCGCCCACGCCAAGATCGCCCGGTCCAACGCCATGAGGCTGCTGGGGCTGCGCTGACGGAACGTTTTTCCGGCCCCCACCGACCTCGCGTCGGTGGGGCCGAGGATTGACAGCTACACGGGCGGGGCCTTCCCCCACCCCCTCTCCCTCTCAGGGAGAGGGGAGGGTGAGGGTGGGCGCTCGCGCGACGGGTTCACCCTCCCCCTGCCCCCTCCCTCTGGGAGGGAGGGGGGTTGGGGTGGGGGCCGGCCGCGCGGTAGCTTGCAATCATCGCCCCACCGAGCCAAGCTCGGTGGAGGCGAAGAGGAATACGTGCTATGCGCGCGTGGCACACTTGCAGCATGGTTGTTGGTCCGATGCTCGCCGCCATTCTCGCCGGCTGCGCGGTGCCCGTGACGCGCAGCCCGGAGGATTGGCCCTGGGGCAGGACGCGGCGGGGGCTTCAGAGCCGCATCGTGTTCGAGAAGCACGTCTACCAGCAGGGCGAGCCAGTCGTCTGCTGGGTCGAGGTGCGCAACGCGAGCGGCAAGCCCGTGCCCTACGACGGCCGCGTCGTCGCCTGGCGCACGGCGGCGGGCACGAAGGGCGAGGTGTGCTGGCGCATCGCGTCCGATGATGCCCCATTCGCCAGGGCGCTCCGCGCCATCTTTGACGAAGAGACGAGGAAGTTCCTCAGGGAGCAACGCTACTGACCACTGCAAGATCAATGATAGTGCCTGTCATGCCGAGCGAAGTCGAGGCACCTCTCTTTGGCCATCGGCGTAGCGTGAGGGCGGCGTTCGCAACGATCGCGCGGGCGGTCCCTGCCGCGACCCCCGCGTCGCCCGTGCCTTGAGCGCTGCCGCGGCCCATGCTACTCTAGACGTTGGGCTGGCGGACAGCAAGGGGATCGAATGGCAGCGGTCCTGCTGCTCAACACGAACGTGACGCGGTGCGGGCGGACGGGGTATCCGGTGACGCCGGCGCCGGCCGGGCTCATCAGCCTGGCCGGGGTGCTGCGGCGGCGGGGCCACGACGTGAGGATCGTGCAGCTCACCAGCCACGTCGTGGCGCAGGATGAGAACGAGGTGCCGCTGGTCTGCGGCGAGCTGGCCGCGGCGCTCGCGGGATTCGAGCCCGACGTAATCGGCATCTCGACCCGGAACGTCAACGCGGGCCGCGTGCCGGCCAACCCCTTGCGGCTGGTGGAGTACCACTCGGCGTTCTACGACGGCCGGGTCGTTCGCGCGTGCCGCAGGGTGTCGCGCGCGCCCGTGGTGATGGGGGGCACGGGGTTCTCGGTCGAGCCGGGCCTGTGCTGGGCCGTGGCGCGGCCGGACTTCGGGCTCGTCGGCGAGGCCGAGGAGACGTTGCCCGCCCTCGTCGAGGCCATCGTGGCGGGCCGGCTGACCGATGCCATCCAGGGGCTGGTAACGTCGCGCGAGACGGTGGACGCCGCGTGCCGGGCGCCGGGCCGTGTGGCCGACCTGGCAACGGTCGGCCCGGGGGCCTGCGACGCCGTCCGGGGCCTGCGCGAGCACTACTACGCTGCCGGCGGCCTGCTCCCCATCCAGACCAAGCGCGGCTGCGCCATGGAGTGCATCTACTGCCCCGCGTCCTTCCTCGAGGGCCACCGATACAGGTTCCGGCCGCTCGAGCACGTGGTCGAGGAGGTCCGGGCCTATCAGCAGGTGTGGGGCGTGCGCCACTTCTTCTTTGCCGATCCCACGTTCAACCACCCGGTGGACCACGCCGTGGCCCTCTGCGAGGCGCTCCTCTCGGCGGGGTTGGACATCGAGTGGTTCGGCGAGGTCACGCCCGCCTGCCTGCCCGACCGCCTGGTGGCCCTGATGGCGCGGGCGGGGTGCATCGGGGTGACGCTGGGGTTGGACTCGGGTTCCGACCGCGTGCTGGCGTCGTACCGCAAGCCCTTCCGGGTGGGCGAGGCGCGCGAGGCGCTCGCCGTGCTGCGGTGCCACGGCATCTCGTTCGACGCGTCGGTCATCTTCGGCGGCCCGGGCGAGACGCTGGAGACGGTTGCCGAGACGGTGGCCTTCTGCGAGGAGCACCTGCGCGACGTCGTCGTGCGTTTCTTCGATGGCATGTACATCCCGCCACACACCCGCGTCCACCAGCTCGCCGCCGCCGAGGGCCTGATCAACCCGGAGACGCCTTACGAGGACCTCGTGCTGGCGAACGACTTCCGCCGGGTGAAGCGCTACGAGTACTTCTTCCCCCACGCCGCCGAGCCGCAACGGGCGCTGCGCGAGCGCCTCGCGCGGGCCTGCCGCGGCGAGCGGTGGCTCCTGAGCGGCAAGGACTGTGTGCCTGACCCCGGCACGGGGGAATTGGTGTTCGGGCCGGACATTGTTGTAGAATCGGGCGCCCGCCCGTGGTGGCGGGGCCTCCACCGCAGTGGAGGAGGCGCCGCGGCGCCCGCGGGGAGATGCGATGGGTTCAGCGCCCCTTGACCGAGTGGTTCGCGTGCTTGGCGAGGCCGTGGGCCTCGCCGACACGGCGGCCATCGGCCCCGACACGCCGCTGGTCGGCGGCGGCCTGTCTCTCGACTCCGTGGCCGTGCTCGAACTCCTCGTCGGGCTCGAGAACGAGTGGGGGGTCGAGCTGGACCCCGATGCGTTGCTGGAGGCCGACGCCCTGCGGACCGTGGGGACGCTGGCTGCCTACCTGGACGGTCGGGCGAAGGGGGGCGCGTGATGCCCAGCGGCCTGCTCGCCCGCAGCGTGGAACTGTTCGCCTCGCGGCCCGCCATCCTGGAGGGCGGGCGCCGCGTGACGTATGCCGAGCTGTGGGACACTGTGCAGGCGTCGAGCCGCGCGCTGGCTGCCTGCGGGGTGGAGCCAGGCTCGGTGGTCGCGCTTCAGATGGCCAACTCCCTCGAGTCCGTCGTCACGCTCTTCGCAGCGAGGGGGCTGGGGGCCACGGTTCTGCTGCTCGACCCTGCCCTGACGCCCGAGGACGTGGGGCGCCACTGCGAGCGGGCCGGCGCCCGGTGGCTCCTGCGCGAGGGCGCCGGCCCGGAGCCGCTGGGCGGCGCAACGCCACACGAGGGCGGATACGCCTTCCTCGTCCTCTCCTCGGGCACGGCGGGCCGCCCGAAGATCGTGCCCAGGACGCCCGAGCAGGCCGTCGCCGCGGTGCGCGTCCTCCACGACACGGTTCCCTACCTGCCCGAGGACCGCGTGTTCGGCATCCCGCCGTTCTTCCATAACTACGGCCTGTACGACGTGCTGGTGAAGACGCTGGCGAGCGGGGCGATGCTGTGCCTGGAGCGCTTCGTGCCGCGACGCGCGGCGGCAACGGTCGAGCGCGAAGGCATCACTGTGCTGGCGGCGACGCCCTTCATGTACCGATTGATGGCCGAGACCAGGTTCGCCCGCCGCCCGGACTTCTCGAGCGTGCGGCTCGCCATCTCGGCGGGCTCGCCGCTCACCGCCACGGTGGCGCAAGCCTTCGAGCAGCAGTTCGGCGTCCGCATCGCCAGCCTTTACGGCTCGACGGAGACCGGCCCCATCGCCATCACAGTAGAAAAGGGGACATTCTACTTTTCGCCGCGAAAAGTTGATTGTCCCCTTTTCTGCGAGCCGGGCTGCGTCGGCAGGCCGTGCAAGGGCGTGGAGGTCGCCATCCTGGACGCGGAGGGCCACAGGCAGGATGCCTGTGCCACCGGCGAGGCGGGGCAGGTGGCCGTGCGAAGCCCGGCCAACGCCCCCTGCTACCTGGACGACGCGGAGGCCAGCGCCCGGGTGTTCCAGCGGGGCGCCGTGCTGACGGGCGACCTGGGCCGCCTGGACGCGGACGGTCGCCTGTTCCTCCTCGGGCGCCACAGGCCCATGCTCGACGTCGCGGGGAAGAAGGTGTCGCCCGCCGAGGTGGAGGCCTGCCTGCGCGAGCACCCCGCTGTGGTCAGCGCCCTGGTCAGGTCCGAGCGGGCCGCCGGCGGCGGCGAGCGCCTCGTGGCGCTCGTGGAGGCGGCCGGCCCGGTGACACCCCTGGAACTCCGGGAGCACTGCGCCCGGCACTTGGCCGGGTTCAAGGTGCCGCGGGACATTCGCCTCGTGCCCTCCCTCGCCTGCGGCGCTCTCGGCAAGTCCCCCATCCCGCCGCCGAACGCCTCGGAAGGCTAGCCCGGATGCCCTCCATCCCGTTCATGTCGCCGACGGCCCCTATCCGCCTCTCGCTGTGGACCCGTCTGAAGTCCTGGGTGCAGATTTCCTCCGAGCGCGCGCTGCCGCCGCGCTGGCTCTTCGCCCTCTCGGCTTGGCTCGCCAGGGCCGAGTTGGTGCTCAGCCCGGGGCGGCGCCGGCGCCTTGAGCGCGTGCTGGCGCCCCTCTTGCCGGCCGGGACGCCGTTGCGGGCGCTCCGCCGCCAGTGCGGCCTCCAGCGCGCCGTGCGGCAGCACGGCGTGCGGAGCTTCGCGCCGGTCGCCGGGCGGTCCAGGGAGTGGCTGCTGCGCGAGCTCCGCCCCGAGGGGCTGGAGCACCTCGAGGCCGTGAAGCGCAGCGGCGGCGGCGCAATCCTCCTCCAGACCCATGTCGGCCACGTGGCCTGGGAGGGCCCGGTCCTCCGCGGGCTGGGCTACCCCGTGAGGTTCGTGCAGCGCCAGGTCATCGCGCCCAAGGTCTATGTCCTCCTCCGCCGCGCGGGCCTCCTCCCCGAGGTGCTGCCCTACCCGTCGGCGGGCGAGGAGGGGCTACACCTCAAGCGGCTCCTCGACCTGCTCCGCGGCGGAGCCTGGCTCCAACACGTGGGGGACGCGCCCGACCCCAAGACCGGGCTGACGGGCGTGTTCCTCGGCCACCGCATCCGCTACGCGCGCGCCCCCTGGGCGCTGGCTCGCCTGAGCGGCGCGCAGGTCATGCCCACCCTCCTCCTCACGGAGGCCGACTGCCGCTTCCGCCTCATCGTCGGCGCGCCCGACCGCGTGGGCGGCGCGGGCAGGACCCCAGAGGCCGCGCTCCAGGGCTACCTCGACTTCGTCCAGCACCACCTGGCGCGCGCTCCCTGGAACCTCCACGCCGCCCACTGGGAGACGCTCCACCGGGGAGCCCCTCGCCCCGCGCCCCCGCCGGGCGAGTGAGCGTCCGTCGCCCACGTTGTCATCCGGTTGAACTCCCAGCGAGGGCGCGCTATCCTTGCGTTGGACTTGCGGAGGGCCCGGAGACTGAGAGGCAGGGCAGTGGACGCGAAGCAGCCGAATGGCGGGATGCCTGTTTGCTCCTCCGGCCAGCGGCTCGGCGGCTTCGAACTCCTCGCGCGCCTTGGCCAGGGGAGCATGGGAGTGGTGTTCAAGGCGCGCCAGGTGAGCATGGACCGCCTGGTGGCGCTGAAGGTCCTGCCCAAGAAGCTGGCGCACAATGAGCAGTTCGTGGCGCGCTTCCTCCGCGAGGCGCGCTCCGCCGCTCGCCTCCGCCACCCCAACATCGTGCAGGCCCACGACGCGGGGTGCATCGGGGGCGTCTACTACTTCGCAATGGAGTACGTGGACGGCGAGACGCTCGAGGCCCTCCTGCGCCGCGAAGGCCCGCTGCCGCCCAGCCGCGCTCTGGCCATCCTCAAGCAGACGTGCAGCGCCCTCGCCGCCGCTCACGACGCCGGCGTCATCCACCGCGACATCAAGCCGTCGAACATCATGCTCGACTCGAAGGGCCAGGTGCGGGTGACCGACTTCGGCCTCGCCAAGCGGGTCGAGGGCGACCTCACCGTCACCGCCGACGGCCTTTCGCAATGGACAGCCGTCTGGGCCGCCGAGCACGTGAGGAAGCGGGAGGAGGGAATCGTCCTGTGCGGCCCCAATGCCTGGCCGTTCCTGTGGCGCAAGGAGCCGTTCCGTGGCGACTTCGCTGCCGAGTTCCACTTCTCGTATCTCCCCGGCGGCGAGGCGCTCAACTTCCACGCCATCCTGCGCATCGGCGAGATCATCGGGGGGAAGCAGGAGGCATTCCACGGCTGGGCCGTCGTGTTCCCCAAGGGCGACGGCATCACGCGGCTCGAGTGGCACGACGAGCGTGGGAAGACACACGTCCTCGCCTCGGCCCCCTACTTCGCGCCCGTGGCCGGCCGGCCCTACGTCCTGCGTCTGGAGAAGCAGGGGCAGGGGCTGCGGGTCTTCTCCAACGGCGGGTTCCTCCTGGAGGCTAAGGCCCCAGGCCCGCCCCTTGCCGATGCATCCTTCCGCCCCGGAATCCTTCAGGGCTACGCCGGCTCGCTCGTGCGGCGAGTCGCCGCCTGGCGGCTCCCCTGACGCCTTGCCGCTTGACCACCCCCAGCCAAGCTGCTACCCTGAGCGGCAACTCCCGGAGTCACCGAACATGCCCCACGACCGCATTGACCTGTCGTTGGTGAAGACCTACCACCTCGGCGAGCGGCGCAACCTGGTCAAGCTGAGCGACCTCGTCCGCCCCTGCCAGCCGCCGCCGCCCTTCGACCACCCCGAACTCTACCTGGTGGCCCGCGCCATCCGCGAGGCGCGCAAGCGGGGCGCGCCCGTCCTCTGGATGCTCGGAGCACACGTGGTCAAGAGCGGCCTCTCGCTCCTCGTGATTGACCTGATGCAGCGGGGCCTCGTCACCCACGTGGCAGGCAACGGGGCCGTCTCGATTCACGACTTCGAGCTGGCCCTCATCGGCGAGACGAGCGAGGACGTGCCCGACAGCATCGAGGACGGCAGCTTCGGCATGGCCGACGAGACGGGGCGCCTCATCAACGAGGCCGTGCAGGCGGGCGTCCGCGACGGCCTCGGCTACGGCGAGGCACTCGGTCGCCTCTACGCCGCCGACCCGCGCTTCAAGCACCGCGACGCGAGCATCCTCTATCAGGGCTATCGCTTCCGCGTGCCCGTGACCATTCACGTCACCATCGGCACCGACATCATCCACCAGCATCCCGCCGTTGACTTCGGCGCGCTTGGCACCGCGAGCGGGCTCGACTTCCGCACCTACTGCGCCACCGTGGCGAAGCTCGAAGGCGGCGTCTTCTGCAACTTCGGCTCCGCCGTCACAGGCCCCGAGGTCTTCCTCAAGGCCCTCAGCATCGCCCGCAACCTCGGTCACACCGTGAGCCACATCACCACCGCCAACTTCGACCTCTTCCCTCTCCGCGGCGACTATCGCGCCGAGGTGTCGAAGCACGACATCGAATACTACTACCGTCCCCGCAAGAACATCATCGTCCGCCCCGTCTCCCTCGGCGGAAGGGGCTACCACATCACCGGCGACCACAAGGCCACGATCCCCAACCTGTACCAGATGATCACGGAATAGGCCCGCGGAACACGCGGAAAGACGCGGAAGAAACACAAGAACGAAAGGAGAGAAGTGTGGCAGGGTTGCTCTACTCGCAGGACGCGTACCGCATCCTGGGCGCCTGCTTCGAGGTCTACAAGGAGAAGGGGTGCGGCTTCCTGGAGCCGGTGTACCAGGAGTGCATGGAGATCGAACTCGAGTACCAGGGCGTCCCCTTCGACGCACAGCGGCAACTGCATCTGACGTACCGCGGGAGGCAACTCCGCCAGAAGTACATCCCTGACCTGATCTGCTTCGACAAGATCGTCGTCGAACTCAAGGCCGTCTCCGAGCTGGCCGATGAGCACGAGGCCCAGATGCTCAACTACCTCCACGCCACAGGGCTGAAGGTGGGCCTTCTCGTCAACTTCGGTCACTACCCGAAGATCGAGTATCGCCGCATGGTCCTCACCGACGCAGGGAGGCCGCGGCGCGTCAGTGCTCGCCGCCGAGCGTGACACATGCGCATTCGGGCCCTGCTTGTCTCCTTTTTTCCGTGTCCTTCCGCGTGTTCCGCGGGCAAATCGCTTCCTCCGCAGGAGGAGTCCGATGGGGGTCACTGAACACGGCAAGGTTCTCCGCCTCGCCGCGGCGCTTGCGCTCTTCTCCCTGGCGGGCTGCGCGGGGGTTCGCTTCGGCCCCTTCGGCATCGGCGCGCACGCGGTCAGCGTCAGCCGATCCGTGTGGCTCAGCGGTGTCGAGTGGTGCCCGGACAGCCGCCACATCATCGTCGCGAAGCAATCCACGAGGGAGTCCCTATGGGTCTTCTTCCTCATCCTGCCGGCGCCCTTCGCGGCGGGCGAGAACTGGAGAGAGACCCAATGCGGGGTGTACCTCGTCGACGCCACAGGGGCCGGCGGCGCTAGGTGGCTCGGCGAGGGGCGGGCACCCAAGGTCGCGCCCCGTGGGACCTTCGTGGCCTACACGTCCGACGGGGGCTCTGGCGAGCCGCCCGGCGCCTACCTGCGGCTCACAGACTACGCGGTCGGCAAGACATGGACGCTTGCCTCCCGGCTTGGCCGCTACAGCTTCTCCCCCGACGGGAAGTGGCTGACGTGGGACTCATGGGACTCACCGTCCTCTGCCTGGAAGGTCGTGGGCGTCGAGCAGCCTGAGCGCCCGCACATGCTCGCGGCGACCGAAGAAGACTTCAAGCGAACCGACTGGTGGCCGCAGGGCGACGGGTACCCATCATGGGCCCGTCCCTGGGAGTGGGGCAGCGACGGGGCCTTGTACCGCACGGTCCGCTGCGCGGAAGAGGAGCAGAAGCCGGCTCGGCGCCGGTGGGTGCGCCTCGTGCCCCCCGACTGGAAGGTGCAGGAGATCGGCCTCCTGCCGTGGCCGCAGGAGGTGCCGGCCCCGGTGAGAGGGGTGAGGGGCGAGCGGCGTTGGGTTCGAGCGAGCACTGGCCGCGACGCGCGCCCATCGCCGGACGGCACGATGTGGTTCTGGACGGACACCACGAGCTGGCGGTTCCCTTACCTGTCGCTCATACTCCCGACGTGGGGATTCGCCGCCGGCGATCTGTATGTGGAGTGCGCCGATGGCACGGGGAAGCGAAGAGCAGCGCGTTTCCTGCCACGGTGGTGACCACAGGCTGCCCTGTTTGCGGCCGCTGGCCGCTTTCGTATATCCTGCTTCCGCGTTCTTCCGCGTGTTCCGCGGGCAGTGTCTGGAGACCTCTGATGAAGCGCAAGCGCCTGGAGGAACTGCTGGCTGCCTTCCCGTCACGGCGGGTGGGCATCATCGGCGATTTTTGCATGGACATCTACTGGCACGCGGACATGACGCGGTCGCTCCTCTCGCGCGAGACGCCGCACTTCCCGCGCCCCATCGTCGCCGAGAAGTTCTCGGGCGGGGCCGCGGCCAACGTGGCCTGGAACCTCCGCGAGCTGGGCGTGGGGGCCGTGCTGCCAATCACGATCTTCGGCGACGACTGGCGCGGGCGCGAGCTCAGCCGCGTCCTCGAAGCCCTCGGGGTCGACCTCCGCCACGTGGTCCACGCGCCCGATCGCGTGACGCCCGCTTTTGCCAAGCCCATCCTCCACGGCTTCCACTCCGAGCAGGAGGATGCGCGGCTTGATTTCGAGAACGCCACGCCCGCCTCGGAGGAGCTGGAGGATCTGGTCCTCGCCAACCTGGCCGAGGCGATGCCCAACCTCGACGCGCTGCTCATCGCCAACCAGATCAACAACAGCCTCATCACCGCGCGGGTGCGCAAGGGCATCCTTCGGCTCGCGGCGAAGCACCCGAGGGTCGTGGCCATCGCCGATTCGCGGAACGAGATCGGCAAGTTCCGCGGTGTCATCCTCAAGCCGAACGAAATCGAGGCGGCCCGCGTCTTCCACCCCGGCATCGCCCCGGCCGACATCACGGACGCCGTGATCCACGACTGCGGCCGCCGCCTGAGCCTGCGGGCGCGAAAGCCCGTCTTCCTCACTGTTGGCGAACGGGGGACGTTCGTCTTCGACGGCGAGCGCTGCGACCACGTGCCCGGCTACGCGGTCGAGCCGCCGATTGACATTGTTGGGGCCGGCGACACCTTCATCGCCGCCCTGGGCGCTACGCTGGCCAGCGGGGCGAGCAACGTCGAGGCGGCCGAGCTGGCCTGCCTGGCCGCATCGGTCACCGTCAAGAAGATCGGCATCACCGGCGCCGCAAGCCCGGAGGAGCTGCTTACGAGGCACAGCGCCCCGCCGGCAAGAGAATGTTGAATGTTGGTAACACTTCAGCCGAGTGAAGTGGAGGTTTGGAGTGCGGCCTTTAGGCCGTATCCTGCGCCCCAGATACGGGCTAAAGCCCGCACTCCGAACTCGGCGCGCCATCCGAGGGCGACGGTTGGCTCTCCACTTCATTCGGCTGAAGTGTTACGAATGTTGAACGCTGAATGATGAATGAGGCTCTTCCGGATTCCTTGTGGGTAGCTACAATATGTAGTGGTCAGAGGAACCCTTTTACCTCCCTCAGCATAGGCATGGGAGATGCTCTGAACCAGA
>Ga0194125_10013948_pt1 | contig 10355 bp, 4 predicted proteins | sample TA2KigC250mmetaG_FD_148626 | JGI IMG/M metagenome (GOLD analysis project Ga0194125, IMG submission 148626) | Freshwater microbial communities from Lake Tanganyika, Tanzania - TA2015034 Kigoma Deep Cast 250m | ecosystem: Environmental > Aquatic > Freshwater > Lake | place: Tanzania: Lake... | reverse complement strand
ATATCGAAAATCACTCGTTGAGGGAACTTGGACCGTGCCATCAGCAGAGGCCATTGAAACCATCTCATCATGTGCTGCACCCAACAGCACGACGGAACAGCGAGCACCCTCCAAAACTTGCGAAGCGTTCGCCACGATAAGTCGGAGTACGTCTTCCAGGGCCAAAGCCGAGCTAATCGCTTTGATGCCTTCCTGCAGTGTGCGCAACTCGAGCACCCGGTTGCCCAGATCAGTAGCCATCTGCTGGGTAGAGCGCGTCTTGTTGTCCAGTTCAAGAGTGCGCTGCGCCAGACTGCGGCGCAGATTGCTTTCGCGTAGATGGCTGCGCTCGTTCAGCCACCCCAGGTACAAGGCACCCAGCACCACGGCAGAGAGAGCTGCATAACGCAGCAGAAACGAGGTGTCGGTCAGAAAGTACCAACCGCCAACCGCGAGTCGCGAGATGAGCACATACAGCGGGCCCAGTGCAAAGAGAAAAACCAGTACCTCGGGCCAGAGAGGATAGTAGATGGCGCTCTTCAGGGCCAGCAGTGCATACGGCAGGTAGACCTCGCTGCTAAACTCGGCACTGTAATAGATCATCTGGCTGGCGAAGGCAATGTCCAGGGCATATGAGACAAAGTAGACATTGCGCTGGCTCCTACGAATGGCCCGCGGGGCCACGAAGAAGAGATAAGCCACAGTAGACAGCGCATAGATGGCCACGCCGCAGGTCAGGGGAAGAGTGTAACGGTACCTCTGCAGAAAACCGGTGCTGATGATACCAAGCAGCAACAGGCTGCACTTGGAGACTAGCTCTGCCCAGCGCTCATAGCCAGGCAGCATATCCGCATAGGCGCCCCTGCTCTCCAAGCGAACCGTCATGGTGCATCTCCCAGACCGAGCATGTTCCCCTTACCTCACGACAGGTGTATTCGTCGGAACTGGTGGAAGCGGTGCCTCCGGCACCGTCGTGGCGGTAACGGTGGGAGGAGGTACTCGTGTTGGGGTATTCGAAGGCAAAGGTGCACTCGTTGCGGTAGGAGCGACGGTTAGAGTCGCTGTTGATGTCGCCGAAGGAGGCGGCAGAGGTGTGAACGTGGGCGCAGCAGTGGGCGACGATGTTGTCACCGTCTGTGCAGCCTGCGGCGCCGCGGTGTCTACAGGGGTCGCGGTGTCTACAGGCCTTGCGGTGTTCGTTGGCCTGCCCGTGGACGTAGGCCGGACCAGGGCAGGAGACTCTATCCATGGCGAGGATGCCCCAAACTCATACCGCCATATGCCATCCGTGGTGCCGGCCCACAGAACAGACTCATTCCGAGGATCCAGGGCCAACGAGAGAACAGTCAGGTCGCCCAGACCCTCCTTCAGAACTTGCCATTGTACGCCACCATCTGTGCTACAACAAGCAGCACCGTATTGCAGGCCAACGCAGAGCAAATCCTCACTGCTGGGGTGTACGACAATGGTATGAACCAGCCGGCCTTCGCTTGGTCCCCCCAGCCTGACCCAGGTCAGGCCAGCATTGGTGGACTTGTACACACCACCATCTGTGCCCAGGTACATGACCTGGGGCCTGGTCGGGGCGATGGCGATGTCATGGACATCCAGGTGTTCGAGACCCTGACTCAGGGCAGTCCAGGACACTCCAGCGTTTTCCGTGGCATAGATCCCACTACGCAGTGTCCCCACATAGATCACGTCCGGACTACCGGGTCGAATGGCCAGGGACAGCACACGGGTCTCTATCCCACGCCAGTCAAGGCGCGACCACGTCCTTCCCCCATCCAGGCTACGATAGAGCTCTCCGGGTGTGGCCACACACAGTACAGTGAGCGCGTCTTGTTCTCCCACAGCGATGACATGTACCTCCTTGCCGGCCATAGTCTGTCCGGAAGCCATCCAGTTGGCGCCGCCGCTGTCGGTCCAATACAAACCGGCATCCAACTCCCTATCCTCAGCAGGGATGCCACGCCGGCCAGCATACAGCACGTTGGCGCTGCCTCCTGTCACTGCCAGAGTTTCAAGTCTGACCCGCCCCAGCCCGTCCAGAGGCAGATCGGTGTTGATAGCCCCCCAGTTGCTACCATTGTCCACACTGCGATAGACGCCCTTGTCAACGACCAGGGCGTACTGCACGGCAGGGGGCTGCGAAGCGTCCCCGTAGCGCAGCGAAGGGGGCTGGCTGGTGATCAGGACCTTCTTGACGAGACTCTTGGGCAGCCCGGCCCGTATCCACAGGCCGCCCTTGCCTTCACGGGAGGCAGAGGCCAGGGGAAGGAGCAGACCGGGCAGGGTCAGACAGAACAAGGCGAGCAAGACCTGCGTCGTCTTCCTGCCCCGCGAAGTGGGCTGTGGAACGTCCCCGTAGCGCAGCGGAGGGGGCACACTCTGCCCGGAGCCTTTTTGGTCACTGACCAGGAACCTGTTACTCACGAACTGCCTGATCCGATCCAAGAAGCACGGACTCAAGTACGGTCTATGGTCGGCGTGGGAGTCGGCACTGGTGGCGGCGCTGTTGTGGGTGGTATAGTGGTGGCAGTAAGAGTGGGAGTTGGCAGCGGCGTGCGCGTCCGTGTCGGCTGTGGGGTGGGTGTGGCAGTAGGGGGATATAGAATAGCATAGACCTCCCGCTCTTTGACTGCCGCCTCCACGTGGTCGCAGCCATCAATTGCCAGCACGCTTCGATACTGCTCAAGGGCCTCTGCCAGGTCTCCAGCTGCCTGATAAGCCTCCCCCAGGCGCAGGTAAGCGGTACACAGCAGCGAGGTGGCCCCACCCCCCATATAGTCAGGGCGACTGTCATGTACTTGTTTCAGCATGGACACCGCCTGCGGCCAGTTGGTCTGACCAAAGGCCAGGTAGCCCTGGCGGTAGAGGTCGGCCAGCTTCCTTTCCTCCAGCGTCGTCTTGTCGTTGGGGAACACAGTCAAAGCCAGATCAAAGCTCTGAATCGCCTGGCCCACCAGATCAAGAGAATCTCCAGCAGACGCCATCAGCTCGACGCCGTGGCGAAAATAGGCATAGAACAGGGTCTGCTGCACCTCCGCTGTCTTGAATGTTGCGGCCTGTTCGCGCAATTCCTCCAGAATGCGGGTGGCCTCGCTCCAGCTACCTTGCCCAAAATAGCCCTTGGCTTCGGCAAAGCGTGCCTCAAATACCTGTTGTTGCTTGACAAACTGCATCTTACCCGCGGCATCCAGGTACGCCGGGTCCAATTCGGCAATCTGGTTCAATCGGTCCAAGGCGTTTTCCCACTGCTCTGCGGCGATCGCTGCCTCAGCCTGTGCATAAAGCGAAGCGAGTTGCTGGAATCGCTGGGCTTTGAGGTACCAGGTCCTGACGTCCTCGTTGCCAGGGGCCAGTGCCAGTGCTTCGCCAAAGGCGGTCACCGCCCGGTCATATTCTCCCGTGTTCATCGCTGCACGCCCCTGGTTGACCAAGGCCTGAACGCGAGCCTGGCGCTGGTTCCCGATCAGCGTGTCGAACATCCCGCTGGCGTACAGGGCCAGCATCACGACCATAATCACCGCCAGAGCAAGCACGAGCATGGGCCAGGGAGATCTGCGGCGTAAGGCCTGTGGCGCTGACGCGTGCGGTCGAACCACAGGTTCTGACCCATGCTCCGCGGTCTCCTCAGGGGCCAGCAACGGTTCCCTATCCTCCGGCTGCGGAGCGTCCCCATAGCGCAGCGGAGGGGGCTGCATCCCTTGCAGTTGAATAAAGATGTCCACCTCGTTCAGGAGTGCGTCAACACCCCGGCGGTCGGGGGCAATGGACCGGAGACGAAGGAAACAGGCTTTGGCTTCTTTCCACTCCCGTCGGCGGTAGTGGGCCATCCCTTCTGCATACAGGGCATCGGCGTCACGGTCAGTGCTGTCGCCCGGTGATGGCGCAGATGCATCGGCGCCATTCATATTAGAGCCTTTATCGCTTGACACAACTCTATCCTCAATCCTCAGATGACCTTGTCCATCCCCTAGATTGGCCTATCGGCGCAGCTCGCCCGGGCCTGAGGGCTGCGGAGCATCCCCGTAGTGCAGCGGAGGGGGCTCCCCTCCAGGAGCCCCGGTCTGCAGGGCACTCGACTGTACCTTCGTATGTGCCCCGGCAGCAGGCGCTCTGCGCTGAACGGCCGGCAGATGCAGCTTTTTCTCCAGGTTCAGCAACTGCACATCATCAACAAAAGTCCATGTGTTCAGACGGTTGTCCCACCTGGTGACATTGGCCAGGCAGACCTTGATGGTTTGCCCGGCATATGGCCTGAGGTCTACCGCACCCTGTCGCCAGCCCAGGTCCACCCGTTGACCGTAAACCCCGGTTCTGTTGCCATCGGTAAACACATAAGTCGGCTCTATTCCCCCAACAGGAATCACGCCCACATGGAAAGAGTCAAAAAACCTCTGCGTGATTTCGCCCGATAGTACGTCGTAGGTGATCATGTGGTATCGGAAGTGCAGCATCGGCGCCGGCCACTCTTGGGCAGTGGGCACACGCAGCGACTGGCACACCATGGAGGTTCCGAAGGGGACAAAATCCTCCTGATCCGGACAACCCAGCACCATGGCGTTTGTTGTACCACCCGTATAGGATTGTACCAGGCGCAGTACAGGCGGGCATGCTCCTCCCTGGCCAGTGCCTGGTATCCACCTGGCTTCCCACTCACTACCAATTGGCTCTTCAAAACCACCATTCTGTATGAGATCCACACAGACATACGTGTCCGGCTCAGTTGGGTAAGCCTCGATGTTTCCCGCCCGATCCCTGGCCCGGCTGCGGAAGTAGTAACACTTCCCCGCTGCACCCTGTGTGAACAATCGGGACTTTTGGGCTGGGTCTACACAGGTAACCCAGTCCTGCCAAGATCCGTTGACACCTACCCTATATTGTACATCAAAACAGGCAAGACCGGATGCCGCGTCACTGCCGTTCCAATAGACAGTGAACGAGGGCGAGAGGCTGTAGTTGCCCCCATAAGCGTAGGACTGGGGCGATTGTCGGTCAATCTTGACCGAGCCTGTCTTGGGGCTCTCGGCGTTGCCGGCGTTGTCTACCGAGTAGTAGGAGAAAGAGGTCAGGCCTTCTGCGGCGACGGTGAACGTGGTGCCACTGACCCAAGAACCATCGCCAATGCGGTAGTGGCTGCTTGCCCACCCGGAACCCAGGTCCGTGGCGTTTAGCTGAACCTGCACATCGGACGTATACCAGCCATCGCCGCCCAAGGTGCCCGATATGGAAAAGGTTGTCGTCGGGGCAGTGCCGTCATATCTGAGTGTGTTTGTGGCAGGGTCCATGTAGCCGCTGTTGCAGGCTTTGTCTTCCAGCCAAACATACATGGGAATTTCACCCTCGGTAGTCACAGAGATAGGCCAAGAAGTGTGGACTCCTTCTATGCATGTTCCATCTTCAGCGAAAGCGGGCGGGCTGTTCTGTTTGTAGCAGAAAGTCTCCAACCCAGACAAATCGCCAGGATTCCACCAGCGCAGCAGAAACTGGTTTTGTCGAGACCAGCCCGCAGGCTCGACACTCAGGCCGATGGGCATGGGCGGTGGTGTTTGATCTATTTTGATCGTCAGGGCGCCCACAGGGCTGACATTCCCGGCCGTGTCCGTCGCTCGATACTCGAACAGGTGCACGCCGTCACGGCAGTCAATGTAGGAGGAGCCAACGAGCCAGTCGCCACCATCTACCCGATAGTTTACCGTGCCTCCTCCCATCCCCGAATGCACATCTGCGGCTAACAGCGTGACGGTAACGCAAGAGTTGTACCAGCCGGCTGCGCCACATTGGTTGCCTAGGATCACAGGTATGACTTCTGGGGGAGTCTGATCCAGGCGCACTGTGACAACGCGGGAGGTCCGATGGTCACTGTTGCCAGCCTGGTCCCGCAGCCAGACCCAGACCCAGTGGACGCCATCCCCGAGTTCTGCCGGCACCTGGATGCATGGCAGGGACGTGATCTGCTCGCCCGGCACGCACGTCCCAGCCGTTGGAGATTGGGGCTCGCTGAAGCTGTAGCAGGCGCCACCAATGCCGGAAATGTCGTACGGATTGTCGCTGGCTTCCCAGGTGATGGTGAAGCAATTGGTGTTGGTCCAGTTGCTGGGTGACACCGTAGGCGTGCGCACGATAGGTCCAGGAGCACGGAAGTCCATGCGGATAGACTCGAGCTTGCGCGGTTCGATATTCCCAGCACGGTCCGCAGCATAGAATTCGATCGTGCGGATGCCCTCCCGCTGATCGGGCAACAAGCATACGGTGGTAGTCACGACACTGGCCTCGCGCTCCACCCACGAATCACCTTCGGGCCGATAGTACAGCTTGTGCACGCCAGACGTCTGGTCGGCAGCCAACAGCGTCACCGTGACGCAGGAACTGCGGAACCAGCCGTTCTCACCAGCCAGTCCGTCCAGTCGTACCGATGTGGTTGGGGGTGTCTTGTCAATTCTGAGCGGCGTGTTTGCCGTCTGCACTGCCTCGCGATTGCAGGCCACATCGGTAGAGAAATAGCGAATCGTATGCACGCCATCAGTAATGACATTGAACGTGCTGCCCAGTTCAAAAGTGCCGGTGTTTACCTGGTGGTAGGTCAGCGCAAGGCCAGAGCCCGGTGCCACATCCTGGGCCGTCAAGGCCACAGAGACAGGCGATATATACCAGTCATTGTGGCCCGGAGAACCGGCATAGTTGGGCTGTTGTGTCGTCGGTGGTATGGTGTCAATCTGGATCCTGGGGCTAAGCACGTGTTTGTCTTCAATGTTGCCCGCCAGATCTACCGAGTAGTACTCGATATCGTGGGGTCCCTCGCCCGTGACCGCAAAACTGGAACCCAGCAGACGCTGCCAACTACCGCCATCCTGCCGCCAGAATGTAGCGCTGACTCCAGACGTGGCATCTATAGCGGCAAGCTCCACCTGCACACTGGTCGTGTACCATCCGGCACAGCCCAGCGTTCCCGTGACAGTCTCGACGTAGGTTGTAGGTGGGGTGGCATCCCATTTGAACGCGCCCTCATTGGTGACGTTGCGGTTCTGAAAGCTCAAGTTCCCCGCCGCATCCTGCAGCCACAGGTACAGCTTATGGGCCCCTTCCGTAGGCACGGACAGGTTCACAATGCTATGAATCCCGTCCCCGGTCACTGGCGATCCAGGGGACACGTCGCTATTGCTGGTGGGAGCCGAGTTCCACTTGAAGTGCGCTGCCACGACGCCGCACAAATCGGCGGGGTTGTTCCAGGTCAGGGTGAAGGCATTGGTCTGGCTCCAACCAAAAGGCGTCACGGACAGGTTGAACGGTGCTCCCGGAGCTGTGGTGTCGTAGGAAAAGGTGCTCGTCCCATAGCTCGTTTGAACATTGCCACAGTTATCCGCTGCCCTGGAGTTCACCGTGTATATACTCTCGACAGGAGGCATGAACGGATATGACCATGTGCTTGCCCCGGAGACTGGCAGCCAGGTGACCGTTGGTCCCCATGACGTCCCGTTATAGTAGAGGCCATCGAACGCCCGCTGTAGGGTGATCTGGACGTAGTGAACGCCGGAAAGCAGGTCGCTGGCTGAACCACGGATGGTTCCCAGCCAACCACTGGCATTGAAACAGCCACTGGTCAGTACATTCGACTGAGGCGCGGTAGCGTCATACACGAACGTCGCCTCGGCAGGCACAACTTGCACGTTCTCACAGTTGTCTGTGGCTCTAGAGTTTACTGTATAGGTTGTCTCTACAGTGGGCGCAAAGGAGAATGACCAGAGGGCAGTTCCAGAGACAGTGATCCAACTGATGCCAGGTTGCCATGACGATCCATCATAGTATCGGCCGTCGGACGCCCGTCGCAGACTGATCTGCACGGCTGCCAGCCCAGACAAGTTGTCGCTAGCTGAACCCTGAATGGTCACTGGCCAGCTATTGAAACATCCAGCAGTGGTGATTGCAGAAAGAGGTGCCGTAGCGTCGTAGGTGAAGGATCCTGTGCTTGGCGAACTCTGCACGTTGCCGCAGTTGTCGCTGGCTCGGACATTCACCGTGTACACCGTGTCCACCGTGGGCGTAAAAGCGAAGGACCAGCTTGTGGTGCCAGAGGCTGGCAGCCAGGTTGGCGAAGCACCCCAGGAGGAGCCATTGTAATAGAGGCTGTCCGAAGCGCGCCGCAGGGTGATCTCTACGGCGGCTACACCAGAAAGGGCATCACTGGCCGAACCGTAGATCGCCCCTGGCCACCCGTTGAGATTAAAGCAGCCGCTCGTCTGCACGGCGGACTGTGGGCTGCTGGCATCGTAGGTAAAGCTGGCCTCCGCTGGCGTGGTCTGCACGTTGCCACAGTTGTCGGTGGCGCGGGACCGGACAGTATACGTCGTCTGCGCAGAAGGCACAAGGGGTAGGGACCAGTTGATCGTGCCAGACGCTGGCAGCCAGGTGGGTGAAGCACCCCAAGTAGCACCGTTGTAGTACAATCCATCCGAGGCACGATGGACGGTGAGGTGTACGGAAGCAATGCCGGACAAGTTATCGCTGGACGTACCCTGGATCAGCCCTGTCCAGTTATCCGCACGAAAACACCCGCTGGTTGTTATCCCAGACTGCGGAGCAGTTACATCGTAGGAAAAGTCACTTGAGCCATACGTCATTTGGTGCTGCCCGACAGCATCGGTCGCACGCGAGAAAACAGTGTAGCTATTCTCTTGCGGCGCAAAAGCGTAGGACCAGTTGCTGGTGCCGGTGGCCGCCAGCCACACCGGCGACGACTGCCAGGAGGAGCCGTTGTAGTACTGGCCATCGCTCCTACGCAGCCTGATCTGCACAAAGCTTACCCCAGAGCCAGAGTCACCTGCCGTGCCGTGGATCATCCCCGGCCAGGTCGAGCTGTAACAACCGCTGGTGCTCACGGTCGATGTGGGACTGCCCGTATCCACCAGGACCGAATAGGCATCGCTCCACATCTGAACCCCAAAAGCATTCCAGATAGAGAACTTGATCTGGTTCTGATTTGCCGTCTGGGATTCGGGGAAGATCAGGTTGGTCACAGTGAGGAAGCCAGTGGTATTCAGTCCATCCACCACAACAATCAGGCCCTGGCTGGACTCGGCGCTCCAGGTCGTGCCACCATCCGTGCTCTTCCGGTATTGACCTTGGGCAATCAGTCCGTCCTGATCAAAGACTCGGATGCTGCAGGTCGTAGCTGGGCCCGCTACCCAGCCTGTGGGTTGAAAGTTCGACCACTGCGGCGCGCTCACAGCTACGAGCACTGATTCTGCAGGCAAAACGCCAGCCTGCGTAACCACCAGCATCAGGGCGAACAGCGAACTGAAAACGATGGCCCCCACAAGGGCTCTGGCCCTCATGTTCTACTTCCCCCTTTCACTCTTCCCTGTCCACAAAGCTAAGAGCTACAATCTTACAGGCAACAGGGCAAAAAAGACAGTCACTTGTCACGTCAACAGAGCCTGATGTGATGCCGGCTCCTGCAGGCCTCTGGCGGTGAGGAGCCTGGCTGGGAGAATCCCTCTGTTAGAAGATCAATGCCGTTCGAATCGGTAGCCAACCCCGCGCACGGTGGTCAGGAACCGCGGGTGATCAGGATCCTCTTCAATCTTCATACGAAGCCGGCGCACGTACACAGCGATCTGATTGCTATAGCCCTCGTACTCGTAACCCCAGACAGCGCTCATCAGCAGGTCATGGCTGAGAATACGACCGGCGTTGCGCATCAGGCAATGCAGAAGCCGGAATTCGATAGGTGTCAGTTCAATGACCCGGCCGTCAGCCAGGTTGACGCGGTTGGTCACCGGATCTATGGTCACTTCTCCCACAGTCAAACGGGAATGGGCATCCTCTTTGGCGAAAGCCTCAGCCCGACGCATTACTGCCTTGACGCGTGCCAGGAGCTCTGCCGGCTCGAAGGGTTTGGCCAGGTAGTCATCAGCCCCCAATTGCAGCCCGGATACCTTGTCGGCAGTTTCCCCCTTGGCCGACAAGAAGATAATGGGAACTTCCATCTTCTGACGGATGCACCGACATACCTCAAAGCCATCCATGTTCGGCATCATCACATCCAAGATCACCAAATCCGGGGCTTCACGTTCCACGAATTCTAGAGCAGCCGCGCCATTGTCGGTGCTGGTTACATCGTAGCCCTCTTCGCGCAGAAGAAAAGATATCATCTTGACGCTGGGCGCGTCATCATCCACGACCAGAATGCGCATCGTCACAAACCATTCCTCTCTTGTAGAGACGCAGGGATATGCTTCCACATATGAACCGGATTTTTCAAATCGTGCCTATTATAATCATTCGCAGCATGAGATGCAAACCGGATCGCCCCTCTCACAGGGCAAGCGCATTTATCCGGTCAGGACCTTGAGTAGATAGTCGTTATCCCA
>Ga0194125_10013935_pt1 | contig 10366 bp, 8 predicted proteins | sample TA2KigC250mmetaG_FD_148626 | JGI IMG/M metagenome (GOLD analysis project Ga0194125, IMG submission 148626) | Freshwater microbial communities from Lake Tanganyika, Tanzania - TA2015034 Kigoma Deep Cast 250m | ecosystem: Environmental > Aquatic > Freshwater > Lake | place: Tanzania: Lake... | reverse complement strand
AGACCTTGTGAATAAACAAAGAGAAAATATGGTTACCACAGGTACAGGGGCTGTCGGACAGATGGGTTTAAAGCAGGTGAGCCTCCAAAAGGACGTGACAGTAGATATCCTGCCGCAACCCAAACCAGGCCAGCCACTTGATGTTAAAGAGAAGACCGTTATTACCTGCGATGGCCCTTTAGAGATAGATTATGCAAAAAATATTGCTACATTCAATAATAATGTTAAGGTCGAAAGAACTGATTTTATAATGCACAGCGACAAAATGGATGTTTATTTTAGTGCCAAAGGTTCTAATGAACCCGGTAAGACTCAGATGCTTTCGGCTAATAAGATTGATAAGATAATTGCGCGGGGCAATGTCGAGATTTTACGGGGTGATAATATCTCTTATAGCGAAGAGGCAACCTATCATACTTTAGATAAAAAGATTATTTTAAACGGAAGGCCGAAATTAATCATATACTCAAGCGAGGACTTGCAAAATGCATCTTTTGGAAATTAAAGGGTTAACCAAATCTTACGACGGCAGGCAGGTAGTTAAAGGCGTAGATATTCTGGTAAGGCGCGGGGAAATCGTGGGTCTCTTAGGCCCCAACGGCGCAGGAAAAACCACTACATTCTACATGATTGTCGGGGTTATTGCTCCTAATGCGGGTTCCATTATTTTCGATAATAACAACATGACCACTTTACCTATACACCAGCGGGCGCGCTTGGGCATAGGTTATCTTTCTCAGGAGCCCTCAATATTTAGAAAACTTAGCGTGGAAGAAAACATAATGTCGATTTTAGAGACATTGCCCATAAACAAAACTGAAAGAAATCAGAGACTAAAAGCCCTGCTTGAGGAACTGGGCATATCTCACCTTGCTAAAAATAAGGCGTATACATTATCAGGCGGGGAAAGAAGACGTTTAGAAATTACCCGGGCGCTTGTTACAAACCCGTCTTTTATACTTTTGGATGAACCGTTTTCAGGCATAGACCCTATTGTGGTTAACGAGGCGCAGGAGATTATCAAGGAATTAAAAGAAAAAGGCCTGGGGATTTTACTCACAGACCATAACGTAAGAGAGACGCTTTCCATAACGGACAGGGCTTATTTAATTGCCGAGGGCAGAATCCTCATTTCCGGGACGGCTGAGGAGTTAATTAACGACCCTCAGGCGCGCCAGATATATCTGGGAGAGAAATTCCGGATGTAAGTGAGGACATAACCTATCTGTCCGAACTTACCCCGCCTTTGGCGGGGTTAAATTCGCCCAAATAACTTACGTTCATTATCATTCCGTAAGTTATGGGCTCATTTAAAATGAAAATAGAAGTTAAGAAATTAGACAGCACAAAAAGAGAGCTCAACATCGAAGTAAGCGATGATGTTGTAAAGAATAAATTTGAGGATGTCTTTAAGAGAATCGCAAAAGACGCTAAGATTCCGGGATTCCGTCCGGGGCATGCGCCGCGAGATATTTTAGAAAAGCATTTTGCATCTTCTGCCCATGAACAGGTGCTTAAGGAATTGGTGCCTGATGTTTACAATGAGGCAATCAAGAAAGAAGGGCTTGATGTTGTACAGTTGCCTGAGATTTCCGAAGTCAAATTAGACAGGATGACGCTTTCGTTTAAGGCAATTGTCGAGGTAAACCCTGAAATCGCTATTAAGAATTATAAAGGTCAAAAGGCGAATTATAAAAATATTACGGTTACCCCGGAAGAAATAAAACGCAATATAGACTCTTTGAAGGAATCAAGGAAAATAGATGTAATAGACGATAGTTTTGCCAGGGGTTTAGGTTATCCGAACCTATCGGAATTAGAAAAGGCAATCCAAAGGCAGATTTTCTTGCAGAAAGAAAATCAACAGAGGCAGAACATAGAAAACGAAATCGTGCAAAATATAACCAAGGACCTGGATTTTAAGTTACCGCAATCGCTGGTTAAACGGCAATTGCAGGAATTGTTAAGGCATGCAAAGGTTGAGCTGGCTTTGAAGGGCTTTCCGCGCGAAAAAATAGAAGAGCAAGAAGAAGAGATGAGCAAGAACCTGGAGCCGGAGGCAAAAAAACAGGTTAAGGTTTATCTTGTTCTGGCGGAAATAGCCAAAAGAGAAAACATCCCTCTCGATGACAATATGCCTGCCAGGGTAATAGAGTTTTTATTAAAGGAAGCGGATTGGCAAGTAACCTAAAATACGGAGGTGTAGAATGAACGAGAAATCGCAGCTTTTAGTTCCGATGGTTATTGAGCAGACATCCCGAGGTTATGAACGGGCATACGATATCTATTCACGCTTATTAAAAGACCGCATAGTATTTATCGGCACGCCTATCGACGATTACGTGGCGAATCTGGTGATTGCCCAGATGTTATTTTTACAGATGGAGGATATGAACAAGGATATAAATGTTTATATTAATTCACCCGGAGGCGCAGTAACCGCGGGTCTTGCAATATACGATACCATACAGTTTGTAAAATGCGACGTAGCAACTTATTGCGTGGGTCAGGCCTCGAGTATGGCTGCAATGCTTTTATGCGCAGGCACAAAAGCCAAGCGTCACGGCCTACCTAATTCGCGGATTATGATACACCAACCCTGGGGCGGTATTCAGGGAGCAGCAGAGGATATATCCCGTCATGCCAAGGAAATTTTAAGAATGCGGGACAGGATTAATGAGATATTGTCAACTCATACGGGTCAGTCCCTGGAAAAGGTTCAGAAAGATACAGACAGGGATTATTTTATGTCAGCCGAGGAAGCAAAGGAATACGGGCTTATTGACGAAGTAATCATACCCGGCACGAAAAAGGAGTCAAAAAAATGAGAAAAAATTATTTATTGACACCCGGGCCAACGCCTCTACCGCCGCAGGTCTGTGAAGCGATGGCTCGGCCCATAATTCACCATCGCACACCGCAGTTCCAGGCAATATTAAAAGAGGCGACTGAGGGTTTAAAATACGTGTTCCAGACCAAAAACGATTTGTTAATACTGGCCTCGTCCGGGACGGGTGCAATGGAGGCATCAGTCATAAACTTTTTATCAGCCGGTGATATAGCATTAACTGTACAGGGCGGTAAATTCGGCGAAAGATGGACAGAGATTTGCAAAGGCTACGGTATCAATGCCGAAATTATCGACGTAGAATGGGGTAAGGCAGTCCAACCGACGGAAATAGAAAAGAGGCTGAAAGCCAACCCTAAGATAAAGGCGGTATTTGTTACTCTATGCGAAACCTCAACCGGCGTAGTAAACGATATTCAAGCCATCGGCAGAGTTATCAAAGATAAAGATGCAATATTGGTCGTAGATGCTATCAGCGGCTTAGGAGCGATTGATTTAAAGACGGATGACTGGTTTTGCGATGTGGTGGTTTCCGGGTCACAAAAGGGCTTTATGCTTCCTCCGGGATTAGGTTTTGTTTCGGTTAGCCCTAAGGCATGGAGATTAAGCGAAGTTGCAAAATGCCCCAGATATTATTTTGATTTGACAAAAGCCAAGAAGGCAATCGATAAAACCGATACACCTTTTACTCCCGCAATATCGTTGATAGTTGCCCTTAACGAAGCTTTAAAGATGATGAGACAGGACGGGTTAGAGAATATATTCCTGCGCCATAAAAAGATGGCGGATGCCACCAGAGGGGCAGTTCGTGCATTGGGTTTAGAATTATTCGCACCCAGCGCAGCTTCGGATGTAGTAACTGCAGTAAAAGTTGCACCAGGGCTGGACGGAGAAAAACTGGTTAAGACCATGCGCGATACTTATGGCGTGACTATTGCCGGAGGCCAGGCTGAGTTGAAAGGCAAGGTATTCAGGATTGCGCATATGGGTTATATCGAAGAATTTGATATTATTGCAGGTATTTCGTGCCTGGAAAAGGTTTTGCATCAGATGGGATATAAGTTTGAATTGGGCGCAGGCGTAAAAGCGGCAGAAGAGGTCTTTTTAAAATAAGGAGCAGAGATGATCAAAATATTAGTCAGCGACCCCTTATCCGAAGAGGGGTTGAAAATCCTAAACGAGGTCAAAGATTTTAAGGTTGATGTAAAAACCGATTTAAAACCCGAGACTCTAAAAGAGATAATTAAAGATTACGAGGCCCTGGTGGTAAGAAGCGCAACCAAGGTAAATAAAGATATAATCAACGCAGGGGGAAAATTGAAGGTCATCGGGCGTGCGGGCGTGGGATTGGATAACGTAGATTTAGAGGCAGCTACGCAGAAGGGTATTATCGTAATGAATACGCCGGCGGGCAATACCATTTCTACCGCAGAGCATACTATGAGTATGATTTTAGCGCTTTCCAGAAATATCCCCCAGGCAGATGTTTCTACCAAAAAAGGCGAATGGAAGCGTTCCAAATTTATGGGTGTGGAACTTTATAATAAGATACTGGGTATACTGGGGCTTGGCAGGATAGGCGCGGAAGTAGCAAAGAGGGCTAGTTCATTCGGAATGAAGGTGCTGGCGTATGACCCGTATTTATCCCGCGAGATTGCAGAATCTATGGGAGTAGAGGTGGTAGATTTGAAAGAATTACTTAAGAATGCGGATTATATTACAGTACACACACCTCTTACCGATGAAACAAAGCATATGATTTCAACTGAGGAGTTTGCCGTTATGAAAAAAGGCGTGCGTTTAATTAATTGCGCCCGCGGCGGTATAGTCGATGAGCAGGCGCTTGTAAATGCAATTAAGGAAGGCCGTGTTTTGGGGGCTGCTATGGATGTTTTTGAGAAAGAGCCCTTACCGGCTGACAGCGAACTCCTGAAATTAGACAATGTCATTACCACTCCCCATTTAGGTGCTTCAACAGAAGAGGCGCAGGTCAACGTAGCAATTGAGGTGGCTGAAATTGTGCGCGACGCGCTTTTGGGCAAGGGTATACGTAATGCTGCAAACTATCCTTGTTTAGAAGCTGAGGTTTGTAAAATTTTAGACCCGTATATAAATTTAGCGGAAAGATTGGGCAGTTTCACAGCTCAGTTAATAGAGGGAAGATTCCAGGAATTAAATATAAACTATAGCGGTGATATAATTGTCCACGACTTAAGCCCTTTAACCATGGCCTTAACTAAAGGAATACTTTCCCCGATATTAAAAGAGACGGTAAACTTTGTCAATGCGGTTGCCCTAGCCAAAGCAAGGGGCATAAAAATTAAAGAGTCGAAATCTTCCAAAGAGGAAGAGTTTGTGAATTTGATTCAAATAGAGATAAAGACCGATAAAGAGACCAGAAGAATTTCCGGGACGCTGTCTTCCAATAAACAGCCGCGCATTGTAAAGATTGATGAATGTTACGTTGAGATGATACCCGTCGGTGAGATAATCTTTATACAGAACCGGGATAAGCCCGGCATCATCGGTAATTTAGGCACGCTTTTAGGTAAATACAATATTAATATCGCAGCAATGACATTTGGCCGCGAAAAACTAGGGGGTAGAGCTATCAGCGTATTGAATGTGGATAGTCCCGTTTCAGCTGAAATCCTGGATAAGATAAAGAAGTTGGAAAACATTTTAAGCGCAAAGGTAATAAAGATATGATTAGAAAATTCAAAATTCAAAATTCAAAATTTTACGTTTTAAGTTTAAGTTTTACGTTTTACATTTTGAGTTTTGCGTTTACTTGTTATGCCAAAGAAATCACCATATTATATACCGGCGAAACGCATGCCATGCTTTATCCCTGCGACTGTCCGAAAGAACCAGACGGGGGTATCGCGCGAAGAGCTACCTTGATTAAACAACTAAGAAAAGATTATCCCGATAGCCTGCTTTTGGATTCCGGCGGTTTCTTTGCCGGAGGTTTATTGGATGAATATACGCAGAATACACAGCTCGATAGCAAGCGTTCACTCGTAAATCTTAAAGCAATGGAATTAATGGAATATGATGCGTTGGCGTTAGGCGATGATGAGTTTAACTTTGGCAGGGAGTTTTTTCAGGAAAATATTGCTAAGACAAAATTAACTGTCCTGTCCTGCAATATTTCAGCCGATAATTTCGGTGAGAAATTAGGTTTTATTAAACCCTACACTATAAAAGAAATTTCAGGCGTTAAAATCGGTATTATCGGCGTTACCAATCTTACGGCTTCGCAAAAGGCAGAGGGCGTTAAATTTATTGAAGCAAAAACTGCGGTGGCTAAGCAGGTTGCCGAACTGAAAGAAAGGGGAGTAAATATTATTGTGCTTTTAAGCCATCTGGGCGAAAGGGAAGACGTAAGTTTAATAAATGATATCGCAGGCATAGATATTCTCATAGCAGGTCACGGCTACGACAGAGAGAAACCTTTTACGAAGATTGCAAATACCTTGATTTTAAGGCCGGTCTGGCAGGGGCGCAGGTTAGGCAAGGTATCTTTTACAGTGGAGAACAATAAGTTAACAAACCCTAAAGTAGATAGATTGCGTCTTTCTGACAAAATCACCGATGATCCGGATATCCTTTCCATATTGCCGCGTTGTTTTTCGGATACTAATTGTAAAAAAGAGGCAGGCGCCGGTGTCTGTCAGGACGGCGGCAGCCTTAATTCGCGTTGTTTATTCAGCAAGGCAAATAAGGTTGACCTTTTAGTAATTACTACCAGGGACTGTGCAACCTGCGGTTCGGAAATGGTGGTTAATCTTTTAAAGAAAGAGTTCCCTGGCTTGGCTACCTCTTACCTATATTATCCCGGCAGGACAAGCGAGAGGCTAATCAAGGATTTTGCTATTTACGGTTTACCAGCGTATCTTTTAGGTAAAGAGATAGAGAAAGAAAAAAATTTTGATACTCTCAAAGTAGATCTTGAGGAAAAGAGCGATTTTTATATGTTGAAACCCCAATTTAGCGGCATCTCCTATTTTCTTAACAGGAAAAAAATAAAAGGAAAATTCGATTTGTTTTTAAGTTTATTTGATAAAGACAGTATGAAATTATTAGATACGGTAAGGGAATTCAATCCCGCTATTCATTTTTTAGCAGTCGAACAAGAGGGTAAGTTTGCTGCCCCTGGCGATAAGTTTGAGATTGAGGAGGCCCTTCGCGCGGTATGCGTGCAAAAAAATTACCCTGAATATTTCTGGGACTATATTACTTGTCGGACAAAATCTATAAGTAGTTCCTGGTGGGAGGATTGCGCTGCTTATTTAGATGCAAATAAAATTAAAACCTGCGCTAAAAGTAGCGAAGGCAATTCGCTTTTAAGAGAAAACATCAACCTTAATAAAGAACTCCAGATTATGTCAGGCCCTACTTATCTTGTGGATAACCAGGAGATATTTGGTTCAAGCGGCGTACCTTCAAAAGAGGAACTTAGAAAGATAATAAAGAGGTGAATAAGATGACAGACAAACCAAAGATTTATATAATAGATGTGACCAACCGTGATGGAGTGCAGACCTCCCGTATCTGCCTTTCTAAATTACAGAAGACGATGATAAACCTGTATCTGGATGAAATGGGGATATCTCAGTCGGAATTTGGCTTTCCGGTTACGCGCCATGAGACAAATTACCTGAATGCCAATCTGGAACTGGTAAAGATTGGGGCGTTTCATTCCATAAGGTTAGGAGGATGGTTGAGGGCAACCAGAGACGATGTCAGGACCGCATATCGCCTTGTGCCGCACATAAAACATTTAAACTTATCTATCTCAACCTCTGACCAGATGATTTTGCATAAATTTAAAGGCAAGCTCGACCATCAGTCAGTGATAAAAGAAATGACAGAGGCAGTCAGGGAGACAGTTAAAGCCGGTGCCGAATCCGTCGGCGTTAATGCAGAAGACGCATCGCGCACCAGGATGGATTATTTAATAGAATTTGCCCTGGCAGCAAAAGAGGCAGGTGCCAACAGGATTCGGTATTGCGATACACTGGGCTGCGATACGCCTTTTACAATTTATGAAAGGATAAAACTTTTGAGCGAAGCGGTTTGTCTGCCGATTGAAATACACTGTCATAACGATTTGGGTTTGGTGGTGGCGAATTCTATCGCCGGTGCAAAAGCTGTTTGCGACACAGGTTGTGATGCCTACATAAATACCTGCGTTAACGGTATGGGTGAGCGCGCAGGAAACGCAGATTTAGTTTCAATAATCTTAAGTCTTAAATATGGAAACGGCATGCAGGATTACACCCTTAGTGAAAAGGTGAATCTAAAGATGGCCTGGAAGATTTGTAAATACGCCTCTTATGCCTTTGGCGTGCCGATACCTATAAACCAGCCAGGCGTAGGAGCGAATGCCTTTGCCCATGAATCAGGTATCCACGCCGACGGTGCTCTAAAGGACAGGCGTAACTACGAACTCTATGATTTTGAGGAATTAGGACGGGGAGAACCTGAGATAATTGAAACCGGACGCAACATTACAGCAGGTGAGTATTCGGGGATTAAGGGTTTTAGAAACGTCTATGAAAAATTAGAAGTCGCCTTTCGCGACGACGACGAGGCAACCCAGATCCTGGAATTAGTCAGATACGCAAATGTCCATAATCAGAGGCCTTTAGTGGACGATGAGTTGAGATTTATTGCCAGGCATCCGGATATCGCCCGTAAGATTTTTACCATGACACCGTAATGAATATCGTAATAGTCGGCACACAATGGGGTGACGAGGGAAAAGGTAAGATAATCGATATCTTATCTGAAAGAAGCGATTATATTGTGCGTTATCAGGGAGGCAACAATGCCGGCCATACTGTCGTAGCCGGTAATAAGGAATACATATTCCATCTTATACCTTCGGGCATTTTACATAAAGGAAAAATCTGCGTTATCGGCAATGGCGTGGTCGTTGACCCTGCTGTCCTGATTCAGGAGATAAACAATCTGCGAACGCAAGGTATCGCAATTGATAAGCGTTTTAAGATTTCATCGCTTGCGCATGTAATCTTACCATATCATCGGATTTTGGACCAGCTGCGCGAGACAAAAAGAACCCACAAGATAGGAACAACCGGAAGGGGCATAGGTCCCTGTTATGCGGATAAAACCATCCGCTGCGGCATAAGGATGATTGACCTGATGAATCCCCGTGTATTTCGTGATAAATTAAAAGATAATTTAAAGGAAAAGAATGAAATCTTTAAGAAGGTCTATAGACATCCCGGATTTGACTTTAATAAGATTTATAAAGAGTATTTAAATTACGGCAGATTATTTTCTAAATATATTTGTAACACTCACCTTTTGTTAAATAAAGCAATTAAAGATAAAAAAAAGATTCTTTTTGAAGGCGCGCAAGGCACATTTCTGGATATTGATTTTGGAACCTATCCTTTTGTTACTTCCTCATCCGCAACTGCGGGTGGGGCATGCATCGGCAGCGGTATCTCTCCTGTAAAGATAGATAAAGTTATAGGCGTGGCAAAGGCCTATACCACAAGAGTGGGGGAAGGGCCTTTTCCTACGGAATTTCTTGCGGATTTCGGCAGGTTTATGCGGGATAAGGGCAATGAATTCGGCGCCACAACCGGCAGACCCCGCAGGTGCGGTTGGTTTGACACAGTAATGGTAAAAGAGGCGGTTTTGTTAAACGGGATTTCTGAATTAGCAATAATGAAAATGGATGTGTTAGAGGGGCTGAAAAGTATTAAGGTATGTATAGCCTATAACTATAAAGGTAAGAGATTTAGTGAATTTCCTCATGACTTAGAAGCGTTAAAGAGGGCAAAGCCAGTATATAAAGAAATGCCTGGCTGGGCCGTAGCTAGGAATAAGCCGCGTAGTTTCACCGACCTGCATCCCAATGCAAAGGCATATCTATTTGTTCTTCAGGATATTCTTAAGACAAAGATTACCATGGTATCCGTGGGTTCCTCGCGTGAAGATACTATCTTTATTTAATAGATACCATAAAACTCTTGACTAGAATTGGTGCTTGTGTTATAGTTAGAGTTTAGAAAAGGAGAGGATTACTATGAAAATCAAAGTATTAAAAACGATATTAATAGTCTTTATCGCTATTTCTTTAGCCGGATGCACATTTATCATTCAAAAAGGACGGCGCTCGGATGTCCAAAAGATTGAGGAATTATCCGCAGAGTTGGATGAATTGAATAAAACAAGGAAACTTCTTGAAAAAAGGCTAAGCCAAGAGATCGAAGATAAACAGGTAAAACTGCAGATGATGGAAAAAGGTTTGGTTATTACCGTGGTAGGCGACCTTTTATTCGATTCAGGTAAGGCCGAGATAAGACAGGAGGCCTATCCTCTGCTGGATAAGGTAGCACGGGTATTAAAAGAGAATGTACCACAGTTGAGCGTGGGGATAGAAGGCCATACAGATGACCAGCCGATTAGGCTTTCAGGGTGGAAATCAAATTGGGAATTATCTACAGCGCGCGCCTTAAGCGTCCTGCATTATCT
>Ga0194125_10013934_pt1 | contig 10366 bp, 5 predicted proteins | sample TA2KigC250mmetaG_FD_148626 | JGI IMG/M metagenome (GOLD analysis project Ga0194125, IMG submission 148626) | Freshwater microbial communities from Lake Tanganyika, Tanzania - TA2015034 Kigoma Deep Cast 250m | ecosystem: Environmental > Aquatic > Freshwater > Lake | place: Tanzania: Lake... | reverse complement strand
GGGTTGGACAAGAGACGGAGCAAGGATGATCAGCGCCCACAGCGGTGTTCCGCGGGGAGATGGACCGATGTCTGAGGATGCACAACAACGAATCCAGGCTCTGCGCCGATTGATCCAGCACCACAACTACCTGTACTACGCCCTGGACGCACCAGAAATCAGTGACGCAGAGTACGACCTGCTCATGGGCCGACTGCGCGAGCTGGAGGCAGCTCATCCAGAATTCATCGCGCCTGACTCTCCAACCCAGCGGGTAGCAGGGCAGGTGCAAGAGCAGTTTGCCAAGATCCGCCATCCGGCTCCTATCCTCAGCCTGGGCAACGCTTTTGATGCGGATGAGGTGCGTGCCTGGCACGAGCGCATCCTCCGTCTTCTGCCCGCGGACACACCCCTGCAGTTCGTCGTCGAACCCAAGATTGATGGGCTGACCGTTGTGCTGCACTATGAGGATGGCCTCTTTGTCCTGGGTGCTACGCGAGGCGACGGAGAAGTGGGTGAGGACATTACGCTCAACCTGCGCACTGTTCGGTCTGTGCCATTGCGCATCCCGGTGGAGGTTGCCGGCGGCCCGGCACCACGGCGGCTGGTGGTCCGCGGAGAAGCCTACATGCCCATTCGCGACTTCCAGGCTCTCAACCGCAGCCAGGAAGAAAAGGGGGAAAAGACCTTCGCCAACCCGCGAAACGCCGCCGCTGGCAGCCTCCGCCAGCTCGATACCTCCATCACCGCCTCGCGCCCCTTGCGCCTGTTCACGTATGCTCTGGTGTCCAGCGAGGGTCTGGGACTTGGCACGCAGTGGGGCATCCTGCATTATCTGAAGCAGATGGGCTTGCCGGTCAATCCAGACACGGCGCTCTTTGATAGCATTGGTGAGGCCATCGCCTACAGTGAGCAGTGGATGAAGCGGCGTCATCAGCTGGCTTATGAGGCCGATGGCGTGGTGATCAAAGTGAACGATTTGGCTGTTCAGGCCAGCTTGGGCGTGGTAGTCAAGGATCCACGCGGTCAACTGGCCTTCAAGTTTCCGGCCCGTGAGGCCACAACACGTCTGAGAGAAGTGGGTATCAACGTGGGCCGCACAGGCACCTTGAACCCCTTTGCCATTCTCGAGCCGGTCAACCTGGGCGGCGTGACCATCGAACGGGCGACCCTGCACAACTTTGAGGACATTGCCCGCAAAGACATCCGCATTGGCGACATGGTAGTGATCAAACGCGCGGGCGACGTCATCCCTCAGGTGGAAAAGCCGATTGTGGAGCTGCGCACCGGCCATGAGCAGGTGATTGCCATACCCGAGCTCTGCCCCGCTTGCGGCGAGTCAGTCGCCAAGCCCGAGGGCGAAGTCGCCGTCTATTGCATCAATCCTTCCTGCCCGGCCCAGGCCGTGCAGCGTATCGTACACTGGGCTGCCACAATGGACATCGAGGGCTTTGGTGAGCGTCTGGCGCAGTTTTTCGTAGACCACGGGCTGGTGCACGACTTTGCAGATTTTTACTACCTGCAGCGGGAGGATATTGTGAAGCTCCCCGGCTTTGCCGATAAGAGCACCGACAATCTTCTTGCCGCAATCGAAGCTAGCAAGGATCGCCCCTTAGCGCGCGTGTTGGCTGCTCTGGGAATCCGCGGTGTGGGCAGCATCGTGGCTGAGATGCTGGCACAGCACATCCGCTCGGTCGAAGAACTGAGTCAAGTCTCTGAAGACATCCTGCGCACCATACCTGGCGTAGGGCCTGTCAACGCCGCCAACATCAGTGCCTTCTTTGCCAGCCCGCACAACCGCAGGCTCATTGACAGGCTGCGGCAGGCAGGGGTGAGAACCGAGCAGGAAGTTCAGCCGTCCGGAAAGACTGGTCCACTCGCTGACAAGGTCCTGGTCATCACAGGCACGCTGCCAACCTGGAGCCGGGAAGAGGCCAGGCAAGCCATCGAGGCCAGCGGTGGGAAGGTCACCGATACAGTGAGCAAGAACACCAGCTACCTGATCCTGGGGGAAAACCCAGGCAGCAAGTACGCCAAAGCCCAGAGGCTGGGCATACCCATCATCGACGAGGCCAAGCTGCGCGAGATGATCGCCGGCAGTTCTGGTCCAGAGGGACCCAGGCAAGCCCGGTTGGATATCTAGTCACAGCCTGACTGGCAAGCGAGGAACCTGGCCTCCTACGACGGAAGCCAGGTTCTCGCACAACTCATGAAGGCCGTGCAAGTCTGATGGTCAGCCCACAAGGTCTACCCTTCGTATCTACGGAAGAGAACTTCACCGGGTTGCACCTGCGTGCCAGGGGGGTAGACTCCCCGCTGAGTCAGAGCCTGCCAACTCAGATGCGGAGCAGCGCCCAGGCCCAACTGCCGCCAGAGCTCCTCGGCCTTGCGCGGCATGACAGGCGCCACAGCACCGCCCAGAAGCCGTAGCACATCCACCAGATTGTACAACACTGTGCCCAGCCGGTTGTGGGCTTGCACCAAACCTGCCTTGCGTTCCTTGGCCAGTTCCCATGGTGCTGTATCCTGCACGTACTTGTTGGCGGCTTCGACCAGGTTCCAGATGGTGATCAGCACGTCCTGCAGAGCGACGCGCTGCACCGCAGCTTCCACCTGAGCGGACAGGCCGTCAGCCAGCTCCAGCAGGCCGCGGTCCACTGTTTCGGCCTGCGTCACTGGCTCAGGCACCATCCCATCAAAATAGCGCACAACCATCTGCACGGTGCGGTTCAGCAGGTTGCCAAAATCGTTGGCCAGGTCCGCGTTGTAGCGGCGGATGAAAGCGCCTTCCGTATAATCCCAGTCGGCCCCGAAAGCTCCCTCGCGCAGGAAGAAGTAACGCACGGCATCGGCACCAAAGCGCGCTACCAGCTCGAATGGGTCAATAATGTTGCCTGTGGTCTTGCTCAACTTCTGCCCATCTTTGGTCAGCCAACCATGAGCGAACACACGCGTGGGCACGGGCAATCCGACGGCCATGAGCATCGCTGGCCAGTATAGACAGTGAAAGCGGATGATCTCCTTGGCCATGAGCTGCAATTCAGCCGGCCAGTAGCGCTGGAAGAATACGGGGTCGTCGCCGTAGCCTATGGCTGTGACATAGTTCAGCAGTGCATCCACCCACACGTACAGCACCTGCTCGGGGTCCTCGGGCAGCGGTATGCCCCAATGAACACGCTCACGGGAGATAGAGAAATCCTGCAGGCCCTGCCGCAGAACGCCGAGGAGCTCGTTGCGCCGTGCTTCCGGCTGCACAAAGTCGGTCTCGGCCACCAGATGGTAGAGTCGTTCCTGGTAGCGAGAGAGCGCAAAGAAATAGTTCTCCTCTTCCGTCCATTCCGCGGCGCGCTGGTGCACCGGGCATACGTTCCCAGGCAGCAGCTCGTCCGGTTGGTAGAATCCCTCGCAACGGGGGCAGTACCAACCACTGTAGCGGTCACGATACACGTCACCAGACGCCAGCAGGGCGCGGGCAAATTTCTGCACTGCCGCCACATGTCGCTCATCCGTGGTGCGTACAAAATAGTCGTTGGAGATGTCCAGTCGACGCCACAGTTGTTTGAACTGCGCCACGATATGGTCGCAATACTCTTGAGGCGATACACCCCTCTCGGCAGCAATGCGCTCGATATTCTGGCCATGCTCGTCCGTACCTGTGAGGAAGAATGTGTCATCACCCATCAGACGATGATAGCGGGCCAGCACATCGGCAGCAATGGTCGTGTAAGCGTGTCCAATATGGGGCACGTCGTTGACGTAGTAGATTGGTGTGGTCACGTAGAACTTGCTCATCATGCCTCCTTGTGCAGGTACCCTCAGAAATGAAGAACCTCGTCCGCAGGGACGAGGTTTTGCACCCGTGGTACCACCCTAGTTCGCCACAGCCGTGCAGCCATGGCCTCCTTCGGTGTCATTGCTACAGACACACTGCCCGATTAACGGTGGGCTTCCGGCTCAGCCTAGTGAGACGCGATTTCTGTCCGTTCAGCCTGCAGCTCAGAGGTCATCTTCTGCGAAAGCTCTACACTGCTTCTCAACTTGGCGCAGCTCTCTGTAGCATCGGCCTCCGCGTACTGGCCCTCTTCACAGCTTTTTCGTAGATGCTCATTATTCTAGCCTCTTTGTCTATTTTGTCAAACACTTCTGGAGCGCGCAACGACATTCCAGTACACCAGCGCGGAGCGCACTTCTGGGGGCCACACGTACCGCCCATCCTGGAACGTGAGGTGCTCCTTCAGCAGCTCCAGCAGGTAACCGTCGTGCTCCATGGAATCGCCCAGCCCAAAGCGCCGCTTCACGTCGGCAAGAGCTTCCTCCAGACTGGCGTGGCTCTCTGCTTCCCACCATCCGCTATCCTCAATGAGCACGTGGGCAAGAATGCCCATCTCCAGAAGCACGTTGTAGGCAATAACAAAGTTGGGACTAGAGTGAGGCTGGCCCCACAGATGCCTGGCAATCTGCGACATGGGACCATCCAGGGCTGGCGCGCGCAGGATCAGGTAGCAGGTGCGCTTGGTGGCCTGCACCATGGCACGTATGAAAGCAGGAAGGTCCGGACTCGAGTACATCCCGTGGGCACACAACGAGACGTCGTGTGGCTCCACGGATACCGTCGGCCAGAGATCCTGGACGATGTGTACATTCTTGATCCCCTCCCTGGCCAGGTTCTCGGCCATCAGCTCGGCCATGGCGGGAGCAGGCTCGATTGCCGTAACCCAACGCACGTGCGGCGCCAACAGCATCGCCCAACGACCTGTGCCAGCGCCAATATCCAGCACTGTCGTCTCGGCGTCTACCTGGGACAGTAGAAGCGTCCGGCTAGAGTCTGGTCTGGTCCAGCGGCGCTTGATCTTTTCATCAAATTCACGCGCTTTGTCGCGCCAGGTATCAACAGCTTGTGCCGTCTCCGGGCGATTGAAACCCCGCCAATAGCGCGTCTCCGCCAATTGCCGCCAAAGTGCTGCCCAGTCCGTTACCCTTTCCATGCTATCCCCGCAAGCATGCACCGGACAGTACCGTCTTGGCCAGGATGGTTCATGGCGCTACTACCCCACTGCCAGCGCACGGCGCGCTATACGCTTTGGCCCAGAGTGCCTGATAGGCAGCGACCTCCGACCGCCAGCGAGCATCGTCCCAACCCAGCTCCGACTGCACCACATTCCGGATCCGCTCCATGATATGCGCGGCACCCTGGGGTAGGAGCAGGCCGATGCGCACACGGCGCAGCAACAGGTCCTCCAGGCGTACCACACCTTCCTCCCGGGCTGCCCAGCGCAGTTCGGCCCACAACGCTGGCGTATCTTTAATGGTCTGCAGTTCTCCACCCTGGGCCGTCTCCAGAAGAGCAGGACAGTCAGCCGCATAGCGGCCCAAGAGGCGGCGCTGCTGCTCTGCTGGCACAGCGACTGATTGAAGCAGGTCGGACGGCACAGGCTCCAGCATCAGGGGATTCCCAGGCAAGGCGGGCATGCCTGGCAGCAACTGGCGCATAGCCTGCAAAGCATCCAGCGCCATACGCCGGAAAGTGGTCAATTTGCCGCCAGCAATGCTCACCAGCCCCTTTTCCTCCAACACAGCGTGGGCGCGCGACTCCTTCGATGGGTCGCCCTTCCCGCTGCCAATGATAGGCCGTAGCCCGGCAAAGCTGCACAGCGCATCCTCCGCACGCAGTCGCAGCGCCGGAAACTGGGCCTGCAGAGCCATCAGGATATAGTCCACCTCTTGCCTGCTGATCTGTGGTTCCTCGTTCAGGGGTTGCTGGTGATCCAGGTCAGTGGTGCCAGCCACGGTAGTGCCTTCCCAGGGTAGAACAAAGACAGGCCGCCGATCTTGGGGATGGACCAGGGTGATGGCCTGGGCAACAGGCAGACGCCAGGCCGGAAAGATCAGATGACTCCCGCGCGAGGGACGGACACGTGCCTCACCGCCAACCTGTTGACGGAGCTGATCAGCCCAAGCGCCCGTCGCGTTGATCACGCCTTTCGCCCGCACCTCCACCGTCTGGCCACTCACTTCATCCCGCAAGAAAACCCCGCACACGCGGTCATCCGCTCCCAGAAGCAGCCCCTGCACCGCTGTATAGTTCAGGGCAGTGGCACCCGCGCGCACTGCCTCGCGGATAACCCGCAGCACAAGGCGCGCATCATCCGTCACCGCATCCAGGTAGCGGAACCCACCCAGGAGCCTGTCTTTGCGGACATGGGGGGCTAGCAACAGAAAGTCGTCGCCCCGATAGTAGCGATGATCCCACCTGTGCGCAAATCCATCGTACAGCGCAAGGCCCACCGCAAAGGCCCGCCTGCTAGGCGAAGCGCCCTCGTAGGCCGCCACCAGAAAACTCAGTGGGTCGATCAGACCGGGACCTTGCTTGACCAACTGCTCGCGTTCCTTGACCGATTCACGGGTTACCCCAAACTGGCCCTGGGCCAGGTAGCGCAGCCCGCCATGCACCAGCTTCGTGGAACGGCTAGAAGTCCCCCAGGCAAAGTCCCTCTTTTCCACCAGCAAGGCGCGCAGGCCAATCTGTGTCGCCAGCCGCAAGATGCCGGCACCAGTGATTCCGCCCCCAATGACAATCACATCCCACGGCTCATTCAGTCGGGTCCAGCCTCTCTCCCGCCAGTTGGTGTGCCACATCGTTGTGCTCCGCTTCGTTGGGTTCAGGCTCCACGATTCAGAGTGCAGGGCTATGAGGCGCCCTACCTCCGTGTTCTTGCATCCCGTAAGACTAGCTTGCCTGGATTCATGATACCATACGGGTCAAAGCGCTCACACAGATCGCCCAGTGCAGCCAAGCCCAAAGCCCCCTTCTCCGGCGACAGGTACGGCAGGTGGTCTGTGCCAATGCCATGTTGATGGGTGATTGTGCCACCCCCAGCCACAATGGCCTCACTGGCCGCGGTTTTCAGCACCTGCCAGCGGCGGAGCGTCTCCGCGGCGTCCCACTGCCCGAAGGTGGCCTTTGGGCCATTGGCCGGGATGCGGTACAGATAGGTTGTGTAAATATTTGTGCCCCAGGGATACGTGTGAGAGAGGTGGCTAAAGACCAGCACTCGCTCTCCGACGTCCTGCAGACCTCGGTGCAGGGCCTGTTCAATGGCCTGCAGCAGATCGGAGACATTGCTCCACGCCGTGGCTGTCTCTAGCGTATCGAGAGCGTAGCCTGCTTCCCACAAGCTGTTGCGCAAGTAGGGACTTCGGAAGCGGTTCTTTCGCCATTCATTGCCAAATATCTGTCCTGTGTGTACACCACCGTGCTCTCTAGCTGCGGCGAGAGCCTCATCTCGGCCAAACAGCACAGAAGCATCGCTGCCGGTAATGCCCAGAATCAGCATACAACGCTGATCACCAATCCTACGCAACCTGAGCAACCCCTTCAACCAGGCAATGGCCTGCTCGTGACCTGCCATCGCCAGGGTCGTTTCGGTCTCTGCGGGCGTGCTGAGTCGCAGCATGGACAGCGGCAGACGTGCCTGCATCATCTCACGCACAGCCGCCTGGCCCCGCTCAAAATCGGGAAAGAACACGGCGCGGAACTCCTCGCATGCCGCCACGGGCCGGATGCGCACTGTGGCCTCCGTGAGGATGCCCAACCGCCCTTCAGAGCCGAGCAACACTTCGCGCAGGTCAGGCCCTGCGGCCGAAGCTGGGAAGGGCGGCAGGACCAGGGTACCGGCTGGCGATTCCAGGCGGCCCCCAGCAAACATGGCCTCGATTCGCCCGTATCCCAGCGATTGCTGACCGTTCGAGCGGGTCACGATCCATCCGCCTAGTGTGGAAAACTCGAAGGACTGTGGAAAGTGGCCAAGGGTAAAGTTGCGGGCGCGGAGCTGGGCCTCCAGATCCGGGCCATAGACCCCAGCGCCGAAGGTAGCCACATGGCTTACTTCGTCTAGAGCGAGCAGCCGGTTCATGCGGGTCAGGTCCACCGTCAATACGGGAGCATCGCCCGGCAAGACATTGACATGCCCCACCACACTGCTACCCCCTCCATAGGGGATCAACCGCGCGTCTACCTGCCCCGCGTACGAAAGCAGCTTCCGCACCTGTTCGCCCGTCGCTGGGTAGGCTACTCCATCAGGAAAGGTAGGGATTCGCCCGCTGCGCAATGCAATCCAGTCCGGCAGACTCTGCCCACGGGCGTGGGCAATCCGCCCTGTGGCATCGGTGTCCACCAGAGCATGAGCCGGCAGGCGCGAGGCAGGCACAGTGTCCACAGCTTCGGAGAGGGTCGCGTCTCGCGGAGGTGTGGCTGGACCGATGGCCTCCTGCAGAAATGCGGCTGCCGATTGCGGCAGGGGATAGGTGAACGTGTCGTCGCCCCATCCATTCCAGCGTTTCATGCCACCACCTCCCTTGGCGGTAGAGTTGTCAGACCCGATAAACCTGTGTCGCGCGCAGCCTTGGCTTGCCAGAACCGTGCCGTCACCGATAACCGGCAATGGATTCTTATCCTGAGAGGTCGCACTCCTGGCAGCCGCGTAAGGCAGCCAGGGGTCACGCTCGCCTGGACAAAAAGGCGAGTGCCTCTTCGCGTTCTCCATTCATCACGATTTCCAGCGACCTGCCATCACTGATTGCTTTTACATCGATCACTTTGATATAGTCAGCGTGTTGAGCATCCGCAGGTAGGAGGGTGGAGAGCACATTGGGAGCCAGTTCGAAGAAAGCTCGATTGAACAGCGCATCTTCCTCCTCAGGGTAAAGAGCCAGAGGGTAGATACACGCCTCCACCAAATCCTGGAAAAAGTGCGTCCCGTAGGAGGCTTCTGGCTTGGCACCCAGAGTGTCTACGGCAATCTCGACCAGCACACTGGCATTGTAGATGTCAGCATATGTAACCTGCACTCCCAGGTCAGGGTTGGCACTACCCCAACGGCCTGGACCGATCAGAACAAAGCGCTGCCCTTCCAGGCGGCTATTCAGCCGTCCGATCACCCGCGCCAGCTCTGTGCGGCGGGCATAATCCGGAATCTGTCCATAGCGCCAGGGATCCACATAGACAATGTAACGGATGTCGGTGACATGCCCTTGGGGCACCAGCCGGCTGGCCGAGAATATACGATCTTTGCTAGGAATATCCTTCGGTATGGGAGGCACCTGCGCCCACTCGTTGCTGCTGAGTGGCCGGCACTGCAGGATATGGAAGAGCAAGTGGGGCCGCGGCGACCCAGGAAGCATGTCCACAGTGAATTCGATCTCTGGCACATAGCGCAATTGACGCTCCAGCTTCTTGAGCACGGCATTCATCATCGGGACAAAATCGGTCTTGGACAAGAGACGGTCAAAGGTCAAAACGGCATCTTGCGGCTGGAATCCCGCAGCCAGACCACTGAGAGGCCGGATCCAGTCGCCTTCATTCAGGGAGAAGAGCTGCGGGGTATGGGGATAGTCATCGTCGATAACTTTGCTGACCGGCAGAGTCTTGAAGGAATTGTCCTGCAGATCGATCAGGTCGATCAGGTGTTGCGAGTAGAGGTGGATTTGCCAGGCCTGTTTCTCGGGTCTCAGGCCAGGTTCACTCAGCGCCACCATGCGCGGATAGTCGCTGTCGACGCGATCGACAGCACGGGTGCCCAGACCCCAGACCATCCTGACTAGGCCATCCTCGCGGCGGATGCGTTGTGTCCAGCGAAAGGGATTGCGGCCAAAGGCCACGCCAGCCAGTGTGGGGAAAAAGTACTGACGATACGGCTGCCCTTGCACTTTCTGGATCAATATCGCCATACGCTCATCATAGTCAGTCAGTCCCTGGTGCCGGCGATACATGAGGGCATGCGGGCTGAGGACACTGGCGTATATCTGCGTAATGACATCGATCAGAGTGCGCAGATTCTGCTCCAGAGCTCCCTGGTTCGGACAAAAGACGCTCTTGTACTTGCCAGCAAAGGATGTGCCAAAGTTGTCCTCCAACAAGCTCGAGGAGCGCAAGATCAGGGGATGGTTTCCTACCTCCTGCAGCAGCGCGCGCAGGCCCTGAACAACCTCTCTGGGCAGAGATGCGCCCTTGTAGAGCCGCTGGATGCGCGGATAGTCAGCCTCGATCTCCTCCTTCATCTTGTACTTCTGATCCATAAAGTCGACCAGGGCATTAACCGCCTTGAACTCGTAGTACATATCGGAGCCAATGAAATAGGATTCGGGGATGACCACATGCTGCTGAAGATCCATGGTATCCCCTGCGTCTGGCCTCTGCAGCGCTCTCCAGGCCAACATCATACCTGCGGCTTTGCCTCCGATTTTGCCCCGCCCAACGCACCGTTGGCTGATCTCCTGGAGATCGGAAATGGTCAGAAAGTGTTTGGCCCGGCTGACAAAAGGCAGGTGCTCACTCACCAGGCTTTTGATCAGCACGACCTTTATCTCTTCCAAATGATGCTGGACCTGC
>Ga0194125_10013932_pt1 | contig 10367 bp, 12 predicted proteins | sample TA2KigC250mmetaG_FD_148626 | JGI IMG/M metagenome (GOLD analysis project Ga0194125, IMG submission 148626) | Freshwater microbial communities from Lake Tanganyika, Tanzania - TA2015034 Kigoma Deep Cast 250m | ecosystem: Environmental > Aquatic > Freshwater > Lake | place: Tanzania: Lake... | reverse complement strand
GAAAATAAGCACTATCTTTCTTTTTTACCTCCGTAAAAGAATCTATGATTTCATTATTATACCAGCCAAAAAAGTTATCCTTGGGAAATTGCTTTGTAATTATGTAACTCCATGTCTGGCAGCTTTACACTTTTTTGACCTTCAGACTACTGTTTACTCTTTTCAGAAGTGTAATTATTCATATCAAAGGGTTCGTAATCCGGAACGACCTCTTTCAGTTTTGATTTGATACCACCTGCATCCTGATTAAGGGCTAAATTAACAAGTTCCTCGACCTTTTGGTTGAGCCAATCGAGACTGATGTTATTTTGTCCCTTAAGAACAAAAATCTTTTCGTGAGCTGATTGCACAATCTCCTCACTCTCTGTGACCAATTCTTCGTAAAGCTTCTCACCCGGCCGAAGTCCGATCTCTTTGATTTCGATGTCCACATCAGGTTTATAGCCCGAAAGTCGGATGATATCTCGCGCCATGTCCCATATTTTAATAGGGGTACCCATGTCCAAGACGAAGATCTCCCCTCCCGCGCCTAAGGCTCCGGCTTGTAGTATCAGCTTGCAGGCCTCCGGGATAGTCATGAAGTACCGTGTTATGTCCCGATGGGTTACCGTTACGGGACCATATCGCTCGATCTGTCTCTTGAAGAGATGAACAACGCTCCCCTCGCTTCCGATTACATTGCCGAACCTTACAGAAATAAACCGTGATGGGTTTGATGCTCCACGGCAGCAAGTGATCATCTCGGCAACCCTCTTTGTTGCGCCCATCACGCTGGAGGGCTTGACCGCCTTATCCGTAGAAACCATGATAAATCGTTCAACTTCAAACCGGTGCGATGCTTCGGCAATATTCTTTGTTCCTACGACATTGTTAAAGATGGCCTCCCAGGGATTCATTTCAACAATCGGCACGTGCTTGAAAGCAGCCGCATGAAATATGACCTTAGGTTTATGGGCCATGAAGAGTTTTTCCAGAAAGACCAAGTGTTGCAAATCACCCAGGATGGGTGTTATCCTTATACTTGGAAATTTGTCGCGGAATTCTGCCTCTATATGAAAGAGGTTGTTTTCGGTTTTGTCAAAGATAATGAGATTGCGCGGATTAAATCCTGCAATTTTGCGGCAGAGCTCAGACCCGATAGAACCTGCGCCTCCCGTAACAAGGACATTCTGATCGGTAAGATAATCGCTGATGCTCCTCATGTCGAGATCGACAGGGTCCCGGCCCAAGAGATCCTCAAAGGAAACCTCACGGGTCTTCTTGAAGGAGACTTTCCCGTCAATCAACTCGCCAATTCCTGGTGTGGTCCGGAACTTCAGACCTGTAGCCTCACAGGCATGGATTATCCTTCGCATCTGTTTGGCTGTGGCCGTTGGAGTTGCAATCAAAATTTCGTCCAGTTCATCACGAAACGCCATCTCATGAACTTTCTCGAGAGGCCCAAGAATGGGAATCCCGTGAATCTTCATCCCTCTCTTCTTGGGATCATCATCGAGGAAACAGACCACCTCATAATCGAGACCACGGTTGTCCATGATCTCCCGCAGCATCTTCTCGCCTGCGCCCCCACCTCCAAGGATTACAAGCCTCTTCTTAGCCCTTGTCACTTTCTTCGGTGAAAAAGGACTTTGAAGCAGGAAATGAAAGTCCCCTTTCTCCGAAAGCAACATCCTTATGAAGACCCTGATACCTCCGATGAAGACAAACGTCAGGACCCAGTCAATAGCGAATACGGAACGCGGAAAGCCCTGAAACCTGTAAATAAACAGAACAGCCAGCACAATACCCACCGACGACGTAGCCGTTGCTTTCAAGACATTCAAAAGATCCACCACGCCCGTATATCGCCACATCCCTCTGTAGAGACTGAACATCAAGAAAGTGAAAAGCTTAAAGACCAAAATATAAGGGAGACCCGATTTCAGGTTGTCCAATTCCCTTTCAGGGATCTGGCCTTCGAAACGCAAAAAATAAGAAAGATAGTACGCTGCAATAACAAAAAAGGCGTCCACAAACAACATCAGATAAAAATTCTTGTTGCGAAGCAAGCTACGCATGGTGAATGGAGTTATTGGTTATACGTTATAGGTTAATATGTGAGAATTTTCGGCTGGTTATCTGGTCTCTTTGATGATGGGTCTAATGAATGCCACTTATGCGTTCTTTCGTTCTTTCTCAAAATCTCACCTTCTCATCTTCTTATCTTCATTATCGTCCGGTCTGTAGCCAACTTAGACTCGTTTCAAATACTGCCCGCTCGCATCCATCCTGTAGCCGGCCGGGAGATCCTTGCTCTTTTTGGAATCCCAAAAACCTGAAACGGTCACTCCGTCATCGGTCAAAGGACAGCATTCTTCCCAATCATAGCAGTCCAATGTATGCTTAAGGTTCGTACCGATTATGTCGGCGAAGTAATTTCTTGCTATGGGTTTTGGAGCTTTTGGGAAGAGCATTTTCTCGCGGGCGTCAAAACCAAGCAGGTTGGCAACCGTGATGAAATCATCCTTTCGAAACTCTCCCCGCTTCTTTTCAAATAGTGCTTTGAGCGATTCGACCAATTCTTCCAATTTTTCAGATGCATTCACGACCGATTTCCTTTCTTTGGGCTCTTGGCTGCCGAAAAGCCGTTTAGCAGAAATGTTATAGCTTCAGCTTTTCCAGGCGCTCGCATGCCTCATCCAAGACAGGATCTTCTTTTGCGAAACAAAACCGGAGCAGATTTTCACCCCTTTCGTCATGATAAAATGCTTTTCCAGGTACGCTTGCCACCCCTGTACGTTCCAGGAGGAACATCGCTTTTCCTTTGCTGTCCTCTCCTGGCAACGGAGAGGCATCGGCAAGGACGTAATAGGCTCCCTGTGGGATGATAGGTCTAAGCCCGATACGATCAAGGGTCGAACAGATTCTATCTCGTTTTTTCTTAAATTGGGCGCAGAGGTTCTCGTAATAGGATGGGGTTAGTTCGAGAATGCCTGTGGCAACACCCATCTGGAGGGGGGCCGGCGCGCAGACGTATACAAGATCATTGACATAGCCTATCATATCCGCCCGTTGCTTACGGCAGACGCTGTATCCTATCCTCCATCCCGTTATGCTGAATGCCTTCGAATATCCGGAGATCGTAATTGTGCGGTCTGCGATTTCAGGAATCGAACCAGGGCTGACGTGGGTAGTGCCATCATAAGTAAAATACTCATATATTTCATCGGTAAAGACAAACAGATCATACTTTATGGCAAAATCGGCAATCAACTTCAATTCGGCTTCATTAAACACCTTTCCCGACGGATTTGCAGGAGTGCACACCATAATCCCTTTTGTTTTCGATGAAACCACCTTTTCGAGGTCATCCATGGTGAAGCATAAGTCCGGCAGGCTCAGGGGAACGTATGTTGGAATAACATCTACTGCAAGGATGGTATTTAAATGGTACCCGTAATACGGTTCAAAAAGGATAACCTCGTCGCCCGGATCGAGAAGGGCAAGACAGGCGCAATAAAAAGCGCCGGTTGACCCCGCACTCACGGTTACCTCGGTTTCCGGGTCTGCCTCTATTTTGTTGAAAGTCCGCACTTTGTCGGCGATAGCCCGGCGAAGCTCCGCTAAACCGTCATATCTCGTATAGGAATTGATTCCGTCATTTATGGCAGCTCTTGCCCCCCTTGCAACGGGCTGGGGCACACCGACATCGCATACCCCCTGGGCAAGGTTGATGCCGCCCACTTTTTCGCATTCAATGGTCATCACGCGGATCTCTGCCTGGACAATGCCGTCCGCGCGTTTACTCAATGTTAGAGCCATATCTCTCCTTCACCCCCCTTATCTCACCGCTGAGCCTCAGAGATAGCTGAGGGAGCCTCTTTCTGCCTCGATAGTCGGACGGCCATTGCAGAAAATCCAGTCAAAACATTTTTGCTGCAAATCACCGGATTTCTCTTTTCCTCTGGGCTCTCGGCGCCTCTGCGGTGAAACCTTTCTTTTAAAGAAGTGTCTTTGATTTGACTTTTCTTCGAGTTTCCAGTATTGTAGGTTTAGAGGTAGCCAAACGTGGAAAAGAATGTTTTATTGAACGAAATCAAGTTGATAGAACTCAAACTCAACCTATTGAAAGCCAGAATTTCCGGTGATGAGGTTAAGACCAGATCTGGCACGGCCGCCGATCTCTACGGTCTTTTGAAGAATAGCGATGACATAACACCGGAAGACATCGACGCTGTGAAGGTCAGAGTGAAAGAAGGGTCTGAGTGATCATCGTTACCGACACGCATCCCTGGGTTTGGTTCCTGGCGGCCAGCCCTCGCTTGTCCGCTGATGCAAAAGCTGCCTTCATTGATGACTCAAATCTAATCGTTGTCCCGTCGATCGTAATGCTGGAAATAAGATACCTTTACAACCGGAGACGTATCTCGATTTCATTTCAGGAAGCGCTGCAACGCGTGGAGACCGCGGCGAACGTCTTTCTTCATCCACTGGATATCTCCGTTGTGACTTTTGCTCCGGACGAATTTGAAATTCACGATGCGATTATTGTGGGAACGGCTTTATACCTATCGGACGAACTAAAGGAGCCCGTACCCCTCGTAACCCGCGATAAAAACATTTCAGACTCAGGGCTGGTTCCAGTAATCTGGCAGGCTGGCTCGCCCTCACTGCAGTAGGTTCCTTTGAAAATCTGGTTGTACCGCTGAGATGTGGAGCAAGATTTCTTCCTCATAGAAAGATGGGCGTTTTTTTTTGGCGGGCATCTCTCCGCCAAACCCAAAATGCTCTCTCTGCGTTCCCGGCGCCTCTGCGGTGAAACCTATTTCCTATAGAATTTCCGCACCACTGATATCACGTACTCTATTTCTTCGTCATCAATCTCCACATTCATTGGAAGTGAACAGACTTCGCGGCTAAGGGCTTCCGTTTCCGGAAATCCTCTATCCTCCAATTTTAAAGCTTCATGCCTGTAATAGGGTTTTCGGAACTGGGTCAGTACCTCAACCCCATTAGCCTTCAAGTATTCCGAAAACTCATCCCCCTGCCTGGACCGAACGGTGTAATTCTGGTAAACATGGTCAAACCCCTCTCGGTCATAATGCGGCAGGAGTAGGTCCGGCAGATCCGAAAGCGCCTTACGATAGCGTTCTGCAATCGCCTTTCGCCTTTTTATCCACTCCGGCAAATAACGGAGTTTCACATCGAGAAAGGCTGCCTGGAGGTTATCCAGCAGACAGGTAAACCCATGCCCGTGGTACTCCCCCGTATCTCTGTCCTCACCGTTGTATCGCATCCTCCTGGCAAAGAGCGCAACATCAGGGTCATTGGTTGTGATCGCTCCGCCATCTCCATACCCACCAAGAATCTTGAAGGGATAAAAGCTCCAGCAACCGGTCAAACCCCAGGAGCCAGCTCCTTTCCCGTATATGCTCGAACCAAGACTCTGGCAGGCATCCTCAATTACGACCAGATTGTATTTTTCAGCGATCTTCATGATGCGCGGCATATCCGCCATATAGCCGCTCAAGTGCACAGGAATGATAGCCTTGATTCTGATCTCTGACTTCTGACTTCTGACCTCTAACAATTCCTCGACTTTACCGAAGTCGATATTGAAATCTTTGCCCACATCCACAAGAACCGGCGTCGCGCCTACATTCACAACCGCCGAGCAGGTGGCAACAAAAGTGTGCGCAGGTACGATAACCTCGTCACCCGGCCTGATCCCGGCCGCCCGAAGCGACATGTGGAGGGCATCATACCCGCTATTCAATCCAACCGCATACTTTGTTCCAACATAAGCAGCCAGATTTTCCTCAAATTGCTTTAGATGTCCCCGGTCAACGAGATCTCCGTTGTTCATCACCTCAAAGTAAGCCGCATCGAGCTCCCCTTTGATCATTCGATAAAGTTTTCCGGGTTCTACGAACTTGACCTTGTATGCCATTCAATCATGTCCCCCGAGTCGATAGTTCATTGAGTTTGTTGAGTTTATTGAGTCTGTTGAGTCTATTTCAGGTCTATCGGGATGGCGGAAAATCTCTCGAACTGACTGGACAATCGCTCTATAGGTGGGATAATATTGCCCCTCCAGAGCCGAACTGGCCGGGGCCGGACAGTCTGGCAGGGTTACCCTCCTGATAGGAGCTTTAAGGTGTTCAAAAACAGATTCGGATACCAAGGCAGCAATTTCAGAAGCCACCCCGCAAGTTTTCCACCCTCCGTCAGCAATAACCAGCCTCCCCGTCTTCTTGACTGATTCCAGGATGAGATTCTGGTCCAATGGCTTCACAGTCCGAAGATCAATAAACTCTATGTCAATGTGCTCAGCGGCCAAAGGTTGAATAGCCTTCATGGATTCATAGGCCATGAAGGATGTGGCCACCAGGGTAACATCCTTTCCCACTTTTCGAACGACCCCTTTACCTATTTCCACCTCGTAGATCTCTTCCGGAACTTCGTCTTCATTCTGGTAGAGCCACCGGTCGTCAATAAAGACGACAGGATTGGGATCCCGGATCGCTGCGATCATTAAACCCTTGGCGTCATATGCGTTGGAAGGCATGACTACTTTCAACCCTGGGACGTGGGCAAGCATGGCATGAAGCGCCTGCGAATGCTGGGCAGCCTGTTCTCCTCCACGATTGATGATTCCCCAGATCACCACTGGAACCGATGATTTTCCGCCATTCATGTAATACCAGTTAGCCGCTTGATTGATGATGGGGTCGAAGGCATATAACATGAAGTCCATTCGCGGGTGCACAACCACGGGCCTCATACCCACAATGGCTGCGCCGATCGCCGCACCCGTGACAGCATTCTCCGATACAGGCGTATCGATGATGCGCCTCTCCCCATACCTTTCCAGTAACCCCTGGCACGTATTTCCGACATACCAGGGACTCTTGACACCCTGGCCGATGAGGAATACGGATGGGTCCTCTGCCATCATCTGATGAAGAGCCTCGTTGATTGCCAATGAATAAGATAGTCGTCGCATATCAATAGTCTATTGAGTTTGTTGGGTTTATTGGGTTTATCGAGTTTATTGAGTCTATTGAGTTTGTTGGGTTTGTTGGGTTAATGCTGGTTCTTGAGTTTCTTGTGTTTCTTCTCGTTAGCAAGTAAATACGTTATCAGACCGCTGTCGAGTTTGGAAACTTTTTCAGCCTGGTCATAGATAGCCTGGAAATCAATTTGAGATATGTAGTTCTGATCTAAAGCAACATAAGACTCGCTCTGGACCTCAGCTGTTGAACTTTTCGAAATAAAAAAAACTGTGCAAATTCTTTGTTCGAGCGGCGTGAAAACCCTTCAGAAATGTTGCTCATGGAAGAGACAGCTGCATCTGTAATCTGACCACTCAATCTGAAATCTTTTTGAAACTCGGGGGTTTTTCTGATAACACTGTAAACCATGTTCACCAATTTCCTCGCTTCTTGCCAACACTGAAGGTCTTCGAACCTTGTTATCTTCATAGCTTAGTTCTTTGAGTTCATAGAGTTTATAGAGTTTGTTGAGTTCTTTGGGTTTCCGTTGTTCATCGCGTCTGCTGTGTTTTTACAGCCGCATAACCAAGAAGCCGAGTACACTCGAGAAACCTGGTAACCCCGACAAACTGAGCAAACCCGAAAAACCGTTAAAACTCAACAAACTCAATCAACCCAATAAACGATCACATGTTCTCCTTATACACATATCTTGATAACTCTGCTGGATTCGGTAATATACTCTTCCTTGCAAAACGATGGGCTTCGGCGACCTCCGCTTCCACTTCGGCTCTTATCTTACTCAGGGTTTGTTCTTCAAAAAGTTTATTACTCAGAAGGTACCCCTCAAACCTTTTGATCGGGTCTTTTTGAAGCCAGCTCTCAACTTCCTCTCTAGGTCGAATATCAGTGCGGGTCCCCTGAATGTTATCATCTGGTCCCACGTGGCCCCTAAAGCGATATGTCAGACATTCAATGAACACCGGCCCTTCACCTCGTCTGCATCGTTCAACAGCTTTTTTGCCCGCTTCATAAACTGCGAGAACATCGTTTCCGTCCACCTGCGAGCTTTCAACGCAGAAAGGAACCCCAACCTTGTAAATATTCATGTCTACACGGCAATCCCGAATCGGCATGTGTGTCGAATAAAAGTTATTTTCACACACAAAGACCATGGGAAGTTTCTTGAGGGCGGCAAAATTGAGGCACTCGTAAAGAACCCCTTCTCCTGCTGCGCCATCTCCAAAGAAGCTTACCGCAACCCTGTCCTCGCCTCTGATGGAGGACGCAAGGGCCGCCCCCATCGCAAGAGAGATAGTCCCTGCCACAATAGGAACTGAACCGATCATCCCTTCGTCGGGTTCGCTCAGGTGCATGGAGCCCCCTCTTCCCCGGGAGCAACCGCCTTCAGCGCCATAAATCTCTGCAACCATCTCTGGCATGCTGCAGCCCATTGCGAGGTAATGACCATGCGATCTGTGGGCTCCAAAGACATAATCTGTCGGTCCCAAATTCGCACAAACTCCGGCCGCAATAGCCTCTTGACCGGAGTAAAGGTGACAGGGAGTGCGGATCTCACCTTTCAAAATGGGCTCGACTAGACTCTCCTCACAGAGGCGTATCCGTACCATCATCCTGTAAAATCTTTCCAGCAGTTCTTTGGGAAATTTCATCATAATCCTACATTTGATTCGATAATGAGGGCCGGGCAAGCTTTACATTAACTGTTGGTGGGTTATAGGTTATTGGGGGGATACATTAGGTCCATGGGGTTTGACATATGTTATGCGGCCACCCTGCCATATTCAAGGATTTCTTTCAGAAAAGAACTCTTCTCCCCGGAGACCATCTCTTCCGGAGTAAAACCATGTGCCTGAATTGGTTCCATGATTCGGATAGCCGCTATTCCCAACAATTCAAGTCTTTCTCTGACATTTTTCCCCCGGAAATCAGAAGAGACAATTAGCACATCAATATCACTCATCTCTTCGGCCTTTCCGATGGCGTATGAACCGAAGAGAATCACCTGTTCTGCGGTAATTCCGAGCGCTGACAGAGCACCCTTGTACCGGCTTATGACGTTGTCAATCTCCTGTCTTGTCTTAACCATTCCAGAACCTCCCGGGACTGATTGAAGTAGTCTTTTGCAATCCCTGCCGGATAAGCAGAAAGTATCTTCGATAAATCCTCTGGGTATCGTGTCACAACACTTGCACTGTTGACCTTCCCAATAAACACCAACAAATCATCCGGCATCTGTATCTCGGCCAGCTTCAACAGAGAGATGAGGTCATGCGTTTTGGGCGGCAGGTTTCCGGTCCCTTCGTGTAAAATTGCCTTCAAAAGCTTTTCAATGGCCAGATGACACATGAAGATGACATAAATATATCGGCCTGTTTGTAACATGTGCTCGGCGGTTGTAAAATCATATTCTGACGAGACCATCCAATTTTTTGTCTCCGGTCGCATGCCCCGCTCTTTCATCCTGTTACTTTACATCATATTATAGTTGAGCATTTCTCTGATTTCAATAATGCAACATGGATCTTTTCTTGGTGTTTTCTTCTGTCTTTTCACCTCCGCCCCCTGACTTTTCTGGATTCCATTTTCTGAATTCTGGCTTCTATCTCTTGACTCCTAATATTATGTACAGACAGGTTTCCAGGTTTGATTAATGTAAGCAGGGTCAACAAAACAATCTTCAGGTCTATCATCAAGGACCTTTCACGAACGTACTTCAATTGCAATCGGATCTTCTCAGGCCGGATCTTCTCCAGGTAATCCCGGTCAGGATCGAGGCTTCCCTTAAGAAGTACGCCCTCATCAGGGTTCCAGATTGAGGCCCAATCCGTAATTCCAGGCCGTACTGTCAAAATGGCTCTCTCCTCTTTGGAGAATAGGTCCGTGAACTTCTTCACCTCCGGGCGCGGCCCGACAATGCTCATATCTCCCTTCAGCACGTTTATCAGTTGAGGGAGTTCATCGAGCTTGTATTTCCGCAGAAATTTTCCGATCCGGGTGATCCGCGGATCGTCATCCGAGGTGGAGGACGTTCCCTGCCTCTCCGCGTCCACCGCCATCGTACGGAATTTAAAGATGCGAAAGGGCTTGCCATGTCGCCCCACCCTTAAACCACGGTAGAATACAGGGCCACCGTCTTCATGTCTGATTCTAAGAGCGATGATGAAAAGAATAGGACCCAAAATAGCAAGTCCGATAAGGGAAGTGGCGATGTCAAAAAGACGCTTGCACACAATGAGAACTGGGAGGTCAGAAACCAGATAACAGAGATCCTTTAAAGGGACCTTTCCCCGGATACCTGCTTAATCGATGAGAACAAAATCGAGGGATTCACTTTATTGTATTTATCGAGACGGAGCTAATCGCAATGTA
>Ga0194125_10013928_pt1 | contig 10372 bp, 9 predicted proteins | sample TA2KigC250mmetaG_FD_148626 | JGI IMG/M metagenome (GOLD analysis project Ga0194125, IMG submission 148626) | Freshwater microbial communities from Lake Tanganyika, Tanzania - TA2015034 Kigoma Deep Cast 250m | ecosystem: Environmental > Aquatic > Freshwater > Lake | place: Tanzania: Lake... | reverse complement strand
AATCAATATACATCTCTTTCGATAGGATTAATGGGTAATCTTTTGATACTTTAATACATGCATCCCTAAATAATCCGCAAGTTTTCCGTAGAATATTTGCTTTAGTAACAAATGTGACTTGGTTACGTCGCTTTTTTGCTAACTCGAATGCGTATCTAGCTATTCTTTCAGAAGCTTTTTTACTAATTACTCTAACTGAGTATGCACAATTATTATCCCCAAACTCAATATCGCTATATAATCCTTCAGTATTTTCTCTCACAATTACTAAATCAACGTTTTTTTTAGAATTTTTTATAGGGTATGTTCTTGATGGGCGAACATTAGCATATAGATCTAACTCTTTTCTTAACGTAACTATTGCACTTCTATAACCTAAAATACCAATAGGAGTTGTAGTTGCCCCAAACAAGGTAGCTTGATTTTTTTTAATTGCTTCAATTGTATTTTCGGTAACAGATTTTCCAGTTTTTTTCCATACGTCATAACCTACTTCAAAAAAAGAATAAGAAATGTTAATATTGAATTGTTCTAAAACCCTTGTTGCTTCAGGAATAACCTCTTTGCCAATTCCATCACCAGGTATTAACGCGATTTTATACATAACTATCCCTACGCAAAAATTCTATTAATCCACCAGATAACATAATTTTTTGAATAAATTCCGGAGGAGATAATATTGGAATTGAAATTTTTTTTGTTTCATTCACTATAATATTTTCATTAATATTAGTTTGAATAATATCTCCATCATCAATTAATTCTGTTTGATTGCAAATGAATATCGGTAATCCCACGTTTATACAATTTCGAAAAAAAATTCTGGCAAATGATTTTGCTATCACCGCACTAACTCCTGCTGCCTTTAAGGCGACAGGAGCATGTTCGCGGCTTGAACCACACCCAAAATTCTTTCCAGCTATGATATAATCACCTTTTTTAACGTTTTTTGAGAATTCTGGTCTATATTCTATGAAAGCAATTTTTCCTAATTGTGTTTCATCGGTAGTCATGTTGTATCTTCCCGGAGTGATTAAATCAGTATTGATATTATCTTCAAATTTCCATGCTTTCATAAGTAATCCCTCGGATCGGTAATTTCACCTGTAATTGCTGATGCAGCAGCTGATGCTGGAGAGCTTAAGTAAATCATTGATTTAGGGCTTCCCATACGTCCATTAAAATTTCTATTTTGAGTACTGATACATACCTCTCCATCAGCCAAAACCCCGTTATGTCGACCAATACAAGGTCCACAACTGGGGCTTGAAATAATTCCACCTGCAGAGGAAATTATCTGGATATATCCCTTTTGAAAAGCCCTTAAATACACATTCATTGATGCGGGGATTACAATTAATCTAGTACTTTGTTTTACTTTATAACTTTTTAATATTCGTGCAACAATCTCTATATCATCTAATCGACCATTAGTACAAGTTCCAATGAATGCTTGGTCAATAGGAGTACCTGCAACCTCTTCTACTGGTTTTACATTATCAACTGAATTTGGGCACGCAATTTGTGGCCCAAATTGTGATACATCTATTGAAAATTCTTTCTCATATGATGCATTATAATCACTTTTAAAGAATAATCCTTGATTACCTGTAAATTCAAGCGTTTTTTCGTCTGGTTCAATTATTCCATTTTTAGCGCCCAATTCAACTGCCATATTACACATTGTTAAGCGCTCAGAGATTGATGAAGATTTAATATAATCTCCACTAAACTCTATAGCAAAATAGTCTGCTCCTTCTGAACCAATCAAACCAGCAGTTTTTAGAATAACATCTTTTGCATAAACCCCTTTTTTTAGTTTATTTGTATAATGAATTTTCATATTATCAGGGACTTTAAACCAGCATTTTCCAGTAGCCATTACTCCAGCAATGTCTGTACTTCCTAAACCTGTAGCAAATGAGCCTAAAGCTCCTAAAGTACATGTATGTGAATCTGCGCCTACAACCACGTTACCAGGTTTAACATATTTCTCAGCAAGTATTTGGTGACAGATGCCATCCGTATGGTGATTATTTAGACCTTGTAAATCAATAAACCTTCGAGAAATTTGATGTAATTTTGCAGCCTCAATATTTGGTGCTGGATAGAAATGATCAAAAAAAGTAACAATTTTTTCTTTATTACAAATTCTCTTACCAATATCCTCGAATCCTTTTATCGTTAAAGGACCAGTTGAATCATGAAACATAATCCAATCTATATCAGATACAACATAATCACCAGGAAACACCTCTTTTTTATTTGATACATGGGCTAGAATTTTTTCTGTTATTGTTTGACTCAAAATTATTATTCTCCTAAATGCTCTAATATAATTTTTTTAAGCTCTTTTTTAGAATAACTTGATTTTCTTCCGTTACTAAAATTATTCTTAATTCTTTGAAGAATCTCTTTATCTTGATCTTCCGTAATTTTTTTATTACAATATTCTTTTGCTATCCATCTAACTCCATGACGTCCACTCAATTCATTAATCTCAATCTTACGATTTCCACCAAAAAGAGTGTCTGGATAAAACTCGTAAGTTAGAGGATTTTGTAATACTCCTGCTTGATGAATGCCTGAACTATGAATTAAGACATTTTTTCCAGTAATTGGTTTATTTGGGGCTCTTTTTATTCTGCTAATTTTTTCGACAAAAGAGGATAATTCTGTTAATTTGTTAATATTAAAAAAATTAATGCCATATAAAATGTAGAGAGTTGCTATCATTTCCTCTGTTGCTGTTATACCTGCTCTTTCTCCTATGCCATTGACACATGTAGAAATTGTTGAGGCGCCAGCTTCTATTGCTGCTATTGAATTAGCTAAACTTAGCCCCATGTCATTATGAAGATGCACTTCTATTGGGATATTAACTGAGCTTTTTATTTGTTTAATAAGAAAATCAACACCACTTGGGCTCATACAACCCAAAGTATCAATGACTCTTGCTCTTTTAGCACCGGAATTTTCAGCAGTTTTGTAAGCTTTTTTTAAGAAAACGAGATCTTTTTCCCGACTAGTATCTTCTGCACTATATATTACTAAAAGATCTTTACTTTCAGCATATTTTATTGATTCAGCTAGTTGATTCAGATATTCTTCTTGTGATAAACCTTTAAACTTGTTTTCACGATAAAACTTGAGATGCTATATGAAACAATTATCCCTTGAGCGCCTGATTGTACCGCAATATCGATATCTTCTTTTTTAGATCTAGCAAATGCTATTATCTCTGAATTTAAATCAAGTTTTACTAATTCTTTTATTGTTGTGTATTGTTTGTTTGATGCTGCAGGGAAACCTGCTTCGATTCTTTTTATTCCTATTTCATCAAGTTTTTTAGCAATCTGAATCTTATTATCTATAGATAGAATTATGTTTGGAGTTTGTTCTCCTTCTCTTAATGTGCTATCATGAATTACATATTCATCAAAGTTGATTTTTTTACTTTTAATGTAATTATATGGACTAGGATAGATTCCTGCTTTATTTAGTTTTAGTAAAATATTATTTTCATTGATGTTTTCATAACTTTGTTGCATGAAGTTATATCACGTTCAGTGCTTTCATGTGTTAAACACTTAGCGTTTAAAGGAAAACATATTATTAATAAAGATATCGTAAAAATTTTGAGTATTATATACAGTATACGTATATTTACTCCGAAATACGCATGATTGTTAGATTAATATTTCGTAAAATGTATGAAAGTTTTACTCTGTTTGTACTAGTTGGACAAGAAATCCATGTGAGTCTCTTATTGTTGCTAGTCTTCTGCCTGTACTTTTTGAGATTAATGGGCCATCCACATATAATCCTTTTAATTTTAAATCTTCAGTGAGTTCATCTAAATTATCGACTAAAAAAGCATAATGATTAATTCCCGGGTTCTCAATGACTCCTGTCTGTTGTATTTCAAATAACAGGTTAGTGTTAGGTACTTTCATTACACAAGTTTTTCCACCATGTTGAGAGTATTCAATAAATTCAAGACCAATGGTACCATAAAATTGAATGGCTTCTTCTAAATCATTTACATAAATATGTAAGTGATCTAATCCAAGATTTTTTCCTTTCATAAAATAATCTTATACACCGAGATTTTTAAATTGTCTATATATAGATTTGAATAATTGTTCTATCTAATAATTTTCTATCGAGTCCAACTTTTTCATTTGGAAATTTCGCTGAAGGCCCAGAAATTCTTGCGAATTTAAAATTACGATAAAAATCATTGTGAATAATTTTTGTTAATTCACCAACTGTTATTCCATTCTTTGCTATTATTGGAGTATCTTGTTGTACTTTGTTTTCATTTCGTGTATAAATTCTCGCGATGTTTAGTAATTTGAATATTTTGTCTCCTAAAATTTTTTTTAACTCTTGATTTTTTTGTGCAGATGAAATTATTAAGTTTTCAGGTTCGAAGACTTCTTTCAATTGATGTAGAATCGCTTTATTATAAAGCAAGTCTGATTTATTCGCAATTAATAAAGTAGGCTTATGAATCGTATTACTAAATATTGCATCTTCAACGACGTCTAAACTTACCTTGCCTTTTATCCTGATTAGTGCACTTTTTACTCGATATTCTCTTAATAGAACTATTATATCTTCAGTTGAGCAATCACTTAATTCACCTTCCCAAATAAATTGAATTTCTGTTCCATCGCCTCTCTTCAGTAATTCGATTTCTCCTTTTGGTTTATTTATTAAAATTTGGCTATTATCTAACTCTCGTTGTATCATCTGAAAATTTTCTATGGGATCATTTGATAAATCAATTACAATAATTATTCCATCTGCATTTCGAATGAGATTTAGATTTTGGTATCCATTGGCTCTGCCTTCACTACTTCCTTTAACTATTGGTGGGACCTCAATTAGCTGAAAAAAAATATCCTGATATTGAAGCATTCCTGGGATAGGTTGTTTTGTGCCAAAAGCATAATCAGTAATTTCTACTTGTGCATTGGTTACAGCTTTTAAAACACTTGATCTACCGACATTTGTGGGCCCAATTATTACAATTTGAGCAGCTCCTGCCTTAGGAATAATATTGGTTAAATGTGACGATTTTTTCTGTTTTTTCTTTTTTTCAATATCCTCCCTTAAAGCAGAAATTTGTTTCTTAACTTGGCTACACATCCTTTCAGTTCCCTTATGTTTAGGAACAAGAGAAAGAAATTCACTCATTAACCTGATTCGTTCCTCCGGGTTTTTTGTTAATGTTACTTCATTCCATTTTGCTTTTGCTACATCAGGAAGGTTGGTTACCAATTGTTTCATAAAAGATGTTGTTTATGAAAAATATAAAAATTAAGGATGTATGTGTAATTACCTCTAAAAAAATATTTAAAAAATGGTGGGCCGAGCAGGGATCGAACCTGCGACCACCGCCACGTCAAGGCGATGTCATACCACTAGACCACCGGCCCAAGCACCACATCATACCGTTAATGGATCGTATAAAGATTACCGGGCTGGAACAAGTTTTACTAAACCAATTTTCTCCATGAGTTGATAATGTTTCAATAAATATTCAGTATCAGTTTTACCTGTTTCATATTCGACCATGTTTGAGACTTCAAGTAAGTTGCGTTTTCCATCACACCAGTATAGGCTTATTCCTGTTATACTTCTTCCATCAGGATGTAATTTTCCATATTCTCTCCATGCCTCATTTTCTTGTGAAGTTAATTTTTTCATCCAATATCTTGTCGATAATGTTCCCTTGAATATTCTTTGTACTATGATGTTTTTAGCGTCTTTTTCATTTTTTGATAGTCGTTTTTTCTTTGACTTTTCAAAAGCTAAGCCTTTAGTTTTTAAAATTAAATTGATGGCAGTCATTGATTTTTTAAATTCTTTTTTATTAACATCTATCATCTCTGTCGCATATTGTTCACATATTTTCTCAAGTTCTTTGTTGTTGGGTGCTAAAGTTTTTACTGATTGAATAGCTGTAATAGCTCTTCCAGCCCAATATTCTGTTCTGTTTTTGAGCTTAGATAAAACTTGGTTTACTGTTATTTCGTCACCTTCTATTGCTTTATTTATTTCGCCTTGAAATTTTTGTAAAAATCTAATTTTTTCTCTATTTGCAGTTTCATTAGCTAACCATAATGCATCTTTAATTGAGGCATTAGCAATATAATAGGCATAAGTTGCAGTGATTAAAGCGACTTTTCTTAACATTTCTGGATCAACTTTGTCAAGTGTATCAAAACTTGTATGATAGAATTTGTCTGGCCATTGAATTATCATTGGGCATGGAATTCCTACTGAAGGATCTGAATATAATCCATGGTCACTTCCACCACTATAAGGTGTCACCACATGTTTAAACAATGGATAACTTGCTGAACCACTCAAATTTTTTACTTCTTTCTTTACTTCATCATATATTACTTCTAATAAAGTATTAACGTAGCTTGCTGAGGCTTCCGGGGTTCGTTCCATAATTAATGGACCACCACATAATATCTGGTTCTCTCCAACCATATCCAAATTAATTGCAGCTATTAGCTCTGACAAACGCCTCTCATTTTCCACTAACCAAGGGTAACTTCCAGCTATCTCAGGCACTAATGTAAATCGAATTTTTCTTTTTGGTCTATCTAATTCACCAGATGTAATTAGCTTATTAAGAGCTCTTGCTGCTTCCATTGCTGCTCCAGACCCAGAAGCATTATCATTTGCGCTTGGTTGAGGGTGGCAAATATGAGCCACAACAGTAACTTCCTCGTTACCTTCACCATCAATAGTGGCGATTGCATCTTCCATTACACCTGGATAGAATTTAGAATCTACTTTTGCCCATACTTTTACAGGTGATTTAGTTTTTTCAACAATTCTTCTTAACAATCTACCTTGTCTAGGCGATAATACAAATCCCCAGCAAGGTTTCTCGCCTCCACTCCACCAAAAACTCGTATATTTTAAAGCGTCATCAAGTTCTCCTTCTTTAAGACTTGGTTCTCTTACAAACATTCCGTCACAAATAATTCCGATTGCTCCATATTTTTGAACAGCTAATTCATTAACTCTAGCAACATCCCCATTTGTTAAAATAATTTTTCCAGTTACATCGATCTTTTTATATTCTGTTTCTTCTTCGCCTTTATCCATTATTATGATCTCTGCTTCTACACCCTTTTTTGGAGTGGGATGACTTCTTTGAATTAAGCTTATTTTATTTTCAATGAATCTTGCTAATGTTCTAGCATTTTCTGGTGGTTCTATTAATTTTAATTCAGCATCTTCACAGCTCCATTCTAATGGCATTTGACTGCTCCAAGCAAACTCTTTACCTGTGCTTGGCCAAGATTTGACTTCCGCTTTTAATCCATATTTTTTCAATACATTTACCGAGTAATTTACTGCATCTCTGATACCTGGGCTTACTTGAATACGATGATGTTGAACAATCTCTGAAACATGGAAAAAAGCGATTTCGCCGGATACCTCTTTCTGAATTTTATTAAAAATTTGTTTTAACATAATTAATAATATGTAATTAAGTAAATATGATTTTTGAAAGCTTGTTAGAAAAAAGTAAAGTACTTTTTTTAATCTCGATGAATCAATTGATTAATTTATAATAGGTTTTTCGAAAAAAAATTGTTTTTTTATATAAGAAATTGTTTGATTACTTTTATGGTTTTTTTAAAAAAAATTCATTAGACTCAAAGGGTTGATAAGTGCATGTTATACCCCTTATTAGAAAGTTAGGGCGAGTTCAATGGAGAATCAAGTTGATCCTCAATACTCGGATATTATTGATGAAGTTTTAAATAAATTCAAACCATTTAATAAAAATTTATTAATAAGTATTTTACAAGAAATTCAATATACGATTGGCTATTTACCGAAAGCTGTTCTTGAAGAATTATCAGATAAGACGAATATTCCCTTAAGTCAAATTTATGGTGTTGCTACTTTTTATCATCAGTTCAGGTTAAATCTAAAAGGAAAACATCTAATTACTATTTGTCTTGGGACTGCTTGTCATGTGCAAGGATCAAATAATCTATTAAATTATATTCAAGATGTCTTACAATTGAACGATAATCTAGATACAACCGAAGATAGGTTTTTTACATTAAATCAAGTAAGATGTTTAGGAACATGTGGATTAGCTCCTATAATTAAAATCGATAACGATTTTTATGGGAATGTCTCTCCAACAGATTTAAAGAAAATTTTTGAAAAATATAGGAGCATAGATGTATAATGCTTGAAAATTGTTGCTCTAAATGTCATCATTCCATATCTAATCCTTGTAAAGACTGGGTGATTTGTAAAACTGAAGGACCTTTATGTCATACAGATATATCATGTAAAAATAAAATTGTGAATTCTTTAAATCAGATCATGAATGAGAATACCAATTTAGTGATTAAAATTGGTATGAGCACATGTGGGTTAGCTGCAGGAGCAGGAGATACGTTTAATGAATTCCAAAAATTATTGAAAGAAAGAAACATTCAAGCTGAAATTATTAAAGTGGGCTGTATGGGTCATTGTTATGCTGAACCTATTGTTGAAATTATTGAACCAAATGGATCCTGTGTTATTTATAATAATGTGAAAAATACTGATGTTGAATCCACTCTTAATAGTTATTTTGATAAAAAAACGGAAGGCGTATTAGCTATTCGTTATAAAAAAGGTACCTTATCTGATGAGGCAAAGATTCCACTTTTTCAAAATTTACTTTTTAATAAAAAGCAGAAGAGAATTATTCTTAATAATTGTGGTATTATTAATCCTGAAAAAATTGAAGAATATATTGTATTCGGTGGTTATCGCGCATTATCAAAAGTTTTAACCAAGTTATCGCCTCAAGAAGTAATAGATCAGATAAAGTCTTCTAAGCTTCGGGGACGTGGAGGCGCTGGATTCCCAACGGGCCAAAAATGGCAAATTTGTTATGATGTAAAAAATGATCAAAAATATTTCATTTGCAATGCTGATGAAGGTGATCCTGGTGCCTTCATGAATAGATTACTTGCTGAAGGTGATCCTCACAGAGTCTTAGAAGGTCTAATAATTGCTGCATATGCGATTGGCGCTTCAAAAGGATACATTTTTGTCCGTGCTGAAAAAACATTAATGGCTAACCACCTTAAATTAGCAGTTAATCAAACAAAACAAATTGGATTATTAGGAAATAATATTCTTAATTCAGATTTTAATCTAGATGTTGAAGTAGTTTTAAGTGCTGGAGCTTTTGTTTGTGGTGAAGAAACGGCGTTACTTGCAGCATTAGAAGGAAAACGAGCCATGCCTCGTCCACGCCCTCCTTACCCTGCAACACAAGGGCTTTTTGGTAAACCAACAACAATAAATAATGTTGAAACATTAGCTCATGTATCTACAATAATTTTAAAAAACGAACTGTTTACCAGTGTTGGTACAGAAAAAAGTAAAGGAACCAAAGTTTTTTGTCTTGCAGGAAAAGTTAAACGAACAGGAGCTGCAGAAGTCCCCTTTGGCACTACATTAAAGGAACTAATTTTCGATATTGGTGGGGGGATAGTAAATGATGGAAAATTCAAAGCAGTTCAAACTGGGGGTCCAAGTGGTGGATGCTTAAGCGACAAATTTTTGGATTTACCTTTAGACTATGAAAAACTAGCTGAAGCAGGCTTTATAATGGGGAGCGGAGGAGTAATTGTATTAGATGAAGATAGTTGTGTTGTTGACACTGCAAAATATTTCTTAAATTTTACGACTAAAGAAAGCTGTGGTAAATGTACTCCCTGTAGAATTGGTTTAAAACGTCTTCAAGAAATTTTAGAAAAAATTTCTAAAGGACAAGGAAATATGGCTGACTTAGATGACATGAATAATTTAGGTAAACTAATAATTAATACATCCTTATGTGCGTTAGGTCAAGGTGCACCAAATCCCATTTTAACAACAATAAAATATTTCTCAGAAGAATACAAAGAACATATTGAAAAGCGTCGATGCCCATCGCATGTCTGTGCTAATCTAGTAGATTATAGGATTAACCCTGATGAATGTATAAATTGTGGTAATTGTACTAAAAACTGTCCAGTTGGAGCAATAAATATTCTAAGTCTAACAGGATCTAAACAATATTCAATTGAACTTGAAAAATGTATTAGATGTGGTTATTGTTTCAACAATTGTCCAATGAATGCAATTTTTAAGGTGTGAAGTATGTGACCATATTAAGTATTAACGGTAAATTTGTGGATGCACCAGAATCTTCGACTGTTCTTGAAGCTGCACGAATTGCAAATATAAAAATTCCTACTCTTTGTAACTATGAAGGAATATCAGGTATTGGTTCATGTAGGTTATGTGTAGTCGAAGTTGAAGGAATTAA
>Ga0194125_10013916_pt1 | contig 10378 bp, 10 predicted proteins | sample TA2KigC250mmetaG_FD_148626 | JGI IMG/M metagenome (GOLD analysis project Ga0194125, IMG submission 148626) | Freshwater microbial communities from Lake Tanganyika, Tanzania - TA2015034 Kigoma Deep Cast 250m | ecosystem: Environmental > Aquatic > Freshwater > Lake | place: Tanzania: Lake... | reverse complement strand
GCGAAAAAACAACTTAATTGGGTGGGATAAAAAACCGCGTATCGGGCGTTTCTTTATACAAAATCTTCGGCTTGATAATTTCCTTGGTATGTGCTTCTCCGGGCTTGGGACCTGGTCTATTATCGTGGTGGCGGCGACAACGTTACATGCCAATGGAATTACCAACATTGCCTCTTCCGCTGATGCCGCGAAAGCCCTTGAACCGTTGGTGGCCACTTTTCCCCACGCCGGTTTTTTGGCGAAACTTCTTTTTTCCTTCGGAATTATTGGGCTTGGGCTTTTAGCTATCCCGGTATTGGCCGGGTCAGCCTCATACGCCTTGTCAGAGGCATTCTCCTGGAGGGAGGGCCTTTACCTCAAGCTTAGACAAGCAGGCGGGTTTTATGGCCTAATTATTGCCGCAACCCTTGTAGGGCTTTTAATTAACCTTGTGGGAATAGATCCTGTTGGGGCACTCGTTTTCTCGGCCGTAATAAATGGCCTTGTCGCCGTGCCCCTGATTCTAGTTATTGCCCTTATGGCGGGTAATGAAAAGATAATGGGAAAATATAAAAGCGGGTGGTTATCAAACTTTTTCGTCTGGCTTACTTTTATAGGGATGGCCATCGCCGCCCTGGCCATGTTTATTTCACTTTGTAAATAAGCGCATTAAATCGATAATTCTTTAAAAGTTGCCTATCTTTCCCGGATCGCCAATTCCTAACGATCAGGGATCGCATATAAAGAGTTAGAAATTCCGCAGGTGTGTGCGCATTTCACCCCAGGGGTGCAATTCCATCTTTTGGGTGGCATACCGGATTTGAACCGGCAACATCTGCCTCCACAGGGCAGCGCTCTACCATTGAGCTAATGCCACCATCATCCTTATTTTACCAAAGCTTCTTGTTTTAAACAAGCTTTGACGTGTATAATTTCAAGTATATAATATTAAGACTTCCATGCTGGCGAGGCTGAAGCAAAAGAAAGTTATTTTTATTCTCGCCCTGATTCTTCTGGGCGGGTTTTTACTGGTTAGAAATCCGAGCAGTAAGAAAGAGGGATTTAAAATTGCCAAGGTTGAACGCAAAACCTTAACCAAAACGATTTCGGCGTCCGGAAAGGTTACTTCGGAAAGAGAGGTCAATCTTAAATTTCAAACTTCTGGGGAAATGGTTTGGGTGGGAGTTAAAGAGGGAGATACGGTAAAAAAATGGCAGGCAATTGCTTCATTAGATAAAAGAGAGCTGCAAAAGAGGTTTCAAAAATACGCCAACGACTATCTTGGCGAACGTGGCGACTTTGAGCAAACTCAAGATGACTACCAAGAGACTAGAGACCGAAAGTTAGTGACCGATACGATCCAAAGGACACTAGATAAAGCCCAGTATGATTTGAATAAATCAGTTTTAGATTATGAGATTGCAGACCTTGCGGTAAAATTTGCCACTATCTATTCGCCCATCGACGGCATCGTTACCCAAGTTGATATTCCTGTTGCCGGCGTCAATATCACCCCGGCGACAGCTACTTTCACGGTCACAGACCCGAGTGCAGTTGTTTTTAGCGCCAACGCTGACGAGGTGGATGTAGGTCAAATCAGACTAGGCCAGGAAGCCACCATTACTTTGGACGCCTACCCTGATGAAGAATTCAGGGGCAAAATCGAAAAAATAAATTTTACCGCCGTGGGAACTTCCGGCGGCGGAACGGCCTATCCGGTTACGGTCGCGCTGACGCAAAACGAAGATCTTAAGTTTAAAGTCGGCATGAACGGCGACTTAGGAGTAGTAACCGCCACAAGAGAGGGTGTTTTGGCCATTTCCGGCTCGGCGATATTTGCCAGGGAGGATAAGAAATATGTCTGGTTGGTCACTGGCGGAAAAGCGACTAAAAAGGAAGTAAAAGTGGGTCTTGAAACCGATGACGAAAGCGAGATTATTGAAGGATTAGGTGAGAATGACAGAATTATTGCCAAAGACTTAAGCAAGGTCAAAGAGGGAGAAAATGTCGTCAATACCACTCCTTAAGTTGGAAAATGTCTTCAAGATTTACAAAATAGATGATTTGCCAGTAAAAGCCCTGGATGGAGTTGACTTGGTGATTAAGAAGGGTGATTTTCTTTCCGTCATGGGGCCTTCTGGAAGCGGGAAATCAACCTTAATGCATATTGCCGGTTGCCTAGATATCCCGACCAGCGGAAAGGTGATTCTAGAGGGCGAAAATGTTTCCAGTCTGGGGGAAAAAGAACTGGCCAAGATTAGAAGCACGAAAATAGGCTTTGTTTTTCAAAGTTTTAATCTCGTCCCGCGGATGGAAGCTATCGATAATGTGCAGTTGCCGCTTATCTATGCGGGCATTAAAACGGCAGAGCGGGAAAGAAGGGCCACGGAAACTTTGATTGCGCTTGGCCTCAAGGAGCGCCTTCATCATTTTCCTAACCAGCTTTCTGGCGGTGAGCAGCAGAGGGTAGCTTTGGCAAGAGCTTTAGTTAATAGGCCGGCAATTATCCTTGCCGACGAGCCAACGGGGAATGTTGACTCGCATACCGCGAAAGAGATAATGGAGATTTTAACCAAATTAAATAAAGAAGGCAACACCCTGATCATTGTTACTCATGACCCGGAAGTGGCTAAATGGACTAAGAGGATTGTGAAAATTAAAGACGGTAAAATTGAAAATTAACTAAGATGACATTCTGGGAAAACCTACGCCTGGCCCTGGCGGCCCTTCGGGCAAACAAAGTACGCTCGGCACTCACCATGCTGGGAATTATTATCGGTGTTTCTTCGGTGATTCTCCTTGTTGCCATCGGTACCGGCTTATCCACTTATATTACCAACCAGCTTGAAGATTTAGGGGGAGACTCCCTTTTTGTGATGCCTGGTGAGTTAGAGATTGCTACTGGTGGCGGAGGCAGCGGGGGCATGCCGGGGGCGGGAGTGGGCGCTTCTAAATTCACCATTGACCACCTTGAAGATATCAAAAGGAACGCTAAAACCATAAAAGCCGTGATGGCCTACACCGAGAATAACGGCACCATCCGCTACAGGGGAAAAAGTAAAATTGCCCAGGTGGCCGGCGTCGGGCCGGAATATCAAGAAGTGAGAAATCAAAGAATAGACGAGGGTTCATTTTTCAACCTTTCGCAGTATAATGCCGCTAAAAAGGTAGTTGTCCTTGGCAAAACAGTCGCCCAAGAACTTTTTGACCAAGAAAGCCCGGTGGGCAAGAAAGTGACAATTTCCGACAAGCAATATGCCGTGGCTGGCGTTCTGGAAGAGAAAGGGGCTTTTGGCGGAATTGATCTGGATAACCAGGTTTTTATTCCCGCAACCACGGCCATGCGCCAGTTTGACATGCAATATCTGCAGTCTTTCTGGATTCAGTCTCAAGGAGCAGACACGATCGCAGCCACTAAAGAGGAGGTGGAGAAAATCTTAAGTAAAACCCTAGATGATGATCAATTCTCGGTAATAGACACGAAAAGCATACTCGGAGTTATTTCCCGCATTTTGGGGGTACTAACCGCGGCTTTGGGTGGCATTGCCGCCATTTCTTTATTGGTCGGCGGAATCGGCATTATGAATATCATGCTTGTTTCGGTAACAGAGAGAACTCGAGAAATTGGCCTGCGCAAAGCCGTAGGGGCAACTCCTCAAGTTATTTTGACTCAATTTTTGATCGAAGCAGTTATTCTCTCCCTGTTTGGCGGCCTAAGCGGGATAACCCTGGGAATATTAGGTTCTTTGGGAATAAGGCAATTTCTCACCACGAGCGTGACTCCTTGGTCGATTTTTTTGGCCTTTGGCGTTTCCGCACTAGTCGGCGTTATCTTTGGTGTCGCGCCGGCCGCTAAAGCCAGCCGCCTCAATCCGATTGATGCTTTAAGATATGAATAAAATCCAGCTTTTTAATGCTAGAATTAGAAAGTGATCAAGAAATTAGACTCTCTCGGAAGAGTGAGATTAATCTTTCTAATTCTGTTTGTCGGATTCCTCGTATACGCCAATTCGCTTCCTAACGCTTTTGTCTGGGATGATGAAGAACAGATTGTTAACAATCCCTATATAAAAAGTTGGCAGAACTTACCGCAAATTTTCTCTGGCAGTACCTTTTCCAGCGGCGGGGCAGGACTGACGGGCTGGTATTACAAACCCATTATGAGCCTATGGTTTATGGGTAATTTTTCTTTATGGAAGCTAAACCCCTTTGGCTTTCACTTGGCGCAGATTCTGCTTCATCTTACCAACGCAACCCTAATTTTTCTTTTTTTCACCCGTTTCTTTTCCAAGATAACGGCTCTTTTCGGCGCCCTTCTATTCGCTGTTCACCCCGCCCTTACTGAAGCCGTCGTTTATCCCGCCAGCAGCCAAGAGTTGCTTTATACTTTCTTTCTTCTTCTAATTTTTATAACAACGGGTAACGAGCTTTTGCAAAAAATATCACCTTTAATATTCCTACTTGCCCTTTTATCTAAAGAATCAGCTATTATTGCCCTCCCCTTGATTTCTCATTACTTATATTTCTTATTGAAAGACAAAGACGGGGCGTTTTATTTTGGTCTTTTGGGGTTTTTCGCCACGCTCTTTTATCTAATTCTTCGGCTGGCAATCGCGGGCATTCCTTTATCCGCTCCCCATCTTTCACCTATTTCTCAAGCTCCACTTTTGCAAAGGCTATTAACAATACCTTTTGAGCTTTGCTCATATTTAAGATTAATTTTCTTCCCCCTAAATCTCTTTATTGCCCAGCACCAGGTGATAGGAACCGTTAGTGATTTACGATTTCTGGCTGCCTTGCCATTGACGCTATTTTTTCTTATCGTCACCATTATTTTGGCAATTAAGGCTAAAAAGGTAACTGCGAGATTTTTCCTTCTGTGGTTCTTCTGCTCGATATTTATAGTCTTGAATGTTTTTCCACTTGATATGACCATCGCCGAGCGCTGGCTTTATTTTCCCCTAATTGGTTTCTTAGGTTTTACTTTGAGTGTTGTATCAGAATATAAGCAAAAAATACCCGCGCGCCTTATTTACCTGGTACTAATTATTCTTTTTCTTTTCTCTGCGCGCACAGTAATACGGAATGCAAACTGGAGGAATGGGCTAACTCTTTTCCGGCACGATAGTGCTTATGCCAAAGATTCTTTTGATCTCCAAAACAACCTTGGTGTTGAGCTTTTTCGAGTCGGCAAAACCGAAGAGGCGAAACCCTACTTCGAGCGCTCAATTAAACTTATGCCAAAATGGTGGACTTCCTATAGCAATCTGGGAGCAGTTTATGAGCGAAAAGGTGATTTAATAAAAGCTCAAGAACTGTATGAGAAATCAATTAAGAATGGCGATTATTACTTAGCCTACGAGAATTTATGTTTCCTGCTAATCAAAACTGATTCATTAGAAGAAGCAAGCAAACTTTGCCAAGAGGGGACGCGAAGGTTTCCTGGTAATGCGCGCTTATGGCAAGTTTCGCAGGAGCTTAAGCGGTAAGAATAAAGGAATCAGCGAACCTCAAAGGCGTAGACGTGATTCTTGGTATCTTTGCGAATACAGGGTAAATTATTGAAAATAAAGCTATTAGCGACGATAATTGTTTTTTTCTTGCACTCCCTAATAATTTTATCTTCAAGCTTACTCATTTTATCTGGAAGAAGGTAAGTAAATACAACATCTGCCGGCGCAAGATCGGCTTTCCACAGATTTTTCCAATGTGCGCTAACAAACCCCCTGTATGGAGAAAGAAGGGCCCGAAGATTAGTAATCAAAACTAAAAAAGGATTAATTTCAAAGCCGCAGGCCTTGGCCCCCTTTTCCGCTGCCAGAAAGAGCAACTTGCCAGTGCCTGAACCAAGATCGTAAACAATCATGCCTTTTTTAATGCGTGCTAATTTAATCATAGATTTAGCCGCATTATTTGTTGATGGCGCTACTGGCGCACCCATAAAAGAGGCTAGGATAAAGTAGAATAAGAAAATTGCTAGAAGTAGCTGGAGTCCTATGAAAGGATAGTAAATAACTTGTTCCACGGCTACAGCGGGAAGTTAAAAATATTTGTATTTAAATTTTTTAAAACAGTCTTGAAGTTGAATTTTTAGCTCGTCATGTCCTTTTCCGCCTTTTAGAAATATTTCTCGGCGCCTAGCGTCTCGCTCTGAATAGAATGATTCATAGTGAATTAATGTTATCGGTAATCGATTTTTGGTGGCTAAAACAAATCCTCTCTCGTGTTTTTCTAGACGTTTTTTGAGATCAGGAGATGAGCCGATATAAAGCTTGCCATCCTTCTTGCTTAAAAGAATATAGACGTAATACATAGAATTTATGATAAATTTCACGCTCAGCGTGACTTTTATCGCGTTTAGTATGTGAGACGCTAAGCGTCTCAATCACCCCGCTTAGCGGGGTGCCCCTGGAGGGAGTCGAACCCCCAACCTTGTCGTTAGAACCGACCTGCTCTGTCCATTGAGCCACAGGGGCTCCTCACATTCGTTCGGAGTAAACTAGTTTACCCTGAACCCCAATTCAAAATTGGGGTGAATGGGAGCGGGATACCAGATTCGAACTGGCGTCTCCACCTTGGAAGGGTGGCATACTACCATTGTACTAATCCCGCACTTCACCTCTCGGGTCGGGGATGTGAGATTCGAACTCACAGCCTCACGGTCCCAAACCGTGCGCGCTACCGTTGCGCCAATCCCCGAATTTTCTGTCTTAATCATACTCCGTTCTAAATTAATTTTCAAATTAACTTTCCAATATGAATTGCCTCTTGACAGACGATTTTTCCGGTGTTAAATTTACCTGCACCTGGGGTATAGGTATATGAACCAAGACAAAAGGCAGGATGCCTTAATAAATTTTAGAAAAGCGCACAGCCTCTTAGGCAAGATTATTAAAATGGTCGAGGAAGGTAGTTATTGCATCAATGTTATGCAACAGAATTTAGCTGCGCTAGGCCTTCTAAAGTCTGCTCACCAAATGCTGATGGAGAACCATCTGAACACTTGTTTCAAGAAGGCGATGGGAACGACCAATGAAAAAAAGAAACAAGAGATGACCCAGGAAATTTTAAAAGTTACCAATCTTTTTAATAAATGAAGCAGGGAAAGGATAAGCTCTGGATGTCAGGGATTTTGGCCGGTATTTTACCGCATACATTTTGTATTCTCTTTGTTTTGCTCTCGATTATAGGGGCGACGACCGCTACCGTTTTCCTTAAACCCCTTCTTTTGCACAAAAACTTTTTCTATTTTTTAATCCTTCTCTCCTTTGCATTTGCCACGCTTTCAGCCTCACTCTATCTGGCTAAAAACGGTATCTTGTCTCTTGCCGGGCTAAAGAGAAAATGGCAATACCTTGGTCTTCTCTATGGCCTTACCGTGATAATTAATCTTTTCCTTTTCTTATTTATCTTTCCGGCAACTGCAAATTTCAATCGTCAAACAGCTGGTACTCTGTCTGCACCAAATCAAATAAAAGAAATTGCCTTGAAAGTCGAGATTCCCTGCTCGGGTCATGCTTCACTCATCACTGAAGAACTGAAGAAAAATAAGGGTGTTCAAGGTGTGGCTTTTGAATTACCCAATATTTTCCGCATTACTTACGAGACAACGATCACTAACCACGACGAAATCCTGGGCCTAGAAATTTTTAAGAGCTTCAAGCCGTCCATTCTCCCATGATGAAGGGTGTCCTGAAAATCTCCGGCATGCACTGCGCCTCCTGCGCGGCAAATATTGAAAATGCCCTTAGAAAAGAGAAGGGTGTATTATCGGTTAATGTTAACTTTGCCTCGGAGAAACTTTATTTGGAATATGAGGAGAAAATTGCCACTCCTGAAAAAATAAACGGTTTGCTCAAGAACTTGGGATATAAAGTAGGAAACGACAAAAAGGAACAGAACGATAAGATCAAAGAACTGAGAAAACGCTTAATTTTTGCCCTTCTTAGCGGCTTACCTATTGTTTACATGGTTATGGGAGAAATGATCGGTTTGCCGATACCATCCCGCTTAATGGCGGGAGAAAATTACGGCATTATCATTCAGCTTGTTTTGGCAACAGCTGTTATCATTTCCTCTTTTAATATCTGGGCTTCCGGTTTCAAAAATTTACTGCGGTTAGCCCCGAGTATGGATTCGCTTATTTTTATTGGCACGTCCCTCGCTTATTTTTACAGCTTGGCCATTACCATTTTGACATTTTTGGGCGGAAAACTTGAGGCCCATCTATATTATGAAAGCGCGGCGTTGATTTTAGTTTTCATTTCTTTGGGGAAATATCTTGAAGCAGAAACCTTAGGAAAAACCAGCGAGGCGATCAAAAAATTGATCGGGCTTCAGCCGAGAGAAGCAACAATAATCAAAATTAAAAATGAAAAATTTAAAATTAAGAATTACAATGAAAAATTCAAAATTCGAGAATGGATTGAAGCGAAAATTCCCATTTCAGAATTAGAAGTTGACGATATTGTCGTCATGAAACCTGGAGAGAAAATACCAACCGATGGAGTAGTAATTGACGGTTATTCCGGGGTTGATGAGAAGATGATAACAGGCGAAAGCGTTCCCGTGGAAAAAACGGTCGGCAGTGTCTTGATTGGCGGAACAGTCAACCAAACAGGCCGATTGGTCTTTAAGGTAACAAGGGTCGGCAAAGACACGATGCTGGCCCAAATTATAAAGATAGTTGAAGAAGCAATGGGTTCTAAGGCACCGATTCAGCTTTTAGCCGATAAAGTTTCTTTTTATTTTGTCCCGTCTGTAATTGGTATTGCCATTTTTGCCTTTGCTGTTTGGCTTTTACTGGGACAACCATTAGCTTTTGCCCTAACGGTTTTTGTGGCCGTTTTAATTATTGCTTGCCCTTGCGCTTTGGGTTTGGCCACGCCAACTGCGGTAATGATGGGAACAGGACTGGCGGCAAAAAACGGCATTTTAATTAAAAGCGGCAAGGCCTTGGAAATTGCCCGCGATGTTAATATGGTAATTTTTGACAAAACCGGCACTTTAACAAAGGGAGAGCCGACTGTGACTGACATCATTGAAATTAAAAATTCAAAATTGCAAATTCTTCGACTTGCCGCCTCGGTGGAGAAGAATTCCGAGCATCCGCTGGCGGAGGCAATTGTCAGAAAAGCCAAAGAAGAAAGTCTTACCCTTAGCGCAGTTAAAGGATTTCAAGCCATCGTCGGGCAGGGTGTTTCCGCTTATCTTAAAAAGCGAAAAATACTTTTTGGGACCAGAAAACTGATGACGGAAAATCAGATTGAAACCCATACCATAGAAGAAAAAATGATTGTTTTAGAAGACCAGGGTAAGACAGCCATGATTTTGGCGATTGATAATGATATTTTGGGAATCATTGCCGTTGCCGATACTCTTAAAGAGTATTCAAAGGAGGCAGTTAAGATTCTTCACCAAATGGGCAAAAAAGTAGCGATCATTACCGGAGATAATGGGAGAGTTGGGCAAGCCATTGCCGGACAGGTTGGCATAGACATGGTTTTGGCCGAGGTGTTACCCCAGGAAAAATCGGCCGAAATTAAAAAATTGCAAGGCGAAGGAAGGGTTGTGGCGATGGTAGGGGACGGAATAAATGATTCTCCCGCATTAGCTCAGGCTGATTTGGGAATTGCTCTTGGATCTGGCACCGATGTGGCTATAGAAACTGGAGATGTTATTCTGCTAAAGGATGACCTACGGGATGTGGTAACGGCCATTGATTTGAGCAAATATACTTTAAGTAAGATCAAACAGGGTCTCTTTTGGGCTTTCTTTTACAATATTATTGGTATTCCGGTAGCGGCGGGAACTTTGTACCCGCTTACCGGCTGGCTTTTAAATCCGAGCATTGCCGCAGCCGCAATGGCTTTCTCCTCGGTAAGTGTCGTCGCCAACGCTCTCTCAATGAAGTATTACCGGCCAACTATTTAAACAGAAGACTGCGCTCATTAGCGATGAGCGGGCCGCCCGCCTTAGGGCGGAGCGAGCCTCGCTCAAGTTCGCCTCGGGCGACTTGAGCGGGTGAAGGGAATCGGACCCTCTGTCTGCTCCTTGGCAAGGAGCCGTGTTACCGGTACACCACACCCGCCTACGTTACTGTGTAACTTCGGCGGGCAGGCCCGCTTTTAGTTGGGCTTGCCATCCGAAGCTTCAGCGCAGGATGGTGCCGAGAGCGTGAGTTGCACACGCATCCCAAGTTTTTCAGACTCGTGTCTTGACTACCTTGACTATCTCGGCCCTTCGACTCACGAAAAGCAAAGCGACGAATGGGTGACCGCTGGTGGATTTGAACCACCAACCTCTTCGATGTAAACGAAGCGCTCTGCCGTTGAGCCAAGCGGTCGCTCTGGCCTCGCTTCTAGGCGACTATATTTTAACAAAGTTATTCGGGGAAAAA
>Ga0194125_10013913_pt1 | contig 10380 bp, 6 predicted proteins | sample TA2KigC250mmetaG_FD_148626 | JGI IMG/M metagenome (GOLD analysis project Ga0194125, IMG submission 148626) | Freshwater microbial communities from Lake Tanganyika, Tanzania - TA2015034 Kigoma Deep Cast 250m | ecosystem: Environmental > Aquatic > Freshwater > Lake | place: Tanzania: Lake... | reverse complement strand
CGAGTTCCTTTTTGACCCCGACTATCCGCGCCGCCAGACCGTCATCGCCTGGTGCCAGCAGGCCGGCTTCGAGCTGGTGAGCAGCCATGGCTCCTGGCTGCACTACCTGCTGGTCTTCCGCCAGGCGGGGGATGAGGAATGAGGGACGAGGGATGAGGGACGAGGGACGAGGGATGAGGAAGAGGATGGAGATGTTCAACTTGAGTGCGCCCTGGTGGAATATCGTGGTGCGGACACTCATCATCTACGTGGCCGTGCTCATCGGCCTGCGCCTGACCGGGAAGCGAGAGATAGGCCAGATGACGCCGTTCGACTTGGTGCTCATCCTGCTGATCGCCAACGCCGTGCAGAACGCCATGGTGGGGTCGGACAACTCCGTGACGGGCGGGCTCATCGCCGCGGGGGTGCTCCTGGTGGGGAACTATGGCCTGGCTCAGGCCCGCGAGAGGCTCCCCTGGCTACGGCGGGCGGTGGAAGGATCGCCCACGCTGCTGGTCAACGAGGGAAAGTTCGTGCAGGAGCACTTGCGCCGGGAGGGGCTGAACGAGGATGAAGTGGCGGCCATTCGGGAGCACGGCGTGGCCGATGTGCAGGACGTGCGCATGGCCGTGCTGGAGGTGGACGGTTCCATCAGCATCGTGCCCATGGACAGCAAGACGACGCGCACACGCCAGCACGTGCGCTTTGTGCGGCGAGGGCTATGAGCTACATGGCTGACCACATCACCATCCCCGACCACTACTGGAGCCAATCCCTGGACAGCCTGCTGGCCACCCTGCATAGCACACCCGGCGGGCTGAGCACAGCCGAGACCAGGCAGCGCCTGGAGCAATTCGGCCCCAACGTACTGAGGGTCAGGAAGAAGGCCACAGCATTGGGACTCTTCCTCAACCAGTTCAAGAGCCCCATCATCCTCATCCTGCTCTTTGCCACCGCCGTCTCGGCGGTGCTGCAGGATTGGGTGGATACCCTGATCATCCTGGCCATCGTCCTGGGCAGCGCCGTGCTGAGCTTTGTGCAGGAGTACAGCGCTAACACCGCCGCTGAGAAGCTGCGCGCTCAGGTGACGATCAAAGCCACGGTGCGGCGCGACGGCCAGCCGCAGCCCATCCCTGCCGAGGAGGTGGTGCCTGGCGACGTGGTGCTGCTCTCGGCGGGCAGTCTGATCCCCGCCGACGGCCTTGTGCTGGAGGCCAAGGATTTCTTCGTCAACCAAGCCGTGCTGACCGGGGAGACCTTCCCGGTGGAGAAAAGGCCCGGCCCGGTAGCAAAGCCGGCCAGCCTGGCCGAGCGCACCAACTGTGTCTTCATGGGCACCAACGTGCGCAGCGGCAGCGCCAGTGCTTTGATCGTGCAGACGGGAACGGCTACCGCCTTCGGCCAGATCGCTGCGCGTCTGGAATTGCGCCCACCGGAGACGGAGTTCGAGCAAGGTATCCGACGTTTCGGCTATCTTCTCACTCAAGTGATGATGGTACTGGTGCTCATCGTCTTTGCGGTCAACGTCTTCTTCCACAAGCCGGTCCTGGACTCGCTGCTTTTCTCAGTTGCCCTGGCCGTAGGGCTAACACCGCAACTCCTGCCGGCCATCATCAGCATCAATCTGTCCAAGGGCTCACAAGTCATGGCCGCCGGCGGCGTCATCGTGCGCCGTCTGGAATCCATTGAAAACTTTGGCAGCATGGACGTGCTGTGCACCGACAAGACGGGCACCATCACCGAAGGTGTGGTACGCCTGGACGGAGCACTGGACATTCAGGGGCGAGCGTCGGACGAAGTGTTTCGCCTCGCCTACCTGAACGCCTACTTTCAGACCGGGTTGGCCAACCCCCTGGATGAGGCCATCATCGCCGTGGGTAGGGGCGAAGCATTTGACCCCGGCAATGTTGACCAGACCCGGAACGAGCCAGCAAATGCTTCGCCCCTACAAGGGTTCACCAAGGTGGATGAGGTTCCCTACGATTTTGTGCGCAAGCGCCTGAGCGTGGCGGTGCAGGAGGTAGGGGCACCCCTCATGGGCGCCCAGGGGCAGCCACAAGGGATGCCCCTACTGATTACCAAAGGGGCCTTGGAGAGCGTGCTGGCCGTTTGCACCCAGGTGCAAGACGGCGAAGCCGCCGTTCCCCTCGACGACGCACACCGGGATCAGATCCAGCAACGCTATGCCGGGTGGAGTGGGCAGGGCTACCGCGTGCTCGGGGTGGCGGAGCGAAGGAGCGATCCCATAGAAGACCGCCCCTACGGCCGTGATGACGAGCACGACCTCATCTTTGCCGGCTTCCTGCTCTTCTTCGACCCACCGAAGCCTGGGGTGCAGGAGACCATCGCCGACCTAGCTGGCCTGGGCGTAAATTTGAAGATTATAACTGGCGATAACCGGCTGGTGGCTATGCACACGGCACAGACCATCGGGATGGAAGTGACCGGCGTGCTGACCGGCGCCCAACTGGATGAGTTGCGCGATGAAGCTCTCTGGCAGGCTGCTGAGCGTACAAACCTATTTGTCGAGGTGGATCCTAATCAGAAAGAGCGCATCATCCTAGCCCTGAAGAAGACAGGGCACGTGGTTGGTTTCATGGGTGATGGCATCAACGACGCGCCACCTCTTCACGCCGCCGACGTGGGCATCTCGGTAGACACGGCAGTGGACGTGGCTAAGGAAGCCGCCGACTTCGTGCTGCTGAAAAAGGACCCTTCGGCAGGCTCAGGGCAAGCTCTGGCCGTGCTCCATCAGGGCATTATGCAGGGGCGCACCACCTTCGCCAACGCCCTCAAGTACGTTTTCATGGCCACCAGCGCCAACTTCGGCAACATGTTCAGCGTGGCTGGAGCCTCGCTCTTCTTAACCTTCCTGCCCATGCTGCCCAAGCAAATCCTGCTCATCAACTTCCTGACCGATCTGCCAGAGATGGCCATCGCCAGCGACAACGTTGACCCGGTCTTCGTGCAGCAACCTCATCGCTGGGACATCGGGTTCATTCGTCGCTTCATGCTCATCTTCGGCTCCCTCAGCTCGGTCTTCGATTACCTCACCTTTGGGCTACTGCTCCTGCTGCGCGCCGACCCGGCGCTGTTCCGCACCGGCTGGTTCATTGAGTCGGTGCTGTCAGCCAGTCTGGTCGTCTTTGCCCTGCGCACGCGCCTGCCCTTCTTGCGCAGTTATCCCAGCCGCACCATGCTGCTCGTCACAGGCCTGGTGTGGCTGGTCACGCTGGCTATTCCCTACTCGCCGCTGGCTGGCCTGCTGGGGTTCCAGGCCCTGCCACCGCTCTACCTGCTGGCCGTGTTCGCTATCGTCGCCGCCTACTTTGCCTCCGCCGAGCTGACGAAGCGGTGGTTCTATCGGAGAAGAGCATAGAACTGTACTGTACGCTAACATGTTGAACACTCGACATAAGGCATATGCGCCCCGTACTGGCCGATCTGGGCACATTTGCCCAGCTTTACCCGCCATACTGGGCAGATTGACACCCAACGGCCTCTCGGCGCCATGGCCTGACTTGTTCAAGATGTTAGCGTACACTACAAGAAGAGCATAGAACACAGAGCATAGAGCATGGGGGTTTGACAGTTGGCGTGAAGTGAGGTAAAATGGCGGGAGAAAGTAGCCAATGTCTTGGCCATTCCCGGAAGCGTAAGCGAATCTAGCCAAAAAACAAGGAGGTTAAAAGATGGGTACTCCAGCATTTGAAAGGCTCCCAAAAGATGAGCGCGGCCAGGTCATAAACGAGCTTTATGAGTACCAGAAGGGTCTATGCTATATATGTGAAGACCTGATCGACCTCACTCAGCCGGTTGATGTTGACCATATTCGCTCATTAGACCGTGGCGGGATAGACACCAGAAACAACTGGGGGCTAACTCACGCGCATTGCAACCGTACCAAAGGGAATAGAGACCTCGACCTACAGCGGTATATAGTGCGATTCCAGAAAGCCCGTCGTAGCCACCTTCTCATGGGGCAAGGGGAGGACACTTTTACCGTAGGGGTTGCACTCCGTATCCATGGTGGTGCCAAAAGAGAAACCGCCGGTCGTATAGAGAAAGAAAGTGGTGGCGGAGAGACCCTCGTCACCACATGGGAAGTCACAGGAAAAATCGCTACCATTCGCCTGCCGATCCACGTAGATCTAAACAATCCGTCCATCAAAGCTGTTACTGCCCTTGTGCCGATTGAGTATATCTTCCATGATAGTGACATAAATCCACGCTCTATAGTTGACCTAGAACCATTCATAGAGGAATTCTATCGCGGTCACCCTCAACTCTTACCTAGCTTGGCTCACCTAGTTCTAGATCAAAAAGACGGCCGTGGGCGTATATTCCTCTTCGATGGTCAGCATAAGGCTGCAGCACAACTGTTTCTTGGCAACCGGCTGTTATATCTCCGGATCTTCCTGAATCCAGACATCAAATTGCTGAAGATGACTAACTTTGGTGCCCACACGAAACTGGCCCAGATTCACTTTCCAATGGCGATACAGGACAAGGTTGGACACGATATATTCCGACCGGCCTTAGAAGAGTACCTCAACTCACTCAGTGACCGATCTAGTATTCGGGAAAGTTCTTACTTCTATGGCCTATCTAAAGAAGAACGTTCTGAAATGCGCGCCCACTTTCAAGGCTATCTCAAGTTTCGTATAGTCTCTGCAATGGGAACCGAAGGGGGACAGTTCTTCGATTATGTCGAAACCGTATCTGCTAGATCAAAGACCAAGCCACTTGCATATGAGACTGTACGCAAGGCAATATTCAACAACTTCCTGTGCTTGTACGATACAGACGTTCCTATAGATCTCGCGCTTGAGATGCGCGACCAGGAGCGTGATAATCTTGTATTTCTCCTCAACCTTTTCACCAATAAGGTTCTTTCAAACCAATTTGATCTATCTAAAGGAATATACAAAATCGAGGAAAGATTGGCGTCTGATCCATCGATCCGAGATCCACATCTCCGGGCATACCGGCTGTGCCGACAAGCTCCTCTCATCGTGGTCATGAGAGAGCTTCGAGATGCCATAGCTCAGCTTTTATCCATTCGTGGACGATATCAGGATGCTGGATGGTACAAGGAACAAGTACTATGGGCAGACCTTGACGAAAGTGATTGGGCATCTGTGCGCAAAATGCTCGACGTGATTCTGTTGCATAAGGTTTGGATCGAGCGCAATGAGGTTTACACGCGCGTCCTGCAAGATACTAGGCAGAAGAGTTGGGAAGACATTTTAATCAGGGGGACGCTCCCTGGAGCTACGCAACCAGTTTATGAACCTTTGAATCATGCAGTTTTGTTGAGGTACGCGAGTGGAATTGCTAGATAACCAGGATGATAGTGAGGTTGACGGCTTCGCTCCTCTTGCCCATTACGCCAAAGCTGCCCATCGGGAGCCGCAGTTATCCTCACGTACCAGGGTGAGGTTTTATGATGAGAAGCAAAGCAATTCTAGCGGATTACTTCCAAGCCCTGGCCGACGTCGCCAGCCGGGGGGACGCTACGGAGGAGAGCTTCTATTCCTGCCTGGAAACGCTTCTGCAGCAATTTGCAGCCTCTACTGGCAGGAGTGAGGTACGCGTCACCGCCCTCCCCAAGAAAACCGAGGCGGGCAACCCGGATTTCCGGGTCTGGAACGGCCACGATCGGATCATTGGCTATATGGAGGCCAAGCGGCCCACTGCAGAGAGCCTGGACTACTTTGAGGCCACTGAGCAACTGCAACGCTATCTCCATACCTTCCCCAACCTGATCCTCACCAACTTCTTTGAGTTCCGCCTCTACCGGAACGGGCAATTGCTGGGAAGTCCCGTCACGGCGGCCAGACCCCGCGTCCTTCAACTGGGTGTTGTCCCACCTGTGGAAAAGGGTGATGAACTCTTTAACCTGCTGGAGCAGTTCTTCTCCTTCTCCCTGCCCCGTGTCTTCACCGCGGAGTCGCTGGCGATTGAGTTGGCCAAACGTACGCGCTTTCTCCGGGACGTGGTGGCCGACGAGCTACAGGAAGAGCAGGCGACGGCGCCGGGGGTCCTACTGGGATTCTACGAGGCCTTCCAGAAGTACCTGATTGCCAACCTCACTCTGGAAGATTTCGCCGACCTCTACGCCCAAACGATCACTTACGGTCTCTTCGCCGCCCGCACGCGTACCAGGGATGGGTTCAATCGCCGTATAGCCTTTGACAACATCCCTCGCACCATCGGCATCCTGCGGGATGTGTTCCGCTACATCTCCCTGGGCGACCTGCCCAGGCAGCTTGAATGGATCGTGGATGACATCTCCGAGGTGCTGGCGGTGGCCGATGCCGGTGGTATCCTCGACCGCTTCTACCACGAAGGGAAGGGCAGCGATCCTATCGTCCACTTCTACGAGACCTTCCTGGCCGTCTACGACCCCGAAGAGCGCGAGCGGCGTGGCGTCTACTATACCCCGGAACCGGTGGTCTCCTACATCGTCCGCTCCCTCCATTGGCTGCTGAAGAAGAAGTTTGGCCGCCCCGATGGTCTGGCCTCGGAGGGGGTTACCCTGCTCGATCCGGCGGCGGGAACCATGACCTTTGTCGCCCGGGCCTGCCAGGAGGCAATGCGGGAGTTCGAGCAGAAATATGGCACGGGCGGCCGGGAGGAGTTCATTCGGCAGCACATCCTGAGAAACTACTACGCCTTTGAGCTGATGATGGCCCCGTATGCCGTGGGCCACCTCAAGATGTCTTTCTTCCTGGAAGAGCTGGGGCACCGTTTGGGCGACGACGAGCGTTTTCAGTTCTACCTGACCAACACCCTGGAGATGGAGGAACTGGCACAAACCCGCCTGCCGGGCATGGCCTCGCTGGCCCAGGAGTCTCATCTGGCCGGTGAAGTCAAGAAGCAACGCCCAATCCTGGTCATCCTGGGCAATCCGCCCTATTCCGGCCACTCCTCCAACCGTGGGCCGTGGATTCTGAAACTCATCGAGGACTACAAGCGGCTGGATGGGAAGCCACTGGGGGAGAAGAATCCCAAGTGGCTGCAGGACGACTACGTGAAGTTCTTGCGCTTTGCCCAGTGGAAGATTGATCAGACAGGCCAGGGGGTGGTGGGCATGATCACCAACCACTCCTATCTGGACAACCCCACCTTCCGGGGCATGCGCCAGAGCCTCATGCGTACTTTCGACGAAATCTACCTGCTGGACCTGCACGGCAACTCTTTGAAGAGAGAGACCTGCCCAGATGGCAGCAAGGACGAGAACGTTTTCGACATCCAGCAGGGTGTGGCTATTGCCTTTTTCGTCAAGCGGGGGGTTGGTGAGGGAGCGAAAGTCTACCATGCCGACCTCTGGGGGCTGCGCAAGGACAAATATGATTGGCTCCTCAACCACGACGTGGCGACTACGGACTGGCAGGAAATCCGTCCCAAGCCGTATTTCTATCTCTTTCTGCCCCGCGACGAGACGGCACTGGAGAGATACAACGATTTCTTCCTGGTGACTAACCTTTTCTCCGTGAACAGTACCGGACCATTCACAGCAAGAGATAGATTGACTATTCATTGGTCCAGTGACAAAGTGTGGCAGACGGTTGTGACATTTGTCAATATGGATCCTGAGTTGGCGCGAAGGGCATACACTCTGGGCAAGGACGTTCGAGACTGGAAAGTCGCGTGGGCACAGAGGGACTTGAAGGAATCCGGCCCAGACCGAGATAAAATCGTGCCTATCTTGTACCGTCCCTTCGACGTCCGCCACACCTACTATACAGGGAATTCCCGAGGCTTCCACTGCATGCCGCGCAGAGATGTAATGCGACACATGCTTCAGCCAAACCTTGCAATCTGCATTGGCCGACAGGGACAGGCTGTTGGCGTATCCGGTGCTTGGACACTCGCATTTTGCTCTGAGTATATCGCTGATTTGAATCTGTTCTATCGGGGTGGAAATGTGGTGTGTCCCTTATATCTCTACTCCGACACGGAGAAGCGCAACCTCTTCAGCCATCTTGAGCGGCAAGAGAGTCTGCCGAACCTCAACCCCAAGGTCTTGGCGGCTTTGACGGCGGCCTACGGGCAAGAGCCTACACCGGAAGACGTCTTCCACTACGTCTACGCCGTCCTCTACGCGCCGGCCTACCGCGAGAAGTACGCCGCATTCCTCAAGACTGACTTCCCACGCATTCCCTTCGCCGCTGATTGCGAACGCTTTCAAGCCCTGGCCGCCCTGGGGAAACGCCTGGTAGACCTGCATCTCCTGCGTTCAGAAGAGCTCGACCCGCCGGCGGCCCGCTTTGAGGGCAAAGGTGACCACCGCGTTGCTCGCGGCCTGAGCCAGGGCTTGCGCTATGAACCCAAAGAGGAACGCGTCTACATCAACAAAACCCAGTACTTCGCGCCGGTCCCGCTGGAGTTGTGGGATTACCAGATCGGCGGCTATCAGGTGCTGGAGAAGTGGCTCAAGGACCGCCAGGACCGGCCGCTTGCCCTGGAGGAGATCAAAACCTATTGCCGTGTGGTGACCGCCATTCAGCGCACTATCGCCTTGCAAGAAGAGATTGATGCCCTGTATCCAGAGGCTGAGACCAGGATTGTCAGCATAGAAGGATGACCATGGAGCCAGATCGCTACGCCACCGTGCTGGTGGCCTTGATCAACAACCGCCGCGACCTGGAGATCGCCCGCGAGCAGCACTGGTATCGTATCCCCGTGCGGCACGCCCCGCCACGAGCTGTGGGCGCCCCCGTGCTGGCCTTCTACCAGACAGCGGCCTTCGGCGCCGAGAAGTGGGCGGTGAATTACTGGGCGGAGGCCACAGCCTGGGACGTGGTCACCCGCCGCCAACTCCTGCCCGACCAGCCCAACCACCCACGGGCCAATCAGAAGTATTATCGCGTGAGCCTGGGCGAGCTGCAGCGCCTGCCCCACCCCATCCCCAGCCGTCGCTGGCGACGTATCACCTTCATCGTCACGCACTGGGAGCGGCTGCAAGAGGCGGCGGAGATCAACGACCTGCTGCACGGCACGATCTGGGAGGAGCGCCTGTGGGCGGCCTTCCGCAAGGCCGGCATCCTGGCCGAGCGCCAGTACGCCCTGGAGGAGCCGCGTGCGCCCTACACGATGGACTTTGCCATCTTCTGCCGACAGGGTCCGGTGGGCGTGACCTGCCAGGAGCCCGGTAGGGCGACGGCCCATAGTTTACCCGAAGGGGCGCTGAGCGATTTGGGCTGGTTACTCCTGCGCTTCTCCGCACAGCAAATCGAGCAATCCCCCGCCGACTGCCTGGCCGCCGTGCAGCGCGCCATCCAGCAGCGAGGGGGGCTGGAGAGTGAAACGTGACGAGTGATACGTGAGGCGTGGTGCGTGGTGCGTGGTGCGTGGTGCGTGGTGCGTGTTCCGTTTCTCGTCACGCAACGAGGAAAACGCAACAATGACGTGCCAAGTAGCAGGAGGCAGCATGACCTATGAGGAATGGCTGGCTACCGTTCCGCCTGAATTGACCAATGACCCGCTTTGGCGGATGGAGGTTTATCGGCTTGCTGTCTTTGCCGCCGACCTCGCTTGGCGTGACGTCTCCAAGCTGGTTCAGGACAAGCGCACCATTGGCCTCGCTGACCAGTTGTACAAGGCTGTTGGTTCCATCAGCGCGAACATCGCCGAAGGTTACAGCCATCGTTCTGGTAAAGATCAGGCTCGCTTCTACGAGTACTCCCTGGGTTCAACCCGTGAAGGGCGCATCTGGTATTATCAAGGACGCCACATTCTGTCCGAAGCCGTGGCCACGCATCGTCTGAAACTGCTGACCAAGATCGCCCGACTGCTGCTCACCATAATACCGTCGGAACGTGGTTACAAACTGGCAGAAGAGCGGGCCGCCTACGACATAAGTCCAGAAGACCTCCTGGACAATCCTCCCCTATCATAAAAACGGAACACGCAACACTTATTAACGGAACACGCAACACGCAACACGAACGGAACACGCACCATGCAACACGTGGCTCTTTTCCGTGGAGACCTTCCATGGCTGAAGAATCTACCAGCCTCATCCTCCTCCGCCCTTTAACGGCAGACGATGCCCCTGTGGCCTACCACTGGTGGCGGGACCAGGAGGTGCAGGAACTCAGTTCGCAATCAGTGTTCACGGGTACGCCAGAGGAGTTTGACTCTTTATTCCATCGCACCTGCGTGGCGGAGGACCCACAACGCCTGACCGCGGGCATCGTGGACCGGCAGAGTGGGCGACTCATCGGCGTGCTGGTGCTGCGCCTCAGCGCCGACGGGGCGGAGGGCGAGTTCGGCATCAAGATCGGCGAGAAGGATTACTGGGGCCACGGCTACGGCCGGGAAGCCACGCGCGCCTTCCTGCGCCAGGTCTTCGCCACCACCGCCGTGGAGATGGTGTACGGCCTGGTGGAC
>Ga0194125_10013912_pt1 | contig 10381 bp, 11 predicted proteins | sample TA2KigC250mmetaG_FD_148626 | JGI IMG/M metagenome (GOLD analysis project Ga0194125, IMG submission 148626) | Freshwater microbial communities from Lake Tanganyika, Tanzania - TA2015034 Kigoma Deep Cast 250m | ecosystem: Environmental > Aquatic > Freshwater > Lake | place: Tanzania: Lake... | reverse complement strand
ACAGGGCAACTACGGTCAACAGCAGCCTTATCTACCCATGTTACCTTTAAACCCAGTGGCTTTGCCCAGTATGCAACCTCTACTGCAGCACCACAGCCTGCCATTCCTCCACCAAGTAGCAATATATCGGAATCAACAACTTCTGTTGCAAATTCTTTCATTTTTTCACCTCCTTATTATTTCTTTGTTGGGAGTTCTTTTACTCCCATTATATCTGGCTCTCCGAGGAGCAACTGATTAGTTAAATCTGCTGCCTTTGCCTCAGGATATCCCTCAAGCGCCTTTATAGAGCCTTCTGTTGTAGTCCTTGTCGCATACTTAAACCTCTTGATTCTTCCGTCTCTGAATGTGATTGTCCACATGATGTCCTCAGTTCCTCTCAGAGGAGTTGATGCAGCGCCAAGGGGCATAAAGTCTTGATAACCCCTCACATCCATAGCCTGCTGTGGACAAATCTTTACACAACAGTAGCACTCCCAGCAATAATTAGGCTCCTGATTGTATGCCTTCATCCTCTCCTTGTCCAAAATCATCAGGTCGTTAGGGCATATATACATGCAAGCAGTTTTATCCTGCCCTTTACAACCGTCGCACTTCTCATTAATTACAAAACTTGGCATCTTAACACCTCCTTTTATTTGATGAGTTAAAGATTAAGAGTAAAAAACAAAACTAAAAAGATAACTGTCTTCCACCTCCTTTCCTTGAATATTATTTCTCCACGGATTTTATAAAGTCAGCTATCACATCCAATGATTTTTTCTTAACAATAAGGTCAAATATTTGGTCTTTGACAGCCTTTGGAAGCAACTCGATACTTTTTGTAGTAGCAGTATCAAATTTTGCCATAGGGAATATTTTCAGCATCTTGTCTCTTTGTTCTGCTGTGTTGGGAACAGCGAGAACCTTTAAGCCTGCCAATACTTCTTTACACATACCTGCAAGACCGGCTGCCTGAAGTTTTTCAAGCCGCTCCTCATTAATCCATAAATTGATTGGATAGGTTTCTTCTGCCATATTTTCCTCCTTTATTTTATTTCAAGATATTATTTTAAAGGTTCAATGGTAAATACCGGGTTTCTCCTCTTTAAGTAATCCTCTGTAACAAACGCATCGCCAAAGCCGTACTTTTCAGCACACTCCATAATCATATCAAAGACCTCTGGTCTGAAGATACGGCGAGGCGGTTTTACACCATCCTGAATGATACTTCTGATCAAGGTACCGCTGAATGATGCCTTTTTATCCTTATGGCCACAAAGACCCATATAAGTAACTTCATCACAAACAGGGCAGAACCACCAGTCGAGATTGAAAATAGGTATGATATTGAGAGAACCTTTCGGCAGTCTATCGAAAATCCTGTGTGCATCATATGGATCATAGTAGGTGCCGACACCGGCGTGGTCTCTTCCAAACATATGATGTGTGCAACCAAGATTGGTTCTGAGGGCAGCATGAAATATAGCCTCTTTCGGACCAGCATAACGTATATCCCAGAGGGTGCATGTGGTTAAAAAGATATCTTCCCTGAAATATCCATGTTTACCTTGCGCCTCCTGGCAAAGGATTATTGCCTCATCAATATAATCGCCCGGTCTCTTTGAGCCGATCATCGCATTTACCAGAACTCCCCCGCGCGGTTTATCTACCATCATAGAACCATAAGCTCCTAAGTATGCGCCTTTCATAAGCCATTCATGGCCGGTATGCGGGACGTTCCTTGTCTGATGGTTAATAATCATCTCCCATCCTTTTTCCTTGAATCTTTCCCTCATCTGTTTCGGGGTGAGCCAGAATCTTGTAAAGGGCTCATTGATTTTGGGGGGATTGAGGAGGGTAATCTTTCCACCAAGGAATTTATCCTGATATTGATATGTTCTCTTTACTCCCGGATGTTTATCTTCAGTAGTTCCATAAACCTTCATTGCCACTTCTTTTTTATCTAATGTGTATATATCAGTAATATCGAAAATAGCAAAAGGGTTACCGGTATAGGTAAGAAGGACTTCATCATACTGTTTGATGCCTGATTTCTGAAGCTCTTCTTCAGAAATGTCGAATACGATCGGGATGCTCCATACAGTTTTCCCATCTGCAAGCAGCATATTGTTGCAGACAGACTCAACGTCGGCCTTTGTCATAAACCCTTCCAATGGGCTGAAAAAACCGTACGCGATATCGATTATTTCTGTTGCCATCTGAAGACGGACATCCAGTTCCTTTACCTTGGCAGCCTTTAGCTCGGCTACCCTCTTAATCGCTGCATCTTTTGGTAAAACTCGTTCAATGATTTCTTTGCCACCATGACCAATGTTTTCCATTCTTTTCCTCCTTTAATTAGTTATTAGCTTTCGCCTACTTACCTTCCAGGATATTGCAAACCTTCTTGAATATCTCGTCTATGCTGCCTGTACCAACAACAGATTTCAGTATGCCTCTTTTCCCGTAGTAATCGATCAGAGGTGCAGTCTGGGCATCATAGACATCGAGTCTTTTCTTGATTGTTGCTTCTTTATCGTCACCCCTCTGAAAGAGCTCTCCACCACACTTATCACATGCTCCTTCCTTTTTTGGTGGAGAATAATATACGTTATACATCTGCTGGCAGCTCTTACACGTCCTCCTTCCTGTTAGCCTCTTCATGAGGTCATCTTTGGGGACATCTACACTTAGGGCAGAATCAAGCGGCATCTTGAGATCACCTAACAGCTTGTCAAGCGATTCAGCCTGGGCAGTGTTTCTTGGAAAACCATCGAGGATAAACCCCTTCTTACAGTCTCCTTGTTTGACCCTTTCCTCAACAAGGCCTAAAACGATCTTGTCAGGAACAAGCTCGCCCCTCTCCATGATTGCCTTTGCCTCTTTTCCAAGCGGTGTGCCATCAGCTACTGCCTTTCTGAGGATATCACCTGTCGAGATCTGGGGAATCTTGTATGTTTCAATAAGCATCTTCGCCTGAGTCCCTTTCCCGGCCCCTGGTGCACCAAGCAACACAAGTCTCATATTCAACCTCCCTCTAATGATTCTATTGTATTTAAGTAAGAAAAAACCGAAACGAAAGCACTCAATAAAAATAAGCGTCTTACTTATAAAAACTATTGCACAAAAATTTAGATGGGACGCTTCTTGCTTGGAAACGCTGATATTTTAATTATCAGGCTATGTGAAGTCAAATTCATATTTTTGATAAAACGATAAATTTTACTTATTAGCCTGATTTAAATTTATTGTTTCACTTTTGATTTTCTCACTGAGATATCTCTGAAGCTCACTCAGCGACTTGCTCCTGTGACTAAGGGCATCTTTCTCATGATCATCCATCTCAGCGAATGTACTGCTGTGCCCTTCTGGATAAAATACCGGGTCATAGCCAAAACCATTCGTTCCCTTTGGCTCCGTACCGATCTTGCCCTCAACATATCCATAAAATGTCCTTATAGTACCGTTCGGTAATGCTAAGGCAATACAGCAAACGAATCTCGCCCCTCTCTCCTCAGTACCAAAGGGCCACATTTCCCGGAGCAGTTTCTCTATATTCATCCTATCATCCGTACCTTCACCTGCATACCGCGCTGACAATACCCCCGGGGCCCCATTGAGAACATCCACCTCAAGGCCTGAATCATCAGCAACAGCTATCTTCCCTGTATATTTTGAAACAGCCATTGCCTTCTTCACGGCATTTGCCTCAAATGTATCACCATCTTCCTCTACTTCAGGACAGTCAGGAAAGTCATCGAGTGTCAAGATCACAAAAGGCATACCTTTAATAATTCTTTTAATTTCTTCTATTTTCTTCTTATTTCTTGTTGCAAGGACAATATCCACTGAAAACACCTTCTCTGTCATTGCGAGCAAAGCGAAGCAATCCCCTTGTCTTTGAGTTTGCTTCGGCACTCCGTGCCTCGCAATGACACCTCTATAGCTATTTTCATGCTCCTTTATAACACAAGAAACTGTGTGAATACAAGAAACTGTCTGAACTGATCTGCCCTTGAAAAATTTTAGACCCTTCTGTTAACATTTTAAATGTCGGAGGAATTTAAAAAGGCAGGATTACTTCTCAGGACTGTCGCTAAAATCCTCGACTATATTATCATTGCAGCAGTAGCAGAGATGGTACCAAAAGCAGGTTTTTTTGCAGGGCTTGTCTATCTCTTGATAGGAGATGGTCTTTTTGAGGGGAGGAGTTTAGGGAAAAAACTGATCGGGCTGAGGGTCGTCTCAGCAGATACAAATAAGCCTTGCACATTCAGAGATTCCATACTCAGGAATAGTCCCCTCGGAGTTGGATATCTTTTATACAGGATACCCTGGATTGGATGGATATTTATTCTGCTTGTCTCTGTTGTTGAATTTATTATCTTGTTAGGGAGCAATGAGAGGAAGCGTATCGGGGATGAGATCGCAAAAACCATAGTAATAGAAAGCCCGCAGGCTTACAAACAGGATACAGAGAAGAATCGTCTGTATTCTGAATAATACATCAATGAAACATTATAATACATCAATGAAACATTCATGTCTTAAAGAGACACAAAGGGCAATAAAAATAATCCCACTTAACCCCTCTTTAGAAAAGTGGGGAGTGGGGGGATTTGAAAGGTATTTTCGGGACAATACATCAATGAAAAATACGAGCTTTATGGTTTGTTATCATGGGAGGGTTAATGTTTTATAACATACTCGGATGGTTTTCAAATGACCTTGCGATTGACCTGGGCACAGCAAATACCCTCGTCTATGTGAAAGGTAAGGGCATCATATGTAATGAGCCGTCGGTTGTTGTACAAAGGAAGAATGATAAAAAAATCATTGCAGTTGGCATAGAAGCAAAAAAAATGCTCGGGAAAACCCCTGCAGATATAATAGCTATAAGACCGTTAAAGGATGGCGTCATTGCTGATTTCGATGCTACAGAAGAGATGCTCAAATACTTTATAAAAAAGGTCCATAACAGGAGGAGTTTCGTATCACCACGCATCATCATAGGAGTTCCATCAGGCATTACACAGGTTGAGCAGAGGGCTGTAAAAGATGCTGCTCATGGATCAGGAGCGAGAGAGGTATACCTCATCACAGAACCAATGGCAGCCGCGATTGGTGTTGGACTTCCCGTAAATGAGCCGTCCGGCAACATGATTGTTGATATCGGGGGTGGGACAACTGATATTGCGGTCTTATCCCTGGACGGTGTCGTGTATAGCAAGGCAGTAAAAGTAGCTGGTGACAAGATGGATGAGGCGATTATGGCTTACATTAAACGGAGATACAATCTCATGATAGGTGAAAGAACAGCTGAGATGATAAAAAATGAAATCGGTTCTGCCTGTGATACAGGAAACAACGATCAGCGCTCAATGGATATTAAAGGAAGAGACCTTATCTCAGGGATACCAAAAACTGTAACCATTTATGAAGCAGAAATCCGTGAGGCCATCAGTGAACCTGTAAACATAATCCTTGATACGATTAAGGTCACCCTTGAGAATACACCTCCTGAAATCGCTGCAGATATTGTAGACAGGGGTATCGTCCTTGCCGGTGGTGGTGCCCTTCTCAGAGGCATTGACTTACTTATCAGAAAAGAGACCGGACTTCCAGTAATTGTGGCAGAAGACCCCCTCACAGCAGTCGTCCGTGGGGTCGGTAAGATGCTTGATGAGTTAGACCTGCTAAGAAGAATAGCAATCAATTAGGAATGCCCAAATAGGAATGCCCAAAAAAAGGCTCCTGCTCTTTCTCTTTCTTATCATCCTATCCATTGGCGTGATGACCTATCAGAACAATAGAGTGCACCTCAGGCCTTTTCAATTTTTCAGCAATGTACTGGACGGGGTTCATGCTATCGTAAATTCCATAACAGACTCTTTTACTTCTCCCTTGAAAAGAATGCTGATCAGGGAAGAGGAAAACGTGCAATTAAAAACAGCGATCGATAAATTGATGAGAGAGCAACAGCGCATGCATGAGGTTTTCCTTGAAAATAAGAGACTCCGGGAACTCCTTTCACTGAAGGAAAAGGAACACAGATATGTTACCGCAGCACGTGTAATCGCGAGAGGAGCAGATATATGGTCAAATACCCTTGTTCTCGATAAAGGGCTTTTTAGCGGGATTATGAAAGATATGACAGCTATAACTCAAAATGGTCTCGTTGGAAAAATTTCTGAGGCATCAAGTTCATACTCGCACCTCCTTCTCCTGACCGACATAAATTTCTCCGCAGCGGTAAGGTTTCAGGAAAGCAGGAAAGAGGGCATAATTTCAGGCACAGGCTTCAGGAAATGCCAGTTAAAATACATCCCGTATGAAGAAGAAGTAAAGAAAGGTGATATTCTCATAACATCTGGACTTGACTCGCTTTTCCCATCAGGGATTCCTGTTGGTTATGTTTCAATAGTCGAAAAAAAAGGTACCGGGATTTTTCAGTATATTGAAGTAACCCCCTTTGAAGACAATACAAAGACCGAAGAAGTAGCAATAATAAAAAGATGATATACATCCTTTGTTGGGCAGGTGTAATCTTTTTCGTATTCATCTTACAGGGGAGGGTTTCATTCCTTGATGTCGCCCCGAATTTCACCGTTGTTTTAGCATACTATGCAGGCATAAGAAATGGAGAGGTCAGTGGAATGTTTATTGGCTCGCTGATTGGTATGATCGAAGACAGCCTTTCGTGTGCATTCCTCGGGCCCAATCTCCTCAGCAAAGGACTTGTGGGTTTTTTTTCTTCTTTTATGTCTGGCAGTTTCTTCCGGTGGACTTCTCTTTTAGGTATCATCGGAATATCAACCCTGACATTGATAGACAGCACGGTTGTTCTTGTATCAAGGAGTATTTTTGAACGGATGCCCGTGAGCATTTCAGGAGCAGCTTTTATCGTCATAGTTCAGTTAATGATAAATGCCCCCTTGGGAATGTTCATTAAGCCAAAGGAAGCATCAAATCCCTCTCAGTTTCCCTTGACGAAAGGGAGATTTTCAAGAAAGCTGGAAATTTTTAGGCAAAAGTGAAAAGTGAATCTGAAAAGATTATAATTATATCCTATGTTGTGATTGCAGTTTTCCTGTTGCTTATCATGAGACTCTGGCAGCTTCAGATATTAGAGGGGAGTAAATACAAAAAACTCTCTGAAGCAAACAGGCTCAGGATAATGGCAATTCCAGCCCCACGGGGAATCATATTCGACAGAAACGGAATACCGCTCGTTAAAAATTCCTCATATTATTGTGCATCGATAATACCTGGTGAATTCGATAATGGTAAGGTTGAAACGCTTGCAAAAGTTATTAAAATGCCGGCTGAGGAAATATTTGATAAGTTACATAAAAAAAGCCTGAGTCCATTTGTGCCCATCAAACTGAAACAGGGCTTACCTTTTCAGGAAGTAGCATATATTGAATCGAGGAAATCCGACTTTTCAGGCCTTATTATTGAAACAGATATCAGCAGGGCCTATATATATGGAGATACCGGGTCACACTTTATCGGTTATCTTGGAAAACTGAGTCCATCCCAATCGAAAGATCCTGCATTTGAAGATATACCGCCTGATGCATTCATTGGACAGTGGGGTGTTGAAAAGCTCTTTGACAAATCACTGAGAGGTGTTCCCGGCAAGAGGATCATTGAGGTCGATGCGCTTGGCAGGGAGTTAAGAATGTTACAGGAAAAACCTCCGATAAAGGGGGAGGATATCCAGCTCAGCATAGACATTAATCTCCAGAAAAAGGCTGAAAAGGCATTCGGAGACAGGGCAGGTGCACTTGTTGCAATAAAACCTGAAACAGGAGAGATACTTGGCTTAATCAGTAAACCATCTTTTGATCCAAATTTATTTACGAGAGGGATCAGTTCACATGAATGGGAGTCACTTATTAAAGATAAAAAGAATCCTATGCTGAACAGGGCATTACAGAGCCAGTATCCGCCTGGCTCAACATTCAAAATTGTAACTGCAATCGCCGGACTTGAAGAAGGAGTTATTACACCTGAGACAAAGGTATATTGCAGGGGTGGAATAAGCTATGGTATATGGCAGTTTGGATGCTGGCGAAAAGGTGGTCATGGTGCTGTTTCCCTGCACAGGGCACTGGTTGAATCATGTGATGTATATTTTTATGAGGTTGGTAAACGACTCGGCATAGATAAGATTTACGAATATGCCACAAGACTTGGTCTTGGAAAAGAGACCGGCATTAAACTTGGAAAAGAAAGACAGGGATTGGTACCAAACACAAAATGGAAACAGGAAAATAAAAAACTCCCGTGGTTTCTTGGTGAAACCTTTAACTGTGCTATAGGTCAGGGATATGTTGCTGTAACACCGCTGCAAATGGCTGTTTTGATGAGTGCAATCTCAAACGGGGGTAATTTACTGATGCCTGCACTGATTAAAGATTATAAGCCTGAATCACATGGAAATATACGTATAAGACGTGAAACACTTGAAATTATAAAGAAAGCACTGTCAGGTGTAGTGAATGAACCGGGAGGCACAGGATGGTCTTCACAATCGCACATGACAAAAATTGGCGGGAAGACCGGAACAGCCCAGGTTGTGCAACAGAAAGATGGTACCCGTTATCTCCCGGAACGGTTCAGAGATCATGCATGGTTTGTTGCCTTTGCCCCGGCTGAAAAACCAGAGATAGCACTTGCAGTATTTGTTGAACATGGTGGACACGGAGGAGGTGCAGCAGCCCCGATTGCAAAGATAGCGATTGAGGAATATTTAATAAATTCAAAGCTCAACCCTGAATCAAGTTCAGGGCAAGATTCAAAATTGGGAATTCAGAATGTTACGCATAGACCGCAGGACGATTGAAAGTTTTGATTGGGTAACGCTTCTCATAGTGATTGTTATCGCCGTTATCGGGATCGTTACGATATTCAGTGCGACAAGACCGCTTACAGAAGGTGAACATTCACCTTTTTATATAAAACAGGCCACATGGCTCATCCTCGGAGTTATTGCATTATTGTTTATTGTTAGTTTTGACTACGTCTGGTTGAGTCGATTTTGTCTCCCTCTTTATATTCTGGGGATCCTTACTTTGATAGCGGTATACATTGCAGGAAAGATCGGGATGGGAGCCCAGAGGTGGTTAAGCCTCGGCCCTCTCTCTTTCCAACCATCAGAATTCTTTAAGCTCATATACATTATCATGCTTTCACAACAGCTCAGTATAATCAATGGCCCTCTCAGGACAACCTCTCTGTTCCGGGTGTTTTTCTTGATTGTTCTTCCCCCGTTCGTTCTTCTCATTAAACAGCCCAACTTAGGAACAGCTTTAATCATCATGATAATCTTTGCCTCTTTAATACTTGCAAAGGGACTTTATAAAAAGGTTGCGATACTCTTTGTGATCATCAGTTTAATATCCTTACCCTTCCTGGGCAATATATTCTGGGAAGGACTCAGAGATTACCAGAAGAACAGGATTGTTGCATTCATAGAACCAAAGGCTGATCCGAGCGGAATAGGCTATCATATAAACCAATCCAGGATTACAGCAGGCTCTGGCGGATTGATCGGAAAAGGATATATGAATGGCACACAGGGGCCTTTCAGGTTTCTCCCTGAAAAACACACCGACTTTATATTCGCAGTGTTTGCTGAAGAATGGGGATTTCTCGGAAGCTTCATACTGTTATTTCTCTATCTCTTCTTAATACTCAGGGGTCTCGATACAGCAAGGAAGGCAAGGGATGACTTCGGTAGACTGCTCGCGCTTGGGATTACCCTTATGTTTTCTATCTATCTCTTTGTGAATATCGGTATGACGCTGGGGATAGCACCAGTCGTGGGGATACCGCTTCCTTTCATGAGTTATGGGGGAACCGCACTCCTTTCAAACCTCTTATCCATAGGGGTATTAATCAGCATAAGGAGCCGTCGCTTTTACCTCTTTTAGTGAAAATCTTTTTCTGATATAATTTATATTTGTTTATAGCTCCTTAAAACTATTCACTGTACACTCATAACTATCGTTCTATGGCGGTGTAGCTCAGTCGGTTAGAGCATGCGGCTCATATCCGCAGTGTCCGGGGTTCAAATCCCTGCACCGCCACCAAGCCCCCCCAAAAAACTTTTAACTCTCTCCTGTTCCAATATCCTCAGCCATAGAAAGTCCTTTTCCCTGTCGAAGCTTTTCGAGAACATGGCGGTAATGGTCAAAAGGGTCGTCGCCGTCTTTCTTCAGAAGACTTTGCCAGTCATATCTGGCAGGGATTTGACTCGGTTGATTATAAGGCGGCCTTGAGCGCTCATCAGCCATCTTAAGGAAGAGCAGATACGTAAGCTGCTCCACATAATCCCCATAACTCATCCCATCGTCCCGCAGGACGTTACAGTAGTTCCAGAGTTTTTGGA
>Ga0194125_10013911_pt1 | contig 10382 bp, 8 predicted proteins | sample TA2KigC250mmetaG_FD_148626 | JGI IMG/M metagenome (GOLD analysis project Ga0194125, IMG submission 148626) | Freshwater microbial communities from Lake Tanganyika, Tanzania - TA2015034 Kigoma Deep Cast 250m | ecosystem: Environmental > Aquatic > Freshwater > Lake | place: Tanzania: Lake... | reverse complement strand
AAGTTAGTATCAAAAAATAAATTTAAGCCTTTTAATCGTCCGCTCAATTTGTCAGCATCTTCACAAAGTAAAATGTTAGCTAAAATATGCCCAATGCTAATGTTAGTAATAAACTTAAAAAGGCCTGGTTCAGACTTATGAATATCAATTACAAAATTATAGAATAAGAATCTGCCCTTCTTTGAACTCTTAACCTTTGGCAAAACTGACTTTTCTTTACACAAAAATAGTATTTCCATATCATAGAATCTCAAATAATCTATAAAAATTATGTTTGCTTGCTCAAAAGTAATAGTCTCATTGTATTTTTCTTTCGAGAACGCAATAAACTCCTTAATAATCTTTTCCTGTTGCCTTAATTGTTCTTCCTCTATTTCACTAAAATCATATTTTGTCACTTGACTCATTACAGGAACAAAATTAAGTTCTTTTCTTTGAATCAACCCTCTTTTTTGAGCTCTGTTCAAAATCGTAATAATGGGATAGTGTGGAATTATTAAGCCAAATTCTTGCTGAAAATCTTCACATATCTTTTTTGGGTCAATAAAAATATACTGTTTTTTCATTATCAAAGTAGCAATAAAAGGAATGAAGTTTTCAATATAATCTCTTTTCAAATGTTCTGAACTGACTTTCAAAAAAGCAAGACTGGCGATTATTTTCTGCATGACACACCTCCTGCTAATATTCTATTCAGTTTTTCAGTTCTGTTCCCTAATTTGTTCGTTTGCATATCCTCTTTTATCTCTACTATTATAACTTTCAATGGCTTTTGTAAATTTCAAATATTTCCTCGTAAGATACAATTCTTTTTTGAGAGTATATTCATCATAGAAAAAATTAAATAATTTTGTAATATCGCCTCTACTGTGATAAGCAATATAATAAGCGGTAGCGTGTTTATGCTTATTTATTTTTTGCTGACTAACACTAGCCAATTTTTCTAAATTTTCTTTAATACTTTCTATAAAATTCTGTGAGCCAGTCACAATAGAAACTCTCCAACTACTGCTGCGAGAAATGCTACCGTCTCCGTCAAAATATCCTCTAATAAAATGACTTATAAATTGTTCTGGCATATTGGGAAATTTTATAATAAGGCTTTTTGCTCGAGTTAAACCTAAAGAAATTAAATCGTTAATAATCTTTTTGTTCCCAATTATCAAATGATAAATATCCTGATGCTTGTAATGCTTTAAACCGTGATTGCTTTGCATGAGGTCTTGAATTTTCTCTAAAATTCCTTTTTCTTTTTGACTAATCATAAGAAAATTAAAGCCGTGATGTAAATACCCATCTGCATAAATGAAACCCAAAACATAAGCCATATCATTGTTCCACTCACTAAAAAATTTCTCATTTATTTTATGGTAGGGTCTTTCTGGTAATTTACCGCCTAATTGAGCTAATTTTCTTGCTTCGCCCTTATTCCTAACTTGAATATTGTATTTTTTGCATAAATTATAAATATGTACTCTTGAACAACTGTAATTTCTTGCAATATCTTCTAAAGATTTATTCTGTTTTATATATAAATCTTCTAATAGAACCGGATTTAGAATTTTATTAATTGGAATTTCTAACTTTCTTCTCAGTTTCTGTGTTGCTGAAATCTTAGTGCCAACCTGCATAATAAATTTATTATAGTATTCTTTGTCATTTCTGGTAAAACTACCTGTTTTTCTGACTATGAACTTAGGGTAGCACCTTGAGCAATAACCAAAAGCCCAATGAGGCCTTTCCATTGTCCCGCAACCAATACATTTATCGTATTTTTTTGCCCACATCAATTTCTCATAGTCCTAATCCTTACGGTTTCAAGTCCTCAGGACCGGTTCCCTTCATATTTCCGGGGACACGTACCTAATTATTTTTCAGCTCCGTTCCCAGATTTTTTTATTGTCCTGTAATCTACGCAAAGCGTCTATAGTTATATAAAAAAGTTATTCCATGGACTAAGTATGACGATTAAAAAAGCCAGTATGACAATCCAAAGGTTTAGTCCGAATAATACTTTCCATCGCAAGTCTATTTCGGGATATTCAAATACAACTGGAGGCCTTAGCCAAATATATATAAAAAACAAAATCGGGAAACCACATATTATTGCTACGCATATGTTCCAAACAAGACTAGGATATCGCCTTCGAGAATCATAAAATACATAACCAGAGTTAAAACTGAACCAAAAAAGCATAAGATAGAGTCCAATAGGATTTGAGGTGTTAAAACGCAGCGCAAATGGTAAAGCAATTACGGGCAAAAGAAATAAACCAATTTTTGTTTTTATGTATTTAATCTTTTGATTATCCATATCTACTCCAATCTTAATCTCAGGACCGGTTCCCTCGATCCTAATCTGCCACTTTTAAATATTACTGTCCTCTATTTTTAATAAGGAATTAATATGTTCACTTCGTTTCTTCATATCATTTATTATTTCATCCTGAATTTTAAAGAATTTTTCTTTTAAATGAGCATCTTTTTTAATTCTAGTTAAACCATCAGGTAAGTACGCTTCCTTTACAATATCATATTTATCGCGAGGAATAAACAAAGCAAGTTGCATGTAGCCGTAAACCATTATATTGATTGCTTCTTGATCTCCTTTTTTCTTGCAATACATTGCCTGATATATCATTGCCGCTTCTATATCTTTTTTTGAATAAGGCAACAATTCCTCACTGATTCCAAATTGCATAAAAGAGAGATCTCCAATAAGTGCTCCGTATGCTTTATTGATTTTATTAAATTTCTCTTGAATGTCTTCCATGCCTCAGTGCCTCAGGACCGGTTCCCTTTATCCTATTCTACCACAAATAATTCCCAATGAACTGTCCCTATTTTACCGACCAAAATTATCGGTCTGGAAAAGCCGATAGATAATTTCTTTATCGGCAATAAATTTGTATTGTTTTTTCAAATTAGCAGAAAACCTTCCAAAATCTTCTTTTTCAATGTAATAACGCCAGGGAATAGGTTCGTACTCACAATCCAAACCAAAACCACCTATGTACACTATTTCGCCCGGATTTGCCTTAAACGTACCACCCAGAGGCTTGCCATTTTCAAATAAGTTCTTGCTATCTGCTATTGTGTGCCAAATTTCCCTAACAGATTTTGCGACTTTTATATTGAATCCGCTCAACGCATACTCTCCGGGCTCTACAATAATTTCATAAGGCAAAAATATATTATCTACAAATAAAATCGATGGCGTTTTTAACACTATAGTTTCCACACCTAGAGCTTTGGTTTCTTGATCAATGCGGGAAAATGTTAAACTTATCAATTGTGCATTTTCATATCCTGCGCATCCCCATTTTCTACCCCAATTCACTTCATATATAACTACAGCCTTTTGGTCTTTAGATTTTTCGTAATTACTTTTGGTTAATTTGTCAACATTCCCCACGGTAGCGCAACCAACTAATCCGAGGCAAATCAAAATAACTAAAATCGGTTTCATTTCTCCTCCCTACTAATTTCTATTTTCTATTTCCCTGTTTCCATATCAATCGGGAAACTGTTTCCGCTTTGGATTGGAAACAGTTTCCTTCTTCTTCTTTTACTCTTTTAGAACACTATCAACTACCTCCAAAACATCCTCCACCTTATTTAAATACGGTAAGGGTTACGGCTACGATGCCCGTTTCGTCTTCCGGTTACGTCTTTCGTCTTTTTTTTACGTTACCTTTACCTTAACCGATACGGGCTTCGTTACCTTTGCCGTCACCGAAACCAAAAATCATTCTTTCAATATACTCGTAACTGCTTCCAAAACATCCTCAACTTTAATCGCCTTTAGGCAGATGAATTCCTTCTTACAATTATGCGCCAGGCAAGTGACGCAGCCGACGTCTTTGTGCAAATATCTATCTTTTTCGCCCAGCGGCCCCCAGCGAAGCGGGCTTAATCCCGCCTGATTTCTGCCGAAAATTGAAATCACCGGCGTTCCCACGGCAGTTGAGATATGCACGGGCCCGGAATCATTGGAGATAAACAGCCGGCATCTTTTCAGGATACTGGCGAGTTTACTAACAGTTGTTTCGCCGGCCAAATCAATTACAGGATATTTAATTTTTCCGATGACTTTTTCGGCGAGATCTTTTTCTCTCGGGCCGGAAATCACGATAATCTTAAATCCATATTCCTCGATTAACCGGTTTGCCAGTTCGGAAAAATTCTCCTGCGGCCAGATTTTTGACGGGCAACTTGCTCCTGGATGAATCGCAACCAGATTATCGCTATCTTTAATATTATTTTTCTTTAAGACCTCCTCGGCCCAAATTTCTGATTCCTGTTTTATAGGCATAAACAGAGAAGCTCCACGATTAAACGGCTGTGGCTTCTCTGTTTTAAGGGTTCCGACGCCCCTTCTGGGGTCGGAACCCCGACTCCCGACGATTACGTCGGGGCGTCGGGGCATAAACAGGGTTTTGTCCTCGGGTTCGATTCCGAGAGCGCGGATAACGTCGAGCGAATATTCCATCTCGTGCTTTTCGCCCAGATGTTTTTTATCGACTAATTTTTTCGTCAGCAAAAATCCCATTTTCTTGTTATAACCGACGCGCGCGGTAATCCCGGCAAAAAACGAAATCAGATTCACCCGGTTTGTGGGATGCAAGATTATCGCCAGATCGAATTTTTTCTTTTTTAACTCCAGGGCGAATTTTATCGAAGATAAAATTCGCCTGTGTTTGCCAAATTTATCATAGATTATCAATTCATCCACATAGGGATTGCCTTCGATAATTTCTTTGGCATACGGCTGGACCATCACGCTAATAAATGAATTGGGATAAAAATCTTTTACCGCTTTAATCACCGGCGTGGATAACAAAACATCGCCGATTCTATCCGTGCGGATAATCAAAATGCGTTTGTAAATTGCCGGCGCCTGAAGCGAGGATTTAGTTTGAATCAAATGGGTTTTAAAAAAATCGTCCGCTTTTGTGATGATTTCCTTTGCGTCAAGTGTATTCATACATTCGTGATTAAATTTACAACTCGATTCTTCGCAAGGCGAACAATTTAATTCTTTTCTCACTACCAGGCTTTTATTATTCCAAGGACCGTATTTTTTGGGATTGGTCGGCCCGAATATCGCCAAGGTGGGAACGTCCAAGTAACTCGCCAGATGCATCACTGCGCTGTCGTTAGAAATTACAAGCTTGGCTTTTTTAAGCAAATACGCCAATTGCCGAAGATTAGTCTGGCCGGATAAATCCAGCGAAATATTATTCATAAAAACAGAAACTTCTCTGGTAAAAGTAACATCCTTTTTATCGCCGATGAAAATTATTTTTACCCCGTTAGAAAGACTTTTTCTAACGGGGTGAACGGAATAATTCTCGACGAGATAATCGCAAATTTTGGCAAATCCGTTTGAACGATACATTTTCCAATGGCTGGCAGCGCCGGGCGAAACCACCACCAGATTATCCTTCTCGGACAATTTATGCTGGGATAAAATCTCATCGATTTTATTTTTATCCGAATCGTTAATCGCGATTTGGGAAAGATTATAGAATTTAGTAATCGCCGGATAGGTGGATTTTAATTTATAGAGATGGCGATATTTCATGTGTTCGATAGTCGCGGGGATTTTTAACAGGCTTGAAGTTTTATATCGGGCGCTTAAAAACAAAATCAGTCCGCTGTGGCGTAAATCCACAATCAGGTCGAATTTCTGTTTCTTTAAATAAACAAAGAAACCGAGCTTGCTTTTTAAGCCGATGTGCTTATCGTAAATTATAGGATTTATCCTTGCGTCGTGGCTTAAAAGTTCTGCGGCCTTTGGTCCGACGATGACGTTTAATTTCGCTTGAGGAAAATTCATTTTCAAAGTGTCAATCACCGGAAGCGTCAGGACCACATCGCCGATATTGCTTAAGCTGATGAGGAGGATATTGTTAATTTCTTTATTAAACATATTTTAAATCCGAAATACGAAATCCGAATTTCGAAACAAATCCTAAATCCGAAATCCCAAACGTTTTGGTTATTAGGATTTGAAAATTCGAATTTGTTTCGTATTTCGATATTCGAATTTCGAAATTATGTTTATCTAAACTGCTTAACTTTCCCAAACACATCTTCTACGCTAATTTCTTTCATACACCGATAATCATCGCAGGTTAGTTTATAACAGGGGATTTTACAGCCTACTTCCGTGCAGATTATTTCGATTCTGCCTTTTCCGATTGGCCCGGTGACTTCCGGAGAAGTCGGGCCGAATAAGGCGATTAGATTTGCTCCTACTGCCGCGGCAATATGCATCGGACCTGAATCCGCAGAGATTACCAAATCGGATTCTTTCATCACTGCGCCAAGTTGTTTTAAAGTAGTCTTGCCGGCCAGGATTACGGGATTTTCCTGCATCTTTCGAGCTATATCTTTTGCCAAATCAATGTCTTTGTGCGCCCCGCAGATTACAATTTTAGCGCCCAGCTCCTGAATTAACCTGTCCGAAAGTTTGGCAAAATTTTCTTTTGACCAGCGTTTTGGCTCCCAGTTTCCTCCCGGATTAATCACGACGGTAAAATCCTCTTTTTTAATGCCTTCACTTTCTAAAATACTTCTGGCAAAACCCTGATCCGATTGCGAAATAAAAAGGTCGTAAAGCCTGCCGTCATCTTTTATGCCGACGCTGCGGGCGATATTTAGATAATAATCCAGCCGGTGAATCTCGTTTTTGGCTGGCTCAACTTTTTTGGTAAGTAAAAACGCCCGTTTGGCAGTGCGATAACCCACGCGCTGCGGGATTCCGGCAAGAAATGTTATCAAAGTCCGGGTAAAAGAACGGTGAAATAAAAACGCGATGTCGAATTGTTTCCTTTTTAATTCCTGGATGAATCTTATTTTCTTAATTAATCCTTTGTGAGATTTTTTCTCGTCGAAAATGATTATTTCATCCAAATAAGGATTACCTTCTAAAATTTCGAAGCAACGTTCGACCACCATACAGGCAACGTGGGTTTCCGGATTGGCTTTTTTTATTGCCCTTATCGCTGCCGTCGATAACAACACATCGCCCAGCCAATTGACATTTACAATCAAAATTCGTTTACTCATAATTTAACTTATGACGGATTGATACAACTTCTCGGTTTCATCAACCATTTTGCTTATCGAGAATTTTTCGCGGACACTTTTTCTGGCATTTTCGCCGAGTTGCCTTGCGCGCAATTTATTTTCCAATAAAGAAGTAATCGCATTTGCCAGAATTTCTGAATCCTGCGGCGGAATTAAAATTCCCGTTTTATTATCTTCGATTAATTCAGGAATTCCTCCGACAAAAGTGGCGATTACCGGTAGTCCCATTGCCTGCGCCTCCATAATCGATAAGCCCAGCCCTTCTGCAAGCGAGCTCATCACAAAAATATCCATAACCGCCAAAACTAAAGAAGTCTTATCAACCGAAGGAATAAAAAATATATTTTTCTCTAAGTTCAAACTCTGGCTTTGTTTGATTAAATTCTTTTTTATTTTTCCGTCGCCGACGAATAAAAGCTGCGCCAACGGGAATTTCCCCACTACAACTTTCATCGCTTCAATCAAATAATCTTGCCCTTTCACCGACGAAAGCCTGGCAATATTTCCGATTACCGGGCCATCGCCTAAACCAATCTTTCTTTTGTAATCAGCGGTTTGTTCATTTGAATATTGGGGAAAATTATTCATATCCAGTCCGTTATAAATAAGCGCGATATTTTCGTATTTAACTCCTAAATCATCGCTAAGATGCCTCTGCACTGCCTGGCTTATCGCGATTACTTTGTTTCCCCAGCAAGGAAAGATTTTTCGATGCAATCGCGCCTTAAAAAATCCGTGGCAAGTAGAAATATACGGCACGCCGAAAAACTTTTGAATCCAAAATGATAATACCTGCGTGACTCTGGTTTGGCTGTGGATAATTTCAATTTTGTTTTCTTTGATAATCCGGGAAAGTTTTTTTAGAGAAAATAGAATCTTCGGGCTTAAGTCTGATTTTGTTGCTATATCTATATCGACATGCGCGATTCTTTCGTTTTTTAAAGCAGGAACCAATTCTCCTCCGCTGGAAGCGACTATCACGTTGTGGTTTTTCTTTTTCAGGCCCTTGGCCAGTGACAAGACGTAGCTTGCGATTCCGCCGCGATTAAGATGTGTGGTGATAATCAAAATATTCATTTCGTTATTTTTGGCTGATCAAATCTTTTACCGCCTGAAAAACTTCCGCCACGCTGATGTCTTGCATACAATCCAGAGTCCTGCATTGACGTTTATAACACGGGCCGCAGTCTAAGTCTTTTCTTATAACTACAGCGTTTGATGCCGGCGGCATGTGCCTTAAGGCGGACGTCGGGCCGAACAGCGCCACAACCGGCGCGCCTACTGCCGCGGCGATATGTAACGGAGCAGAATCTCCGGTGATAAAAACATTGCACCTTTTAATCAAAGCCACCAGCTGCATTAAATTGGTCTTGCCCGATAAAATCAAAAGCTTGGATGATGTGAGTTTTTGCAGCTTTAAGGCATATTCTAATTCATCCTGCCTGCCGCTGACTACAATCCTGATGTTTTCGTTAGAAAGGGCATTGCAAAGCTGGGCGAATTTTTCTATGGGCCAGCATTTCGTCGACCACTTTTTGCTGGCGCATAAATTTAATCCCACGATTTTTTCTTTTTCGCTAATCCAATGCGAATTCAATTGCTCCCTGATATAATTCTCATTATCTTTGGAAGGCCAGATTTCCAATCTTGTGTCTTTTTCGTGGATGCCCAGAAGTTCCAGGGTCTTAAACTGGTGATCTACCGGAGCGATGTCGGCCTTGGCCTGTTTTACCTTATGATTAAGCAGGAAGCTGAATTTTTTGTTATTGTATCCGTAGCGGTTCGCAGACATGCTTAAGAAAGAAATAATATGGCTCTTGCGGTTATTCTGCAGGTCGACGACGATATCGAAATTGTATCTCCTTAATTCTTTGGATATCTCCAGAATTCCTTTTAGGCCTTTGTGTTTTTCTTCCTGGTCATATATAAACAGGCCACTTAGGTAAGGGCAATTCTGCAGGATTTGTTTAGAAACTTTTCCCACCAGGCAATAGATTTTTGCCTGGGGAAATTTGTTTTTTATCGCTCTTATCGACGGGACGGATAAAATCACGTCGCCCAGCGCGCTGATTTTAATTATCAGGATGTTTTGGGTATTGAGCGCCTCTTGGTAAACCTTGATTGTCTCCTGGCACATCTTTTCTAAATTAAATCTCTCTTCAACATTCCTGCGGGCATTGATAGTTATTTTTTGCATCGCGCTTCTATCTTTTAAGACCTTGACTATCGCGCCGGCCAAGGCATCGGGATCTTTAGGCGGAATTAAAATGCCGGTTTTTCCGTCTTCGATAATATCCACCACGCCTCCTACTCTTGTGGCTACAACTGGTATTCCTGCTGCCTGCGCCTCGATTATTACCCGGCCGAACGCCTCTTCGGTGACGGTGGAAAGAACCACAAGATTTAATTTTGAAAGAATCTGGGGGATATCTGCGCGCTTTCCCAGAAACTTAACGCAATGAGATAATCCCAGTCTTCTTGCCAGTGTCTCAAGCTCCTCTCTGTAAACCTGTTTATTTTCCGGCGCGTCTCCCACAATCCAAACTTTCAGATACGGCATAGAGCGTATAACCTTAGATACTGCCCTCAAGAAATATTCGTGCCCCTTTAACGGAGTAATCCTGCCGATTATACCGATGATAAATTCAGTTTTTGATTTCTGACCGTAAGGCTGAAAGTGGAATTTCTCCAGATCCACGCTGCGCGGGATCAATCTTATACGCTGATAAGGAACCGAAAAATCATCAATCATGTGCCTGCCGATTACGTTGCTGGGGACAATAACCAGCTTCGGCCAGCCCATGACTTTGGATAAAAGATGTTTTGAATAATAACCGTGGCAGGTTGTGATAAAAGTCACTGCTGTATTTCTACAGGCGAAAAAAGCAATCCAGGCAGGGACGCGGGAACGCGCATGCACGATGTCGATACCTTCTTTTTTTATTATCTCTGATAATTTCTTTGTCATCTTGATAATTGAAAAGATGGATTTCTCATGCACGGGCAATTTATAATGGATGACCTTGGCGTCCTCTAATTCTTTAACTAAATCTCCGCCGTTTGAGACGACTACTGATTTGTGCCCGTTGTTGATTAGGTATTTTGCGAAATCAACCGTGCCGGTCTCAACTCCGCCGACACTTAATTCTGGTAATATCTGCAGGACGTTCATAGGATTTTCCTTATCGCGCTGGTTACTATTTGCCTATCGTCGAGTTTATTTACCTTGGGCCTTTCCGATAAAGCGGCCTCAATCGACTTTGAAATATCTTTAACCGTGTTTA
>Ga0194125_10013906_pt1 | contig 10384 bp, 12 predicted proteins | sample TA2KigC250mmetaG_FD_148626 | JGI IMG/M metagenome (GOLD analysis project Ga0194125, IMG submission 148626) | Freshwater microbial communities from Lake Tanganyika, Tanzania - TA2015034 Kigoma Deep Cast 250m | ecosystem: Environmental > Aquatic > Freshwater > Lake | place: Tanzania: Lake... | reverse complement strand
GAGAAGGTTTTAAAGGAGCTTCCTTCGTTGATTCTGGAAAGCGATATTATTGACATCACCTCTTATTCGGAGGTCGATACGAGAAACAAGATCGATGCCTTCATCGAAACCCTGGAATCGATCCGAATGAACAAAGCCGCTTAAACAGAAGGTTAAGGTCAAGGTTGAGGTTGAGAACTAAATATTTTCTTCCCTCCACCTTAGCCTCAGCCTTAACCTAATAAGGGTTGATATTGACTCTCCACTTTGCTGGCATTGATATCGGTTCCACGATGACAAAGGTGGTGATCTTGAATCAAGGGATCGTCGCCTCGGTCATTGGTCCCACAGGTCCGGAACAGCGCCGCCTTGCCAATAAGGTCATGGAAGAAGCGCTGAAAAGAGCCTCACTTTCCTTCTCCCAAATCACGTATATTGTTTCCACAGGCTACGGAAGGATTAACGTCCCTTTTTCCGACAAACAGTTCACAGAAATCACCTGCCATGCAAAAGGGATTGTCCATCTCTTCCCCAAGGCGAGGACGATTATTGACATCGGCGGCCAGGACGCAAAAGGGATCAAGATCGATTCCTCAGGAAAGATCGTTGACTTTGTGATGAATGATAAATGCGCGGCTGGCAGCGGCCGATTCATCGAGGTGATTGCCGATACGCTTGGCGTGCCTCTGGATCAGGTAGGTGAGCGTTCCCTTCAAAGCAAGAACCCCGCGAAGATCAGCAATATTTGTACCATATGGGCACAGCAGGAAGTGGCATCGAGTCTGGCAGAGGGAGTGTCTGTTTCAGATCTTCTTTCAGGCATTCACCAGTCGCTGGCGGACAGGATTGTGCGAATGGTTACCCGGCTGAAAGTGGAGAGAGAAGTGATTGTGACCGGCGGTGGAGGAAAGAACAGAGGGTTGCTTCAGGCTCTTTCGGAGCAGTTAGGACAGGAGATTTTGGTTCCCGAGGAACCCCTGCTCACTGGAGCCCTTGGTGCCGCCTTAGTGGGCAAGGAGATTACAGAAAAAGCCAAACAGAATCAGACTCCACTCGAAACAAAAGAGCGCATCTTAGAAGCCGTCGAGATTCTGTAATGACATCGTTTTGAAAATCTTCTTCTGACTCCCCATTCTTCAAATACCGAATTACCGTTGCCTGACCCCGCATCCTTAGGGTTTCAAAAATTTGTCGAGGACAAGAACATCTACTCCTTTTACCCGTTCAAAAATCTTGTCGTTGGTTATAAAAACAGTGGCTCCGTGAAGAATGGCAGTGGCAAGCTGGATAGCATCGGGTGATTTGATTCGGTCTGATGCTATCAAATCAGAAGCTTTTCTCGCTACGTCTAATCCCATTTCGTAGAAGGTTAGATTGGGGAAGGTGGTCAGGTAGTATTCATAATCTCTGGACACCTGCGGAAGACCTTCTGTTTTTGGCTTAACAAGGATCTCCGTCAGCGTAAGATAGGATGTGATGCCTCTATTTTTCCTATTTTCCAAGGTATCAAAGATAATTTCTGTAAGAGGAGAATAGCGAGGATGGTCCTCAAGGTGGTAGATAAAGATCGAGGCATCTAATCCTATGACCGGATGATTTTTAAGGAACTCCTGCAGTCGTTTCATTTATCCCCCCAGGCCTCCCTCTCTTTTCTTATATACTCCGTAGCATCCAGTCCTTCCCAGACAGCCTTATGCAACCCACGCAGATGTTTCGTGTAGCTTTTCGGTTTTGATTTCAGAATGAGACTGTCCTTCTCAACATCGAGGATAAGCTGATCCCCTGGGCCAATCGCCAACTTCTTTCGGGCCGCCTTCGGAATGGCAATCTGGTTTTTGCTGCTCAGGGTAACTACCGCTTTCATAAAATCCTCCTTTTTTAAGAATTTACCTTACTTTTATCATAAAGTAAAACAAAAATCAATATGGCTTTACTTTACATGTCTCCGCCCTTTTCCTAAGAAGCCTCTGGCCAAGAAATTAAATGGATCAAAAGAGGTTGCTTTTTTTCAAGTCTGGTGTAGAATGATCAGGGTGGGGAGGGTCATATTTCTATAAACAATGTTGAAAACCTGAAAGGAATAACGTTAAGCCAAAAATAAAGGATTATGAAACCCATCAAACCCAATGTCCTCCTTAAGGATCTGCGAGAGTTAATCGAAGAAGCAAGGCAGGATGTTGCACGACAGGTCAACTCTGCTCTGGTCTTGCTTTACTGGCGGGTCGGCAAACGCATCCATCAAGACATCTTGAAAGAGAAACGAGCTGAATACGGAGAGCAGATTGTCTCCGCAGTGAGTAGAGAATTGGCTGTTGAGTTTGGTCAAGGATTCTCAGAAAAAAATCTCTGGCACATGGTTCGTTTTGTAGAAGCTTTCCCCAACGAAGAGATTGTCTCCGCACTGCGGAGACAATTAAGTTGGACTCATTTTAAGCAGATCATCTATCTCGATGATCCTCTCAAACGTGACTTTTACGCTGAGATGTGCCGTATTGAACGGTGGAGCACTCGTACACTTGAAAAGAAAATCTCCGGTATGCTCTTTGAGCGTACAACCCTGTCAAAAAAGCCGGAGAAGCTTATAAGGCATGAGCTTGATACCCTGCGAGCTGAGGACAAACTGACTCCTGACCTCGTCTTCCGAGATCCCTACTTCCTTGACTTTCTTGGACTAAAAGATCGTTACCTCGAAAAGGACATCGAAGATGCGATCATGCGGGAGATGGAACATTTCATGTTGGAGTTGGGTATTGGTTTCACCTTCGTTGCAAGACAAAAACGTATCCAGGTGGACAACGACGATTATTACCTTGATCTGCTTTTCTATCACCGAGGACTCAAGCGGCTGGTAGCAATCGATCTCAAACTTGGTGATTTCAAACCTTCTGATAAAGGGCAAATGGAACTCTACTTGCGTTGGCTGACCAGGTATGAACAGAAGCCTGGTGAGGAAGCCCCCATTGGACTCATCCTGTGTGCAGGTAAGAAAAAGGAGACGGTAGAATTACTGGAACTTGAAAAGAGTGGTATCCGCGTTGCATCGTATTGGACTAAAGTCCTGCCGCGGGAACTTCTCCAGAAAAAATTGCACGAAGCCATTCTGCACGCACGCAACCGTCTGTCACAAACAGGAGATTTTGGAGACAAGAAACTTATTGGACATTGATCAATTTGGGAAGCAGTCAGTTTATTATAAAAAATCCTAGAAAAGGAGGGACGGACGATGGGAAAGGCAAAGAAAGTGAAGGAGATCAGTTTTGAGATGCCCAATAGGGTGGGGTTGCTCGCGGAGGTGACTGCAGCCATTTCCAAAGCAAAGGTCAATATCAATGCCATCTGTGCGTATGGGATGGAAGGGACCGGCTATTTCATGTTGACGACGAATAGCAATGCAAAGGCGAAGAAAGCCCTTGCTTCCTTAGGCGTAGCCATTGAGGAGAGGGATGTGGTGGAGGTGGAGGTGTCTGACAAACCTGGAGAGTTACAGAAGATTGCAAAGAAGATTGCTGATGCGGGTATTGATATCGTATATATGTACGCCACTGCCGGCTCGGGCAAAAGAGAAACCTGTATTTTTCTGACCTCCGATAATGCGAAGGCGATCAAAGCAGTCAATAAATAGGTAGGGCTCAATATCCGTGAATGAAGGGAGCATGAAGATGATCAGTGTTGTTGCGGCGATTCGTGTGAAAGCAGGAAGACGTTCAGAGTTTCTCCAGATTTTTAAGACCAACCTCCCCAAGGTCAGGCAAGAAAAGGGATGTATCGAGTATTTCCCAGCGGTCGATGTTGATTCCGGCTTACCTCCGCAGACCTTGGATGAAAATATGGTCACTATCATTGAGAAGTGGGAGAGTGTGGAAGCCCTCCGTAATCATCTCACTACGCCTCATATGCTGGCCTACAGGGAGAAGGTCAAAGACATCGTCGAAGGCCTTTCTCTCAAAGTCCTTCAGGAAGCCTGAATTGAAAGGTATGTTCTTAATTATCATTTCGGCGATCGCCTTTGGGGCGATCGCCATTTTTGCAAAGACGGCTTACAGTGCGGGGTCGGATCCGATCAGCGTGCTATTCTTCCGATTTTCGATTGCCTCCCTTGTCATGGTCCCGTGGATGATTGCCCGAAACATCCCGTTTCCTCGAGGGCGCACACTCCTCGGTCTGATATTGATGGGTGGAATCGGGTATGTCGGTATGTCGTTCTGTTATTTCACCTCCCTGACGATGGCCTCCGCGGGTCTGGTTGCCATCTTACTCTACCTCTATCCGGCGATCGTAACCATCTTTTCAGCCCTTCTCTTTAAAGAGAGCATCAGAGGACTAAAGGTTCTTGCCCTGATTCTGGCATTGGCAGGAACCTTTCTCACGATAGGACTGAGCGGAGGAGGCCAGCCGCTTGGCATTGCATTGGCGATGACAGCCCCTTTCATCTACTCTGCCTATATCCTGGCAGGCAGCAAGTTAACGAAACAGGCTGGCGTTTTAATGACCTCGACAATCGTTATCCTATCCGCAAGCGTTGTCTTTGGCCTTGCTGTTCTCATCCAGGGATTAAACCTTCCCAGGACGCTGGTAGGCTGGGGAAGTGTTGTAGCCATTGCACTTGGGTCAACGGTTATTGCGGTGAGCACTTTTTTCGCGGGCCTTGAGCGAGTGGGTCCCACAAATGCCTCGGTCCTCTCAACGTTTGAACCTGTCACCACAGTGATCCTTGCTTTTCTCTTCCTCGGCGAAGAGATTGGACTCATGAGAGTGGTAGGAGGCTTCCTTATTCTCGTCGCTGTCATTCTATTGGCGAAGAGTGAATTTAAAAAACTTCCTATTGAGGAATCCCATGTCAAAATTGGATAAGATTTTCAAATTGGGTCATCCAAAGCTTTATGAGATATCGGAGCCCATTGTCTTGGAGGATTTAAAAAGCCTGAATAAAATCGTTGAGGAATTGAGTGATATCCTCAAGGAGTTCAAGGCAACTTATGGCGCAGGAAGGGCAATCGCAGCACCACAAATCGGTGTGATGAAGCGACTCATCTATATGAACATCACCGAACCCATTATCCTCATCAACCCGGAACTGTTCGATTTAAGCGAGGAGAAAATGGAGGTCTGGGACGATTGCATGTGTTTTCCAAATCTATTAGTCAAAGTGCAGAGACATAAACAATGCAAACTGAAATTTTTTAATTCGGATTGGAAAGAAAGAGTCTGGGAGTTGAAAGACGACCTCTCTGAACTTCTTCAGCACGAAGTCGACCATTTAAATGGGATATTAGCCACCCAGCGAGCGATTGATGATAAATCCTTTGCTTGGAAATAAAATTGGTGTTAAGTTAGGGCGAGTTAGGGCGGAGGGATATAAAATGAGAGACGTCACACAACTCAGGCCCAAAGAAATTCGAAGCCTCATACGGAAAGGAAAGTGGGATAAGCCTACCGCTGGGCTGGCCATGGGATATGCTCAAGCCAATCTGGTGATCCTTCCTGAAAAATATGCTTTCGACTTTCTTCTCTTCTGCCAGAGAAATCCGAAGCCCTGTCCTCTGCTTGAGGTACTGGAACCAGGGAGGTTTCGGACGGGATTTTTATCCAAGGAAGCGGATATCCGGACGGATATTCCACGTTATAACGTCTATCCAAGAGGCAGGCTGGAATCTACCGTCAAAGAGATCAGAGATATGTGGAAGTTCGATTGGGTGACCTTCCTCCTGGGTTGCAGTTTCTCTTTTGAAGAGGCATTGCTCCGGGCGAAGGTTCCTGTCCGGCATATCGAAGAGAATAAGAATGTCCCGATGTTCATCTCAAGTATCGCTTGCCAGTCCGCAGGCGTTTTTCATGGACCCATGGTGGTGACCATGAGACCCATTCCTTTGGATAAGGTGAGTAGGGCTGTACAGATCACTTCCCGGTACGTCTCTGTTCATGGGGCGCCTGTCCACATTGGCGATCCTTCAAAGATTGGGATTAGAGATCTCAAAAAACCGGACTTCGGAGATCCGGTGACGATTAAAAAAGGCGAAGTTCCGGTCTTCTGGGCTTGCGGGGTCACACCACAGGCGGTTGTGATGAAGGCCAAACCCGATCTCTGTATCACTCACACCCCCGGACATATGTTTATCTCAGACCTGCTCAACGAGGAATTGGCAACCTTGTAAAAATCCCTCCTAACCTCCCTTTGCCAAAGGGAGGTAAAACATTTCCCCCTTTTGATAAAGGGGGATTAAGGGGGATTAGATTTAATTTCTTAAGGGAGATGAAATGGAGAAAAGCGAAATCTACAAAAAGCATAAGGAATTTCTGGCTCCCTGTGTGACTCACTATTATCAGGAGCCTGTGATTTTTGATCGTGGAAAAGGAAAGTATCTCTATGACATCGATGGTAAAGAGTATCTCGATTTCTTTGGAGGGATTGTCACGATCAGCGTGGGCCACTGTGACGAAGAGATCACGGAAAAGACCTGCGAGCAGATGAGGAGGCTTCAACATACCTCCACCCTTTATCCCACGCTTCCCGCCATCTCGCTTGCGGAGAAACTGGCGAAGATCACTCCGGGCAGATTGCAGAAGTCCTTCTTTACGAGCAGCGGAACCGAGGCGGTTGAGACCGCTGTGCTCATCACCCAGCTTTATACGAAGAGCAATGAGGTGATTGCCCTCCGCCATTGTTACAGCGGGTCCTCTCTTCTGACGATGAACATCACCGGACATCAGAAGTGGCGTCTCGGCGGAAGCCTCATTCCGGGGATCAAGCATGCCCACAATGCTTACTGCTTCCGGTGTGCCTTCGGAAGGGAGTATCCTGATTGCGATCTCGAATGTGCAAAGGATGTGAAGGAGTTGATTGAAACGACGACATCCGGTAGGCCAGCGGCTTTCATTGCAGAACCCATTCAAGGTGTCGGAGGTTTCATCACTCCACCGAAAGAGTATTTCAAAGAGGTCGTCTCCATTGTGAAGAGTTTTGGTGGACTCTTCATCTGCGATGAGGTTCAGACAGGCTGGGGAAGAACCGGAGGGAAGATGTTTGGCATCGAACACTGGGGGGTGGAGCCGGATATCATGGTCATGGCCAAAGGAGCAGCCAATGGTTCACCTATTGGAATCACCATTGCGACGCCAGAGGTCGCAGACGGTCTAAAGGGTTCTCACCTTTCCACCTTCGGCGGAAATCCAGTGACTGCCACAACGGTTCTTGCCACGATTGAAGCTATTGAGAAGAGAAAACTTGTTCAGAATGCTGAGGAGATGGGTTATTTTTTAAGAGACCGGTTGGAAGGATTGAAAGAGAAATTCAAAATCATCGGCGAGGTCAGAGGAAAAGGTTTGATTCAGGGGATGGAGATCGTCAAGGAAGGAAAGGCGCCTGCTCCGGACCTGGTTAATGCGATCTTTGAAGGGACAAAGCAAGAAGGGCTTCTCATCGGAAGTGGTGGCCTCTACGGGAATGTCATCCGGATCACACCACCACTGACGATTGAGAAGGGGGAAATTATCAAGGCAGTTCGGGTTTTAGACAGGGTTTTGGAGAAAGTTCAGGCAACTTACGTGGTTTGACAATTGATGATGATTTGGATAGTATCTGGGGAAAATAGGGTTCAAGGGTTCTACGATTCCAGGGGTCAAGTAGTCAAGTAGTAGCGTCGGCATTCAATGCCGACGTCCTTCTTTCGCCCCCAATAAATGAGGGCGCTACATTAAAACAGAGGAGAAAAAAGAGATGAGGAGATTTTTATTCTTAGGTTCCGTGTTTTTAACCCTATTCCTATTGGTTACCATCGCCTATGCCCAGCCCAAGCCGGTTTCGGGAGGATCTCTTACCATCGCCCAGGGCGTTGAGCCTCCGGGATTGGACCCGACTACTGCCACCTCGGCAGCCATTCCAAGGGTTGTCTATGGCAATGTGCTGGAGGGGCTGGTCAGGATCGACCGGAATGGAAAGATCATTCCAGCGTTAGCGAGCAAATATACGATCTCCAAAGATGGAAAGGAATATACCTTCTCTCTGAAGAAGGGTGTCAAGTTTCACGATGGAAAATCTTTTGATGCGGAGGATGTGAAGTTCACCTTCGGGCGGCTGATGGATCCTCCTCCCCAGGTTACCATCCCTAACAAGAGATATTATCAGGACATCGAATCGATCGAGGTCGCGGATCCTTACACGATTAAGTTCAAATTGAAGAGCGTCAACTCGATGTTTCTTTTCAACCTGGCCAGACCTGACTCGATCATCATCCACAAAGAGGCAGCAGACAAACTGAAGACCGCACCTGTAGGGACAGGGCCTTTTAAACTCCTGGAATGGGTTCGGGGAGACCGCATTCTTCTGGAAAAGTTTGCGGCTTATCACAGAAAAGGTTTCCCATACCTCGACAAAGTCACTTTTAAATTTATCGGCGACCCGAGCGCCCAGATCGCAGGCCTCCGGGCAGGGGATATTGATGTGATCGGCTACGATGTGAGCCCGGAGAATGCGCTCCTGCTGGAGAGGGATCCGAAGTTCAAGGTTTTCAATGGTTATACGACAACAGAAGTTATCTTATCGACCAACAATTCGAGAAAACCTTTTAATGATGTCCGTGTCCGAAGGGCCATGGCCCATGCCATTGACCGGTCAGCGCTGATCAAAGGGGTGATGTCAGGTTACGGAACACCCATCGGAAGCCATATGGATCCGGGCAATCCCTACTATATTGATCTGACCTCCACCTATCCCTTCAATCCAGAGAAGGCAAAACAACTGCTTACAGAGGCAGGATATCCAAACGGGTTTGAAGCCGTGATCAAAGTTCCGGAGCGTTTTGCCTATGCGAAACGTTCGGGTGAGATCATTACCGATATGCTTTCGAAGGTGGGAATCCAATTAAAGATCGAACTGACGGAATGGGGACAATGGATCGATCGTGTCTTAAGGAATGCGGACTTCGATCTCACAGTAATTGGCCACTCGGAGCCGTTCGACATTGACATCTATGCCAATCCGAAATACTACTTCCGTTACGACAACCCGAAATTTCAGGAGACGCTCAAAAAGGCAGAGATGGAGCCTAATCCGAAACTGAGAAGAGAACTCTATATTGCTCTTCAGAAGATGATCACCGAGGATGCGGTCAATGGATTCTTATTTGTCATGCCCAGCCTTCCCACAATGAAGAAAGAGGTGATGAACTGGTGGAAGGACTACCCCATGACCGCTCAGGATGTGACCGAGGTCTGGATACAGAAATGAGACATTGCAGATTTTAGATTGCGGATTGCGGATTTGGAAAATCAAAATCTACAATCGAAAAGTTCAAATAATTTATAGGCCTGGGGTGTTTCCTTGAAGACTTCGGGCCTTTTCTTTCCCCACAAGAAAATGGCAACCTATCTCATCAAGCGAACCCTCATCCTGATAGTCACTCTCCTGCTGGTATCGATCATCATCTTTGCCATCCTCATGGTCATCCCCGGAGATCCGGCCCAGATCATCCTTGGCATTAACGCTACCCCTGAGACACTTCGGAATTTAAGACAGCAGATGGGGCTGGATCGCCCTGCAATCGTTCAATACCTTCATTATATGAAACATCTGGCGATGGGTGATTTTGGCCGATCCATCACCTATGGCGTTTCGATCACCTCGCTTATTTTTTCACGTCTTCAGGTGACGATCCCCCTGGCGATTCTGGCAATGCTTTTTGCCATTTTCATTTCGATCCCGATGGGCATCTACTCCTCGCTTCATCGAAACCGGTTTGGAGACTATGGAGTCATGGTCTTCTCACAGATTGGTCTGGCAATACCTGCTTTCTGGGCAGGCATTCTCCTGATCCTTCTCTTTGCGGTGACGCTTCACTGGTTACCTGCAGGCGGATTCCAGGCCTGGCAAACGGATCCGGTCAAGGCATTGCAATCTCTCCTTCTTCCTGCCTTTTCACTCGGCTTTGTGAGGGCTGCGGTGCTGACCCGGATGACTCGATCCTCTATGCTCGAGGTGCTTGGTGAGGACTATATCCGAACAGCCAGAAGTAAGGGTTTGCCGAAGAGAATCGTCGTTTACAAGCATGCCTTCCGGAATGCGATCATCCCGGTTGTGACCATCATCGGGCTTCAGGCAGGAGATCTTTTAGCGGGCGCCATCATCATTGAAAATGTCTTTCATCTCCCCGGAGTGGGAAGGCTGGTTTTTGAGGCGATTGGCCAGAGAGACCTCCCAGTGATCCAGGGAGTAATCCTTCTGATCGCCATGGTGATCGTGGTGATCAATTTTGTGATCGATGTGGCCTACCGTTACCTTGATCCGAGGATCAGGTATGGATGATGTTATTGCAAATTGCGAAAGGTGAAATCCAACATTTTAAGACAGGAATGAAACCTTGGTTTGTCACCCTGAACTTGTTTCAGGGTCTAACGATTTCTGAGGTTCTTA
>Ga0194125_10013905_pt1 | contig 10386 bp, 9 predicted proteins | sample TA2KigC250mmetaG_FD_148626 | JGI IMG/M metagenome (GOLD analysis project Ga0194125, IMG submission 148626) | Freshwater microbial communities from Lake Tanganyika, Tanzania - TA2015034 Kigoma Deep Cast 250m | ecosystem: Environmental > Aquatic > Freshwater > Lake | place: Tanzania: Lake... | reverse complement strand
ATTGTGGAGGAATTTACACATTGCACAGGGTGAAATCGGTCGAACCTGGTTCAGATGGCGAGAGGCGGCACTGGATATCGCTGGGCCTGACGCAAATCCCCTTGAGATTAGCTTAAAAGCGGCTGAGGTCACAGGAAGAGAGATTGGAAAGGCCCTCCTCCCCCGTTTGAATTGGTTGAAGGGTGAAGAGGCCTGGCTGATGAATTTGGCCAATAACTTAGCAAACCAATGGATCAATCATGGAGCAATTGTCAAAGTAGAAAAAATGGGGAATCCATTTGAGGTCTTCATTAAATGGGAAAGGTGCCCATGGCCAACCTTTGCCAAAGAGTATGGCGTTAAAATGCAGGAAGATTTGCTGGGTTGTGATCGGATTTTACAGTCCATCCTTTCGGATGTGAACATATTCTTCAATGTCAACTATAAGATCGAAACGCTAAAGGCCATTCCAAGAGGGGAGGGAATGTGTTTAAGAAGATTATATAAGGTCTAAAAAGAGGGGTAATAGATGGCTGCTCAAGTTGATACAAAAAAATGTACGATGTGTGGTGGGACGACCCAGACGCTCTGCGTGGAGGCATGTCCTGATGAGGCAATCCGGGTGCAAGATAATCGAGTGGTGGTCACGGAATTTCTGTGCGAAGACTGCAATGAGTGCGGAATTGTCTGTCCTGATAAAGCGATCACCGTTTCTGTTTCAAATATAACATTTTAATGGGTTTCAATGATGGACTCCCTCCCCCTTTGATGGGGGAGGGTGAGGGTGGGGGTGGCTATAGTGAATTTTCCCCTTCCCCTTTATCCCCTCCCACCAAGGGAGGGGAGATTTTTTGGGGATTTGTCAACTGTTATAAAAATTCTCAAATTTAAACAGATAAGAATAAAGATAGAATGGGAAAACAAATTAAGGACTTTGAGGTCTACTTGGTCCATGTAGATACCGAGAAGTGTAATGGATGTGGGGAGTGTGCAGGAATCTGCCAGGGAGATGTTTTTGAAATTTCATACCAAGCTGACCCAGTGCGGCCCGAAAATTGTTTGGGATGTCAAACCTGTGTTGCCGTCTGCAAAGCAAATGCTATTACAATAACAGAAATATGATTTACGATCCCAGACCCGCCAACATCACGATGGGCCTGGTCATAGGTTTAAATTCCTTACTCAACCGTTCGATCCCCTCTTATAAACTCTAGCCAAAAATATTTGAAATTTCCCCTCACCCTCCCCTCTCCCCAATGAGGAGAGGGCTTCGTCGTGAGACTTCGGCGTGAGCTCAGTCGAACGCTCAGCTGAACGGAGGGGGTGAGGGGGCAAAAAAGTTAGAAGAAAATTCTCAGGTTTAAACATGTAAGAATATAATAAAATAAGTTATATTTTTAATGAATGTGAGGTCATCCTATGAGCGAATCAATCCTGATCATCGGTGGGGGAATTGCTGGAATTAATTGTGCCTTAAATGCTGCTAAATATGGGGCAAAGGTCTACCTTGTGGATGACACACCCAGTATAGGTGGCATGATGGCAAGGCTCGATAAGACCTTCCCTACCAACGATTGTTCCATCTGCATCGAAGCTCCCCAAATGTATGAGGTGAATAATCATCCCGATATAGAGATCCTCACCAATACAGAGGTGAGGAAGGTCAAAAAGACGAATGGCATTTTTAAGGTGAGGCTTGTAAAAAAAGCCAAATTTATTGATGAGGAGAAATGCACGGGGTGCAGGACTTGTGCGGATGCTTGTCCTGTGAGCCTTCCTGATGAGATGGATGGTAAGATCGGCGGGATGCGAAAACTCGTTTCCATGGCCTTTCCTCAGGCTGTCCCAAGTGCCGTTTTTATCAACCCTGAGTGTCGTTTTGGCAGGATGCGTAACAAAGGGGCCTGTATCGGGGGATGTGTTGTGGATTGTAGCCAATGCCGGGAGTGCCCCATTGCTTTATGTATGGCGGCCTGTAAGAAAGAGAGCAAAGACGCGATTCGTCTCTGGCAGTCGAATAAGAATTTGGATATCGAGGTGAAGGGCATTGTCATTGCGACAGGGATCATGAGTGCACTGCCTCCCGATGGTCTCCATGGATACAATATTTATGACAATGTGATTACGAATACCCAGTTTGAGAGATTGATGAATGCGGGCGGGCCTACATCTGGCCACATCATCCGACCCTCGGATAAAAAATATGCGCATAAAATTGCCTGGATTCAATGTGCAGGCCGAGGGCTAACAAAGGGAGTACCTTACTGCTCAAAAGTATGCTGCATGATCGCTGCAAAGCAAACCATCATTACCAAAGAACATGATCCCTCCGTTGAAACACTCATCTTTTATAATGACCTGAAGGCCTACGGGAAGGGGTTCTGGGGTTTCTACCAAAAGGCGATAGAGAAGGGTGTCAAATATATCAAGGCGAGGCCTTATGATGTTTTTGAAGATCCTGAAACGAAGAACTTAACCATCAGGTTTGAGGATTTGGAGAGTGGAGAAGTGAGGAAAGAGGAGTTGGAATTGCTCGTTCTTTCCACTGGACTGATTCCAAGCAATCGAAACGAGAGCCTTGCAAAGGTATTAAACATTGAACTGGATCATCTCGGATTTTTCAAAGAGAAGGATCCTTTCATGGCCCCTCTGGAGACCAATATGGAAGGAATATATCTCTGCGGAGGGGCTACAGGTCCGATAGATATTTCTGAATCTGTGGTCCAGGCCACTGCGGCCTGTATGAAAGCGATCCTAACGAAATCGTGAGGGACTTTCAATGAACGAAGATATCCGAGTAGGTGTATTTCTCTGTGACTGAGGTTCAAACATCGCTGGGACCGTGAATGTCCCGGAGGTGGTGGAGTTCGCCAAGGGCCTGAAGAATGTTGCTTTTGCGGATGAAGGCAAATGGTCATGTTCTGTAGACTATCTGGCAAAGATCAAGGAGGCCATCCAGGAGCATCACCTCAACAGGGTGGTGATTGCATCCTGTACTCCGAGAACCCATGAACCCCTTTTCAAACATACAGTAAAGGAGGCAGGACTGAATCCATACCTCCTTGAGTTCGTAAGTATCAGAGAACAGGATTCCTGGGTCCATATGAATGAGCCTAAAAAGGCGACAGAAAAGGCAAAGGATCTCGTAAAAATGGGGGTGGCAAAGGCTATCCTGCTTGAGGAAGGTGAAGAGATTAAACTCCCCGTCAAAACGGATTGTATGATTATTGGGGGTGGGATGGCAGGCATGATGGCTTCCCTAAGTATTGCTGATCAAGGGTTTAACGCCATCCTGATTGAGAAAGGGCCTAAACTCGGAGGTTTACTGAACCGAATCTCTTCAATTTCTCATGACCATGGGATGATGCCAGCTGACGAAATTGTCAAGGGCAAAATAGCCCTTGTAGAATCTCATCCAAATATTAAGGTCTATACCCATACAGAGATAGAATCCCTTCAGGGATATATTGGAAACTACAAGGTCAAGCTGAAAAATAATGGCAAAAGTTTAAGTGAAGCCCTGGATATCTCCACCATTATTGTCGCCACGGGAATGAATGAGCTCAAACCCATCGGCCAGTACGAATATGGGAACGATCCTCGCATCATTACCCAGCTTGAGTTTGAAGAGTGGTTAAAAAAGAAAGAATTTCAACTTCCCACTTCCCATTTCCCACTTAAAGATGTGGTCATGATCAACTGTGTCAATTCAAAAAATCAATCCCGGGGCTGTTGCAATATTGGATGTTCCATCTCGGTCAAAAATGCCTTATCCCTTAAAGAGCTTATTCCAGATGCCCGTGTTCATATCCTCTACAGAGATCTGAGCATGGTGAAAGAGGAGCATTTCAAGTTAGATGCGGCAAAGGCGGCTGATATCAAATTCATAAGATTTCCAGATGATCGCTATCCGGAATTGATAAAAGAGGATGGCCGTTTGGTCTTATCCGTCTACGATATCCTTCTTGGAAAGGAATTGAAATTTCCCGCAGATCTGCTTGTACTCACGACCGCTTTCAAAGGAGATGATAGCGCTCACCAGATCAAGGGCCTTCTCAAGGTTTCTACCAATCCAGATGGATTCTTCCAGGAAGCCCATGTCAAACTCGGCCCGGTCGATTTCCCCTCTGCAGGAATTTCTTTAGCGGGGTGTGCAAAGTCTCCTAAGAATTTCAAAGAGAGCTGCGAAGAAGCCATCGCTTCGGCGATGAGGGTCTCCATCCCTATGAGAAAGGGATATATCGAGGCAGAGGGGATCGTAGCGGATATCGACTTGACGAATTGTAGCAAGTGTAGCCTCTGTTATAAAAACTGTCCTTTTAGTGCTATCCAGTTAGACGATCAAAAACAGCCCTCGGTAATAAAAGCCCTTTGTAAGGGATGTGGTCTATGCGCAGCAGACTGTCCAAAGGAATGCATCACCATCGTCCACTATTCGGATGAACAGCTCCTTGCCCAAGTGGAGGCAGCTCTGAAAGAGGACCCTCAGAAGAAAATTCTCGGTTTTGTCTGTCACTGGTGTGCATTAGGAGGGGTGGATATGGCAGGTGTAAGCAGACTCCAGTATCCACCCAATGCACGACTGATCAGGGTGATGTGCTCTGCACGGGTTCCTACGAAACTGATTGAGCGCGCCTTTGAATTGGGTGCGGCTGGTGTATTGGTCGTGGGGTGCGAATTTCCAACCTGTCATTACATTACAGGTAATTATGCCTGCGAAACAAGGATGGGGCGGGCGAAGAAAAAATTGTCAAAAAAGGGGTATGATCCAGAAAAACTTTGGGTAGCCTGGTGCTCCGCAGCAGATGGACCGAAGTTTGCAAATATCATGAGAGAGATGGTGAAGGGACTCAGTCTTGAATGAGGAAATGACTTCAATATCAAATTCCAAAGTTCAAATGTCATCCTTCGACAGGCTCAGGATAAAAACATAGTGATCAAAGTCGGGAACAAGAGCATGGTGAGCTTGTCGAACCATGGAATTTTGGACTTTGACATTTGGATTTAGAAAGACTGTTTGGTTCTGGTTTAGTGTTAGCAAAAATGGATAAGAATACTGTATTGGCTGAAAAATTTAGTCATGTTGAGAGGTTTAAGACCTGTGAACAGTGCGGCCTTTGTAGCTCTGCGTGTCCCATCACCGGTGTGAAGAACTTTAATGTCAGGCGTATCCTTAGACACGTTGAACTTGATTTAATTGATGAGATTTCGGATTCCCCTTTTCCATGGTCTTGCACCACCTGCGGGAGATGTGAGAATATATGCCCGAATGGAATAGCTATCCTTGATATCGTCAGGCCACTTCGCTCCCTATCACCTGAGAAGTATGTTCCAGAGGGTGCACCCTGTGTGAGCGCCTGTCCAGCTGGTATCGACGTACCAGGATATCTCAGATTCATCGCCCAAGGGAAACCCGGTGAAGCCTATAAATTGATCCTGGAGAAAGTGCCCTTCCCAGGTATCTTGGGAAGAGTTTGTACCCATCCCTGTGAAGATTATTGCAGAAGAAGAGAGGTTAATGAACCTATTTCTATCTGCGCTCTTAAAAGGTATACAGCAGACAAGGCGACTGCCTTACCAGTGAACAATCTACCAGAAAAAGATACCGGACATAAGGTAGCTGTGATCGGAGCAGGTCCTTCGGGTTTGACAGCTGCCTTCTATCTGAGAAAGAAGGGCCATCGGGTGACCATTTTTGAGGCAAGATCCAAACCAGGGGGGATGATGAGGTATGGGATCCCTGATTACCGGTTGCCTGAGGATATTCTGGAGATGGAGATCAATCAGGTCTTGAGCATGGGGATTGAGCTAAAAACAGAAAAGGCATTGGGTAGAGATTTCAATCTACGACGACTAAAGGAAGAAGGTTTTGAAGCGATTTTGATTGCAGTGGGTCTTCAACTCAGCAGAAGGATAGAGATGGAAGGCTCCCAGTCAGAAGATATCTTCTGGGGTCTTGATTTCTTAATAGATGTCAATGGAGGAAAAGAAATTCCCCTTAAAGAAAAGGTGTTGGTCGTTGGGGGAGGAAATGTCGCTATAGATGCAGCCCGTTCGGCCAAACGCCTCGGAGCAAAAGAGGTTTTTATTGTCTATCGTCGCTCCCGTTCTGAAATGCCTGCCATCAAGAGTGAGGTGGATGAGGCCGAACGAGAAGGTGTGAAGGTTTTTTTCCTTGCGACACCCATCAGGGCCTTGATGAGCAATGGCCTACTCAAAGGCATGCAGTGTATTCGGATGGAGCTGGGGGAGCCTGATGAGAGTGGTCGCAGGTCCCCGATGGCAATTGAAGGTTCGGATTTTGAAATCCATGCAGATCAAATTATCATCGCTATTGGGCAACGTATCGATAAAAAAGCACTTATGGATGAACTTCGATATTCCAGTTCAGAGACCCTTCTGGTTGATCCTGTTACTTTAAAAACAAATGTGGAAGGCGTTTTTGCGGGTGGGGATGTGGCAAAGGGTCCAAGTAGTGTTATAGAAGCCATTGAAGCTGGTAGAAGGGCTGCAAGCTCCATTGATAAGTTTTTGGGTGGAGACGGCATCATCGAAGAAACCCCTGTAGAAACACCTCTTTCCCAACCCTATTCCGGGAAAAGGGAAGAGGGATTTGCAGACCTGAAAAGGGCTGAAATACCTACCCTACCACTTTCAGAAAGATTTAAGGGGTTTCCTGAGGTTAAACGCTGTTTGAATGACGATCAAGCTATCATGGAGGCAACGAGGTGCCTCCAGTGTGATTTAGAGATAAGATTGGCCAAAGAGGCTCTCCTCCAAAAAGATAAATAGCTTGGCGAGAATTTGAAGGGAAACTCGATCAAGAGAAGTAAAAAAGAAATACTTTTAATGGGTGACCCTGATTTTGTTCTTAAAAGCTATCACAATATGTTTCAGCTTAATACCTCTGAGGCAGAACAGCTAGTATCACAAAATGTGATACCACATAAAAAGTATTTCGGTTGGTCACTCCCCTATGCCTTTACAGAACAAGGTGTAGCAATGTTTTCGAGTATATTAAATAGTGAGAGAGCCATTAAGGTCAATATTGAAATCATGAGGGCATTTGTCAGACTCCGGCAGATACTTGCCTCGAACAAGGAGCTTGCTAAAAGGCTGGATGAGCTTGAGAAGAAATATGATACTCAATTTAAGTTGGTTTTCGATGCTATCCGAAAGCTAATGGTACTACCAGAACCTGAACCACCAAAGAAACGGATAGGGTTTCTCGTGGAAGAACCGCATGTGCCCTACAAATCCTTAAAAGTTCGGCCAGTGACTTGAAAAAGTCACAACTCTGAGAAAGGAAGGGCTATCACTTCTCCTCCTAATGGCAGACGGACGTCACCAGGATGGACTACAAACCCCTTCGTAGTTCGGTCACCAAAAGCCTCCCGAAAGAACTTAATCCCAGCAGCCATGACAGGTCTTGGGGTTGAGGAAAGTTTCACTTCAATAGGAATGAGTTTCCCAACTGTTTCAACAATGATGTCTACTTCCGTACCAGTAGATGTTCTCCAAAAGTAGACACGCGGTTCTTCTCCACGGTGGACGAAGGCCTTAACAATTTCGGATAAAACGGCTGTTTCAAAGATCGCACCGCTCATAGGGCCAGAGGCAGCATGTCCTGGATCTTTTAAACCAGTAAGGTAGCAGAGGGTGCCAACATCAATAAAGTAGACCTTAGGCGTTTTTACAAGGCGCTTGCCGATGTTGGCGAAATAAGGACGTAGGATCATCACCTGAAACGTTGCCTCCAAGACCGACAGCCATGCCTTAGCCGTATTAACAGCCATTCCAAGATCTCTTGCCATTTCCGTGAGGTTCAGAAGTTGTCCGCTTCGAGTCGCCAGTGTTCTTAGAAAGCTCTGAAAAAGAGTCAAATCGCCAACCTGTCGGAGGGAGCGGACGTCCCGTTCAAGATAGGTCTGTACGTAGCTTGCATGCCAGAGTAGGTGATCGCGATTCGGATCAGCTGCTAGCTCCGGATAACTGCCACGTAGAAAACCTTTCCAGAGGTCGAGAGAGGAAATATTCTGACGCCTCACTTGCCGTTTCTTTTCTTCCCAGATGAAAGAAGCGTAAGGTCTTCCTATGGCCTCCCGCATTGCAAGTGGGAGAAGTCGTAATATTGCGGCCCTACCGGCAAGAGATTCAGTTACTTTCTCGATGAGCAGCAGATTCTGCGAACCACTTAAAAGATACTGCCCTTTTTTATCACGATGGGCATCAAGATGTTCCTTGATATAGGGAAGTAAACTCGGTGTTAAGTGGACCTCGTCAAGGATGGCGGGTGGAGGGTAGAGTGCAAGAAACCCCCGTGGGTCGACTGAGGCAGCCTCTTGGATGTCGGGAAGCTCCAGTGACACATAGCGATAATGTCTACCAAAAAGGTGCTTTAGAAGAGTCGTCTTTCCGGACTGTCGAGGGCCGGTGAGGACCACTGCTGGAAATTCACGGGTGGCCTTCAGCAGAACCGGTTCTAATGTCCGAGTTATGTATGTCTTAGCCATACTCCCAATGTTTATTGTAATTATGCATTTAAAATGCACGATTGCATATAAAAAGTCAAGGGAAAAGTTTTGCAATTCTATTAAAGATACCCGTACAAAAAGTGGAGGCTTTAGAAGGAGAATACAAGAAGGTGAGGAAAGCCTTGGAGTTTGTAAAATGGAGCTTAAAGATATTGATTCAATTAATGGAAAGGAATAAAATGGCATTTAAAAACCTCCAAAAATTTCTCTATTGAAGTGGATGAAATTGAAGGGTGGGGGTGATGGGGAAAGATCAAGGTAACGCTCGAGTCTTATTAATAGGGGATTATCCTGCCCTTGAGTCATCATTTGTCAACAAAATTAAAGCAGTAAGAGCCCAAGACCCATTTAGCCCCCTCCTGATTCTCGTATCATCGAAGCTCCTCGCACTTCACGTCCGTCGGTTCCTTGCAGAAAATGGAGTGCCTCATTTCAATCTTCGATTCAAGACCTTGGAAGAATTTGCGAGGGAAGTTAGTACACCCCACCTCCTCAGTCAGGGGAGAACTGAAATTCCTTTTCACGCTGACGAACTCATTATTGGGTACATTTCAAAGTCTTTGGCCGAGAAAGACAAGGGATTTTACTTTCACGATATCATAGACCACCCAGGATTCCACAGGGCTATCCTTGCCACTTTGAATGATCTCAAAGATGCCTGTCTCTCTCCTGAACAAATGGATCACATTCTAAGTGATACTAAGATAGCAAAGAAGGTTCATCTCCAGAAATTGAAAGACCTTCTCAGTCTCTGGAAGGCTTATGAAAAGCGGTTACAGGATCTTGGATGGTACGATGAATCAGACGTGATGACATCCGCCTATGAATTGGTAAAAGACTCGATATATCTAAAACAAACACCCAAGACGATCATTTATGGTTTCTACGACTTCAATATCGTTCAAAGACAACTTCTCCAAGCCTGTCTTAATGAAAAAGAAACGATCGTCTTCCTTCCTTATGAACCTACTCATGCCTTCGAATATGTAAAGCCCACATTAAATTGGCTCAAGGATAATGGCTTTAAAGAAACTTCTATTGAAATTCCAGAAACCAACAAACGCAGTCAACTCCTCGATCATCTATGCCACCACCTATTCAATGATGGGAAGCCAGTAGAGATTCCTCCAGATGTCATTCAGATTGTTTCTGCACCAGGTGAGCCAAGAGAAGTTCGAGAAGTGATACGGGAGATCCTTCGAGCATCTCAGGAAAAGGAGATTGCTTTTCACGAAATGGGTGTCCTTCTGCGGGTACCAGAGGAATATTCACGTCTATTTCGAGAGACATTCGATGGGTTGGGGATCAATCCTTATCTACGTGATGGACTTCCCTTGAATGAGACTCAGGCAGGTCGAAGCTTATTGATGCTTTTGAATATTATTAAACGAAATTTTTCAAGACAATCTGTAATTGAATTTGCTACTTTTGCAAAATTACTTTCTGACCGATTTTCTGCGAGAAAAGAATTTCCCCTCACGCCGTCCCAATGGGATGCTATTTCCATCCACGCAGGCATCGTCGAAGGTCAGAAAGAATGGGAAGAGAGACTTGACCGACTTAGAGAGAGCTGGATCAAAAAGGGGGAAGGGGAAGAAGAGGGTGAAGGTAGGAGACGCTTCCATAAGGGAGATATAGTTGCCATTGATCAGCTGATCCGGTTCACCAAAGAGCTTTTCAAATATCTTCAACAATTGGGAGCATCAAATACCTGGGATGGAAAGGCGGCAGCTTTACTCGACGCCTTTGATGGCTTCGTAGAACAAGACGAAGAAAGGATTCTTGTCAAGCAGGCGGTGAAGAGACTTTCTGAACTGGATGTCACTGGCATCCCTCCATCCCAGACAGATTTTACACGTTTGGTCGAAGAGGT
>Ga0194125_10013903_pt1 | contig 10387 bp, 12 predicted proteins | sample TA2KigC250mmetaG_FD_148626 | JGI IMG/M metagenome (GOLD analysis project Ga0194125, IMG submission 148626) | Freshwater microbial communities from Lake Tanganyika, Tanzania - TA2015034 Kigoma Deep Cast 250m | ecosystem: Environmental > Aquatic > Freshwater > Lake | place: Tanzania: Lake... | reverse complement strand
GCTGGTTGGGAACAGGCGCTGGCGCCAGGGGCGTCCTCGTCGCTTGTGTGGTCGGTGGGCTGGTGCCTGGATCGCCCTATGCCGTCTATCCCATCGTGGCTGGCCTCTACCGCGCCGGGGCCAGCCTGGGCGCGGTGGTGGGTTTTGTCTCGGCGTGGTCGCTGTGGTCGGTCTCCCGGCTGGCGGTAGAGATTGCCCTCGTTGATCCGAAGGTGGCGTTGTTGCGCTATGCCATTACGTTTGTCGTGCCGCTGCTGGCGGGGTTGTTAGCGAATCTCGTGAGTTGGACGGTGTAGTCCTCATCCCCATCCCCTCTCACCGCCGATTGGTGCCGGGCAGGGGCACAAGGAGGATATTTATGGGTTGGCACGATCAACTCAAAGGCGACTCGCTGTCCTGGCTGCTGGAGCCGGACTCGCCCGGCGTGCGCTATCTGGCGCTGCGCGATCTGGTCGAGCTGCAAGTCAACGATGGGGAGCTGCGCGCAGCGCGGCAGGCAGCGCACGCGCAGGGGCCGATAGCCACGGTGCTGGCTGCAATGAACCCGGATGGGTACTGGGTCAGGCCTGGTGCGGGCTACAACCCCAAGTACCGCTCCACCGTCTGGGCTCTTGTTCTGCTGGCACAGATCGGTGCAGCGGTGGCGGAGGACGAGCGGGTGGCAAAGGCCTGCGCCTACCTGCTTGACCATGCACTCACGCCGGGTGGGCAGTTCGGCTACAACGGCACGCCCTCGGGCACGATTGACTGCCTGCAGGGCAACCTGTGCTGGTCGCTGCTAGAATTGGGGTATGATGACCCCCGCCTGAATGGCGCCTTTGAGTGGATGGCGCGCAGTGTGACAGGTGAAGGCGTGGCTCCCTCCAGAGATCGGCAGGCCCCGCTGCGCTACTATGCCTACAAATGCGGTCCCACGTTCGCCTGCGGCCCAAATGGCGGATTGCCCTGTGCCTGGGGCGCGGTCAAGGTCATGCTGGCCTTCGGCCGCTTGCCCCGGGCGCGCCGGACACCGCTGATCGCCAAAGCCATCTCCCAGGGGGTGGACTTTCTGCTGGGCGTAGACCCGGCCACGGCCAACTATCCCTGCAGGGGTGGCGCCAAACCCAGCCGTGACTGGTGGAAGTTTGGCTTTCCAGTCTTTTACATCACCGATATCCTGCAGATTGCGGAGGCATTGGCAGCGCTGGGACATGGCGCTGACCCGCGCCTGGCGAATGCGCTGAGGCTGATCCGCGACAAGCAGGACGACCAGGGACGTTGGGCACTGGAGTACGGCTATGCCGGCAAGACGTGGGTGGATTTTGGGCCCAAGAAAGGGCCCAACAAGTGGGTGACCTTGCGTGCACTGCGGGTGCTGAAGGAAGCAACGAGGTGATCAGACGTCAGAGGCTTTTTCTGCTCCTGTGTATTGCACCCATCTTGCTCGTGCGTGGCTTTCCAGCCGCCGGAGCAGAACGCACGTTGCCCGCTGCTGCTGCGCGCGCCCAGATGTTGCAGAACGAGCCTACGCCCGGTGCGACGGTGGCGGGTACGCTTGTTGGTGATCTAGACGGTGACTGCGACGTGGACGTGGTGGATATCATGCTCGTGGCTGGTCGCTGGCGTGCCAGGCAAGGTGACCCGAACTACGATGCCCGCTTCGATCTGGATGCGGATGGCGACATTGATGTGCTCGACATTATGGTGGTGAGCGGGAACTGGGGTAGGACATGCCCTCCTACGCCCACGCCGACGGCAACGCCAACTCCGACGGCTACCCCTTCATCGACGCACACCCCCACCGCCAGTCCGACGGTCACTGCAACGGCCGCAGCTACTCTGACCTCTACACTCACTCCCACTGCCACATCCACTGGCACAGCAACGCCCACGTCCACGGGCACTGCCACCGCGACGGCCACTCCCAGCCCCACGGGGACGGCTACGGCTACCCAGACATCTGCTGTTACAGGCACGCCCACTCAGACAGCGACGTCCACAGCCACGCTTGCACTGCCGGCCGCGCCCATCAGCATTACGCTGGCCATCACCATTGCCAGCAGCAGTGTGGACGGTCTGCGCAACTGGGGCTACCTACGACTGCCGGATAGCTACCGGCCAGACCAAGCGGTACCCCTGGTGGTGGCCCTACATTCATGGAATGGGTCGGCGCAAGAGACCCTGTTCAGCAACGGTGGCCGGGGCCATTTCTACTCCTTTGCGGTTACGGAGAGGGGCTGGCTGTTGCTGGCCCCCGACCTGCCGCGTGAGGCGAAGCCATGGCACGTGGCGGTGCTGGACGTGCAGCACAGGCTCATGGAGTTGGTGACCAGAGTGCGCAGCGAGTATGCCGTGGATAGTTCGCGTATCTACATCATGGGCATCTCCGGAGGTGGATACCGCGCCATCCTGATGGCCGAGAAGTATCCAGACATGTTTGCCGCTGTGGTGGACGTCAAGGGGCCGACCAAGCTGGTGGACTGGTTCTGGGACGACAAGTCGGGAGGCTCGGATGTCTGCGACGGCGTGCACCGGCGCTACCTGTGCGATGATACCGGCATCGGCCCTCCGGCCACTGTAACCGGCGGGCCACCCTATGAACGGTATAGCTGTCTGTACAGCGGCAACGACGGGCTGGTGCGCAACCTGCAGTACGTGCCGGTGGCCATCCTGCACAACACCGGCTACGACCCCGATCCAGACGCACCCAACAACCCTATGTACTCCATCGTGCCTCTCGATCATGCACGGGATCTGAAATGGGCTATCGAGTCCTGGAATCCAGAGCAGCCACCCTTCTATCGCGAGTTCCCCGGGAACCACAGCGCTAATCCGTCGCCCGTGCAACAGGCGGAGTTGATGGACTGGCTGGCAGTTCAGCGTCTGGATGCAGACGCGCCTCCCCGACAGTTGCACATCAAGACAGACGAGTCCAAGGCCTATTACTGGCTGGCAGTCGAGCAAGAGCGCCGACTCAACTCCCTGAGCGATGATCCGTGGACCGCCGTCTCTGCCTCCTACGAGCCAGGCGACGGCGTGATCCAGGCTGTGGTCACCGACACGCGGCGTGTTGTGCTGCGCTTTGACCTGACCATGATGGGTCTGTCGGCAGCGGGAGATTACGTGGTGGAAGAGCACGAATTGTCCAGTGGTAACCTGGTGCTGAGCAGCGTACAAGCGTTGGATGGCCATTTGACGGTATCCATCAGCACTGGCGGCCAGCACGCGGTATACATCTACCCACAGACGGCCAATCGGCAGATGCGCATTCTGGAGCAAGGGCGGGACACCTATCTGGATGGCTGGAACTGGTCAAGCAAACGGTATCAGGCTTCGGCGCTGTGGCTGCGTAAGGACGACGTATACTCACCTCTGCTCAAGTTCAGTCTGGAAGACATCCCCGCGGGTGCCCGTATCCTCTCGGCGGTCCTGCGGTTGTACGTTTCGGCCGCGCGGGACAACCCACCGGCGAACCTGAACGTGCGTGCCTATCAGGTCAACCGTGCCTGGGTCGACACCGAGGCCAACTACCAACAGGCGCAGAATGGGGTGAACTGGGCGGTTCCAGGCTGCAACGGTAGTCCAGCAGACAGGGTCGCTGTGCCCTGCAGCACCTTGGCTATCCCGGGCGCCGAAAGGTGGTGTAACTTTGGGGTCACCACCGTGGTGCAGGATTGGGTGGACGGTCTGGCCGGCAACCAAGGGTTCATACTCAAGTGCGATGGTTACCTGGGGCCTGGCTACTACGAATTTGCCTCTCAAGAATATCCGGACGTGAGCAAGCGGCCCGAGCTGGTGGTTGTCTATGAAACGTGGGCGGGGAATATGGCGGCGGGATCTGCCGCGCAATGAGGTGAGCCAGCCCGAATGCCTTGTCAGTTTGGTCTGCAGCGGCAAAATGTAGTAAGATAGTGCCCCGCACCATGCTGAGCAGGAGGGTTCTTGTTTTCCATGTCCACATTGCAGGGAGATCGAAGCATTGCTCTGCGTCTGGTCACCAGACTGGTGTGCTGGGCGCGAAGGCTGAAATTTGAGGGGCTCGAGCACATTCCCCGGCATAGGTCGGCGCTGATTGTCGCCAACCACAACAGCCCCATGGACTTTTTCTACGCTCTGGAGATGATGGATCGTCTGCGCCGGGAAGACTTTCGCCTCGTGGTGGCGGCCGAGTTGCTTGACCGCCAGCAGTTCCGACCCTATGCACAGTCGGCTATCGAGGGAGAAGTGGCGTGGATGGCACCGTACGCGCGGCCGCTGGTGGCTTTGCTCACGGCCATAGTCCCCCCTTTGTTCCGCAGGCTGCACCCAATTCCGGTGTTCCGCAAGGGAGATGATTCCGAGTCGCGAAACCGCGTCTTGCAGCGCCTGCTGGCTGGAGAACTGGTAGTGATCGCGCCAGGTACCGGCAACAGCCGCCACCGCAACGCTAAAGGTATGCGCCCCCTCACCTACGGCGTGGCCGCGATTGCCCGGCGCTATTTTGAGGAAGCACGCCGCGCGCTGACGGTCATTCCTGCAGGTATCCGGGCATCCGGAACTGGGATGCTATCCAAGGTCACGCTAACCGCAGGCGAGCCGTTTCACGGCATGTCTGACAAGCACTACCCGCAGTTGTTCCCTGGTGGCGTAGAGATTGTCGAGACTGCCAAGCACCAGGCCTACCAGTTGTACACCCAGGAACTGGCGGCGAGACTGATGCTGCTGCTCTAGTTGTCCTATGCAGGCCATCCGCAATGCCTTCAGCCGGCCGGCGGCACAGCGCAAGCAAGTTAGGCTGGTTTCCGACGCCGAATTGGCTTACTGGGCAAGGAGCAACAGGAGGGGAGCGATGATCAAGCCACGTAAGCTCCAGCCGGGCGACAAGGTCGCCACTGTCTCGCTGTCTTGGGGCGGACCAGGCACATTTCCCCATCGCTATGAAGCAGGCAAACAGCAATTGCAGAACGAATTCGGGTTGACTGTGGTGGAAATGCCGCATACCCTGCGCGATGCCTGCTGGCTACAAGCCCATCCCCAGGCCCGCGCCGAGGACTTGATGTTGGCCTTTGCCGACCCTTCAATCAAGGCGGTTTTCTCTACCATCGGCGGCGATGACTCTATTCGCATCGTGCCCTATCTGAATCTGGACATTCTGCGTGAACATCCCAAGGTGTTGATGGGATATTCGGATACGACAGTGACGCACCTGGCCTGTTTCAAGGCTGGCCTGGTCTCTTTCTATGGACCGGCGGTTATGTCTGGCTTTGCGGAAAACGGTGGGATGTTTCCCTACATGGTGCAATCTGTTCGTCAGATGCTGTTCTCTGCCGACCCGCCGGGTGTCGTCAGCCCCAACACAGAAGGATGGACCGCGGAGTTTCTGGAGTGGTCGGAACCTGCGCACCAGTGGCGCAGACGCAAGCTGAATCCCAGCGAGGGGTGGAGGTTCCTGCAAGGAACAGGGGTGCATCGCGGGCATCTGTTCGGTGGATGCTTCGATGTTCTGGACTGGCTGCGTGGTACGGACCTCTGGCCGGCAGCCGAAGCGTGGCGAGGGGCTATCCTATTCCTGGAGACGTCGGAGGAAGCTCCTTCGCCGACCGCAGTGGCGCGTGGACTGCGGTGCTATGCGGCCATGGGTATCCTGAAGAGGCTGGCAGGCATTCTGTTTGGCCGGCCCGGTGGTCAGGTTCCACCCGGGCGGTTCGAGGAATACGACCGGGCTATTCTACAGGTGGTAGCGGAAGAGGAGGGGCTTGCTGATCTGCCTATCATTACGCGGATGGACTTTGGCCACACGTACCCAGTCTGTGTCCTGCCCTACGGTATTCGGGTGGAGATTGACTGCGACACTCGCTGCCTTCGGATCATCGAGAGTGCTGTAGTAGAATGATGACCACATGGAGGTGCAGTTTGCTCTGGGAGCATGCGCAGCAATGCCACCCGGAATCCACGTGGCCGCCGGAAAGGTCGCAGCAGGCACTGGTAGTGAGAATCGCCTCGTACGAGATCAGGAAGTGTACCACGGCAGCCACTTCCTCTGGCGCCCCCGCTAGGTTATGCAGACACAGCAGCGTCGATCCAAATCTTGATCTCTGCTGTGTTTGGAATCCGCCCACCGCACACCAGCTTGTCGTTGATGACCAGCCCCGGTGTGAACAGGAGGCCATACTTGGCGAATTCTCCCGTATCGCTCACGTGCTGGACAGTGGCTTCGGTCTCGAGTTCCTCCAGGACCTGCACGACCATATCGTGTAGCTTGTGGCAGTTGATACATCCAGGCCCTAGCACTTTGATGTTCAGCGTGTTCATTCCTGTCCCTTCTCTGCGATGATCTTTATCTCTGGCTCGAAAACGATCTCAGAGTTTATGGATTCGGCCACCAGGCTGTACTTGCGCGCACTCGCCAGAGCACGCTCGACTTGGCGACGCTCGCAACCCCGGGCAACCACCCTAGGCCGCAGTACCATCTTCACGAATTGTTCAGTACGGTCCAAACGGATCAGCTTGAAGCCTTCGGCCTCGCACTCGAACGAGACGAGGTCAATCTTCATCCGCTCGCAGGCCCAGATAAACATCATGTGGATGCAAGTGTTGAGCGCCGCCACAAAAGCATCCTCGGGGGTGAGAACGCCTTCCTCACCATAGGCGTCGGGAGGCGCCGCAAAGTCCATCTCCGGGCCATTGCCCATCTTGATGTGCCCACGGCGCCCCCCAAGCCAGCGCCCCCAGGTTTTGTAGCTTTGCATCTACGCCTCCTTGCCAAATCTCTGTCGATACTCGCGCAGTAGTGCTTGTTCGTACTCCGGCTCGGCCTCGGGCGAGATGTCGTTGTAGACCTTGATTGCCTGGAGCAGTTTGGCTCCGAGGCCATCGTTCCGAGCGGGTGCCTGCTCATGCACCAGGGTCAGCAACGGTTCCAGGGCCAGGATGTCCACCAGACGTTCCCCGACTGGAATCTGTGTGACAGGAATGCCGCTGGCACAACTACAGGTAGCTGGAGCGGGGGCAGTCTGTGCTTCCTGCTGCTCGCCCACCCTGGCTGTTGGGCCAGGATGCTCGTGCCCCAATATCTGATCGACTTGTACGGCGATACGCTCCGCGATGTAACGGGCTGCCTCGAGTCCTGACTGGTCTGGCTGACGCCTCCACTGGGGATGCACGGCGATGCCCTGCTCCTGCAGCGCCTTATCGACAACAACCTCAGCAGCGACCTTGGCGCTGTATTTCTCTGTGGCTCTCTTGGCGCACTGCTTGTCGCAGCCATCTACAGCAATCGTGGGATAGAAGCGGGCAAAGGCTCGCTCCTGCTCGTTGCCGGCCAGGAACAAGGGCAGGCACAGTGTGACCGTATCCTCCGGACGCAGGGACTCGAGCACCTGGCGCACGGCGACGCGGCTGAGCGTGCCACAGGCCAGTTCCTCTCCACTGCAGGCGATCAAGCCGACTTTTTTGCGAGGCAAATCCACCATGCTAGTCCCCCCCTTCCACAATACGGTCAACCTCTTTCGCGACCTTATCTGCCAAGTGGCACGCCAGTTCTCGCCCTGTCTCGCCAATGTCAATCACGGCGGGTACTTTGAGCTCGCGGTGCTCGCGATAGGTGTCGACGACCTGGAGATCGGCAGTCGGCTCTACGCCTGTGCTTTGCACGTTCTTGTAGGCGCAGGCCTTGGCGCAGCCATCGATCGTGATCGTAGGATGGGTACGCACTTTTTCCTGTGCTTCGGCATCTCCCATCGTCAGCAGCGAGAGGCATACGGTATCGGTCATGCCAGGCCGCAAATCCTCGATCACCTGGTATGCCGCTTCCCGGGCCACCGAGCCCAGAGGCTTGCCAACCCCACTGCAAGGAATGACCAAAACATGGCTATTATCTGACAATGCTCTTCCTCCACAACAATATCGACATGGTGCTGCATGTCCTGACCTAGCGGCCGAGTTTCGCGGCCTCCTGGGCGGCTTCCTCGGACATGGCGTCAAAGTAGGCCTGTGCATCGAGCAACCCTTGCGGCGCGCTGTCACACTCGATCTCGGCTAACCAACCTGCTCCATAGGGGTCTTCATTGATGCGCTCGGGGTAGTCGTTCAGCTCCGAGTTTACGGCAACCACTTGCCCTGACACAGGGGACAAGACATCAAAACTGGTCTTCATGGTTTCGATCGTGATCAGCACGTCGCCAACCTCGATCTGCAGGCCCAGGTCGGGCAGTTCGACCAGTGCCACATCGCCGTTCTTCTGCTGCAAATAGTCCCCAATGCCCATTCTGCAACGGTTCTCTTCTCGCCTGACCCAAAGCCCATCGCGCGTGTACCAATACGCCTTGCGCACACGGAACACGAACTTGTCTATCGTAGTCTCCAGATCGAGATCTGACATTGTCGCTCCTCCTTGTACACTCCATGTCCGCCAAGATATATGCAGATTCGTGAATATTATAGCCCGAACACGGATCCTGTCAAATCTACAGAGGAGCCCTGGCCTTGGCTGCGACCGGTTTGACAAATGCTTCGAGTTGTGCTATCTTATATTCATAAGTTGGAATGTAAGAGGCCCAGAGATGAAGTCCGGAGCCTACAAGGAACAAGCCAAGCTATATGGTGTGCTGTCACATCCGGCCCGTCTGCGGATTCTGGAGGTGCTGGCGCAAGGTGAAGCTTGTGTGTGCCACCTTTGTGCGGTATTGCGGCAGCGGCAGGCATATGTGTCGCAGCAACTGGCGGCGCTGAAACAGGCGGGGCTGATCACGGACACGCGGGAAGGTCTGTACGTGTACTACTCTCTGGCCGACGACGGGATTGCCAGAGTGCTGGACGAGGGACGCCACTATGTGGCTCATGCTGGCGGCCATGAGGCAGTGGCCGAGGAAGAGACAATCGAGGCGGACCATGTGCACTGTGTCTGTCCCCGGTGCCAGGCCAGGCGCCTCGAGTCATAGACCTGGTTGCATGCATGCCGCCGATGGGCTACTCTGGGCAGCGGCCTGGGCGCGGTCGTGGCGAAGGCTGCTACGTGGTGGCAGCCGGGGTGCCGACGTGGTGCCGGAAAGGTGAGGGGGTACATGGGCGTCAGGGCCCGTCTGAGTTCTGAGTGGCTTATCCAGTATATCCAGCAGCGTGGTGGCGTCATGACGATAAGCACAGACCTGGTCGTGGACTGATGAATGGCCTACAAGGGCCCGTCCGGTCGGATGGGCATGCCTGACAGGCTGGAGGATTTCGTGCCCTTGGAAGCGGAGGGCCTGGTGATCTATCTGTCCCGAGACATCTGGGATAGCCGGAAACCTGGCCAGACCAAGCTATTGATCGCGGTACCGGGCTACGGGCGGTTTTGGCTACATCTGTAAGGGAGCCGGCAAGGAGGGCATTTGATCCCTCCGAGGCAGGATGGAGACTCGCCGGGGGAGGGGGAGACGCAGCCGATGAACGAACTGGATACCCTTCTGAGCGGTATCACGGAAGATAAGGTATACCAGGTTGTGGTGGGCTTGGTGCGCGGGCAACCGCGCAAGCGCAGGGCTCGTGGCGCAATGCTATACAGAGTTGTGGAGGCTCTGGTTTCCGACTGGGACTTGGCCACCCAGGCGGAGTACGACTGTGCTGTGGCGCGGGTCCGTGAAGCGGCCATCGAGGTGGTGAAACAGAGCAACAGGATGGCCTACCTGCCAAATCGCTGATGAACGCCGGAGTATATCTCCCTGTATGGGAGATGAGACCTGTAGGACCGAAGCCAGCGTCTGTGGTGGCCTGAGGAGTGTTACGTGTTAGTCGAGCGCTATGAACTCGGTTTGGTGTGTACAAACTACTGCCGTGATAGACCTGCAAGGCGTGCGGTCAGCCCACTTGCTTCACCTTTACCCTGCAATTGGCGGCAGGCCAGGCAAACATCATATCCTGTCCTCCGCTTTTCACGGAAGAGTATCGCCCCAATCACGAGCGGCTGCAGCAATTGCTGGAGGCTGCAGGCATCACAACTGCCTGAAAGGGATGTGTGAGTGTCAGACAAGGAGAAACTCAGCTATCGCCAAGTTATCGTTGGCCGTTTTCCCACTGGCTTTAGCGGACTGGATGAGCTGTTTGCAGCGCTCTATCGGGCAGGCGAGACACCGGCAGATAACCTGGGAAGAGAGCTTGTTGGCCAGGCGCGGGTGCACAACTATATCCCGGCCTCCGCGGAGCAGGAATTTGCTTCCGCTCTCCTGCGTGAGTATCGCACTTACTGGGAACAGAAATGCTCGGGCCAGGTCATGCCGGCCAGAGCCGGCCCGCGTCGGCAGCAGGTGCCGTGGTTTCCGATGCTGGACGAGACGCTGTGCGATGGCTGCGACAAATGCCTAGAGTTCTGCGGCAACAGTGTCTATGCCAAAAAAGACAAGGGGATAGTCTCTGTTGTCCAGCCCTTCAACTGCGTCGTGGGATGTGATGCCTG
>Ga0194125_10013902_pt1 | contig 10387 bp, 8 predicted proteins | sample TA2KigC250mmetaG_FD_148626 | JGI IMG/M metagenome (GOLD analysis project Ga0194125, IMG submission 148626) | Freshwater microbial communities from Lake Tanganyika, Tanzania - TA2015034 Kigoma Deep Cast 250m | ecosystem: Environmental > Aquatic > Freshwater > Lake | place: Tanzania: Lake... | reverse complement strand
GGCGTCGTCGTCGACCACGGCTGGTTCCGGGGCGGCTGGTGGGACGCGCTGACCCTGGCCTGGAGGAACATCCAGGAGGCCCGGCCGGTCGCCAATCCTCCGCTCGAGGGGCCCAGCCCGGGCGCGTCGCTCTTTGTCCCCCTGACGATCGAGCCGGGGGCCGAGAAGACCGTCAAGCTCTTGATCGCCTGGTACGTCCCCTTGACCGACCTCCGCTACGGCCGGGATCCCGCCGGGAGCTCCCAGGCCGAGGCCCAAGCCTGCTGTTCGTCGCCCTACCACGTTCCCTGGTATGCCGGGCGATTCAACGATGTCCACGACGTCGCCGAGTATTGGCGGTCCAAGTACGCCCGGCTCCGGGAGAAATCGGCGCTCTTCCGGGACGCCTTCTACGACTCGACCCTTCCGCCCGAGGTCCTCGAGGCCGCGGCCGCCAACCTGACCATCCTCAAGTCGCCGACCGTCCTCCGCCAGACCGAGGGGCGCCTGTGGTGCTTCGAGGGCTGTTCGGACGAAAGGGGGTGCTGCCACGGCTCCTGCACCCACGTCTGGAACTATGCCCAGGCCCTGCCGCACCTTTTCCCCTCCCTCGAACGGACCCTCCGGCGGACCGAGTTCAATGAGAGCCAGGACGAGCGCGGCCATCAGACCTTTCGCTCGGCCTTGCCCATCCGGCCGGTGGCCCACGACTACCATGCCGCGGCCGACGGCCAACTCGGGGGCATCATGAAGGTCCACCGGGAGTGGCGCATCTCGGGGGATGAGGCTTGGCTCAAGGAGATCTGGCCCAAGGTCAAGCTCGGCCTCGATTACTGCATCCGGACCTGGGATCCGCGCGGCCGGGGAGTTCTCGAGGAGCCGCACCACAACACTTACGACATCGAGTATTGGGGGCCGGACGGCCACTGCGGCAGCTTCTATCTCGGGGCCCTGAAGGCGGCCGTGGAGATGGGCCGGGCCCTCGGCGAGGACGTCACCCGTTACGGGGAGATCCTCGAGAGGGGCATCCGCTTTCTCGAGACCGAGCTCTGGAACGGGGAGTATTTCTTCCAGAAGATTCAGACCGAAGGGCTGGACGCCGTCTACGAGCCCCTCGACTACTCAGCCAACGGGCCGGGCTACAAGGATATCGTCGGGCTGCTCAATCGGGAGGGCCCCAAGTACCAGTATGGGACGGGCTGCCTCGCCGACGGGGTTTTGGGCGCCTGGATGGCCGAGGTCTGCGGAGTGGGCGGAATTCTCGATCCCGACAAGGTCCGCAGCCATCTCCTCGCCGTCCACAAGTACAACCTCAAGCGCGACCTGAGCGATTTCGCCAATCCCCAGCGGCCGGCCTTCGCGGCCGGAAGGGAAGGAGGGCTTCTCCTCTGCACGTGGCCTCGCGGCGGCGAGCTGGCCCTGCCGTTCGTCTACAGCAACGAGGTCTGGACGGGCATCGAATACCAGGTCGCCTCCCACCTGATGCTCATGGGCCGGGTCGAGGAAGGCTTGGAGATCGTCCGCGTCTGCCGCGACCGCTACGACGGGGTTGTCCGCAACCCCTTCAACGAGTACGAGTGCGGCCACTGGTACGCCAGGGCCATGAGCAGCTACGGGCTTCTCCAAGGCCTGACCGGCGTCCGCTACGACGCGGTCGAGAAGGCACTCCACATCGACTCCCGAGTGGGCGACGATTTCCGAACCTTCCTGGCGACCGCCTCGGGCTTCGGGACGGTCGGCCTTAGGAAAGGCCGGCCCTTCGTCGAGATGAAGTCCGGCGCCCTTGACGTCAAGGATGTCTACGTCTCCGGCGTGAAGACAGGGCTCTGAGGCGCGCCTATAAGGGCCTGCAATCCCCCCCCCGCGACGTTCGTCGTCCAGAAGCGGGGGGGGCGGAAAAGGAATTTCGCTGAAATCCTGAAGCCTTTAAGGCCGATACGAGCCGGACTTCGCCTCATTGCCTCCGGCGCTGGCACCTCGGACAATAGAACGCCGCCCGGCCGCCGACGACGATCCGCCGAATCGTCCCGCCGCAGCGGCGGCAGGCCTCTCCCTTGCGGCCGTAGACCTTGTGGCGGGTCTGGAAATCGCCGATCCCGCCGTCCACGCTCCGGTAGTCCCGCACACTCGACCCTCCGGCGGCGATCGCCGCCTTGAGGATGCGGCGGAGGGCCGTCCGCAGCCGACCGAGCTCCTCCGCGCTCAAGCGGTTCGCCGGAGTCCGCGGATGCAGGGCGGCGGCATGGAGGGCTTCGTCGGCGTAGATATTGCCGACCCCGGCCAAGACGCGCTGATCGAGGAGGACGCTTTTCAGCCGGCCTTTGCGGGCCGCCAGCCGGGCGGCGAACTCGGTATCCGAAATCTCCAAGGGCTCGGGGCCGAGGGCGACGACTTCGGGCGCGGCCTCGACTTCGGAGCACGGCAAGCAACGAAGGAATCCGAATTTCCGGACGTCCCTGAAGCAGAGGGCCTCCTCCGCGTCGGCGAAAGCGAGAATGAAGTGCGTGTGCTTATCGGGCGTTTGACCGGGCCCGGCCCAGAAGAACCGTCCGGTCATTTTGAGGTGGAAGAGCAGAGCCCGCCCCTCGGCCTCCATGATCAGGACCTTGCCCCGGCGCCGGACGGCCGAGACGCGCGAACCGGCGAGGGCCGCCAAATCCTCCGGCCGCGTCTCCCGGAGCAGTTTAGGCAGGCGGCAGACCGCCGCCTTGATCGTCAGGCCGAGCGCGCCGGCCCGCAATCCGGCGGCAATCGTTTCGACTTCCGGAAGCTCGGGCATGCCGGCATTGTATCCGATCGCGGATCTTGTGTCTCGCCGGAAAGAGGGCGGAGCTGCCCGACCCGCCATGCAAGCAAAAAGGCCGATGATCCGGCCCATGCCGGCAATCCCGGCCGGGCGTGCGTTACCTGATCAGGTGGAACTCGGTCTGGCGACCCGCCAGAAAATGTGTCCCCGTACCGGTGAAGACGACGTCCTGTTCGTTCGGGAACCGGAGCTCGCGGCCGCCCCATTCCGGGACGGCGAGGTCGATGCTAAGCTCGGCGGTGAAGCAGGAGTTGGGGACGAGGCGCACGCGGCCGCGGGCGCCGGTGTCCGTCTGCTCCCAGGGCAGGCCGATCAGCGGGCCGGGCTGGTGGAGGTAATAGCCGAGCGAGTGGGAATAGATCCGCGGCTTGGCGATCCCCGAGGCTTTGGCCTTCGCCAGGATGCGGTTTAAAAGCTCATTGCCGGTCAGGCCGGCCGCGAACTCGCCGCAAAAAACGTCCTGGAGGCGGTTGGCCTCGGCCAGCCCCGTCTTGAGTCCCGCGGGCACGTCCGTTTCGCCCCGGCGCAAAACATAAGCCAGCTCTTGGTTGTCCGAATTGTACCGCAGGTATTTCAGTCCCACGTCGCAGTGGAGGACGTCGCCGCGCCGGATGACCTTGTCCTCGAGCGGGCACAAGGCCAGGATATCGGGATGACGGTGATAGATCCTGAAGAAGGGGCGGAAGGCCTTGTCCAGCCCGAGGTCCGCGATCCGCTGACGGTAGTGGAAGACGAGGTCGTCGGTCGTCGTAACGCCCGGGACGATGACCTTGTTCGAGAACGTCTCGGCGATGATCGCCCGGGAGATCGCGACCGCCCGCTCCATGAGGTCGATCTCCTCGTCCAGCAGCGTCTCCAGCCAGCGCACGGCCATCGGCTCCGCCGACTTAAGCCGGCCGGCGAGGGCCGGGCCGAGCGTCCGGACAAGCCGTTCCTTGAGCGATGCGCTCAAGCCGTCGGCCGCCCAGATCGTGTCCGATTGGTTGATGCCGATCGTCTTGGGGCCCCGTTCGCGGACGATTCGGGCGAACGCATCCCACTGGCTCTTTCCCTCGTCCTCTCCGGTTGCCGGGGCTTTCCAAGCGGCCTGGTGCAGGCCTTCCATGTTTGTTCGCGAGACGTTCAGGCGTTCGACCGGCCGCCCATCGCCCGGGTCGTAAAAAACCAATATCTGGGTGATGGGACACCACGCATCATACGGGATCATGGTCAGGAAGACGGGGTCGTAATTGTCCTCCTGGCAGACGATGACCCACATGTCGAATCCGGCCTCCCGCATGACCAGCGGCAGCAGCGTTTCCAGCCTCTTGGCCGTCACGGCGTCCACCGCCGCTTTCCGCTCGCGCAGGCTCAGGACGCCGGGGAAACCGCCGTCCGGCCTTCCCTCCGCCGCGGCTGCGGCCCCGATGGCCGCGGCCAGGATCATCCCCGTCATCGTCTTTCGCCCGGTCCTCGATAAAGCCATCATTCCTCCTCCTTGAGCTAATCATATTCTCGCCGGAAGCCCTCCGGCAGATAAATCCGGATGTCGCCGGAGGCCGGAGCCTTCAGGCCTCCGGCCCATCCCGCGCCGGATCCGCGGCAGCGCGGAGAACCGCGGATTCGCCTGGTGTTCGCTTCGATGATCATTCGGCTCCGCCGGCCCGTTTCAGGACAAGACAATCTATGGCCATCCGGTGGCCCGCCGATTGGGGATTTTTCGACCGGACAGTGAACTGGAAAGGATTCAAGCCGGCCTTGAGCGGTACGTTCTCGTAGACGAAGGCCCGGGGAGGCTGCACGGCGCGGCCGGACCTGAAATACGTGTCCGCCGGAGGCCCGGCGGGCCGCCCGTCGATATCGAGCTCGACGATGCCGTAATCATTGCCGAGCACGAAGTAAGCTTCGACAGCATAAAATCCGTCCACCGGGGCGGGCACACCCAAAGTGAAGGCGCCGTCCCCGCCCGAGTCGAAGGCGAGCATGTGGTCGCCGCTCAAGTTCGGCATTAAATGGACCCGGTCGGGTCTCGGACCGTAGCGGAGCAGGCCGCGGAGGACGTCCCGACTCTCCGTCAACGGCCCGATTTCCGGACGGGGCGATCGGTCCTCGAGAGCGCGGCTCCGGGAATCCAAGATGGCCAAGTCCTCTGCCTCCAGCGCACCGGGAAAGGCCCAGCGGCCCTTGGCGGGATCCCAGGGCTGGTTCGAGAGGAATCTATCCAATCGCGGCCAGGGGGGGTGAATGCCCTCCTGGTACCAAAACGCCAGGCTCGAGTAATAATCGCGCCCGGTGTTCGGCCAGGGACTGAACCAGGGCCAATGCTCGATATCAAAAACAAAAGACTTTCGGAACGGAATCGGGTCGAAGATATGAAAGCGATAGGCGCTCAGCTTGTCGCCGATTTTGCGTCCTTCGTAGACCGGGACGCCGTGGTAGAGGGCGCTGAACGTCCGGAAACCGTACGAGTCGCAGAAGTAGTCCTCGGTTCCGGTGCCGGCGAAAGACAGCCGGCCGTCGACCGTGATGACGTCGTCCCCCTCGCCGAACCAGCCCTGGGTTCGGGCCCTCTGGCCGAGAACGACGCCGATGAAGTGGCCCCGACCTTCGATCTCGGCGAGACGGATCATCTTTCCCCTTTCGGCCGGATCGGTCTCCCGGAAGCGGGCGTGCAGATAAGCGATGTCTCGGATCGGTCTCCGATAGGTTCGATAATCGACGTAATAGTAGAAATCGATGTCTCTGGCACCCTCACGTTCTGGAGGAACGACGTTGGCGGCCGTGATCCGGGCGGACCGATTGAACGGCATGTGCCACCAACAGTTCCGGGCGCGGCCGTCGCCCGATACCTGGATCGGCCAAGACGCGACTGGAGCATCGATCCCCATGGCGACGCCGAAGAAATCGCCCACCGGCGCCTCGATGCTGGGGTGGCCGCTACCCTCCCAATAAAAACGAAGGACGATGTCCCGGCCGTGGCCCAGGAAGGTCGTCCAGATATGCGAGATCGCGCCGTGTCCGGCGATTTCGGCCACGACGATCTCCTCGCCGCCGAGCGGCAGCCGGATGACATCGTGATTGTCCCCCCCCCTGGCGAATGAGCTGACCCGGGCCGCGCTGTAGGACTTCGGCCTGGCGAGAAGGGCCATGGCGTCCTCAGCGGATGCGGCGTCGCCGACGGGGGGCACGGGGGCCGGTTCCACCCGCAGCGCCGGTCCGTCATGGAAAGGCGGTTTCGATCCCGAATCGAGGGTCTGGACCCAGAGAAAAACCACCAGGCCGGCAGCGCCGAGCGCCACGGCCATTGGGATGCGGATCCTCTTCAAATTGTTCAATGCGTCCCCTGGAGGTCTGTGCTTCATTGATCCTCCTCCTTAGAACAATCGATTGGCACAATCATTTGTTCTCTTATATGCTTTCACGGCTCGAGGACTTTGTCAATGACTTTTATGCCCGCCCGCTGGGCGCGGTCATCCTTTGGCCGAGGGGCGGCTCCTTTGGGCGGCCGCGGCACAGGCAAAGGCGTAAAAATAGCCGCGCCAGGATCTTTCTGTCGAATAGAACTCGTTATCCCCCAAGAAATAGTCCAGAAGAGCCTCTCTCAAGCGGGTCATTTCCTTCAGCCGCGACCTGTGCCGCGGATCGCCGATGGTCAGTCCCAGCAACTCCAGCGCCCGTTCCAAGGCCAGGCGGCTGTATTCAAGATGGCCCTTTTCCCTCCAATGAAGAGCCCGTTCAACCTCGCTGCCGACGTTGGCCAACTGATCCATGAGGGAGAACGTCCGCCACCGGCCGGCCGCCAGAGAGGGGTGGGCAACCATCGTCATTTCACCAGACCCTCGACGATCCTCAGGATCGCTTCCCTGGTCTCAAGATTATCGATGCCTCGCGATCTGTTCCCCTTCGAAGGCCTGATGTTGATGACCGAATCGAATTCAATGCGGTCGGGCATTTCCAGGTCAGGATAGATATTGATCCCCCAAAGATCCTCCTGGCGGGAGCCGGATTCAAGGAGGAGGGCCTCCTCGTCGGCATGAAGTTCTCCGTCGACGGCCATGATCTTCCTTTCCACGTCCACAACGGCTTTGACAAGATGGCCGAACAGGCCTTGGGCCATGAGCTTAAAGTCGTCCAAAAGCACTGGCGAATCGATAATCCTCATAAGCTCTTTATAGCATAAAAGGGTAGTCTGTTGCAGAACCGTCCGCCAGCAGTTCCTCAGCACCGTCTCCGAAAGTCTTCCCCTCGAGGCTCTCAACCGCAACTTCAGCCAGTGGCTTGGCTTGGAGTACCAGGCCACCTCCCATTCCTCGACCCGGGAGACGCCCCTGGCCCGATATCTCAAGCATGTCCATCTCGTCCGCTTGATCGTCGACAGCCAGGAAACGGCGTCCGAAATCGGCTTCCGGTTTGAGGGCTGGGCGAGCAGGACGTGAGGCCGCTCTGAATCCTCCTCCGGACGCCGGCCGCTAACGGTTAACCCGGCACCCCTTCATTCCGTATGATATGATACCATCCTTTGGAGGAAGGGAGAATCATGCTTGAAATCAAGAGCCTGACCAAGTCGTACGGGGACGTTCTGGCCCTCGACCATTTTTCGCTGGAATTGAAAAAAGGCGAGGTCCTGGGTCTGCTCGGGCCGAATGGGGCCGGCAAAACCACCCTGATTTCCATTTTGGCCGGATCGCTGCGCGATTTCACCGGCGGCGTCTCGTTTCTCGGAAAGGACCTGTTTTCCGACCGGAGCCTTAAAAACAGGATGGGGATCGTTCCCCAGGACATGGCCTTCTACGAGGAATTGAATGCCGCGGACAACCTGCTGTTCTGGGGCGGGCTCTACGATGTGCCCCGGGCCGACCTCAAGAAACGGGCCGCGGAGATTCTCGAGATGGTCGAGCTTTCGGGCCGGTCCAAGGAGCCGGTCAAGAATTTTTCCGGGGGGATGAAGCGCCGCCTGAACACGGCCATTGGGCTTCTTCATAAGCCCGATCTGCTTCTCCTGGATGAGCCGACGGTCGGCATCGATGTGCAGGCCAAGGTCAGCATCCTCGACCTCATCCGCAAGGTCGGAGCCGCGGGCACGGGGGTCATCTTCACCACCCACCAGCTGGCCGAGGTGGAGGACACCTGCTCCCGGATCGCCATCATGGACCGCGGCCGCATCCTGGCTCAGGGGACGCTGGTGGAGTTGATCCGCCTGGTGGGGGAGAAGGATATCGTCGAGATCACCGGGGAATTCGCCGCCGCGGCCTTCTCCGAAGCCCTTGCGGACCTGGACGGCGACGGGGTCGAGCTCCTTTCGGCATCCGACAACCAGGCTGCCCTGGCCGTCTCCGACACCGATCGGATCCCGAAGATCCTGGACCGCCTGTTCCGGCGGAAGCTGGCCGTCACCGACCTCAAGATCAAGACGCCCAACCTGGAAGCGGTTTTCCTGAAGCTGACGGGCCGCAGCCTGAGGGACTGAGCCATGCGCCGGCTATGGCTGATATTAAAAACCGACGCGCGGCGCCATCTGAAATCGCCGCTGACGATCATCATCTACATCATCATTCCCGTGGCTATGACCGGGCTGATCGGGGTCATTTTCGCCCCTAGCTCCGGGGACGGCACGCTTCCTCCCATCCGGGTCGTTCTGGTCGACCGCGACAAAGGCCTGGCCTCGCGTCTCTTCCTCGGCGCCTTCGACGCCGAACAGGTCAAGAAAATGTTCCAGGTCACGACGGCCGGCGAGGCCGAAGGCCGGGCCATGATGGAAAAGGGCAAGGCCTCGGCCATGGTCGTCATCCCGGAGCGTTTCTCTCTCGATCTCCTGGAAATCAAGCCGGTCTTTCTCGAAGTGGTGAAAAATCCGGCCGAACGGTTCCTCCCGGACATTACCGAAGAATTCGTTCAAACCACGGCCGTGATGCTTTCGGCCGCCGTCCAGGCCTTTGAGCCGGAAGCCAGGGGCGTTCGGGCCATGCTCGACGCGCCCGTCGATGCCTTCCCCTGGGAAGCGCTCGCGCCCGAGCTCGGCAAAGCCCAGAAGAAAATCGCCTCCGCCGCAAAATATCTCGACCCCCTGCTTCTCAACGTCAAGGAGGAGAAAACGAAGGCCGCCGGAGCCAAGGTCAACCTGACCCGAACCGATATTTTCTCCACCATCCTGCCTGGAATGGCTATCATGTTCCTGCTGTTCATCGTCCAGACGGTGATGCGGGACATGATTTCCGAGCGGGAAGACGGCAAGCTCCGCCGGATGCTGACCACGCCGCTCCGGCCGTCGGAGCTCATCGGAGCCCGAATCCTGGGCGGTTGGGCCATGGGCTTGAGCATCCTGCTGGTCATGGCCGCCTTCGGGACGATGGTTTATAACGCCCATTGGGGGCCCTTTGGATATTTCCTGACCCTGGTCGTGGTTGTGTCCTTCTGGTCGGCGGCGTTTTTCGCCCTGATGAACGCCTTGGTCCGCAACCGCAACCAGGCGGGCGTCCTGAGCGCCCCGATCATCCTGGGCTTCAGCCTCTTCGGCGGATCGCTGATGAACCCGGAGGCGATGCCCAAGGCTTTCCGGGCGGTCGGCATCGTCACTCCCAACAGGTGGTTTGTCGATGGGGCGGCCGCGGTCCGCGACGGCCGCTTTCCGGCGGTTCCCCTCCTCATCCTGGCGGTCTCCGGCCTGATCCTCCTTCTCTTGGCCGTCCCGGCGCTCCGCCGCCGCTCCACGGTGTGACCATGAAGACCCTCAAGCGCATCCTTCACATCGCCGGAAACGACCTCCGGATCATGGTCTCCGACAAGGTCTACTTTTTCTGGTCCCTGGCTTTCCCGGTCCTGTTCATCGTCCTTTTCGGCCTTCTTTACAAGGGAGGGGGCAACGGTCCGGCCGTGGCCGAGCTGACCGTCGTCAACCGTGACCAGGGCCGCTGGGGAGCTTATTTCCTGGAGAAGGTCAAGTCGCCCGGCGTCGAGATCAAAGCCGTCGACGAAGAACCGGAGGCTTACAACCGCCTGCTTGTTCTCCCCGCGGATTTCTCGGCCAAAATCGAGGCCCGTGCCGCCCAGTCCCTGGCCTTGAAAAAGCGCGAGGATGCCTCGACCGAAGCCGCCGCCCGGGTGGAGGCGAGATTGTTCCAGGCGATCGCCCGGGTCATTTCGGAGCTGGTCCTGTACGGGGAGGGCGACCTCTTGAAATTCTGGGACGGCCATCCCGAATTCCGCGAGCTCGTCCGGGTCAAGACCCGCTTCCCGGAAAACACGGTCACGGTCGTTCCCGGCGGCTTCGACCATTCGATCCCGGGGGCGACCGTCCAGTTCATCATGATGATGGTCATGATCTACGGCGGGGTCACGGTGATGGAGGACCGGAAAAAGGGGGTTATGGGCCGGATGCTGTTCTCACCTCTATCCACCGGCGGGTTATTCCAGGCCAAGCTCCTGGGCCGCTGGGCCATGGGCATGATCCAGGCCCTGATCCTGTTTGTCGTCGGCAAAGTCTTCTTCAAGCTCGACCTAGGAAACGTCCGGCTTTCGCTCCTGGTCATCGCCGTCTTCGCCCTGGCCATGGCCGCCCTGAGCGTTTTTATCGGGTCGCTCGTCGGGAAAGAGGATTTAATCATCGGTCTAGCGGTGCTTCTGGCC
>Ga0194125_10013899_pt1 | contig 10387 bp, 15 predicted proteins | sample TA2KigC250mmetaG_FD_148626 | JGI IMG/M metagenome (GOLD analysis project Ga0194125, IMG submission 148626) | Freshwater microbial communities from Lake Tanganyika, Tanzania - TA2015034 Kigoma Deep Cast 250m | ecosystem: Environmental > Aquatic > Freshwater > Lake | place: Tanzania: Lake... | reverse complement strand
CTGAGCCTCTTGCAAAATTATGTAGCCGCAGGCTTCAGCCTGCGCCGGCACAGGCTGGAAAGCCTGTGCTACCGGATATTTCTTTAAGCAACATGGGAAAATCGCAGCCTCAAAATGAATTTTGCAAAAGCCTCAACTGAAAACTCGAAACTCGAAACTCAAGGAGAAGCCATGGGCGAAACGGCCCGGGAGGTCATGGACACTGAGTTTTTCACCCTCCGGCCTGACCTGACCATTGCCGAGGCGGTGAGGTTATTTAAAATGGCCAGCGAGGCCAGCGGGCGCCGGGTTTTCGGCATGATGGTCCTGGATGAAAGGGGCAGGCTGGCGGGGATGCTCTCCATCTACGACATCTTCCTGCTCATCCGTCCCAAACACACCCATATCTGGGGGGAAATGGGGGACCTGGATTTAACGGGGCTCCTGGATGCCGCCTGCCGCCGGGCCCGGAACCTCCAGGTGGGGGACATCATGACCACGGAGGTCCTCACCGTGGCCCCGGACACCCCCCTGCTCCTGGTCATCGACATCATGATCAAGAAGCACGTGCGCCGCTTGCCGGTGGTGGAAGAGAGCCGGGTGGTGGGCATCGTCTATCTTTCCCAGGTCTTTGGGCATATCCAGGATAAATTGACCGGTGGATAAAAGTCGCGGCACCCTTCAGAAAAACGTGCTCCAGGGGCTGACGGTGCGGGAGGCCATGCGCCGTCAAATCATCAGCCTGCCGGCCGGGGCGGGGTTTGACCGGTGCATCCGGGCCTTGATCAAGTACAAGGTCAATGCCCTGCTGGTCACCGGCCACCGCCAGGAAGCCCTGGGAGTGGTATCCAAAACCGACCTCATGGGCGCTTATTACGCCGGGCTGCCCCTTACCACGCCGCTTCAGGACATCATGGTGGGACCGCCCCGGTTTTGCCGGGCGGATGATTCCCTGGATGCGGCCCTGGACGTCATGCGGGCCCATCGCATTCACCGTCTATACGTGGAAGAAGAACAAGGCGGCCAAGCCGCGGGGGTCCTGGCCTATCCGGATATCGTGGGCCTGCTCTACCGTTACTGCCACCGCTGCGACCGCAGCATTTTAAGGTCTGGCAAGACGGGCGCGGACCTGGCGGAGCACCTCACGGTGCGGGAAGTGATGACCCCGGGGGTGGAGGCGGTGGCGGAGAGCGCCGGACTGGCACAGGTGATGGAAGCCCTGGCCGCCGCCAGGCTGGCCGCGGTGCTGGTAAGAGACGAAACCGGCCTGCCCGTGGGGGTGGTGTCCAAGACCGACCTTATCCTGGCCTACCTGCACGGCCTTCCCCATGCAACCCCGGCCCGGACCATCATGAATTTCCCCGTGCAGGACCTCCCCCAGGACGAGATGCTGGCCCTGGCGGTCCAACAGATGATTTTTTCGGACATCCACCGCCTGTTCGTTTATAAGGAAGACCACCGGGATATCGTGGGGGTTTTGTCGTTGTCCGACGCGGCCCGGTTTCGCTCCGGGGCCTGCCGGGCCTGCCTCACCAGCCGGATAAAAATCTGATGCTGCAGCCGCCAGCTGTCAGCCGCCAGGAAAAAGCAAAGAAGGGTTAAGTGTCCTGGCTGCTAGCCGCTGACTGCTGGCTGCCGCCTTCACTTCATATAAATGGTGAAGCCCTGAGGCCCGAGGTTGAGGCTCACCCCCGCCTGCACCGACTGCAGATTGATGATGACGCCCCGCTGGTTCCGCATGGTGACGCCGCCGATGCCGCCGGCCAGGGTGAGGCCGGCCCCCGCGGCCACGTAGGTGCCGGGAAAGTCGCGAATGTCCCGCAGATTATAGACGTGGCCCACTGCGCTCACCTTGGAAATGCCCACGTCGCCCACGCTGAGGCCCTGGACCGTGAAGTAGTGGTTTCTCCCGTGGAACCGGACCGACCCCCAGCCCGTGGAAAAACCGATGCCGATGCCCACGTCCGTAAGTTCTATGGATATCCGGCCCACCGGGTCGTATCGCTCCTGTGCCTGGATGGGGGTGAAGGCCAGGAGGACGGCGGCGGCCACTGCCAAACTTAACAGTATCCGGCTGGGGCGTATCATCTTGCTTTCCTTTCGCTTTTGGATTAATAATGGATTTAGCTTCAAACTAAGTTGGTCTTAAAAGAATGTCAAGTTTGAATTATGGGGAGGTATCTCCAATACAACTATAGGGGTTGCCCAAAGTAATTTCCCCGTAGGGGCACGGCGAGCCGTGCCCCAGGTACAGGGGCACAGCACGCTGTGCCCCTACGTCAAAAAACAATCGGAAAAAACTTTTGGCAATCGCTATAAATAAATCTTGCTTAATGGAATAAAAAAGTATCTGGCCTTGGCCATTAGCAAAAGGCAGCATGAATAAGCTCAAGGAGGTGAAAATCTATACGGATGGCGGATGTCTGGGAAATCCTGGACCGGGAGGATACGGCGTTGTCTTATTATACGGAAATTATCGCAAAGAATTGTCCGGAGGATTCCGTTTAACCACCAATAACCGGATGGAATTGACTGCCGCCATTGAAGGCCTTAGGGCATTGAAATATCAATGCCAGGTTAAATTGTACAGCGATTCCCAGTACTTAGTGGATGCCATCAATAAAGGGTGGCTGGTTAAATGGCGAAATAATAATTGGAAGAAGAGCAATAAAGATGAAGTAAAGAATATCGACCTCTGGCAAGATCTCTGGGAATTGTGCGGCAGGAATGAGATAACCTTTATCTGGGTAAAGGGACACGCAGGTATTGTAGGGAATGAAAGATGCGATACACTGGCAATGGAAGCCGCCAATCGACAGAATTTGCCTCCTGACATTGTTTATGAAAGAGAAAATCCTCATCTCTTATTACCAACTATGAAAGCCGGTTATATTAATATTCCTGAGAGATGAGAGTTTGATAAGACTGGAGACAGGCCATAGCGTACAGCCTCCCGAGAACTTATGGGAAGTCTATCTAAAAAGAAATTTATCTTGCCGAAATCAGGACCCTTATGAGTCATGGAAGAAGGGAAAAAGTGACGGCCAGCCACATCCGGCGCTATGAAGCCCTGATTTTTTTCACCGGCGCGGTGACCCTGTCCCTGGAAGTGCTGGCTTCCCGGATAATGACACCTTACTTCGGGGTCAGTCTTTACATCTGGGCCGGCATCCTTTCCATCACCCTGGTGTTTCTGGCTTGCGGCTATCATCTGGGCGGGCGCATTTCCCTGGGGCGCTCCCCGGTCTCCTTGCAGGTGCTGCTTCTTATAGCCCCGGTAACTGCGGCCCTGTTCCTGGTCCTGGCCGCATTCTTCTATCCCTTGATTTTTCCCCTGCTTTCCGGGATCAATCTCATTGTGGCCAGCTTTCTGGGAAGCGCCGTTTTGCTGGCCGTGCCCCTGGTGGTCCTGTCGGCCATGAATCCCTGGCTCATCGCCCTGGCCCGGGAGGGCCATGCCGGGGGCGACGCCGGGGCCGGGCGGGTATTCTTCATCAGCACCATCGGATCGGTGGCCGGGGTGGTCCTCACCGCGTTCGTCATGATCCCCAATCTGTCCAACTGGTGCGGGGTTATCTGGTTGGGGCTCCTGCTAGGTCTTCTTGCCGGCTTAATGGCCTGGGTCCAGCGGGAACTGCCTCGCCGGGAACGGACGCGGCTGATAGCCCTAGGCCTGGCGGTGGCCTGCCTGGGAGGCGCGCTGCTGGCCGGGCAGCGGGTCTATTTCAAAATTCTGGCCGGGGCTGCGGCCCCGGGCCAGGAATTGGTGGTGCTGGCGCAATATCCTTCGGTATTCGGCAACATCAAGGTGGTGGCCGCCAGAGATGAATGCGGGGAGTTCCATGGGGAATTGCTCTACCTCCAGGACGGCATCATTCAGAACCACGTCTCCGCCACGGGGGAGGCCCTGGACCACACCGGGGAACTCTTGCCGATAATCGGGATTTATGCGCCGGTCCCCGGCCACGTCCTGATCCTGGGGCTGGGAGCCGGGATCCTTCCCCAGGCGCTCAAGCGGCGGGGCTGGCAGGTCACGGTGGTGGAAATCAACCCCCAGTCCCTGCGGGCGGCCCGGGAGTTCTTCGGGTTCAACCCCGAGGGGATGCGACTGTACGAAGCGGATGCCCGGACCCTGGTGCGCCGCTGGCATGGGGCTTTTGACCTGGCGGTGGTGGACCTGTTCCAGGGAGACGGCACCCCGGATTATCTGTTGACCTGGGAATTTTTCCGGGACCTGCACAACTGCCTGCGGCCCCAAGGGCTGGCGGTGATCAATGCCTTTTTCGACCCGGAAAACGAGGCCGCCAATCAGCGCCTCCTGGCCACCGTGGCCGGGGCCTATCCCCATCTCCTGGAATTCCGGACTCCTACCGGGGACGACCCGGTGGACAACGCCTATATTCTGGCTGCGGGTTATCCTTTGCCGGCTGAACCGGCCTTGGCCGCCGCCCGGAAGGAGCCGGGCCTTTCCGAAAAAAACCGGAACATTCTCCTTACCGCGCGTCCCCTGAACCGGGAGAGCCTGTCCGGCATTGCCCCGGTAAGCGACCGCCACAATATCTTTTCCCTGCTCCTGGCCGGGAGTCAGATGCGGTATAGAAACCAGTTTAACCGGCTGCCCTGGCACTTGCTGGTGAATTAGGGTGAGTTAGTGAAACTCTTTAAGGTTTCAAAAACTTGACAAAAAGGAGATAATTATACAGTATTCATATACATCATTAATAGAGGATGGTTCCATGGTGAGAACCCAGATTTATTTAACGGCAAAGGAACGGGACGCGCTCCGTGATCTGGCCCGGCAGACCGGCAAGAAGCAGAGCGAATTGATCCGGCGGGCCATTGACGAGTTTATCGACCGGATTCAGCCTCGGGATCGCCGGGCGATGCTGGAGCAGGCCCGGGGAATGTGGAAGGATAGAAACGATCTCCCCGATTTCCGGGCCTTGCGGCGGGAATTCGACCGTTTTGCCTAGCTATTTTCTCCCTCCCCCTTGAGGGGGGAGGGTTGGGGTGGGGGTGATGGCTCTGCGTCTTCTTCTGGATACCGATGTATTGGTGGATTATCTGCGGGACCGGGATGAAGCGGTGGCCTATTTGGAGGCCCGCGCCGAATCCATGCTTATTTCCGCTATCACGGTGGCGGAACTCTACGCCGGGGTGCGGGAGGGGGAAGAGCGGCGCAGATTGGCGGAGTTTCTGGCCGCATTGGAGATCATCCCCGTGGACGCGGTCATCGCCCAAAAAGGCGGCCTGTACCGCCGGGACTACGGCCCCAGCCACGGTGTGGGCCTGGCCGACGCCCTCATCGCCGCCACCGCGGAATTGCACCAAGCCCGCTTGGTTACCCTGAACGCCATCCATTTTCCCATGGTGGAGGTGGAAGTGCCTTATGCCAAACCATAATTTGGATTACCCGCCATAAGAAGTTAAAATAGACAATAATGCGGAATTAGGCTCCGATGGATACAGTCGTCCTATCCGTAAATAATGTTTCCATCAGGCTCACCGATGAGCGTTGGGTTCACATCACCGAGGAGCATTGTGAATTAGCCGGGCTGCGCCTGGAAGTCCTGGAAACCATAGGCCACCCAGCCCGGATCTTAGCCGGCGGTGCGGGAGAGGTTTTGGCGGTCAAGGAAATTTCGTTAGGAAAGCATTTGGTGGTAGTCTATCGGAAAATTTTAAAGGACGGTTTCATTATTACCGCCTTTCTAACCAGCAAAACCCAAGCGCTCCTGCGGAGGAAACAGCTATGGCCTTAGAAACTGTGGAACAATATTTAAAAATGCTTCCGGTAGTAAAAGCGTCGCCGGGAAAGTTCCTGTGGTCGTCTTATGATGCGGAGGCCGACGTCTTGTACATCAACTTTAAGAAGCCCAGTCATGCCACCGACAGCGAATTAACCGAAGACGATATCATTATCCGCTATGAAGGCGAGGAGGTTGTAGGACTGACTATCTTGCACGCCAGTAAACGTTGAGCCCTGGATGCCCGATACTCTATGACGGGGTGCGGCAGGAAGGAGAGAGGCGCAGATTGGCGGGTTTTCTGGCCGCAATGGAGATCATCCCTGTGGATGCCGAAATCGCCCAAAAAGGCGGCCTCTACCGCCGGGATTACGGACCCAGCCACGGCGTGGGCCTGGCCGACGCCCTCATCGCCGCCACCGCGGAGCTACACCAGGCCCGCTTGGTCACGCTGAACCCCAGACATTTTCCCATGGTGGAGGTGGCAGTCCCTTTTACAAAACCTGTGAGGCTCTTGCAAAATTCATTTTGAGGCTGCGATTTTCCCATGTTGCTTAAAGAAATATCCGGTGGCACAGGCTTTCCAGCCTGTGCCGGCGCAGGCTGAAGCCTGCGGCTACATAATTTTGCAAGAGGCTCCTGTGTAGGGGAACTTTCTGCCCATCTGTTAAGTTAGGGTGGGCTTGCCCACCATAAGAGAGTAAAATTGCCGAGGGGGGGGTCATACGTGTCACGGGGGCCAGCGGCAATTTGACAAATGGCCCCAATTATTTTAGAATAGTAATACTAAGTGATACGCAAATCAGGGGTGTCCAGATGAGAACCACAAAATTAGTATCTATTTCGATTTTGCCGGAGCTGTTGGCGGAGGCGGAAAAGCTGGCTAAGGAAGAAAACCGCACCCGCAGTGAACTTATTCGGGAAGCGCTGCGACGCTATATCTCCGAGAGAAGGTGGCAGAAGTTAACCCAGTATGCCCGCCTTAAAGCCGCCGAAGCGGGGATTGAGACCGAAGAGGACGTACTGCGTCTGATTGATGAATACCGCCGCGAACAGGCCGATGATCAGAGTGGTGGTTGATAGCAATGTGGTGGTTTCCGCGTTTTATTTCCCCGGAGGTAAGCCGGGGAAGACCCTGGCTTTAATAAGAGAAGGGGAACTTATCAATTTCACTTCGAAATATATCCTTGATGAAGTAAAGAGAATATTGAAAAAAAAGTTTTTGTGGAGCGATGCACAATCTCTTGAGGCGGTTGATGAAATCATCTCATTTTCTGAAATAGTCGATCCCCCAATAGAGCTGACGATTACTACTCACGATCCGGACAATCGCATTCTTGAATGTGCTGTAGCAGGTAGGGCCGATTTTATCATTTCCGGCGATCGCCATCTCACTTCTCTAAGAACCTTCCAGGCCATCAAAATCGTTGACCCGGCCACCTTTTTGGCAATAATTACTGGGGGAGGCTGAAGATAGCCAAATGGGCACAGTTGCGGGAACAGACTGCCTCCTCCACATCTCCAACCTCACCGTCCACTACGGCGCGGCGCAGGCGCTGTTTGGGATTGATCTGGAGGTGGGCAAGGGGGAGACCGTGGCGTTGGTGGGGGCCAACGGCGCGGGCAAGACCAGCCTGCTCAAGGCGGTCATGGGGCTTATTCCGCCCTCGGGGGGGCGCATAGTTCTGGACGGGGAGGACGTCACCGGCAGCGCGCCCTCGGCCATGGCGGCCCGGGGCGTGGCCCTGTGCCCCGAAGGGCGGGAGATGTTCGGGGACCTGACGGTCAAGGAAAACCTGGAACTGGGGGCCATGGCCCTGAAAATCTCCCAGGCGGAGCTGAAACCCCGCATGGAGGAGGTCTTCGCCCGGTTCCCCCGCCTGAAAGAGCGCCTCCATCAGCCCACCGCCACCCTCTCCGGCGGCGAGCAGCAGATGGCCGCCATGGGCCGGGCCTTGATGGCCCATCCCCGGCTGCTGCTGCTGGACGAGCCCAGCCTGGGGCTGGCCCCCCTCATCGCCGACGAAGTCTTTGACATTATCCGCCAGCTTTCCCGGGCCGGCGCCACCATCCTCCTGGTGGAGCAGAACGCGGCCCGGGCCTTGACCGCGTCCGGCTCCGCCTATTTAATGGCCAATGGCCGGATTGTCACCTCCGGCCGCAGCGACCGCCTGCTGGTGGACCCGGAGCTGCGGCGGGCCTTCCTGGGCGCGGCTTCCGATGACAATCCCGCGGCCTCCCGCCTGGGGGGCGCGGGCTTGACCAATATCCGACTGGTGAAACCCGACATGAGCAAACAAACCTTTATGCCGCCTTTTACAGCTGTGGAGGAGCTTAAGGCGCATCAGCTTCAAGGCTTGAAGTGGACGGTGCGCCACGCCTATGAAGGCTCCGGCTTCTACCGGGCCCAACTGGACGCCGCGGGAGTTTCCCCCGAAGACATAAAGTCTCTGGAGGATCTGGCCCGGCTCCCCTTCACCACCCCCGAAGACATCCGGGACGGCTATCCCTTCCCCTTGCGGTCGGCGCCCTACGAGCAGATCGTGCGCATCCACGCCTCCACCGGCACCACCGGCAAGCGCAAGATCATCGGCTACACCCAGAAGGACGTGGACGACTGGGCCCTATTCTTCGCCCGGGCCTACGAGATGGCCGGGGTCACCCCCCTGGACCGGGTGCAGATCGCGGTGGGCTATGGCATCTGGACCGCGGGCGCGGGGTTCCAGGCCGGCTGCGAGCGCCTGGGGGCCCTGGCCATCCCCGTGGGGCCGGGGAACGTGGATTTGCAATGCGAGTTCCTGGTGGACCTCCAGAGCACTGTGCTCTGCTGCACCGCGTCCATGGGCCTGCTCATGGCCGAAGAGGTGAACAAGCGGGGCATCGCCGACAAGATCAACCTGAAGAAGGTCATCTACGGGTCGGAGCGGTCCTCGGTGTCCATGCGCAAGAAAATCTCCGAGCTGTTCGGGGGCGTGGAAATCTTCGACATTCCCGGTCTGACGGAGCTTTACGGGCCGGGCACCGGCATCGAGTGCCCCCACCACGACTGCATCCACTACTGGGCCGACTACTACATCCTGGAGATCCTGGACCCGGACACCCTGACGCCGCTCCCCGACAACGAGTGGGGGGAGATGGTGGTCACCACCTTGTGCAAAGAGGCGGCGCCGCTGATCCGCTACCGCACCCACGACATCACCCGCATCATTGGCGGGCCGTGCACCTGCGGCGCGGTGCTGCCCCGGCACTCCCGCATCCGGGGCCGCTCCGACGACATGTTCAAGTTCCGGGGGGTGAATATCTTTCCCTCCAGCATTGACCGGTTGCTGTCGGAGATTCCGGGGCTGGGGTCCGAGTACCAGGTGCACCTGGCCCGGGACGACCGCGGCCGGGACCACATGCTCCTTAAGGTGGAGCGGGGCGAAGGGGTGGAGCCGGGCCGGGCCGACGAGTTGGGCCGGGAAGCGCGCTACGTCATCAAGCACAAGCTCCTGGTGACCCCGGAAGTGGAAGTGGTGGGCTACGGAGAACTGCCCCGGTCGGAGCGCAAGAGCCAAAGAGTTTTTGATACCAGGATCACCGATTCTGTGGTATAGGGAATGTATTACTTAATAATAATTATCATTGGTTCCACGAGGTGGAATCTGGTAACCCAGGATCCTAAGCTCTCCATAATCCTCCAACGCCTGGTTACGGCTTTTCAGCCGGAGCGCGTGTATCTATTCGGCTCCAAAGCCCGGGACGATTCCGGGCCGGATAGTGATTACGACCTCATGATCGTGGTGCCGGATGAAGCTCCCGCGGAGCGCCGCCGGAGCCGCTTGGCCTACCAGGCCCTGCGGGGCACCCGGACCGCGGCGGACATATTGGTATGGACCCGGACCGCCTTCGACAGCCGCCTCCACCTACCCGCCTCCCTGCCGGCCACCATAATCAGGGAAGGGAAGCTCCTTTATGCCGCTTGATCGCCCGAAGGAAGAATTATGACATCAAATTGGGAACATCAATTTAGAAATAGAATGAGCCAATTCGAAGCAGAGCGACCTCTTCGCACCGATGAAGTCGCTTTATCTATCAAGGCTCGGGTCAATTTAGGCTGCTTCCATCGTCAGCATTCTCCACATGCGTATGAAATTATTGATGAATATCTTCACTCAAATCGAGTCGAACTTTTAAACATATCTTTTGAGGAACATGAAAGTGGTCCAGAAATTCTCGTTTACATGGCTGTTACCGCGGCAGGACTACAGTTGGCAGCAAGTATCATCAACTTAATAGCAACAATTATTAAAGCCCGCTCGGAAGGTGTGAAGCGAGGTGACAGCCGATCAGCACCCGTTGATTTGATTGTTAGACGAATGGATAAAGATGGAAAGTTTTATGAAGAAAAAGTGCTTGAATTTAGATATAGAGACCCTGTCGATCAAAAGGTTATTGAAATAAAATTGAAGGAAGGTATAGCTAAGTGTCTTGGTATCAATGAGCCAGAAGATAGCCGCAATCAAGAGAAATAAATCTATGTAAGACATCCAGCCAGGGAGGCGGGTCGGAAAAATTTAAGGAAGGGTTGAAAAGAATATTTTAGGAATACTAAAAAGGAGGGGTTCTATGAAACACACGCTGAAAATCTTCTTGTTAGCAGTTGTTCTAGTTTTTGGTGT
>Ga0194125_10013898_pt1 | contig 10387 bp, 12 predicted proteins | sample TA2KigC250mmetaG_FD_148626 | JGI IMG/M metagenome (GOLD analysis project Ga0194125, IMG submission 148626) | Freshwater microbial communities from Lake Tanganyika, Tanzania - TA2015034 Kigoma Deep Cast 250m | ecosystem: Environmental > Aquatic > Freshwater > Lake | place: Tanzania: Lake... | reverse complement strand
GAAAAGCGTCTTTCCCATAGGGACTTAGGGTAAACGATTTAAGGCAGACAGGCAAAGAGCGAGATCAGGGCCGAGGAGGACGATCAGACGCGCAACCAGAGCGTGGCGTCGGCGAAGGTCAGCTGGAATTTGCGGCGGTGTTCGCGGAGGAGAAAAGGCAGATCCTGGCGGCGCAAAAGCCGGAAGTGCGGCGCAAGCAGTCTCCTCGTGGCAAAGAATGAATTCCTGAGCCATCGGGACGAGGGGGTGAAGGCCTTGGACCACGTGTAGGGGGAGGTCAGGAGCAAAAGCCCTCCGGGGCGAACGAGTCCGGGCAGGACTTTCTGCAAAAGCCGTTGGGGGTCTTTGACCCGATCGAGCAGATTGGCGGCGAGAACGAGGTCGAACGGAGCAAGGCGAGGCAGGCGCAGAGCATCTCCAGTCCCAAACGAAACGCGGCCCCGAATTTTTTGGGCAGGTGCCACGATTCGGACCGGCCTCGTTCGATGGCCTTCCTCGTTCAATCGGAAGGAACAAAGGCCGCGCGTGGCCAACTTTTTAGCGGCGGCGATAAAGGTCTTGGAGGAATCGATCGCCAGGACTGCGGGGACTTTCCGGGAGAGTTCAAAGGACGCCCTGCCGACCGCGCAACCGAGATCCAAGGCCCGGCGGGGCCGAATCCTTCGGCGCTTGGCCTCCGAAAAAAGCAGGCGGGCACAAGCCGCGGGAAAGTTGCGAAGCCCGAACGGTGCGCTTCGCCCCCGGGGCAACAACTCCCGCGGCTCGAGGTAATGGAATGCGAGGTACTCCGCGAGGGCGGAGCCGGATTCGTACGTTGCGCTCAGGCGAGGAGTTGAGCCAAATACTCGGTGGGACGGTAATTTTCCATCACCACGGTGGTGGTTCCGTTCCGATGCATCCGGACCTGCTTCACCTGAATTTCGGGCGTTTTGTGCGGAGCGTAGAGGATGTCGTCATGGGTGGCGTTAATCCGCTCGGCAAATTTGTCGGGGGTAAGGTGGCCCCCGAGGTGGTCCGATCGGCCGGTGGCCACGTGAATCGTGCCAAGGATTTTTTCGTCTTGGATGTCCCGCCCGCTAAAGGGAAGGAGCTGGGTGCCAAAACCTAATTCACCCAGTTCACCGGTGACTGGGTCGCGTTGGAGCTTGGCCACATGCTCCTGAAATTTTTTCAGGTTCCCGCTGAGGAAGGAACCACCCACCTGGCGGCCCCCCTCAATATCCAAGATCGCAAGAGTCCCGTCCTCAAACTTCATCGGCATCTGACCGGAACCGCCGGTGGGGACAAAATAAACCTCGCCGGCCGGAAGGTTGGCGACATCCGGGGTTTTTCCGCGGCAAAGGCCGTGGGACTTTTGGGCCTCCTGACGGCCGAGATCGAGATGCAAGGTGCAGGATTTTCCGGCGACTTCGTAGTCAATTTCCACCCAGTCCGATTTAGTCAGGCCGAGGCGAAGTTTTTCTGCCTGCTTGCTGACCTCATTGTAATCCACGGCCAGGCCGGTTTGCAGAATGACTTCATTGAGCCCGTGCAGGGTGGCGCCCCGGAAGCCGTGCTTCTTTGCGGAAGCGGTCAGGGGGGCGGTGGCCGAGTAGGTGGAAATGCAGAGGATGATGTCGTACTTGGGGTAAATGTCTTTTTCGAAGGATAGGCGGCGGCCCTGCGTGTCCATGACGAGGTCATCCATGTCGAGGTTGCTGCCGCCGGTTTTTTTGTAGGCATAAAATTCACCACCGGTCAGACCGAGTTCGTGCCCCACCCCGTTGTTCAGACCCTGATAAAAAATATCGTGGGCGTATTTTTGGACCGTCAGGGCAGGATCTTGGAGAAAAGCGAAGTCCTGAACCTGGGTCGGATCGTCCAAGTCGATCAAAACGCAAGCCCGCTCCCCTTTTTGGGGTTCAAAAACAGTTTTCAGCAAGCGGGTCAAATCAAAGGGTGGGAAGGAGTTCGGAATGCTTAATGCTTGGTTGGACATCCGATAATTATATCCCAAAAAAAAGGCCACGCAAATGCCGGACTGGCGCGGATCGGTGGGTGCCGGCAGACTCCCAAGATGCCGCTTTTGGATCAGGTCCGTTCCGACTATTTCGATTTTTTACGTTTTCCGACCGTGTCGGCGGACCCGGCCAGGCTCCCGTCCCTGCGGGATTGCGCCGTGTGGCTGGCAGAAAAATTTGGGGCGATGGGAATGGAGGCGGAGATCGCGGCTACGCCTGGGGCTCCCGTCGTGTTGGCCAAGTGGAGTCAGCCGGGAGGCGGGCAACGTCGCCGGGTGCTGATTTACGGTCACTACGACGTGCAGCCGGCAGAAAGGGAGGACGGGTGGACCGGGGATCCGTTTGAACCGCGATTGAAAGGCGGAATGGTCGTGGCGCGGGGATCCACGGACAACAAGGGGCAAATTTTTGCCCATATGCTGGGCGTGGCGGAGGCGATCAAGGAGGGTGGCGCGGCAACGGATGTGGTGTTTGTGGTGGAAGGGGAAGAGGAGGTGGGGAGCGACAACTTGGAGGCTGTTTTAAAGGCCCGAAAAAAGGATCTGCGGTGCGACGTGGCGGTAATTTCCGACACCAACATGGCGGGTCCCGATCAACCGACCCTCACCTACGGGCTCAGGGGGATCGCGGCGCTGGAGGTGGATTTGACGGGTCCTTCCCACGACCTGCACTCGGGGGTTTACGGCGGGGCGGTGGTGAATCCGATCAAGGTGCTCACGCAACTTCTGGCGGGATTGCACGACGATCATTCCCGGGTGACCGTGCCAGGATTTTACAAAAAGGTTCGGAAGCCGGCGGCGTGGGAACGCAAGGCGGCCAAGGATCTGGGGGTATCGGATGGCGAAGTACGCCGACAGGCGGGGAGTCCGGCCTTGGGTGGGGAGCCGGGCTACACCGCGATTGAAAGGATCGGAATGCGTCCGACGGCGGAGATCAACGGGATCACGGGGGGCTACCAAGGTCCGGGCCCCAAAACAGTGCTCCCCAGCAAGGCTTCGGCGAAACTCACCTTCCGACTGGTTCCCCATCAGGATCCGGCGGAGATCGCCGGGCTCGTGGAGAAATATTTGCAAACGAAGTGCCCGAAGACCGTGAAGATGAAAATCACCCGCCACCACGGGGGGCTGCCTTATTTTTGTGATCCCAAGAAAGATTTTGGACCGGCGGCGGTGCGGGCCCTGCGTCAGGCCTGGGACGGAAAAAAGGTTCATTATCTGCTGGAGGGGGGAACCATTCCGATCGTCAGCGTGATCCGGAAGGTGCTCGGGGTGGAAACTTTGTTGGTGGGGCTGAGTTTGCCGGACTGCCGCGCCCACGGTCCGGATGAGACGTTTCCCATCGCGTATCTGGAGCGGGGTGCGCGGATGAACCGCGCGTTGCTACACGAAATCAGCAAAAGTTAAAACTTCACCATGCCCCTAAGCTGTTGGTAGAGCTTTTCCAGGTGGGGCATGGGGACGCCGGCGGCGGTGCCTTGGCGAAGAGCCTCGCCCCAAATCGATTCCAGTTCCACCGGTCTGCCAGCTTCCCAGTCGAGTTGGCTGGACGATTTGTAGTGCCCCATGGTGCGGGTGCGGACGATTTCCTTTTCAATGAGATTTGGATCTTGCGGGTAGCCGAGCTTGGCGGAAGCGGCGAGAACCTCGGTCATCAGGTCTTGGGCCTCCTGATGCAGGGTGGGGTCCTCAAGCACCTGCTGAGTGTCGCGGCCGCCGGGGCCACCGGCGATGCCAAGGCCGTTGAAAGGCACATTCCAGACCAGTTTGTACCAGCGGGCCGAGCCAATGGACGGGGCCACGGTGCAGCCCACTCCGGCTGCGGTAAAAATCTTGGCGAGGGAACGGGCGCGCGGGGTGTCTCCGCCGGAAAGGTCGGAAAACCTGATGTCCGTGCAGGCCAGGTTGCGGGCGACGCCGGGCTCGGGCCGGGAAACGCAGACATGGCAGACTCCGCCCAAGACGCGCTCTTTCCCGGCAATGGAGGCGAGGAGTTCCTCATTACCGAGCCCGTTTTGCAGGGAGCAGATCGCGGTATCGGGGCCGAGGAGCGGTGGAATGATTTTTTTAAGCGCGGCATTGCCGGTGGTTTTGATGCAGACCAGAACCAGATCCACGGGGCCGATTTCTTCCGGCGTCCCACAGGCCCGGACGGGATGAAGGTGGAAGTCGCCATAAGGACAGCGCACCTGGATGCCGTGTTTTTGAAGATGGGTCAGGTCGCGCCGGGCGAGGAAAGTGACCGGAATACCCGACTTGGCCAGCTTGGCGCCGTAATACATGCCGAGGGCTCCGGTTCCAACCACGGCGGCATGGGGAAGGGGGGGCAGGGCCTGCTGGGGGTGAGCTGGCATGGGTAGAAAATAAACCGAGCGGCTTGGAATTTACAGGCGATTGAGTCGGGGCGAGAGTCGTGAGGTCGGGTCCATAGCTCAACGGTTAGAGCAGGGGACTCATAATCCCTTGGTTCCTGGTTCAAATCCAGGTGGACCCAGTTGGTGGTGACCTGAGGCAGGTGGAACAAAACGATTCACTAGTTGTGGTCAAAGGTAAACCGGAGCGAGTTTTTTTCGGGGGCAGGAGTGGTCAGAAGCGGGGATGATGCTGCGGGTGAAAGCCTTCTTTCTGGTTTTAGGCCTGGCAGTGGCAACCACTCCCTTGGGGGTCGCCGAGGAGAACAGCGCCCAGCGCTTGGAAAATGCCCAACGCGGGGTGGCGGAAGGGAGTTGGCCGAGGAAACCCGATAATCGGCTCAGTCCGCTTTCGGGAAAAATGAAAGACAGCCAGGAAATCTCGGTGAGGTATTACGGGAAAGAGAAAGAGGTTCGGGCGAAGTCGGCCGAGGGATGGGGGAAAGAGGCGTCTTTTGGGCAGAGGGCCAACTGGGAGGGAGCGTCCGGGAGGAAGTGGGAGGAGGCGCGTTGGGGGCAAGATCGGGACTGGGCGGCGGGCCGGGGCGAAAATGAAAAGTTTCAGCCGCAAAGGGAGCTGGCCGCGGAGCAAACGATGACGATGCGGGAAATCGAACGGGAGACCGCGCAGGGCTGGTCGTCGCGGGCGGCGCGGATGGGTGGGGGTCGGGAGGGTTCGTTGCGGATGTATGAGGGGCGGTTGACGCGGGTGCGGCAGCAGGTTTGGCGGGAGGAGGAAAACGCGCGGGATCTGGGGCCGGGCCGGCAGGAAAAGTTTCGCCCGGAGGAGGTGGAAAAGATGTTGTCCCAACCTGTGGGGGATTTTCGGCGGGCCGCTACGGAACAATCTCCAGCGGCATCTCCGCGCGCAGCTGCGGATAATTGACCAAGCTGGCGGTGAGGGTGGCGGAGCCGGCGGGGAGCCGACCCCGGAGGGCCTGAAAGGGGATGGTCAGCTGGTAATTCAAACGCTCCCCAGGATTCAGAAAGCTGTAGCCGGCATCGGGGGCGAACTCAAAATCCTCCGACCAGGTGTAGACAATTTTGCCCTCGGCATTGCGGACGACGGCTTCGCAGCGCTGGGCGGTGGGAAAGTAGAGAATTGTGCCCGTGTCGGCACCGTTGGTGACGGTAAACTTTAGACTGATGAGATCCTCGGGTTGGGGGTCGCGGATCTTGGGGAGACTGAGTTCGCCCGGGGTGACTTCCAGGTTGGTCTTAAAAGCTTCCAGATTCAGTTCGTTGGCACCGGCAAAGCGTTTCTTGGAGCCTTCAATCAAAAAGCCACCTTTAATCAGGCCAGGGGCGCCTTGAAACTGCTTGGGCATGGTGTCGCGGGAGGCGTCGATCTCCGCAAAAGCAGTCCCGGAAAAAGCAATCAGTCCAAAAGCCAGCCAAAAGCCCATGTGCCAAGATTGGCCGAAACTTGCTGTCCTGACAAATCGGGTCGTTTCCGGTCCAAGGTTGGATATCGTTGAGGTATGGGTCGGATACCTTCTTGGATTCTTGGATTGATTTTGTGGATCGGAGCGGCGGAAAAGCCGCCGGTTCTGCTGCGGGTTCATTTGCAGGCGCCGGAAGGAGCCAAAGGCACGGTGACGGTCCCGGTGACCTTGCTGAATCCGCCGGAGACGATTGCCATCCGAAACATCCCCGAGGTGTCGGAAAAGGATATACAAAGCGTCCGTTCGATGGCGGATGGAACCGTGGTGGTGGGGTTCGACGATTTTGGAAAAACCAAGCTGGAGGTAGCGACCAACACGGGTCGGGGGCTGATTCTAGTGGTGATTGTGAACGGCCGGGTCGTCTATGCCCCGAGGATCGACACCAACCTGACTCGCGGGGCACTGGCGCTGCCTGCGGGCTCGATTTTTCCGTTGGAAATCGAGGCTCTTAACGACGCGCGCAACAAGGAGCGGGCGCAGAAGCTCAAGGAGATGTAGACGGAATTTTGGATTTTGGATGTTTGATTTTGGATTCAGAACAAGGTGCGTGGTCGGCGAAGGGGGAGTCGGCCCCCTGGGTGGTGCAGGGCAGCGCTCCCACAAAATCCGCGGAGCTGCCGACAGGCTTTTGACAAACAGACCTTTGGATGAGCGGGAATTGCTGGACGATCCGTCGTTAAGACTTCAAGCAAGAGCCCATGCAAATTAGCAGGTTACTTTTTCTGGCCGTCGCAGGTGCCGGCTTGTCTTTTTCGCAGAAGGGTTTGGCCTCGGTCGATTCAGCCGGGCAGGAGGCAGCCGGAATTGTTGCCGGAATCCAAAATGGAAGTGGGGCGAGACTCATTTACAACGATCAGACTCTTCGATTAGAGGTGCGAGATGAATTGGGAAATATCCTTGAGGAAATTGCCGCGGGTTCCGTTAGTCGTGCGGTGGACACGGCGGGCCAAGAGTACCGCCTGAGTTTTGGGAAAGATGAACTGGGCCGGCCCAGCGTGCTCGTTCGGCCGGGTCCGGCCATGAGGAAGCCGCTGCTGGTTGAAGTCTTTGGAAGGAAAGCCGTGTTATCTCCCGACTCCTCCTTAATGGCCACATTGGCAGACGATCAGCAGGTTTTCTACGAGCCCTCGATTTGCGGACAGGTGTATTACATCGAGGATTTTGGGGGACTTAGAGGCAAGGTGAGTCGTTTGGCATCGGCCAAGCGGGAGGTGGTGAAGAACCGCCGCAGGGCAGATTGATGAGTGAACCCTGGCAGATGGTTGGGAAGGGGTCGTGGGTGGAATTGTCTGGAGACGAGTGGCAGGAAATTCCCAATTTTGAGGGGCGGAAAGGGGCCGGAGCGTAGCGACGAGAATTAGAGGAATTTGCCGGGGTTAAGGCGGCCAGCAGGATCCAGAGACCTTTTGATTTTTTGGTGGAGTGTGCGCAGGGCCGGGGAGGTGGCCTGGTTCCACCAAGGTTTCTTGGCCAGGCCGATGCCGTGTTCGCCGCTGATGACGCCGCCCATCGCGAAGACCCCCTGAAAGAGCTCATCAAGGATGCGGTGCATGCGGGGGTCATCCGACCGGGTGCCGACGGGGGCCATGAGGTTCACGTGAATATTGCCGTCTCCGGCGTGGCCGAAACTGGAAATCGGAATGCGATGCTTTTTCTGTAAGAGAGCGGTAAGCCGGAACAGATCCAGAATCCGGCCGCGCGGGACGGTGACATCCTCGTTCAGCTTCACCAGGCCCGTGTCGCGCAGGGCGTAGCTGAAGCCGCGACGGATTTGCCAGAGTTGCTCGCAGGCGTGAGGCCCGTGGGCGGGGGAGAGGCGGGCGGTGGAGGATCGGAGGAGTTTTGTGGCGAGGGAAAGGTCGGACCGGACGGCGGACGCTTGGCCGTCAAATTCCACGATGAGCAGGGCCTGGCAACGAGGAGCCCGGGGATTGGCCTGACGGGCGGCGGCGAGCGTAAAAGGATCGGCAATTTCCAACGCGGAAGGGAGCAGGCCCGAGCCGAGGATGGTCTGGACGGCGACCGCCGCCTTTGGCAGGGAGGAAAACTCCGCCAGCAAGGCCGAACGGGTTGGGGGAAGCGGGAGAAGGCGCAAGGTGGCCTCGGTGACAATTCCGAGCATGCCCTCCGATCCGGTGAAAAGTCCGACGAAATCGAAGCCGGTGCGGTTTTTATGGGTGCGGCCGCCGAGGCGGACCACGGTCCCGTCGGCCAAGACCACTTCCAAGCCCAAGACATAGTTCCGGGTAACGCCATACTTAAGACAACGAGGGCCACCGGCGTTGGTGGCGATATTGCCACCCAGGGTGGACTCCTTGAGGCTGGCGGGGTCGGGAGGATAGAAGAGGTTTTTTCGGGCCACGGTGGCAGCGAGGCGGGCGGTGATGACCCCTGGTTGCACGACGGCTACGCCATCGGCCTTGGAGATTTCCAGAATTCGATTCATCCGGATCAGCGAAAGGACCAGGCCCCCGCGGACGGGCACACAGCCGCCGACATAACCCCGGCCGCCGCCACGGGTCGTCACGGGGATTCGTCGGCGATGGCAAAAAGCGAGGATTTTTGAAACTTGGGCGGTGGTGCGGGGAAAGGCCACGGCTTCGGGGAGAACCGAGGCCATCCAGGCGTCCCCGGAATTTCCGCGAAGGGTGGCGGGATCAAAGCGGAGGATCCCGGCGGGCAGGAGGCGGGTAAGAGGGCGCAGGCGGGAGCTCATCGGCGTCGTCGGTTGGCCAGTTCGCGGGAGACTTCGCGGTCGGCTTGGCGTTTGATCAGATCCTGCCGCCGATCTCGGTGAGTCTTGCCAGCCCCCAAGCCGACGAGAATCTTGAAGCGGCCGTCCTTGAAATAGCCTTTGAGCGGAACGAGGGCGCGGGAGCCGCCTTTCTCAATCTGCCCCAGGAGCCGGTGGATCTCCGCTTTATGAAGGAGGAGTTTGCGGGGGCGGTCGGGCTCGGGGTTGGCGCGGTTGCCGTGGCTGTAGGGGGCGATGTGGAAGGAATGGAGCCAGGCCTCCCCGTTTTCGATGCGGCCGTAGGAGTGGGCGAGGTCGCCCCCGCCCGAGCGGATCGATTTAATCTCTGGCCCGGTCAGAACCACCCCGGCTTCGACGGATTCCAAAATGGCGTAATGATGCCCCGCTTTCCGATTCTGTATTTCCAAAGCCTTCATAGGGACAGAAGGAAGGTAGCGGTCCGACGACCGCCCTCAAAGAGCAACCCTCTTCCCTCAACCATTTTATATTGTATCAATTGATACAGTATAAAATACCCAAAAGCGGGAGGCTCGAGTAGAGCTACTTTAGGCTGACTTTTTGGCGCGGGTCTTGCGGGCGGGCTTGGCGGCGGGAACCTCGGCGCCGCCCCCCAGGACCTCATAGCCGAGCTTGCCGTCGGCGATTTCATGCAAAGCAACGTCCATAAAAGTCATGCGGGGGCTGACGGTAATCATAGGGCGGTAGCCCAGGCCGAGCTGGCGGACGCGCTTGGAGACCACGTTGATGAGGATTTGGGGGTTGGCGACCTTGGAGAGGGCGCGATGGACAAGTTCTGATCTCATAAGGGTTTGGGAAAACTTTGCAATATGGACAGAAGGGGGCAGATTGCAAGGAGATTCGGAGCGTAGCTCAGCTTGGTAGAGTACCAGCTTTGGGAGCTGGCTGTCGTGGGTTCAAATCCCACCGCTCCGACACTGTTATTTTTATAAAAATTGCCGAAGAGAGCAGATAATAACCAAAATCGCGGGCGCTGAAAACCGAGAGCGCCGGCACCGGAGGTTTTTCCGCCAGGATCAGCCCAGATGAAACGCAGGAAAGAAGCGGATGGAGGGCGGCGTGGAACAGACCGGACCGACGTAGAAAGCTTTTCCAGAATCGGTAATGGCAGTTGGTTTTGCTGGGGACCAAGCCCCTAAATACCGAGCGGATAGTTCCTGATGTAAACATGACTTTCCGGAAAATTACGGTGGCGGAAACAGCGGGGCTAAAAGATAAGGCGAGGCGGTATGCCTGTGGATCTTCGCGCCGGGCTGAAGATAAAAATACCCTCCCTGTTGCCGAGGAAATGGGGGAATCCCCGGCTACGGCAAACAAACACTACTTCCAAGCCGTCAGTAAAGCCGAGGCATCCCGTTTTTGGAAAATAAGACCTGCATCATTGAACCCGGGAAAGCCGCCAGTGGACATGAGGGATATGCCGCAGGTTCAGGCAGGCCCCACTCACCTGAACGCCTCTATCGTGGGTGGCGTTTTCAGTCGAGTGAGTTCGATTGATCAAATACCGGAATTTGCCAGCCTCTCCTGATGGAACAACCAGTCTCGCTGTTGGTGATGGCGGCAGGGATGGGGAGCCGTTACGGGGGCTTGAAGCAGCTGGATCCGGTGGGGCCTTCCGGAGAGGTTTTACTGGATTATGCAGTCTATGATGCAAAGCAGGCGGGGATTCGGCGGGTGGTATTTTTAATCCGCAAGGATCTGGAAACGGATTTCCGGAAAGCGGTCGGAAAACGCTACGAGGGAAAACTCGACGTGGACTACG
>Ga0194125_10013895_pt1 | contig 10389 bp, 7 predicted proteins | sample TA2KigC250mmetaG_FD_148626 | JGI IMG/M metagenome (GOLD analysis project Ga0194125, IMG submission 148626) | Freshwater microbial communities from Lake Tanganyika, Tanzania - TA2015034 Kigoma Deep Cast 250m | ecosystem: Environmental > Aquatic > Freshwater > Lake | place: Tanzania: Lake... | reverse complement strand
CGATAAGTTATTTTTAGACACGAAATTGGAAATGCTAAACTTTTTTAAATTTTCCTTGAATTTTACTGGCTGAAACTTTATATTTATAAAAATTTACTTGGGCAGCAAGTTATATTTAAACCTATATTTATAAGGATTTATTATGGATTTTATAAAAATGTTTAAAAAGATATTGACTTGTTTTCTATCTATTGTTTTATTTTCAGCAGTGTTATCAGGATGCTCAGATGCTAAAATTGAAAAAATGGATTCGCAGGTCAATACAGAAACATCAATTATTGAAAGCGAAACTGTATATGTTAAAGAGGATGATGCTCCGGCAGATGAAATTAATCAGGTAAAGCTTGAAAACACTTATGTAAGCAAATCAAAAGATTTTACCAGTTACTCTTTCCTATGCCCGGAGGGGTGGGAACTCTTTGAAACAGATGCAGGGAGCAGGGTTGTTCTAAGAAATATAGATTCTTCCTTAAATAAGACAGAAAGTATTTTTATATTTGTTGATAATTTGCAGCATAATGGCGGGATAAAAACTGATGCAGAAATTATATCTGCATATACCGGGATGCTGGAGGATGAACCAACTGCTGAGGGACTTGAAGAGGAGTTAATTAAAATTGATGATGATATTGTAAAACTTGCCGGATATAAATATGAAAGCAGGCTGTTTGGCAGTGATGGAGGTAACCAAAATTTAAAATTTGTCTGTGTTGACTACTTCACCTTTTTAAGAAGTAATGATTATCTGTATTCTATAAAATATATAGGAAGTAATGTGGATGCTGACCAGGCAGGCAACACTTTTAAGGATTTTTTATCTACATTCAGTTTTAAGGGTGAGGCTGAAGGTTTTAAGGAAAAAGGAAAAAATTCATCGGTTAATATTTTAATTCTTGGCGATGACAGCGGGCTTGGAGGGCCGGGAGGACGGGTTAATGGCAGGACTGATATTATAATTATTCTGCACTTAAATCCTGACACATGCAAGGGCACAGCAGTTACAATTCCAAGGGATACATGGGTAAATATTCCGGGCCGTGGTGAAGGAAAGATAACAGAAGCTCACGCTGCCGGCGGAAATGAGCTTACCGTGCAAACCATAGAGGAGTTTTCAGGGCTTGATATAGATAATTATATAATTACTGATTTTGATGGCTTTATTCCGCTTATTGATTTTTTGGGTGGAGTAACTATTGAAGTCGGAGAAAATCTTTCCGATGATTTCTCAGGGTGTTACCTGACAAAAGGTGTGCATCATCTTAACGGGGAGCAGACACTTGCACTCTGCCGTAACAGACGCAGACAGGGTGATGGGACGACGCAGCCGGGGGCTTTTGCAAGAGAGCGCGAGGCTGCCAAGGTAATAGTTGCACTGCTTGAGCAAAAAAGTACCTTTGAGCGAATTGTTTCGCTGCCGTTATTTGTAAATTATCTTTTAAGATATACATGGACAGATTTTAACTTTGTTGATATTTTAAGGCTTCTTCCAGTACTGGGGAAAATTAATTCAAGTGATATTGATATTACAACAATTCCTTCATGGCCACAGACTTTTGGTAATGCAAGTGCGGTGGCATATGATAAGGAGGCAACTGCAGAACTTTTTGAGGAAATTAAGAACCAGTAATTTCATGCTAAAAGCATATTTGACTTTTATTTTTTAACTGTTTAATATTTCTATCAATATTACATTTACTTTTATAAGTTTACGGCAGAATCATATGCAATAGTTATGTTCAATAATTATATGCCGCAAATTTATAGAATAGTGGTTGGTATACCGGGATAATGCTAATAGAATATATTTGGAAAACTAATAATATATCAAAAATACAGGTATCACTGATAAATGCTGAAAGATAATAGCATTGGCAAATAGTCGGTAAATAATTAGCAAATAGTAATATAAATAGTAACAACCATTGACAATTTATAAAATTGATTTATATTTTATAAAATTAAATTACAAGCGGAAGTGGCTCAGTTGGTAGAGCATCACCTTGCCAAGGTGAGGGTCGCGGGTTCGAGCCCCGTCTTCCGCTCCATTTTTTTTAATAAGGTGAAAAGCAGTAAAAAATTAGAAAGAAACAGCAAAAAATAGTAAAGAACTTGTAAAAAATTGGAAAGAAGCAGTAAAAAATTAAATAATAATTCAAGCCCTGAAGAATTAAATTCACTGGAATTAAATTCTATAGAATTAGATTCAGGATCAGGTCTTGATACTTTAAATCACAGCTCCTCACACATAATGGCTTCAGCAATAAAAAAACTGTATCCTGATGCAAAATTTGCTATAGGGCCATCAATAAAAAATGGCTTTTATTATGATTTTGACCTTGCAATAACTATTGCGCCTGAAGATTTGGAAAAAATTGAAACCGAGATGGGCAAAATAATTAAGAATGATTTTAAATTTGAAAAGCAGATTATTTCAAAAAATGAAGCAAAAAAAATATTTAAGGATAACCCTTATAAAATTGAACTTATAAATGAAATAAAAGATGAAAATGTTAGCATTTATACTTCGGGCGATTTTGTTGATTTATGTGCAGGACCGCATGTTGAATCAACCGGGAAGGTAGCAGCATTCAAGCTGTTGAGCATAGCGGGGGCATACTGGCGCGGCGATGAGAGAAATAAAATGCTCACGCGAATATATGGAACTGCATTTTACAGCAGGGAGGATTTAAAAAACTACCTTGAAAAAATTGAAAGGGCAAAGAGAAGCGACCATCGCAATATTGGAAGAGACCTCGGGCTTTTTACCTTTCATGATGAAGCTCCAGGTTTTCCTTTTTTCCACCCGAAGGGCATGATAATACAGAATGCTATTCTTGATTACTGGCGAAAAGAACATGAAAAGGAAGGCTATTTTGAAATTAAAACTCCGGTAATTTTAAGCAATGACCTCTGGAAGACATCAGGTCACTGGGATAATTATAAGGATAATATGTATTTCGTCCAGATTGACGAATGCGAGTATGCAATAAAACCAATGAACTGCCCGGGGGCAATTATAGTTTATAAATCCAGCCAGCATTCATACAGGGAATTTCCCATAAGATATGCAGAAATGGGGCTTGTCCACAGACATGAAAAATCAGGTGTTTTGCACGGACTTTTCAGGGTCAGAAATTTTACACAGGATGATGCCCATATATTCTGCCTTGAATCCCAGCTTAAGGATGAAATTATAAGAATTATGAACCTTATTGACAGGATGTACAAGGTATTTGGGTTCAGCGACTATCATGTTGAGATTTCTACAAGACCTGAAAAGAGAATAGGAAGTGATGAGGTCTGGGATAAGGCAGAGAGCACTTTAAAAGATGTTGTTGCAGGTAAAAATTTGAGTTACAGGTTAAATGAAGGCGAAGGGGCGTTTTACGGCCCAAAAATAGATTTTCATATAAAAGACTGCCTTGAAAGAACCTGGCAGTGTGCGACTATCCAGCTTGATTTTTCAATGCCTGAGAAATTTGACATTGAATATACCGGGGAGGATAATCAAAGACACAGACCTGTAATGCTCCACAGGGTAGTGCTTGGAAGCCTGGAAAGGTTTATTGGGATTTTAATTGAGAACTACAGCGGGAACCTGCCTCCCTGGCTCGCACCCGTACAGGTTATTGTTCTTCCAATATCGGAAAAGTTTTATGAATATTCAAACAGTGTATATAAAATGCTTAAGGATCAGGGATATAGAGCAGAGATTGACAATCGGGTGGAATCCCTTTCAAAAAAAATAAAGCAGGCAGAACTTGCAAAAATACCCTATATGGTTATCATCGGGCAGAATGAAGAACAGGCTAAAACGGTTACAGTCAGGAAAAAATCGGGTCAGGACTTAAAAAATATTAAAATAAAGGACTTCACCGATCTACTCGATGATACTATAAAGAATAAAAAAATCAACCCGTAAAAGAAACAGTAAAAAAAATATTACGTCTTTAGCTTATTAGTTATACAAGGTGATGAGAGACTCAATTGCTACAAGAGTTTTTTATTTAAAAATATTAGTAAACGGTCAGATTTATTTTTAGAAATTATCAGGATATAAAGATAACCAGGAAGCAGAAATTAGTAAGCATTTCACTTTATTTTTTTGCCAGTTGTTATTATAATTTTATTATACTAAATAAATTATTTTTTTTATTTTCCAAAATAAAATTATATCCAAGAGTGGGGGTAAAAAATGACAATAAAAGAAAGAGTAAGATTGTATACTACCGGTGCAGCTATCAAGGGTGTCATTAAAATTCTTCCTAAAATTTCAGATGAAAGGTGGCTTTCACTTGTTAAGGGAAGGGTTTACAAACTAAGAACCAGGGAAGAGCGTGACTTTCTCGAAAACCTTCTTGTTAATCTAAAAAAAGCTTCGGTTAAAATGTCTCCTGCTGTTAGAAATAAGGTTGTCATGAACCTTATTAATAATGCCATGATACAGGGTCAGCCAAAGCGAAAAGCATTTGCAGAAAAATATGGCATAACACCTCCGAACCACCTTGTAATTAGCCCCACAATGAAATGCAATCTGAAGTGTTATGGCTGCTATGCATGGGAATATTCAAAGAAAGATGACCTGCCCTATGATGTCTGTAACAGGGTAATAGATGAGGCAAATGATATTGGCCTTTACTTTTTTGTTATCACGGGTGGCGAGCCTTTTGTATGGGATAATTTTTTTGACTTCCTGGAGCGTCACAATGATTCTTTTTTTCAGATTTATACAAATGGTACGGCAATTGATGATAAAATTGCAAAAAAGCTTGCAGAGCTGGGAAATGCAGTACCCTGTATAAGTGTTGAAGGGTTTGAAAAAGAAACTGCAGCAAGAAGGGGAGAAAAAACCTGGGGTAAAATTATGGCTGCAATGGATGCTTTAAGGGAAAATGGTGTGCTGTTTGGTTATTCTGCTACTGCTACAAGAGAAAATAATGAGCTTATTGTAAGTGATGAGTTTGTTGATTTTTTTGTTAGCAAGGGCTGCTTTGTTGGCTGGTATTTCAATTATATTCCAATTGGCAGGGAACCTAACCTTGATTTAATGCCTACACCAGAGCAGAGGGATTACAGGAGAGAAAGAATACTGGAGATAAGAAAGACTAAAAATATTATTGTTGCAGATTTCTGGAATGATGGAAACCTTGTAAATGGCTGCATGGCTGGTGGTAAAAATTACCTCCATATAAATGTTAACGGAGACGTTGAGCCGTGTGTGTTTGTTCATTTTGCTGCTGACAATATAAAGGAAAAAAGTCTTGTGGAAGTTCTAACAAGCCCATTCTTTATGGCATTTAGAAAAAGACAGCCGTTTACAGAAAATCACTTAAGACCCTGCAGTATTATTGACAATCCGCATGTTCTTCGTGAAATTGTTGCTGAAACAGGTGCATACCCAACACATCCTGGAGCACAGACTGTTATAACAACACTTGCAAAACAGCTTGATGCTTACTCCTGTGCCTATCAAAAAATCGCAGATAAGGCCTGGATTGAGGAGTATATGCCAAAGGAAGATGAGAAAGCCGTAAGTTAGAATTATAAATAGATAATATGGTTAAGCAGGCACTTAACGGGATAATAAAATTATAACTGTGAAAATAGTTTAGAGGCAGCAGTAGAAAAAAAGAGACAAACAAGAAAATAAATAAGAAAACAGGTATAGACAAAATTAAAAAAATATATATAATTTCAAAGAAATTCTATAGAAATAGCTGTTAGGCTCAAAAAATTATTTAATTTTTTTATTTATTTAAAAATTTAATATTAAAAGTAGAAATAGAAATCATTTATTTCTCACCGGATGGCGGTATTTTTAAAAATTTAAATATTATGGAATTTTTAAAAAGAATCTTTTATACCAGCCAATCTGGTTAGTAAAATAATTAAGTAGGTGGATGGTTTCTGCCTACTTTTTTTATGATAGAAATATTATTTAAAAAATAATTGGAGGTGTAAGCTAAATATCAAAAGTATTAGAGTAAATGAACAAATAAGAATACCCAACGTAAGGGTAATCGCAGAGGATGGGACACAGATTGGTATTAAAGCTGTACAAGATGCCATTAAAATGGCATACGAAAGAGACCTGGATCTGGTAGAAGTCTCACCAAATGCAAATCCACCTGTATGTAAGATTATGGATTTTGGTAAATATAAGTACCAGATGGAAATACTTGAAAAAGATAGAAGGAAAAAGCAGACCCAGATTGTGGTAAAGGAAATTAAGCTGCGGCCAAAAATTGACAAAAATGATCTTAATATAAAGAAGAAACAGATTGAGAAATTCTTAAAGAAGGGAAATAAAGTAAAAATTACATTGTCATTTAAGGGAAGGGAGATTATACATTCAGAGCTGGGGATGAATATTGTAAACAGTATAATAGAATATCTTGGTGAAAGCGCAATTGTCGAGCAGATGCCAAAACTTGAAGGTTATAATATTGTGCTGATATTGGAACCTGCATAAGGTTTTATATTTATTTTGGAATTTATATTTATTTGTTTTTTATTTAATTTGTTTTTGACAGAATTTTATCTTAATAGCTGTAAATAAAATTTTAAATAGTTCGATGTATTTTTTGCTTTAACTATTTGTCTGTATTGTTTTTTTTGAATGCTTTTTTTAAATTTCTGTTTGTTTTTTTATTATTTTTATCATTTTTATTATTAAATAAGTTTTTAAGCTTTCAAATATTATAAGGAAGGTCAGGTGCAGGTAAGATGCCTAAAATAAAAACCCACAGAGGTGCAGCAAAGAGGTTTAAACTAACAGGAACAGGTAAAATTGTAAGAAAAAAGGCTTATAAGAGCCATATTCTAACCAAAAAGAATGCTAAGAGGAAAAGAAACCTTGGAAATGAAACAGAAATTTCAAAAGCTGATTATCCAAAGGTTAGAAGGTTGCTAAAAAAATAGAAAGAAGGTGTTCTCGGAATGACTAGAATAAAAAGAGGTGTTATAAAGAAAAAGAAACACAGCAAAGTTTTAAAACAGACCAGGGGATATTATGGTTCACACAGCAGAAGTTACAGGCTTGCAAAGGAGGAACTCTTAAAATCTCTGAGCTATTCTTACAGGGATAGAAAAGTAAAAAAGAGAACGTTCAGGAGCTTGTGGATAACAAGAATTAATGCTGCTGCAAGAGCAAATGGTGTATCCTACAATGAATTTATCAATGGTCTAAAACTTGCGAATGTTGATATAAATAGAAAAATGCTTTCTGACATAGCTGTAAATGACCCTTTAGCTTTTACAAAGCTTGCAGAGATAGCAAAGAAGAAGGTTACTGCATAATATTTTAATATTTTTTTGTTTTTTAAAATGGAACTAAGCAATATTGAAAAAAAACTGAAATTGGAATTTTCCTCTTTTAAAGAAGATATAGAAAAAGTACAAAATCTAAACGATATTAATAAAATAAAGATAAGGTATATTGGAGCAAAAAGCTACATAGTTGCCACTCTTGGAAACATTGGCAGCCTGCCAAAAGAGCTGCGGCCGGTAGTTGGAAAAGAAGCTAACAGTATAAGAAAAGAAATAGAGGATATAACAGGCAGGAAAGAAAAGTTTTTTAAAGGTATTGAATTTGACCTGAATTTAAGAAAAGAAAAGTTTGATCTAAGTCTTAAAGGCAGGGAATATAAAATTGGAAAGAAAAATATTATATCCCAGGTGATTGAAGAAATTGAGGAGATATTTATAGGAATGGGTTTTGATATTGCTGAAGGTCCTGAAGTTGAAACGGATTATTATAATTTTGAAGCTTTAAATACTCCAAAAGATCATCCGGCAAGATCCCTGCATGACACATTTTTTATTTCTGAGGATGTTCTTTTAAGAACCCATACATCACCTGTGCAGATAAGATACATGGAAAAAAACAAGCCTCCAGTTTATATCATTGTTCCCGGTAAAGCTTACAGAAGAGATTATGACATATCACATACTCCAATGTTTACCCAGATAGAGGGTCTTGTTGTTGATAAGGGTATAAATTTCAAGAATTTTAAATGGACCCTTGAAACTTTTGCGCACGAAATCTTTGGTAGGGACAGGAAAGTTCGTTTCAGACCTCATTACTTTCCATTCACTGAACCAAGTGCAGAAGTTGATGTTTCCTGCAATATATGTGATCAGAAAGGTTGCAGGACCTGCTCAAATTCAGGATGGCTTGAGATTTTAGGGGCTGGCATGGTAGACCCCAAACTTTACAGCTATGTTGGCTACAACCCGGAAGAAGTTAATGGCTTTGCTTTTGGGGTTGGGATTGAAAGAATCTGTATGCTTAAATACGGCATTGATGATATCAGGTTAATTTATGAAAATGATTTAAGGTTTATTAAACAATTTTAACATGTAAAGGAATTTAAGGATTTGAAGGTAACTTTAAACTGGTTGAAAGAATTTTTATATACTGATAAATGTCCCGACCCTGCAGAAATTGCAGAACTTCTAACAATGAGTGGAACTGAGGTAAAAAAAGTTGAATATTTGGGAGACAGGTATAAAAATATGGTGGTTGGCAAGATTCTTGAATACAGCAGACATCCGAATGCAGATAAACTTACAGTATGCAAGGTGGATACGGATAAAAATGTTTTAAATATTGTATGCGGGGCAACAAATTTTAAAAAAAATGACAAGGTTGTGGTGGCCCTTGAAGGTGCAGTTACTGCGCAGGGGCTAACTATTAACAGAAGTAAAATCAGGAGTGTCTATTCAGAAGGGATGCTTTGCTCGGAAGCAGAACTTGGAATTTCAGAAGATGCTGATGGAATAATGATTTTAAATCCGGATTCGGTAGTTGGTGAGGATTTTTCCAGGTCCGAAGGTCTTGATGATGCAGTATTTGAGCTTGAAATTACACCAAACAGACCCGACTGTCTTTGCGTGATGGGCATTGCAAGAGAGATTAGTGCTTTAAAAGGAATTCCCCTTAGAACTTATAATTATGAGATTGATAATGAGTTAAATCCGGACAGAGACTTTGAAATTGAGATAGAAGATTATACTCTGTGCCCCCGGTATTCTGCAAAAGTTTTCTCAGACATTCCGGGAATTGAATCTCCTGAATGGTTAAAAAAAAGACTTATTTTGTGCGACTATAGGCCCATTGACCTGGTTGTGGATCTTACTAACTATGTGATGCATGAGGTAGGGCAGCCCTTGCATGCATTTGATAAGGATTTGCTATCTTCAAATAAGATTGTTGTGCGGGTTGCTAAAAACGATGAGCATATAAGAACAATTGATGATGTATCCCGTAGATTAAATAAAAATATGCTTGTCATTGCTGATGAGAAAAAAGCGGTTGCAATTGCCGGAGTTATGGGCGGTAAAGATACTGAGATAAATTATGATACAAAAAATGTTTTTCTTGAATCTGCAAATTTTTATGGCCCTTCGATTATGAGGACATCAAATGCTCTAGGCCTGAGGTCTGAAGCTTCAAACAGGTTTGAAAAGAAAATTGACCCGGAGATTACAGTTATTGCTATTAAGAGATTTGAGGAACTTCTTTCAAAAATAACAGGTTGTTCTTTTAAAAAGGGTATATATGACAATTATAAGAAAGCAGAGCGAATAAGAACCCTGAATTTAAATCTTAACAATATCAAAAATATTTTAGGTGAAGCGATTCCAGCAGATGAAGTTTGTACAATTTTAAATGGTCTGGATATAAAATGTAAATATTCAGGCGACAGCAGGGAAATAATTAAAGCTGCAGTTCCTTCTTCAAGGTTTGAGGATATTGAGCGTGAAATTGACCTCATAGAAGAGATAGCAAGAATACATGGCTTTGAAAAAATTAAATCTGAACCCCCGGAGTCACTTCTGCGAAGAGGTAAATATACTTTTTACCAGAAAACTTTAAAAAGCTTAAGGCTGGCATTATGCAGTGCCGGACTTGATGAAGTTATGAATTACTCTTTTATCAGCAGGGAATGGTTCAATAAATTTAAACTTGCAGAGGAAGAAAAGTTTAAAGATTATGTATCAATCCTGAATCCAATTAATGAGGATTTTGCTCTTCTGCGGACAACGCCACTTCCCCATATGGTTAAAAATTTACTTAATAATTTCTATCATGGAATAAAGAATATCTCAATTTTTGAAATAACAAAGGTATTTAAGAATATAAAGGATTCAAAACTGCCTGAAGAAAGAAATATGCTGGGCGTTCTTATTTCAGGACAGGCAGTTTTTAAATCATGGGCAGGTGCAGATAGAAACTATGGTTTCTATGACTTAAAAGGTATGCTTGAATATCTTACCGCTCAATTTTACAAAAACCATAAGCTGCAGTTACTGCCAAAAGAATATAAATTTTTTCATCCGGTAATAAGTTCTGATATATTAATAAATGGTATTGATATGGGAATA
>Ga0194125_10013893_pt1 | contig 10390 bp, 12 predicted proteins | sample TA2KigC250mmetaG_FD_148626 | JGI IMG/M metagenome (GOLD analysis project Ga0194125, IMG submission 148626) | Freshwater microbial communities from Lake Tanganyika, Tanzania - TA2015034 Kigoma Deep Cast 250m | ecosystem: Environmental > Aquatic > Freshwater > Lake | place: Tanzania: Lake... | reverse complement strand
AAGCAGCAGGTGCAATAGAAGTCGATGTGAAGCAGGATAAAGTGGATTTTTATGCAAATGGTGCATACAAATGGCTTCTTGGCTGTAGTGGCGCTGGTTTCTTATATGTCAAAAAAGATCATGCTGTAGCTATGGATCCACCTTTATGGGGATATCGTGCAGTAGAGAAACACAGCCTAGAGAAAAGAGAGCTTAAACCTACAGCAAAAAAATTTGAATTAGGCGAACCCAGTTATTTAAGCACAGTAGGAACTAAAGCAGCTATAGATATGATGCTGAAAATTGGTCAAAAAAATATTGAGAAACAAGTATTAAAACTAAGCCAGAGACTTTATGATGGTTTAAGTTATCTAGGATCAAATGTGGTCTCACCTCAAGATAAAAAATATAGAGCTGGAATTATTACATTCAATACAAAAAACAATCAAGAAACCGCGAATGCACTTAAAGAAGCAGGTTTCTATTTAAGCATCAGAGCTGCTGGAATAAGAGTTTCAACAGATTTCTTTAACACAAAAGAAGAAGTAGATAAACTACTTGAAATAGTTCAAAAACAGGGAGTTTAAAAAGGAGACTAACTTTTTCAAATAATGAATCTGAGACGATATATTTGAGAACAGCAAAGATCAAAGACACTAACTGGGTTATTACTATTGGTGGTTTTAGAATTAATGATGTATACGATTTTCAGAGACTAATTACAGTTTTAACTGATATTGTTAAGCCTAGTATTTTCCAGTTCCTAGATGCAGATAATATTGCTGGATGGGAACACCTGTACATGTCAGCTGTTAATGCTGTAAATGCTATCGACTCAGGAGATAAAATATCAAAGAGCCTGCCTTTAGAAACATTACTTTATGCATCATGTAAAGACCAGATAAGTAAAGCGCTTCAAATCATGGGAATAAAAAAAGATACAAAAAATTTAGCTCTAATTATTTTTGCGGACAATGTAATCGTAGCTGAAGAGGCATTTAGTAAGATAATTAAAAAAATTGGTAACAACGAGGATGCTGTTCTTGAGGTTGATAATGTAAAATTTGAGAGATTAAAGAAATTATTTGATATATCAAATTTAGAACTTGAAGCAGCTGGAGGTAAAAACACTAACAATTTAGTTAATTTAATTATTGAACGAGGAAGTTTGTTACGTTTAAAACGATAGAATAAAAATCAAATTCAAGTATTTTCTTTCAGTTTTTTCCTTGACTCAATAAATGCTTTTGCATGCTCTTTTTGAATGTTAAGAATTTTATTTGGTTGAATTAAAGAGACTCCAGTATTTCTACCTAAAACTTCTATCAAGATTACCCAATCAGGATTTTTTAAATCAACTTTTTGAGGAAAACCTTCAGCTACTGCCTCTATCACAGTTTTTGAAGATAGGTCAGTTCTTCTCTTCTCGAAAGTGATTCTGAAAGTCTCTTCAGGTTTAATGATCTGCTGAAAATCTTTTGTAGCCTTTAAAATATTTTCAATTGATGTTGGTACAATTCTTTGAATAGGCATAATTCGAAAAAGAGAGTTATATTTTGATGGTTTTTCCTTAATTTCGGTTTCAATTTTTAAAATGGATTCTATTGGATCTAGTTTTGTATTTGCAGCGATTATCCCCCAGATGCCTATCCTATCTACAAGTGGATGCTCATCTCCTACTGCTCTAAGTAGCATCCATAGTTCACTACAGGCTCTACTTTCTAACGTTCTTTCTGTTGTAGCTATTAAATTAAAGTCTTTAAGCATCTCAAGTTTGATAGGTTTCACCATCAGAAAAGGGTATTCATTACTAAACCATATATTTAGGTGTTGCTTCAACCCGATGAGGGTTCATTCATGAAGATCAATTCACATTGTGGATATTGTCTATTGCATCGGGGATACAAGATCATCGAACGCTCAACCGATGATGAAGTCAAACGACTGACAGCGATGGAGAGTTTATTTAAGCTCATGAATGAAAAATTTAACTCTGAAGCTGTTCCAAGCTTTTTAGGAGCTGAACGGTGTAGAATACTTCGAAAAGTAACTTGTTGTGATGATCCTTATGCTGAATTAAAGAAAGAATCTAATCTTAAAGCACTAGAAATTCTACCAAAAATGGAGGAATATATTAAAAATCAGCCTAAAGAGGAGAGGTTTCGAGCAACACTTAAAGTTGCGTGCATTGGGAATGTTATCGAATTTGATGTTCCAGGACATAATAGTGATATAATTGAAGCTTTGAAAGGGTTGGATGAAGGATTTTATATAGATGACACAAAAAAACTTGAAAAACTATTGGTTCCTGAAACCAAGGTCTTGTACCTAACGGATAATGCTGGAGAGATTGCCTTCGATAAACTTGTTGTTAAAGAACTAAAGCATAGAGGATGCTTAACAACGGTTGCTGTTAAAGGTGGGCCAGGACTAAATGATGCCCTCATGGATGATGCAATAGCCGTTAGTATGTTGAATGAGGCTTTTTCAGTAATAACAACTGGCACCGACGCTATAGGTATTAATCTTAAAGAGACATCAAAAGAATTTAATGATGTATTTTTCTCAACAAATATTATTATAGCAAAAGGAATGGCAAACTGGGAAACACTCACAGAAGTTGAAGCTCCTTGTAAAATGATGTATATTTTTAGAACAAAATGCGTGCCAGTTGCATTAACTGTTGGTGCTCCTCTTAATGTTAATATTGCGAAATTAGTCAATAAAGGTTGGAAACTATAAATTTTTAATAACTTCACTAATTTGTGATCTCGATATAGGTCCTGCTCTTAGAATCTGTGGCTTTTCTTGACTTAGATCAAGTACTGTTGATGAATGAGTAACTTTAGAGACTCCCCCATCTAATACCATATCAACTTTTTTACCAAAAATTTGAGAAGCTTGCTGGGCAGAAATGGCTGATTCTAAGCCTGAAAGATTAGCACTTGTACTTACAATTACTCCACCACTTAACTCAGTGAGGTGTTTAGCAACAGGATGAGAAGTAATTCTTATTCCAAGAGTGTTGGTGCCTTGATTAATCCATTTACTATAAACGACTCTAGAAGGAAGAATAAGCATTAAAGGACCAGGCCAAAACTTTTCAGCTAATAAATTTGCTGTCGGATTCATTTTCACAACTTTCTTAACTGATTCAATATCTGAAGCGATTAAGGGTAATGGTTTATTGTCTCTCCCCTTAAGATCACATATTCGTTTTGCTGCATAGTCTATTGCGGGATCACATCCAAGACCATAAACAGTTTCAGTGGGGTAAACAACTACGCCACCAGCTAAAATAATCTCTGAGGTGATCTTAATGCTCTTTTCATTAGCTTCAAGCACTGACATTGATCATAATCCACTAAATACTAAGATAAGAAGTTAAATAACAATTAACTTTACATAATCATTCTCTTCATTTTGCTGTAATTCTTTAACTAATTCCTTAATTCTGTCAGCATCTCCATCTAAAATGAAAAGCTCCATACATTTACCTCCTTTAAATTTATTATGAAGTTGAGTATGAATCATATCAAGATATTTTGATTTAGTATGAGTTACATGATGCTCAGAATCCTGATTATGTAAAGCTAAAAGTAGTGCATTTATGTTCCCCTCTATTCTTCGACTTTCCCTTACTTCTGTTATAAGTAAACGAATAGCAGCACGAATTAACTCAGACCGCCCAGAGTAACCATGTTCCATTTGTAGACTATCAAGTTCATTAATCAAAATTTCGTTTAAAGAAATACTAACTACGGGCATGCCAGTCAATTATTAAAAAACAATTGCAATATATTATTTTTTATTAAAGAATTGATATTATTTATTAGCTTCCAATCAAATAAACCAATTATGCGCAAAAAGAAGCAACTAATTCTAGCATTAGTACCAATTCTAGTTTTAGTGATTCTTTTTGGTGGATTATATATTGCTATAGGCTTTAGAGGTAAAGCTTCTGAAGGTGGTTTGGAAGTTGTTGCATCATTTTATCCTCTTGCATATATGGCTGAACAAATTGGCGGAGAAAAAATTTCTGTTACGAGCTTGATTAAATCTGGAGTTGAAACTCATAGCTGGCAACCCTCGATGCAGGAAATTTTTATTACAAATGATGCTCGAATAATAATTTATAATGGAGCTGGATTTGATACTTGGATGCAAGATGATATCATCCCATCAATTGATCTTAAAGGAAAAATTTTAGTTGATTCAACATCAGGGCTTGAACTTATAGAAAATACAAACCGCGAAGAATTGGATGAACATGGCCAATATGATCCACATACTTGGGTTAGTCCAAAGATGGCTTTAAAACAATCTCAAAAAATATATCAAGCATTTGTTGAAGCTGATCCCGAAAATTTGGAGCATTATACAGATCAATGGATTATATTTAAAACCAAATTAGAAAAAATTGAGTCAAACTACATTAATGCGTTGGTTAATTATCAGAAAAAACCATTTTTTACAACTCATGAAGCTTTTGGTTATATTGCTCGGGATTATAATCTAACTCAATTCAGTATAATTGGTTTATCGGCTGATCAACAACCAAGCACTCAGATGGTTGCTGAAATTATTGAAAAAATGTTTGAAGAGAGAGTTAATGTATTTTATCTAGAACCGGGATATTCGGAGGTTTATGTTCAAGTTATTAAAGAAGAGTTATTCCAGAAATCTGGGTTAGAGATAAAAATATTGAAACTTTATCACATGAATGGATTAACTGAAGGCTACGATTACTTAGAACAGATGGAAAGAAATCTCCTTAACCTTAAGGTGGGATTTGCTGAAGATGGAAAATAAGGAAGTAGTGATTGATATTCAGGATGTTGATATCTCAAGGAATGGAGACAAGGTAATAACATCGGCTAACCTACAAATTTTTAAAGGCGATTTTGTTGGTGTGGTAGGTCCCAATGGTGGTGGAAAAACTACCTTAATAAAAACAATATTAGGCTTAATTCCACGTCAAAAAGGAACTATTAAATTATTTAATCACCCCATTGATTCTTTTAAAGACTGGAGAAGAATTGCTTATGTTAGTCAAGAATCGAATAATTTTGATAAAGATTTTCCTTTAACAGTCAGAGAATTGGTTGGTCTTGGCAGAATAAATAGGAGTAATTTGGGTAAGGGTCTTAAATCAGAGGATTGGAAACGCGTTGATGAATTATTAAAATTTATGTCAATAAGTGATTTAGCAAATAAAAGAATTGGACAATTAAGCGGAGGTCAGAAGCAGAGAGTATTTGTTGCTAAGGCAATGGTTCGAGACCCAGAGATACTATTTCTTGATGAACCGATCTCCGGAGTTGATCCCGAAACTCAAGAAAGATTCTATATGAAATTAAGTGATTTGAATACAAAAACTAGAGTTACTATACTAGATGTAAGCCATGATCTATCAGCAGTATTCTGCAGGATGGGAAGAGTAGTATGTGTTAATCGTGAGGTTAATGTAGCAGATATTAATGATGAAGAAAAATTTTCTGATGTGCTGAAAAAAGCATATGGTGAACATTTCCGTTTTGTATTCCACGAACATATGTGTGAGGGATTGTTCGAAAATGATTGATCCATTAAAGTTACTTGGATATAGATTCTTTCAAAATGCATTAATTGGTGGATCAATTGCTGCATTGGTCTGTGCTCTCATTGGTCTATTCATAATTCTTAGAAAAGAATCAATGATTGGTGATGGTATAGCTCATATTAGTTTTGGAGGCATAGCATTAGGTTTGTTTATGGGAATTAATCCACTAATAACAGCTCTTTTAGCTTCAGTAGTGGGCGTTTTATTAATTAATTTTCTTCGAAAAAGAGGAATCGCTCAATCTGATTCAGCCATCGCTGTTATGCTTTCATTAGGTTTCAGTATAGGTTTAATTTTAATAAGCTTAGTAGGAGGATTCAATGTTGAGCTTTTCAGTTATTTATTTGGTAGCATCTTAACTATCAGTCAATTTGATTTAATGATTATTTTAGGATTAGGCATAATAACATTATTTTTGATTATAGTCTTTTACAAGGAGCTCTTATCAATAACGTTTGATGAGGAAGCATCAAAACTTATGGGAATACCTGTAAATATGCTGGAATCAGGGCTCAACATTCTTATTGCTGTTACAATCGTACTTAGCATAAAAGTTGTAGGAATGATCCTTGTCGTAGCTTTGCTTGTTTTACCAGGCTTAACTGCTCTTCAATTAAACAAAGGATTCAGAATAACTTCAATGATATCAGTTATTGTTGGTGTTACTAGTGTAATAATTGGGATTTTTGTATCAGCACTATTTAATATAGCAACAAGCGGAGTCATAATTTTTACTTTAACAGCATTTTTTCTTTCAGCAGCGATATACAGACATTTTGAATAAAATCAAATAATTATATTAAAAATCCTCCAAAATGAGTTAAAAATAATATTCTAAAAATCAATATGTAATTAATAAAATGAAACCTTTAAAGAAAACAAATGTTGAATCAGAGATGTGACTACAAATTACAAGTACGGTTACACTTTATTAGCATTATACTTAATTGAAAATATTAAAAAAAATGGATCACAAGAAGCTTTAACAATGTTAGACGCTGCTTCAGATCAGCAAGGCATAATTTTAGCTGAAGAATATAAGAAAATTTTACCAAAAGATCTATCGCCTTTAGAACTAGGAGCTGAAGCTTACAAATTATTCATGACAGATACGGGTTCAGAAGTGTTTTTACATAAAAAAAATGATGACGATATTACATTTCGAATCCAAAAATGCCCATTCCACGAAATTTACTTAAATGTTGGAATAGATTGTGGTTATTTTTTAAATGGGTTATGTAGTAATCTCATTCTCCCATCAATTAAAGCAACATTAAACCATTTAAATAAAAATTTACGAATTGAACCAATGCTTACACGTGAAACTGCGGAAGATTTTTGTTTAATTAAAATTATTTATGATAAACCAAAGAATTGAAATCTATTTTTCGAAGAATTGACTCTATAATTGCGGATTATCGGGATCAGTTATTATAATATTAATTGAATAACTTATTGAATGGCATCCATCATTAAAACAGATATTCTAATAATTGGCAGTGGAGCAGCTGGACTCAGAGCTGCTATTGAGGCAAATGACGATTCATGTAAAATAATTGTTGTCTCCAAAGCTCCTGCAGGAATGAATAATGCCACAATTGTGTCAGGTGGTGGCTTCAGGGCAGCGATGGAGGGATTAACTCCTGATGAACACTTCACTGATTCCCTAGAAGTAGGTAAAAGGATCAACGAACCCAAACTTCTAAGAATCGTATCGAATGAGGGTGGAGAACGTTGTATGGAGTTAAGAGATTATGGTGTTGATATTCGAGTTCATAAAGGGGGAATAAGTGTTGGTAGAGCACCCACTCCAGGTCTAGCAATGACTGAGCCAATGGTTAAATATTTAAAAAATTTAGGAATCGAGTTTCAGGAAAATATTGTTATCACAAAATTAATTAAAACTAGAGATAGAGTGATTGGAGCGATTGGTTTTGATATTCATGGCCTTAAAACCATTGTTTACAAAGTTAAAGCAATAATTTTAGCTACAGGTGGAGCTGGAGCATTATATAAAAGAACAGATTGCCCTCTCCGAACAACAGGTGATGGATATAGCTTAGGTTATCATTCTGGAGCAACACTTCGGGATATGGAGTTTGTCCAATTTTTCCCAATGGCTCTCGCAGAACCAGGATTACCACCTCATCTGATTGGAGGAACAATAACAGAGGAAGGAAAAATCATGAATGTGCTTGGAGAAGATATCCCTCAAAAATATGGTATAACTGCTAGACCTTATGTTTTGAAGAGCAGGGATATGTTAAGTCGGGCAATAATGATTGAAATTAATCAAGGGGGAGGAGTCGACGGGTCGATTCTTGTTGATGCAAGGGAGGTTTTTAAGAAAAGAAGCCCAGCAGAAATAACATCGGAAGGGTTAGTAAATACCCTAGTTGAGAAACTTAAGGCTGCTGAAAAACCATTCAAAATAGCTCCAATTAGCCACTTCTGCATGGGAGGTCTAGTGATTGATGAAAACGGTTACACTGGAGTCCCAGGATTATATGCCGCTGGAGAAGTTGTTGGGGGAGTTCATGGAGCAAATAGGCATGGAGGGAATGCCCTAACTGAAGCACTCGTCTTTGGTAAACGAGCAGGATCAGCAGCAGCTAAACACGCAAAAAAAAGACAGAGTTCCGATAACATTGAGGAAAACATAAAAACTGAATCACTTCGATATGATTCACTTCTTAAAAGAACTTCTGGTTATGATGCTCATACATTAATGGAAAATCTTAGAGAAACTATGTGGGCTAAAGCAGCCATCATAAGAGACAGCGTTAGTTTAAGTGATGCATTCCAAGAAATAATGGAAATACGTAATATGGCTGATAAAGTCTCAGCGGTTGATGGTAGAGAAATGCTTGTTGCTCTTGAATTATATATGGCTCTAGATGCTGCTGAGATGATAATTAGGGGAGCAATGGAAAGAAAAGAGAGTAGAGGTGCACATTATAGAACAGATTATCCACAAGAGAACCAAGCATTTATGAAGCCAATTTATTTAACAAAATCATCAACTGGTTCAATTAAATCAGTTTAAAATTTTTGTTTTAAAACAATAATTTATTAATTTTGTTTTGACACAAACGTTAAGACATCTTCATCTAATAACTTGTGCTGCAACCCAACTTTTTGCCCACCGAACCGTACACTTTTACCCCAAACTTGAGCATACTTGAATTGCTCTCGTAATCCACGATGAAGTACATCACATACATTTCCAACAGTTGATCCTGCGCGGATTATAAGGGGTTCTTTATAATCAGTCTCTCCTCCTTTTGGACGCATATAAATTCTAATAAATTCAAGTTTTTGGTATAACTGCTCCATGAATTCATCTATGTTTCTATTTGACTCAGCTGAAATTGGTAACACATAATAATCTAGGCTTTCTCGAATCTTTCGCAGATTTTCAAATTCAATCATATCAATTTTATTTAAGACTGCTAAAGATGGTACATATTTCCTATTACCTAAAAGGACATCAATCAGCTGTTCATCAGTTATATCTTCACGGATCATTACTCTAGCATTATGATAACCATATACTGACAAAATATCCCTAATCGTATCTTTACGAATTTTTGTCAAAGGCACTTGAGTAATTACGGATACACCCCCCGTGGAAGTTTTTTCAATCACAATGTTAGGGGGTTTCTCATCAACTCTAATCCCAATCTCCTTTAATTCATTTAGTAGCAGTGTCTTAGCTTCTGGATGAAAAACATCAAGTACAAACAATATCAAATCAGCAGATCTAGCAACTGATAAAACACGTTTACCCAAACCCTTTCCCTGAGAAGCACCAGCGATTATTCCTGGAAGATCCAGTATCTGGATTTTAGCTCCCCTATACTCCATTACTCCAGGGATAACAGTGAGTGTGGTAAAATCATATGCCCCAATCTTTGATTTTGCATTTGTAATTTTATTAAGGAGAGTTGATTTTCCGACACTTGGTAAACCAATGAAGACAACAGTAGCATCTCCCCCTTTCCTAACAGCATATCCATCTCCGCCACCGCCACTACCTTTAGTCTGGTTATCTTCTAATTCTCTTCTTAACTTAGCTAATCTTGCTTTAAGTATCCCAAGATGACGCTCAGTAGCTTTATTGATCTGTGTACGAGCGATCTCTTCCTCAATCTGCTTAATCTTCTCAGGGATACCCATTAACAAGGCTCCAAAACAACTTCAAGAAAAACATTTCCAAAAAAAATTGTTTCTAAGGACTTTTTTTACCAGTCATTGCATCAATATTAATCTCAACAAGAGATAACTTGCTAAATTTCGTTAGATCCTCAGCATTAAGTAACTTACCTTTACCAGCAGCATATTTATCAACAAATCTTTTTAAATAGGTTAATTTCATTTCTTCATCATCAACAGATTTAGCTTGACCATCTATAACCACGCTAACATAATTATATGAATAATTGCATGGTTTATCACCTTCTCTTTTTACAGAAGAATCAACTTCAAAACATACTTGAGGATTAATCCTAATAATATCCATCTTTTTCCCATAAAAATTACTGTGAAAAACTATTTTTCCATTTGTGTAAACAAAATTTATTGGTATAACGTATGGTTTTCCATTAAAGGATGTTGCCAATCTACCAACTTCTTGGTCATGAAGAAACTCCTCTATTACTGCTTTCTCTTTGATCTCTTTCTCTTGTCGCCTCATAAGATAACTATTAAACTTCAAGGTTAATAAAACCATTATTTTAATCAATGCAATAAAAATGGAAACTCCCTTAAACTTCATTTTTATAATATTTTTAGATCAATATGTCAGAA
>Ga0194125_10013890_pt1 | contig 10393 bp, 10 predicted proteins | sample TA2KigC250mmetaG_FD_148626 | JGI IMG/M metagenome (GOLD analysis project Ga0194125, IMG submission 148626) | Freshwater microbial communities from Lake Tanganyika, Tanzania - TA2015034 Kigoma Deep Cast 250m | ecosystem: Environmental > Aquatic > Freshwater > Lake | place: Tanzania: Lake... | reverse complement strand
ACCCCAGAAAAATACAGCAAACAGCTTAATGAAGATGGCACAAGTTTATTGAAGAACTAAATCGTCCTTAAGATTAGCTTAGAAACCCAATTTGTCTCTAACAAATTGGGTTTTTTATTTTTTATCATTATATAAGTTCCGTTTCTCAAATTTTGTTCTAACTAATCCGATAATTAGATTTGTAGGAGAATTCAATGGATCATACAATACTAATAATAGAGGATGAAGAACCCCTCCGTTTACTCTTAAAAGCAGAACTCGAGCATGAGGGATTCAAAATCGAAACTGCAGAGAACGGGGAAACAGCTTTACGCTTAATTCAAAAGAATGCTCCTGATCTAATAGTTTGCGATGTTATGATGCCAGTGATGGATGGATTCACATTTCAGGAAAAGATAAGTCAAACCGAAAACTTCAAAGACATTCCATTAATTTTTCTCACCGCAAAATCCGATAAGGTTGATATTCGTTTCGGAAAATCTTTAGGGGCGGATGATTACATCACAAAACCTTTTGACTTTGAGGATCTGAAAGTCTCGATTAATGCAAAACTCAAAAAGGCATCAAACAGAAAACAGTATTTAAACAATCGCCTGGATGATATTCGAAAATCTATTTTATATTCTATTCCTCATGAATTTAAAAATCCTTTAAGCACTCTCAGCGGATTCGTCTCATTATTGCAAGACAAAGATTACATCGGAAGAGAAGAAGAAAGGCAAGAGTTCCTAAAATATATTCAATCAAGCAGCGACCGGTTGAATAGACTTGTCACAAATTTCCTTCGTCTCGCGGAACTTGAAATACTTGCTTCCAACGAAGAGAAAGTATCTCAATTAAAGCAAAACAAAAACGTAAATTGGCTGACGGAATTTTCGTCTTTTGTGCACGATTTTTCCTCTGTTCATAAAGTTGATGTTAAATGCGACTTGGTTGGCGAAGAATTTCCGATAACCCCTGACTATAACGCTTTGAATATGGTTCTTTCGGAACTGTTATTGAATGCACTAAATTTTTCGAGTACGGGAAATATTAATATCACTGTAAAAGCTGTTGCAACCGACCATTTATTTGAAATGTCGGTGAAAGATTCAGGAAAAGGGATTGAAGATTATGCATTGAAAAATTTAACCGATATTTTTTATCAACATAATCGTCAATTTCAAGAACAACAGGGCGGGGGACTGGGATTAACTATTGTAAACAGGATCGTTCAGATCTACGATGGAAAGATGGAAATTGAGAGTGAAGTTGCCAATGGAACAGAAGTTAAAATTTTTATCCCGCTCTATCTAAAATAACTGATTCTAAATTTTTTTATTTAGCTCCAGAAATCTTATAAATTGCATCTGCTGTACAGCTTTCAAGTTCCCAACTTAATATAATTGAATTGGTCTCTTTTCTGATATTGCAATTTTTCATTTCGCAATAGACACAGCATGATGGCTTGCAAGGATCAAAGTGAAGCATTGACTGTGTTGATTCGCCAAAATCTTCAACTAATTTATCCGTAATTTCTTTTTGAATTTTGTGAGATTGTTCGATAGAATAAAATGACGGGACGGTCAAATGAAAGTCAATAAAGGTTGAATCTCCCGCTTTCCATGATCTTAGCTTATGGATCTCGATGAAATCTTCGCTGCGGATTTTTTTTATTGCATCGATTATTCTATTAAGCAGATCCGAATCGGATTCCTGCATCAAACCCCGCACCGATTCTCGAATAAGTTTTACTCCTGTTCCAATAATATTAGCGGCAACGATAATTGCAATTATTGGATCGAGAATTGTTAGATCCGTCAGCATCACTAGTACAATTCCGATTACTACACCAATACTTGTGATTGAATCAGTAAGAATATGTTTCCCATCAGCTTCGAGTATGAGAGAATTGGTCTTTTTTCCGATTTGGATTAAATACCATCCGAGAAATAAATTTATTAAAGCGGCAAATCCGATTAAGATTCCTCCGAAATCAAGTTGTTTCAATTCAACTCCGAAAATCAAATCTTCAATTGCATAGTAGCAAATTGCGAGTGCTGCAATAATGATCATCCCGCCTTCAAAACCTGCAGAAAAGTATTCAATCTTTCCATGCCCGTATGGATGTGATTTGTCGGGTGGACGGAGCGAGATAATGAGACTGTAGAATGCAAATCCTGTGGCAAGAATATGTACAATAGATTCGATCGCATCGGATAAAATAGCAGATGAGCCTGTAATCACAAATGCAATCATTTTAATTGCGAACATAAACAAGCCGATCGACAGTGAAATCGTTGCAGCGTTTTTTCTAAGTTTAATGTCGTTTTTATTATTCATAAGAGGCAGATCAAAATTAATTATTTTTTTTATCATAAAAAGTTTTTTATCATTCTATAATTATACAATTGAATACATAATGATATGAAAACATTTGCAATAACCGGAGCGACTGGTTTGGTAGGTTTTCTGCTCCATAAAAAATTAGTTTCAGAGAAACAAAACGTAATCGTTTTAACAAGGGATCTTTCCAAAATCAGAGAGAATATCACAGGCACGAAATATTTAAGATGGGATACTTACGATAACTCCTTGTGGAAAAATGTGATGAACGAAGCAGATGTTGTTGTACACTTAGCCGGCGCTCCAATTATCGAAAAAAGATGGACAGAAGAAAGGAAAAAAACAATATATGAAAGCAGAGTTAAATCAACTCAAGTCATTGTGGATGCAATTGCTTGTTCGGAGAAGAAACCAGAGCTGCTGATCGTAAGCAGCGGAGTGAATTACTATGGCTCAAACTGGGAAGAAATTTTTACAGAGGAGTCACATGCTGGAAATGATTTCATGGCAAATTTAGCAATAGACTGGGAAAACGCAGCAGCTGAGGTTGAAAAATTCGGAGTTAGGAGAGTGAGTCTCCGAACAGGAATGGTGCTATCGTCCCGCGGCGGTGCACTTCCGAAATTTCAATTACCTTTCAAGCTATTTGTTGGGGGAATAATTGGTTCAGGAAAACAATTCATTCCGTGGATCCACGAAGAGGATTTTATTGATATCATAATGTTTGCTGTGTCGAAACGTAAATTGAATGGTGCGGTGAATGCAGTTTCGCCTCAATCTGTAAGAATGAATGAATTTTGCAAGACTCTCGGAAAAGTTATGAAGCGGAAATCATGGACAAAAGCACCAGAATTCTTAGTGAAATTGGTATTGGGTGAAGTATCTTCATTATTGCTTGAAGGACAAAACGTTTATCCGAAAAAACTTTTGGATGCTGGATTCAAATTTGGATATAGTGATCTAGAAGATGCTCTTAGAAGTATTATCAATTCGGAATAGAACGCGGATTTTATGGATTTAGCGGATTCACACAGATTCTAAACTGTCGCCGCCAAATCGTGTCAAACTTTAAATCTGAAGTTCCTCGCGAATTACATTTAAATATGTGCTCTTTGGATATAATCCTACCATTTTTTTTATGATCTTGCCGTCTTTAGAAATTATGAACGAAGTCGGTATTGCATCGATTCCGCCGTACTGCTGAAGCACATTTGGATCTGAAATTAAAATTGGATAATTGATCTTAAATTCTTTAACGAAACCGGGAACAACTTCCATAGGATTTTGATCAACCGTAATCCCGATCACTTGAACATCTTTATATTCTTTTTGTATTTCAATCAGATCGGGAATCCCTTCTCTGCAAGGTGCACACCAAGTTGCCCAAAAATCTACTATAACAATTTTTCCCTTAAAATCAGAAAGTTGTACATTTTTTCCGTCAAGTGATTTTAGTGCGAAATTATGCGCTGGATTTCTTGTCTCATCTGTTTTTGTTTTTTCGTCTGAAGAGCTTGGCGGATAATGTTGAGGATTAATTTCTGGTAAATCGTCTCTTGTATTATTGACTATAAAAAGTATTATGACTGTGGCCACGAATGCAATTGTAAAATATCTTCCCCAATTGATTTTTGGTTTTTCTTCTTGTGACCGTGCTTGCGTTCCGATTTTTCTCTCTTTTTGTTTTTTCATTTTCGCTTTAAGTTTTATTACAGCTTTGATTTATTTCAAAGTTAGAAATGAGAATGGAAGTTGTCAATGTATAATTCGAATATGAACCTTACTTTGTTTTAAAATGGCCTATATATTTAATCCGTGAAAATTCGCATAAATCTGTAAAATTCGTGTTCTATTTTATTAATCAGCATTTATCTTGATAAGCGTCATCAAGTAATCTGTTATATTCTTCAAGAGAAATTTCGACAGCGCCGAACATTTTCAGGTGAGGTGTAATAAATTGAACATCCAGCAATTTGAAATTCTTCTCAATCAAATGTCGAATTAAGAAATAAAGAGCAACCTTTGAGGCCTCTTCTTTTTTTGAGAACATACTTTCACCAAAGAAAGCTCCTCGAATTGCAATTCCATAAAGTCCGCCGACTAACTTTTTTTCAAAATAAGTTTCAACGCTGTGAACATAACCAAGTTTAAAAATCCTTTCATACGCATCGATAAGTTCTTGGCTAATCCAAGTCTTTTTACGTTTTGCACATTCATGAATTACTTCGAGCGTGGAAGTGTTAAACTTTATTTCGAAAATATTTTTTCCGATAACTTGCCGCAGAGAACGTGTTATACGGTAGTTATCTAACGGAATAATTGCTCTTACTTGCGGATAGTACCAATTGATTTCACCAGATTCTTCAGCCATTGGGAAAGCCCCCATCGAATAATTTCGAAGCATAGCCTGCGGCTCCAGCGAAGAATTATTTAATTTCCTAGCAGGCAATTAGTAGACTGTTTCTAATTTTGAGTTTTTAAAGTAGTGATAAAGAATTTCTTCAAACTTTTTTCCTTTGGAAGCCATTACTGCTCCACCAATTTGACAGAAACCGACACCATGTCCCCAGCCTGCGCCTCGAAGAATAAATTTTATTGGAACATTTGGATTCTCTCCATAAACATGCTCAATAGTAAAAGCAGAACTGTAAAGGTGTTTCTCTGATAAAGCTCTTCGGATCTCAAGTTCTTTTCCGATTGTGAATTCTTTTTTCGATCCGATGATCTTTAATTTTTTTATTCTGCCGGATTTTCCTCTTTCTAGAGATTTTAATTCAATAATTTCACCGAAGTCAATTCCCATTTTCAACTTAAGTAAAGTAACCAATCCAAGCTGTTTCATTTCAAGTTTCCATCTAAAGAAATCAACTGTTGTCTGATCGTAATCGAGAAGAATTGTCTTCAATAGTTCTGAATCATTTGTGTTGCAGTAAGCTTCAGGCTGTGAGTTAATAAACTCGCTTGCTCGCTCTTCAGTGTCAAGAGTTAGAAAAGCAGGCGCATCGAGATCGTAAATTGATATTAAATATTGTATCTCATTATTCTGCCAGACATTTTGAAATTCTTCCGAAAAACCCCCGCAGCATTTTGAATATCTTGTATCGCAAACTTTTCCTTCGTAGGTCAATACTATTCCGAAAGTTTCTTTAACGGCAGCAAGCGCTTTGTTATCGTGAATTTTAGTAATGCCCTGATATCTTTGGCAGTGATCGTCGGCGCAAACATCAAAGTGCTCATGATCCTCTCGGTCGTACCATTTTATAATTTCTTTTTCGGTTTGAATAAAATCGTGTTTTTTCGATTCTCCGTTTTTTGTTTCATCTAATTGTGAAAGAAGCCAGCTTCTTGAAATTATTGAATGTGCTTTTAAATATTCGTACGGGCTTTCTGAGTTCATTTCCGAACTGATTACCGATTGTAAATATTTTTCAACCTCGATTTCGTTAATTAAAATCAGCTTTCCATCGCGATTAATAATTAGCAAATTCCCTTCAAAGGTTTCTTTTTCCTTTTGCTCCCAGTGAAAATCAATTCCGATCACAACGTTTTCGATATCAAAGTTCGATTTTTTCCCTTTCGGTTTAAAAATGAATTCCTTTTGTTCGTCGATAATATTTTCTTCTTGGTGAAGACAAATCAAATCCCCTTTAACAGTAACGGTATATCCAATATCATTCATTTTTTGATTTTCGTTCATTAAAAACGAACCGTGCAAAAAAAACTTTGCAGAATGCTGATTAGATATTATTCCAACTTTTATAATGGGTTGTTTCATTTATTTTACCAGTGTCATTTTAATTGTTTTTATTTCATTTCCAACTCGGAGCGATGCAAAATATATTCCGCTCACCAATCCACTAGAGAATCTGGAAGCGTCAAATTCTATCTCATAACTGCCGGGATTTTTTTGTCCGTCAACAAGAGCTATGATTTCTCTCCCAAGCAAGTCGTATATTTTCAGATTACAGTTCGCCGATTTCCTGATAGTGAATCTAATTTTTGTGGAAGCATTAAAAGGATTTGGAAAATTTTGCTTAAGGGAAAAATCTTCAGTGATAATTCCATCATCAACTTTTGTGGGAGTTCCGGCATAAATAACACGAATTGCATCTGCAACAATAGTTCCATCCCCTTTATTTGAAAGCTTAATAGTCAAATAATCAGGCGTGTTCAAGTTCACACTATCGAGCAATTGCCACAAACCGCCGTTATTTTTTTGATTTACAATTTTATTGCTGTTGTAATTTAAAGTTTGGATTTCATATTTCGCGTTAGTTGCCGCTGTTGAAAGGTCTTGCCACATTGCATAGACTAAATATTTTCCAGGAGATAGTAATTCCGTATTCCATTCAACATAGTGATTATTTGCACTTGGTGTTATGTAGAGATAAGAATCGCCGTAAAAATTCCAATTGGAATTATTTGTAAAAGTCAACCAGCTGCCGACTGCGTTAGCAGATTTATTATCCATCACAAACCATTTTGGATGATTCAATTCAAGATATTCCATAATTCCCATCACAGATTGTTTTCCGAATTCATTCAATATGTTGTTATCTATCCAGACGTTGTTTGAAAATCTTGTATAAGGTGTTTCGTATGTTAGAGCCATAATTGAATCGCGCCAATTTGCCCACATCCATCCTTCGGGGAAATATGACTGCAAATTGGAATAGCTGAAATCGATCTGCGGAATGTATGGAGAATTTGCCGCTTGAAGATTCGAAAATTGCATCTCGCGTCGATAAAAATAATCTGAAGTTGATGAAGCAGTGTGGATCCAAAACGTTGCATAGCTGGCAACTTGTGAGTGCATGTTCAAAGCGACTTTAATATTTTTCTTTGAAAGAATTGATAAAAGAAACTGTTTTGCAGCTCTAACTTCTCTAGGAGTTAACGTGTCAGGCTTATTCCACTGCTGCTCAAGATCTGAATTATTTGAATTTACTCGAGATTTACCGAGAAAAACTCCATCAGGATTTATCGAAGGAAGGATAAACCATTTAATTCTTTTTCGTAAAAAATCTGCAATTTCATTATCTGATAAAAAGAAATCGACCATACCATCGAGATGATATGACGAAGGTGTTTCGGAAGGATGAGTTCGTCCATGCATCCACATAAATATTTTTAGACTGTCTGGAACGGATTCGTCTGTAGCGGTAAGCAAAAGCATTGGGCGATTTTGTTCTGAATAACCTATTGTATCAATTTTTGTGTGAGGTTTTTCTTTCCATTTGGAAAATTTTTTGTTTTGCTGTTCCACCGAATATGGAATGTAATATGCAACATAAACCGAGTCGTTTGTGTATGTTTTCCGGAATACATTTTTAGAGGGACTTTCAGAAGAGGTGAAGCGTTCCCAATTTATATTATCATAGGAATACATTGGACGAGTTGCGTCGGAGTTGGATACGGTAACCGATACAAATTTGTTTTTTACATTCTTCATCTTAAAATAGAACCAGCGTCCGACAATGTCAGCATGTGTTGTTACCGAGTAATTTATCGAATCGGGTGTTGTGACTGTTTTCAAGTTTCCGCTGTCGAAATTCGATTCGAATATAATTTGACCTAAAATTATTGAAGGAAAAGTTAGTGCAAGAAAAATTAATCGTTGTAAATATTTTATCATTCTGCCAAATTGTTTGTACAAATTTAATTTGACTTGCAATCTAATCCAAGAAAATTGCGTCGAATAAAAAGTTAAACTGTAGCTGCAACAGATAAAACAAACTGCCGTCACCGATAGATCGGTGACGGCCATAATGAACCACCAGACCATGAAGGTTACAAAAACTTAGTACTGTCACCGACCGGTCGGTGACAGCAGATAAAAGTTCTTGACATTTTTTTTTCGTGTATATTGCATTGGGATAAAAGTACTTTTAAATAAAAACCGAAAGGTAGAAAAGTATGTCGATTAAAAAGTTCATTAGAATATTCTCAGCCTCATCCTTCGCCTTAATCTTATTAACACTTAACCTTACCTGCAGCAGCGTAACCGCACCCGAAGAAATCAAACCCGGAAGAAGAGATTATGTGTGGACGGTGGATACGTTAATAATTCCTTTTACAAAACTGTACAGTATGTCAGGAAGCAACCCTGATGATGTTTGGGCGGTTGGACCTGGAGGAGATTTGAATAAAACTATTTATCATTTTGATGGAGTTAAATGGTTCAACGACGGTATTTCAAGAAACATTTCGCCAGAAAGTGTTTTTGCAATTGCAAAAAACAATGTTTGGATTGGAGGACAAAACGGAAAAATATGGAATTATGACGGCGTTGCCTGGAAAGAGGTTATTAGATTTGAACGACCAAGAGAAAGTGATATAACTTTTTATTGTATATGGGGCGATTCACCTACAAATATTTTTTTTGCTGGTTATTCAGGTTTACCAGAAGATATGACTTCCCAAATAGCAAGATATAATGAATCTAAATGGGAATTGAATGAATTTCCAAATTTGAAATACAATTTTGTACGTATAAATAAAGATGTATTCACAAAGAAGTATTACTTACTTGGATTGGAAAATAAACCCGATGGTGGGGAAATTTATGGTTTATTCGAATATGATGGGAATAAAAATATTAAGCAAATATTTAAGAGCTCAAATGCTAGCGATTCTTCAGCTTCCTTTCGAAAGATAAACAACGAAATATTTTTTGGAATAGGTACAACAATTAATAAATATATAAACGGTAATTTTACGCCATTCTTAAAAGTAAACGAAATAGATTACTGGAAGGCTTTCTACGGAAGAACAGAGAAAGACATTTTTTTAGTTATGGCTTACGGTATTGCACACTATAACGGAACTGACATAAAATATCTTTACAAAAATCCCAATAAAATTTGGACTGTAGATGCGGTATTATTTGAAAAAGAAGTTTTCTTTTTAGTGGTGGATCCGTCTATTGGCGGAAATCTGATAATACGTGGAAAGTTAAACTAATATAAAGGACAAAACAGCTGCTCAAAATCTAATTCAAAAAATTAATTGAGGAGCCGATGAACCACCATCAGCTCCTTCTAAAGAATTGCCTCTCAAGGCTAGCTACCTTAATGTTTCATTTAATGAAACGGCAATTCTGTTTTAAAATAGTGGTTTTTTTAATAACAAAAGGAGAAAAATTTATGTTTCGAAAATCAATAATAACCGCATCGCTCTTAACTGTATTTTTTATACTTGAAGTTAAGGCACAAACAACAATAACTATATATTCTAGCAGCACATCTTCAATAGTCAGATATAAAAACGAAAACAATCAAAATACTTTCGCATATACAAGTTTATATCAAGTCGGTCGCAAAGATGGATAAAATGGTTACTATTCCGGCTCACAGGAAGATATCTATAGGAGTGAACATAAATTTTATCTGAGCAGTATACCGTCTAATGCAACACTCACACAAGTAAAATTAATATACTTTGTCTCAGGTATATGTTCATCGTGTAAATTTAAGATTACTCAAACTACAGGGACACAAGTTTATGGTAATTTATGGAACGAAATAGGTAATGCTTCAACTTTGGAAAGCGATATAAACTACGGCAGTTCCTCAAGGACTTCTAGTTCATTATTAAGCGCAGTAAATTCAGCAAGGTCAAGCGGGGTAATCTATTTGGGAGCGCTTTCACAAAATGAAGGAAGTAACAATACAGAGGCAACGACAGAACTAAGATTAGAAGTAACCTATACTGTACCACCAACACAAGTAAGCATTACAGCGCAGAACAATTTTATTTATGGTACAATAAAAGTCGGTGTAAATGCCTCGGCAACACAGTTAACCTTGAAGCGCAAGAACAAAGCTATGGTGGATATAATTGGATATGGAGCGAAGCTCCATTAAATCCAAGCAAGTGGGAAAAGGTTGTAGGTTATAATCGAACACAGGTTAGTACAGGCACAAGCCATAGTTTTACCGTCGCAGACAATGATAACAATTCATCGTATGAAGCACAGTTGCGTAAAATATGCAACATTAATTTCCAAAATCAATTCACTGGTGTTGGCAACGCAGGAATAATAAAAATAAACAACCAACAGTACAGC
>Ga0194125_10013887_pt1 | contig 10394 bp, 3 predicted proteins | sample TA2KigC250mmetaG_FD_148626 | JGI IMG/M metagenome (GOLD analysis project Ga0194125, IMG submission 148626) | Freshwater microbial communities from Lake Tanganyika, Tanzania - TA2015034 Kigoma Deep Cast 250m | ecosystem: Environmental > Aquatic > Freshwater > Lake | place: Tanzania: Lake... | reverse complement strand
ATACAACGAAGCGTGCAATTGGTGTGCAGACTGTTTCAGGAGAGATTCTCAAGGCAGACATAGTCGTGAGCAATGCGGATGTCGGGAATATGTACATGAAGATGATTCCCGCAAAATATCGCAAGAAGAACACGGATAATCGCATGAAGAATCTACATTATTCCATGAGTTTATTTGTGATGTATTTCGGGACAACGAAGAAATATGAAGATCTTGCACATCATGAAATCATCATGGGTCCGAGATATAAAGAACTAGTCACGGATATTTTCAAGAAAAAGCATTTGGCAGATGATTTCTCATTGTATTTGCATCGACCATCCGCGACTGATCCATCGCTTGCTCCTGAAGGACATGATTGCTGGTATGTGTTGTCACCTGTTCCACATCTTGCATCCGGAACTGATTGGTCCGTGAAAGGTCCTGAATATCGTAATCGGATAGTGAAATATCTTGAAGAGCGCTATATGCCTGATTTATCCAAGCATATCACCAGTGAGCATTATGTTACTCCCACTTATTTCCGCGACACGCTCAATTCTCATCTTGGAAATGCTTTCGGCGTAGAACCAATTCTCACGCAATCCGCATGGTTCCGACCTCATAATCTCTCTGAAGATATTTCAAATCTCTATGTGGTTGGAGCAGGAACTCATCCCGGCGCTGGTCTACCCGGCGTTATGAGTAGCGGAAAAATCGTTGCTGAAATGATAAACACTATTCCCTTCGGATAAGAGTTTCAAAATCTTCATTCCCCTCGGCGAGGGGAATAAAAAAAACCCGCTCTTTTACAGAGCGGGTTTTTATTTGCATCATTACAAGTGTAATGAACCGATTACTTGATGATTGTCACAGGAACTGTGCGTGTGAACAAGTCATGTACGAGGCGTACATGATATGTACCACTTGGCAAGTTTGCTCCATTGAATGTTGTTGTGTAATTGTCAACGGAAAGATATCCTTCACGAAGATCAGTTACTTTTTCACCAAGTGCATTATACAATGCAATGCGCACAATGCCTTCCATTGGAATACGGAATGCAACTGTTACATCACCACTTGATGGATTAGGATAAACATTCAATACATTCGCGCCTGTGATGGCTTCAGGAGTTTCTTTCGCGAACTGGCTTGTGACCGTTCCTGAACGGAAGACACCGGTACGACGTGTTGTTGATGTATTTGCTGTATAATTATCATCATCTGCATCATCCATACCTGATTTGATATCCGTAGCTCTTACCAAACCATTGTTCAGTCCGGTTACGGGTACCATGGTAGCCAATGATCCAGCATCATATCTGAAACGAACAGGGCTAACATCGTTTACGCCAATACCATCCATTTGAAGATATACATCGCCTTTATTGGCAGCACCGACAGATACTACACCATACAAACCTAAACCAACTGCATTTATGCGAATAGCACCGCGAATATCTTTGTTTTCACGTCCAGTGCTTGTAAACATAGTACCTGTTCCACCACTTCCCGGCAATAATTCAGCATAGCTGGATCTTGGTCCGCTAACCACAATGCGACGATCAGGGAAAGTAAGCGTTTCTTTATAATAAAGATCTTCTGAAGCAATTGCCCATCCTGAATTTTCACGAAGTTCAACAGTATTCGCAGAATCAGCATTACCAGCAACTTGAAGCGGAGTATTGATCAAACGTTCAATAGTTACCGGTGTAGTTGCAGGTGTATTCAATGCAACAGCATTTGCTGTTCTATTCAATCCTGTTGTGTAATATGTATAATTCGCATGATTTGCTTCGCTTGTCAAAATGGCTGCATGTGTAAATGTATTATTTCCACTGTTTCCATTTCCTGGTGTTGAAGCACCATTCGTAGCAGAACCTGTTCCAGATCCAAAGATATTACGAATATTTGCGCCTGCATTAGGACGAGCATCTGCAACTTCGCGAGTAGCACCGACAATAACTGCTTGTTGTGAAGTTCTAATGGCATTGTTTCTGACATTTACAGAAATATTGTCTGCCAATGCACCTGTTCTACCAACACCAACTCCATCTGTTCCAATTGCTAGGAACATTGCATTTGATTGACCTGCTGTAGTTGATCCAATAGTATTGCCTTCAACTGTCACATAACCTGCAGAAGATGCACCTGAATACTGAGCAGCTGCAATTTGAACAACTGCATTAGCTGTATTTCTTCCATTGAGAATTGTGTTGTTGGAGATAACAACAGGTGAGCCTGAAGATCCAATTGTACTTGAAGTTCCACCAACATAAATTGATGCAACATCCGGTGCCCCAGCACTTGCTGATCCAATGGTATTTAAGTTGATTGTTACAGACCCAATTGCATCTGTACCAGTTGAGCTATACAATTTGATTCCATATCCTCTTTCTCTTGTTGTAAGAGGGTTAGTACCAGCAAATTCTTGTCCAGCCAATGTACCTAGGATATTTGAGTTTACAGAACCAGTGCCTGGCTTGTCAAGTGTTATACCATCATGACCGACGAGCCCACCAGTTGTTCCTTGGATATCATTGCTATTGATCGTATGATTATTTCCACCAGCCAAATATATACCTGTACCCCAATATGAAGTACGTCCAAAATCTGCAACAGATCTCATCTTACGAATCTGATTCGAATTGATGGTTATTGAGTTTGTGATATTGGTTTGTGCATTCACATAAATACCAACTGACTTAGGAGCAGCGGAAGGAACTGAAACTTCATTATTACTGATAGTTACAGATCCATTACTACCATGAGAAGGAACTTCAATACCTGTAAATGCTAACGGAGCACTTCCATGCATCAGCATAGGTCCGCCCGGCCATCTTGGGTTTTGACCAAGATTGATTCTGTTATTGGTGAAGGTTTGAGCAACACTAGGTGATGAATTTGTACAAGTAATTCCTTTGAATGCAGTTGGTGCAGCATTTGTTGCAGTAATAAAGTTGTAATCAACAGTATTACCAAATCCATTTGCAAAGCTGATTGCTGTGTAATTAGGAGATTGGCCAACATGCTCAACAAAATCACGTAACTGGAATGCACGTGGGAAAGAACTTGTCACTTCGATTGAACCGGTACCTGCAACACTACCAAGGATTCTTGGTCTGTTCAAACCACGAATTATTGATGGCTGAGGATCTGCAGTGAATTGAACCGGATATGATGATTCATTCGAAGAAGAACCAACATAACCATAGCTGGTAGCATTGTACGTTGAACCGGCAACTATCGCAAGTTGATCTGTTCCTGTTCTTGCACCTGTTACAGCCGGATGATAAGCCAATGCACTTGCATTGTCACGACCATTTGCAATGGTATTATACATACCAAGCAAAGAATTACCTGCTGAATTCACACGTAGAACAGGACCCATCATATTTTGTACTTGCCAACCACATGTTCCAGCATTATCAGCATTATTAACTGCTACAGGATACAGCATCCAACGACCATGAGTTGTTCCATTTGCATCAACTATTAAAGCACCTGAATTATGATTGAATGGTACATGACCAATAAGTCTGATACTGTCTGTTGTTGCAAGCAAAGGATTCGTTGCAATACCTGATCCTCTTTGTGGACCTAAGTCTGAACCCCACCAGTTAAAGCGAAGATCAAACATATTTGTATGAGGATCTGTAATGTCTGTTGTTCCTGTGATATTAACACCATTAGTATTTCCGCTGAGGTCATTGCTGTTAATGAAAATGCGATTTACAGTCATTGCAGAATAATTTCCGCTAAGGACAATTCCATTTGCTTGATTATCAATTATATTTTCTTTGACTGTAATCCCATTTGAACCAGGATCAATTCCAACCACATTAATTTCTAAACCTTGACCGAAACCATTTCTTAGTCTGTTTTTTTCAACAGTAATGCCATTAAGTCCAATTGCATTGGCCAACATAAAAATACCATGACTTGTACCGCCTTTGAACCAGTTTTGTGAAACGAGTGTACCTGTTGATGAACCACCATTGACAGATTGCAACCACATTACTACTCCTGTTCCAGCATTTTGCACATCGGCTGCATTACCAATAATTTCATTTTGTCCGGATGCATTGGTCAGGTTACCAAGTGATATTGGAGAACCCATGTTATTGGTAGTTACAAGAATATGATTGTTCTTTACATCAATATCGCTAAGTGAAGCACCTGAAATATCATTTTGAACAAGTCCGAATGAATTGCTCTTATCTGAATCCAAAATATTGTTATTGACAGAAACACTGCTCAAACCGGCATTGATATAGACAGCACTTTGCGTTCCACCACCCGTGATATTTCTGAATGAAATACCGTCAACGGATGCACCACTGTTAGTGATATTAAAGATTTTGTCAGTACCTGTAGCGTATTCATTGGTAGTGTGTCCACCAATTACCGTTTCAACAGATAAGTTTCTGGCAGCATTAACACTCGGGGGTGTAGCACTTGAAAGTAAGCTGCAATCGGTTGTCAAGTTATTTGAACTGATACCTGCATATGTACCTTTGATATCAACATCTTTATTAATTGTAATATTGTTGAACTGCCATACACCTCTTAGTGAATTTCCTGCTGTAGCTAGAGGATTTGTATTTCCATAGCCAGTTAATGTGATTGAGCGATTTGCACCTGTACCGACAAGTGTCATTGCTTGAGACATGATTGGATTTAGGGCACCGATAGTGTGTGCAGAGAAACATTGCGTCATTACAATTTGATCAGCAAATAATGAAGCAGTACCACCCACATTTGCACCACGGCGCAATGTTAATGTGCCTGTATTTACAGACCATGGTGATTGACCCAGTATGACATTTGCTTGATTCAATGTTACTGTTTTTGCAATTTCAAGGTTTTGATTGAATCCACCGGCAGAGGGAGAAAGATTAACAGTTCCACCTGAACCATTTGTTGCATTCGTACCAACACCTTCGATATGTTGACTTGAATTATCGCAATCAACAACGCGACCCATAGCTGTTTGAATACAGTCTGTCAAATTATAAACATCTACAGTTGCCACATTCAAGTTTCTCAACACTGAAGACGCATCAGCACCGCCTGCAAGACAGTTTCCAGAACCATCAAGTGTAATTGTTCCTGTGGCAGAACCACGATTACTCAAACCATTGAGAAATACTCTTTTGTTTATCAATGGTGTTTCCGCACCATGACCATTCGTTGTGAGTTCGAGTCTTCTTGAACCTGATGTACCGATAAGTTGCAATGCCATTTCGATGGCTTCGCCTGATCCACCACCGAAGTTGGACAATAGTGTACTACCAAAATGTAATTCTACTTGGGTGTTGGCATCACCAAATGTAGCACCATTTACTGATGTTACAGTACCTGACAATACTCTAAAATCTGATGCTTCGACTTCGAATTTACCATTAAATGTAGCATTTCCTGCAACAAGTGATGCAATAGGACCGGCAGCACTAATGTTGGTGGCGCCTCTAAAGTCAAAAACTTTGTTAATTGTAACTATATTACTTGTTTCAGTGAAAGATAAAGCGCCTACAACACTATTTCCATTTGCTGCAACGATTGGATATGGACCGCTAGGAGTAAGAATATTTACAGCTGTCTGCAAGCATGCAGGAGGAAATACAGTAACTCTGTTAGAGGTTATAGCACCACCGTAAGTCTGGTTTGTTGTGAAAGATTCACAAACTGCTACATTACCGCCAGTAGTACCTGTCCACCTTGGAGTTCCGGCGGGATTATATGTTCCACCACCATTCAAAATCCAATGAGCTGTCAACGTTTGACCCGCAACTGCATCAACATTGATTGGTGCTGTATTGTTGACTAATGCATCGCAAGTGAAAGTTGCTGTTGCAAGAATCGTTGTATTATCAGGACCAACTGCATTATGTATCGCATCATTCAATTCTTCACAAGTGGCAACATTGACAACATTATCAAGTATCATCTTGGCTAGAGTGAGATTATCATAATAATCCAACACTTCATTTGATTGTACAATCGTACTGCATACTCCCGGACGACGTGTGTATTTCGCTGAATATGATCCACCGACAGCAAATGATGCAAATCTCTTCGTGAGGGTTGTTGTTCCGGTCTGTGAAGTTGAATATGCATGTGGACCATTCACATCCCCACTAAAAGCAAGGGGAATTGCCATGCTTGATAGTAGCATGCTGGATCCAAGAGGGGAATTTACACCAGCTGTATTTCCGGTAAACAATACTGCAGGACCATCTGTGGATGTGCCCAATTGTTGAGTATTGTTTGCCATGATGGCAACTTTCGTCATTGTATCTCTTGTGGGCTGACGATTAAAAGCATCGGCATCTGTCGTTGACAAACCATAGAACCAAACTGTTGGCTCATTAAGTCCATTTATCAATGTTACTGTTGGATAATCATCACAAGTAGCACCTGAACCCGCAATTTTAATAGGTTTCGTAATAACAACACTTTCATTCTCAGTGACATTACTTGTAACATTGATCACAGGTGCAGTACCAATTGTGGTCATTGGTGAAGGAATTGTTGCTGTTGCAATGGCAGCAGCATATACCGCTCTATTCAATTGATCAAAGTTTTTGTATCCATAATCAACATCAACTGATGGTACCCCGGAAGTGTTACTACCACGATTTGTACTATTTACAGTCAATGGCGCTGTGTGAATAGGGCTGAGAGGACTTGTGAAAGTGATATTATCACCGTTTGTTTCACACCACATTGCGACGCGACTAGCCGCATAACTTGCGTCGGTATATGGTGTAGAGCTCACACTGTAAAAGAAATGCGCTTCTGCATTACCCCAAGCATTATCTGTAAGTGTCAAATACTGTGTTGAAGTTGAAGAATGACTGAATCTTACAGCTCCATTTGTTGTGTATACAGCGGCTGCTGCGCCATAACGAGCAATTTTTCCACTTGCCAAACCAAGTCCGGAACCGGTACCACCATTATACACGAAATTGTTCTGTCTGATGGTATACACTGATGGTGGTATGGATGATACGGTTACACGTACATATAAACCAATTTCATTATCGGCTACTACATTGCCATTACTTTTTGTGGATGTATTATCACCGATCAATGTATTACGTGCATCATACAAATACACACCATATGCAAATCTATTTCCACCCGCAGTACTTCTATGTGCATGTATATGATTTCTTCTCAATGTGGCACGACCGCCATTTGCAATCAATACACCGGTCTGAATAAAGTTGGTAGATGAACTACTTGAACCACTTTCATCACCAGTAACGATACAATCAACAATCGTTGGATTTGGTTGATTGTCTCCAATACTACTTGCACCCGAAGTACTTTCACCAAAAATACCGATACCGATATTTCTGTATCCTTTGATGCGTGCATATTGCATAGTTGGCTTTGAACGAGTCAAAAACATGACGCCAACTGTATTATTCAATGCATTAGTTGAACCTGTAGGTTTGATATTTCTTACTTCTACATATTCTGCCCCACTTCCACCAATTGTACCGGTTGCAAAACGATAAACCAAACCGGCAAAAACTTGGGTTGAACCTTCTGTCATGGAAGCATTGTTACCATCGATGTCAATTCCCTTGATATTGGTTGTAACCGATGAATTAGTTGCATTGACAAAAACAACAGGGCGCAAAGTATTTGAACTTAGTTTACCTGCGCCATTCCAAACAAGCGGAGTAACGAAAGTATAAGTTGTCATCGTACCCCATGCCGGAGGTTGAATTATTGTTCTACCTGCTGTTCCAAAATTCTGACTACCAATAAGTGTCAGACCGGTATTACCTAATACTACTTGCTCAGTGTACGTACCTGCACCAATAAGAATGGTGTCACCGGAATTTACACTTGATGAATTAACCATTGCTTGAATGGTCAGCTTTGCCAATGCGGATGTTGAACCGTCATTCGCATCATTACCGCCGGTTTTGACATACCAAGTCACAGCAAAGAGCTGGGGAATAGCAGTCAAAAATAAGGCAATAACAAAGGTTGAAAACAGAGTCTTTCTGTAATTCATAGCTTTGTTCCTCTGAAAAGTTAAAAAGTAATATATAAAATGAATACTAGACTATTTTGGAAACTGATTCGCAATTTATTGAAAATATACATCAAAGCAAAGTTTTCCACAGAAAAAAATGGTGCTTTTTCTATGGAAAAACAATGTGTTATGGCAATTTAATAGTGTTTATTACCATAATATGCTCAAATGTTGAGCGGTTTTAGTAATTCATGACAAATATCATATTATCTTAACTCAGGAATCATGCTTTGTTTTTTGCCCAAACTATCATTGATCAATACATATGCCTGGCCTTGAGGGAGTATGCCAAAAAGCCCTCTGTTTTTGAGATTTTTGTCAAAAAAGCCCAAACCGCTTATCCCTTTCTCTGAAAAAAAGAGTCGAGTTCTAAGTTGCGAACCCGAATCAAAGAAAGATAAACCGGGTTGATAGCCATCTTTTTCATCAGTCAATAGACTTGCCCTCGGTATTCCTGTAGTATCAGTCACATGAACTTTTTGGGCATAAAGAACTGGAATTCCTCCGCTATTCATGAATCCACCTGTAACCCTGCCGGCATCATTAAAATAAAAGACTGATGCATTATTATCTTTATCTGTCTTGATCACCATTTTGTCCCTGCCCTTTGAATCTGCCAAAGAAATCGAAGCACCGCTACCATCTTTTGATGAACTCAATGCTATGATGGGCTTCAATGAATCAGCTCCGTAAATCATTATTGAAGCGATGGATTGATCTTTTGAAATACCCATATACATGCGTCGCTTGCCTTTGGCATCAATGATCGATATATCTCCGGTTGCCAATGAGAGGGTTTCCACTTTGTCCACCCGCAATAGTCTATCGGCTTCTGCTATCCCAAGAATCAAACCTCCGGCCAATATTGAAATGCATAAAAAGAGAGCGATTCTCATCCGACGAACACTCTTTTCTAGCGACATCAAGCGTTGTTGCATGTGATCCATCACAATTGCTCCTCTGTATCTATGGATTGTTCGGGATTCATGTCTTGGGTTTCAATAATTATTTCTTCATCGACAGGCTCTTGCACTTCTAAAGAATCTTCTGATGCCTCCAGTAATGAGGGCATATCATCTTCTATGACCGCTGAGCCAAGCTCAGCAGCGAGATTCTGTGGTTGCATTGCAATCAGTTCGTCGATTTCTTTCATTCTGGGTAAATCATCCAAAGCAGCCAAGCCAAATATGCGAAGGAATTCTGCTGTGGTGCCATATAATAATGGTCTGCCGGCTGTTTCTGCGCGACCAATAATGGTGACCAATCCTCGGTCCAAGAGAGAATTCATAATTTCTCCGGAATTCACCCCTCGGATCGACTCTATGTCCGGCTTACTGACAGGTTGTTTATATGCCACGATTGACAATGTTTCCAATGCCGCTTGTGAGAGACGTTTACGAGATTTTGCTTTGAGGAGTTTTTGAACATAGACACCGAATTGTGAACGAGTCACAAAATGATAGCCACCTGCCACCTTCACGATGGAATAAGGTCTTGCGCATGCAGCAAGATCATCATTGATTTGATCGATGGCAATCTTGATTGCATCCGGACTTGCATATTCCTGAAATTCAGATTCCGCCAGCAATTCATTGATGGTCTTCTCACTCATTGGTTCATCAGATGCAAAAATCAATGCTTCCAATACCGGAAGAAATGCATCGGGAATTGATATGTCTTGTTCGCTCATGGTCTTTGTTACAAGTAAATGGGAAAGCACCCGTATGCAAAACTACGGTTTTCCTTGATTCTGCATCGAGTGAGATATGCACAAAAAAAGGTATCGGAACTGAATCCGATACCTTTCTCTGAATTTTTGAAGATTATTTACCGTCATTTTTGTCGTCGACGATGGTATAATCGGCTTCTTCAACATTTCCTGCATCACCTGAAGCATCTTGTGCACCGGCTGTAGAACCTGCGGCATCTGCTTGCTCATACATTTTTGTGGAAGTTTCACTCCACAATTGATTGAGGGCATCCATGGCAGGACGAATATCGCCGGTATTGTTCTTGATTGCATCTGCAAGACGTTCTTTGGCGGATTCAATGTTTGTTTTTGCATCAGCGGGAATTTTGTCTCCAAGTTCCGCCAATTGCTTATCCGTGGAATACACAAGATTGTCTGCCTGATTGCGCAATTCAATTTCTTCCTTGCGTTTTTTGTCTTCCGTTGCATGCTCTTGTGCTTCGCGCTTCATCTTTTCGATTTCATCTTTTTCCAAACCGCTTGATGAAGTGATGCGAATATTCTGTTCCTTGTTTGTTGCTTTGTCTTTTGCAGACACATGAAGAATTCCATTTGCATCAATGTCGAATATCACTTCGATTTGTGGAACGCCGCGTGGTGCGGGTG
>Ga0194125_10013886_pt1 | contig 10395 bp, 7 predicted proteins | sample TA2KigC250mmetaG_FD_148626 | JGI IMG/M metagenome (GOLD analysis project Ga0194125, IMG submission 148626) | Freshwater microbial communities from Lake Tanganyika, Tanzania - TA2015034 Kigoma Deep Cast 250m | ecosystem: Environmental > Aquatic > Freshwater > Lake | place: Tanzania: Lake... | reverse complement strand
GAAACTGGCTCAAGCTGTCCAAGCTCGTGCAGCCTACTGGCGAGACCAGGCAGATGTTGTTAAAGAACGGGGCGACCCCTCACAAAATTAAAGGGGTGTTTTGTCTCACTTCGTCATAGGCAATACACGCTCGCAGCAGCCGCGTCATAACACCCCCGTCGTTTGATCCACAAACAAGCGTAGCCATTGCTCTACACTCACACAACGCCAGATCTCTCTCTGCTGCTGAACAGTGCTCTGTTGTTCAAGCATAGACACCCGATTCTTTAGACCCGACCAATTCAGAATCCCACGTCTGCGCACCTGGTCTTCACCAAGAACTCTCTCAAGTAGCTTGCGATTGTCGCAGCCAAGCCAGGTATCTTCTGGGGTAGGAAATCCCATCTTGTCCTTGCGCAGGCGGACATCATCGGGCAACTTACCTTCCATTGCCCTACGCAGGATTGCTTTGGTCCAGCCATTCTGAATCTTTGCTTCCAGTGGCAGAGCAAACACATACTCAACCAGCCGAGGGTCCAGGAAAGGGAGCCTCGACTCGATCGAGAAGGCCATCGAGTTCCGATCTTCATAACGAAGTAAAGCTTGCAAGCCACGCCGAAATACGGAGATGTACAGAGCCGTTGACAGTGGATCGCCAACGTTGACATATGACATCTCTCGGTCAGCTCTGGCCAACCGGGCCAGATCAGGGTTGACGAAATCAGGCAACAATGGCTTCCGCAGTCGCCGCCATAACTTCCGCATGGGAGTGGGAAGCAAATGAGCTAACAACGCTCGTACGGCCACTACCATTGACAATGGCGGGTTGGCTGGGTGTGCTTGCATCTCTCGTATCCATCTTGTCCACTGCCCCGATGCCAGCAAGGCCGTCGAGAAGGGGCCCACATAGCTGTGGTATCCAGCCAGAATCTCGTCTGAACCCTGCCCATCTAGCAATACAATGGTGCCATCCCGTCTGGCCACGCGCATGACGCAGTACTGTGCATATATACTGGTAGACTGGAATGGCATTTCCTGGTGCCAGCCCAACGGTACTAGATCCTCGAATAAACCTTCAGCGTCCGGGTAAACATAAGTGGCTTTGGCGCCAGTCTCAGCAATCACGGGTTCTATGTAGCGTCGCTCATCATAGCGTAGATCCTCATAGCACGCTGAGTATGTCTTTTGCAGCGTTAGAGAGTGAGAAGTATTGTTGTTGGTTGAGTCTCGCTGCAATTCACTAATGAGGACCGCGATGGAGGTTGAGTCCAAGCCGCCACTCAGGCACGTGCCAACCGGGACATCGCTACGAAGGCGAATTCTGACCGAGTCGCGCAAGAGTTCGTAGAAGTCTTTAACTTCGTCTGCACCTACATGGCCATTTCTGCTGGCATTGCGCTTGATGTCCCAATACTGCTGGCACTCCTCTTCGTGCGAGGTCTTGACCAATAGATGGGCCGGCGACAACTCCCATATCTTTGCGAAGAAAGTCTCGCGGGTATGGTCAACCAAACCGTGGGTGAGAAAATCACTGACTACAGGCCAGTTGGGTTGGGCCTGAATGCCAGGATAGGTCAGGAGTGCTTTGATTTCGGACGCGAACGCAAAGGTGTGTCGATCCTGCCAATAGTATAAAGGTTTGATACCAAAATGATCTCGGCTACAGAGCAATCGACGCCGGCTGCTATCCCAAATGGCAAAGGCCCACATCCCGTTGAAGCGGCGTACGCACGCATCACCCCATTGCTGATATGCTTTCAAGATGACTTCCGTATCCGTCCGGGTGCGGAACGTGTGACCCAGGCTTTCAAGTTCGGTGCGCAATTCTAAGTAATTGTAGACCTCACCATTATAGATGATCCAGTAGGCACCGTCGGAACTCGTCATCGGCTGGTGCCCGGCTGGCGATAAATCTATGATTGACAATCGGCGATGCGCCAATGCCAGGTCAAATCGCTCTGCGAGGAACTCCTCTATTCGAGGAAGTGACAGCCGTGGATCAGTGTCAGTCCCCCCACATTGTACAATTCCACCGGTCTTCGTGTTGACCAGTAGATAGCCTTCATCATCTGGACCACGATGGCGAATTCTGTCCAGCCCGCTGCGCAAGGCTACAAGGTCAACCACCCTACCATCCTGATGCCAGACTCCAAGAATGCCACACATCTATTTAGCCCCGCTGCAACACAGGCAATTGTGACAGAGCTACACTCTTCAACCAGGCATTGGAAGGTCTAGGAGACAAGCGTACGCTCATACACTTTGTTGATCTGCTCAATAAATGCACTCTCACCAAAACGCTCCACCACCAACCGACGAATGAGGTTAGGATCGAACTGAGTTAGTCGGCTGATCACATCCTCTATCGCTTCAGCTAAGTCGTCTACATCACCGGGCTGTACCAATCGGCCTGCCTCAGGGGGCACAAAGTGCTCCGGTCCCCCAGAGCGTGTGGCCACCACCGGCTTGCCGCGAGCCATCGCCTCGGCAACTGCTATGCAGAACGTCTCGTGCAGGCTTGGAGCAACCAGGAAATCGCACTGAGAGATCAAGTTGTAGACCTGTCGGCGGGGTAGTCTGCCCAAGAAGGTGCAATGACCGGATATACCCAGTTCTCTGGCTTCCTGCTCCAACTCCTGTCGCAGAGACCCGTCACCCGCAAGGTAGAGATGTACTAATATCTCCTTGGAAACAAGCCTTTGAAGGGCACGAAGCAGGAATACAACGCCTTTCTGCCAGACGAGTCCTCCTACAAACGCAATTGACAGAGTATCTCCATCCCTGTTGACCTTGGGGCTTTCTTGAAAACCACCGTTTTGATCATCAAGAAGGACGTTGCCAATCACTTCCATGGGCCCATCATAGCCAGCATCTCGGATCTGGCAAGCCAATCCGGGACTGACTGCCACAACAGCAGCACATTCTTCCAATGTCTTCCGCACAAGTTTGCGTTGCCATTTGGTGCGAAGATGCATCGCAAATGGGCTGCTATGTTCCGTAAGCACGACCGGAATTCCATATCGTCTTCCCAGACTAACAGCGACCCAACCGGCGGGGAGCACAACATGGGCATGTAGGATGTCAGGTCGGCCCCACACTTGCAGAAGGCGCTCCAATCCGTGGCGCGCCGCTCGCCGACGTGCAAGGAACCAGGCAAAGCCGAACCGAGGGATCCAAGGCCGGGCGTAACACCGCGCTGTCAGTATGCCTTGTTCATCCTCTAATGTGTCAGCCAGGCGCAACCGCTGTTCCCAAAGGCTGCGAAATGCTTCCACTCCAGGCTTCAGGACGGCAACATGATGTATTTTGTTCAAGACCAGGCACTGGTCTTGAACAAAAATACCATATGTGGGTAGCTCTGGCGACGGATACCAGGATGGGATAATCAGTATCTTGAGGGCATTTCGTGAGCCTTGCGAATTCCCTTCAGAGCAGTTCATGTGAGGACGACTATCCTCCACATTCTTACATTTCTTGTCAACAGACTAGAGAGAATCTATGGAGGTCTCAAGGCCTTCGCAATTGAACCGTTCAGGTCACCTGGCAATCAAGTCGGCAAGACAGGGAGATTCTGCTTTTCGATTGATCGCGTCACCATATCTGCGATGAATTGTGCGACGCGTTGGCCCGAGCGCCTGTCTCTAAATGGAACATAATTCTCCACTATCGCTTTGCGACCGTCTCGGTACCACGCCGGGTCTCGCAGGGCTCGTATCATCGCCTTGGCTAATGCCTGCTCAGAATGGACGATTGGGACCCAGTTGTTCTGTACCAGCGGCTGGAAGTGGCGGCCAAAGCGGCTTGCCTCCATTGCCTTCTCTACCTGGTCCGGTTGCACAGTGCTAAATGCCGGCACAATGGTTGGCGTGTCAAAGATCGCCGATTCCAGCGTCAACGTGGAGGCTGGCGTGATCAGCACATCGGCATGGCACAGCATATTGGCCATTTCGTCCACTTGCTCCACCGTCATCGTCCAACCCAGTGTTTTGATATAGGAACTAAACGAGAGCACCACTCTCGGGTGAGATTGGTAGGGCCAAAAAGCTAACAGGTCGCTGGATGGATGCAGACGGCAGACATACTGGATTTTCTGAAGCTCAGGGACCTGATCGGCCAAATGCAGCAGCAAGTCCATCATGAACGTCTCGTCGTAGGGCGACAGAGACCCGCCCGAGGTACCAAACAAAACGATTGGGCGGTCAGGGTCTAACCCCTTCGAGCGCCAGAACGCGTCACGTGGCTGGATCACAGCGGGATCAAAATAGCGGTCGAATGCAGCCGCTCCCACTGTGGTTATTTCGTCATCACGGTAGGCCTGTAACTCAATAGCTTCCCGGCGGTTGACTTCGTTCCAGACAGCGATATAGCGGGTGCGGGCTGTCAACCCTTTGATAACATTATCCCAGCTCTTGACCACCGCTGCAGTCGCGAAGCCACATTTATCTGCATAAGCAATTACATCCCATTCCCACAATCTAAACGGATGGGTGCTTACGACCAGCGCAGGTGGGTAAAGGTCAAAGAGATGCTGTAATTCAGGCGCTACGCGTGCAAACTGCGTTTCTGTTTTCCACAGCAATCGAACCAACAACCGCTTACGCATCTTCTTACGGAGCCGGATGCGCATACTCAACAATAGAGAAGATGGCTCCCAACGGAGATGGCGCTCGATCATGACCCGGTCACGCAAGAACTCGGCTCGAAACTCGGGTACGGCGTATGCTGGCGTCAGGATAATGACCCGGCAGTCCGGCTGCATATCCAGGAAAATGTCGAGCATGCCAAGTCTCAATAGATCCCGCACTATGTTACCTTCCGAGATCAAAAGATAAACATTGTGGAGCAGATCATCATTTTTCTCGGCCATTCGTTGTGGACCTCCTCTCTTTATCATCTCGATCTCGCAGGATCCTTAAGGCCAGGGAAGCGCCGTCCAGCTTGTGGTACTGGAGCACCTCCGGCGGCGTGCCCCAAGCAGGATACTCTTCTACAGAGAATTTCTTCAAGTGTCGCCCTTCCAGCAGCCGAGAGGCGACGAGTGCGTTCAGAATACTATCCCCCAATCCACCGACTGACGCATGATCCTCGAGGACATAGAAGGCAAAGCAGGAGTTAACTGCCTCTTGCAGCCATCCGGTGTCAACGCGGTTGAGCCAGGGCATGTTGACCACTTTCAGGTGGAAGTGGCTCTCGCGCAGGATGTCGGCGGCCAGCAGTGCCTCATGAAGCATGACGGGGCCATAGGCGAACAGCACAGCGTCGCTTCCGTCTGCCAGAGTCACGCCACAGCCCGGCTTTAGCCGATAGTCGGAGGGCAACTCGATGGTGCGTGGCGAGGGGCCAATGATAAGTCTGAGAACGCAGTTGTCCGTTGCCTCTTTGACACAATACTCCACAGCCATACGTGTCTCGACCGCGTTACACGGCTGCAGAATCACAAAGTTGGGCAACGCGCCAAACAGCGAGATGTCTCGGATGCTCTGGTGTGATTGCCCTGGCCCAGCAGGGATCAAGCCAGAATAGTGGCAGACGTAGATGATCCTGGTCTGCTCGCAGGCATTGGTGTAGATTTGCTCATTGGCGCGCGCGGCCAGGAAGGCAGCGAAGGTATTCACCACGGGCAGCAGCCCCTGGAGGGCCAGCCCGCCAGCCATCGAGACCATGTCTTGCTCGGCAATCCCATTTTCAATGAACCGTTCAGGATACCTGGCTTCAAAGGCACGAAGGCGACAATCGGCAGCCAGATCAGCGTCCAATACGACTAGATCCTCCCGCTCGGCAGCAATGTCCACTAACGCCTGGCCAAAAGCGTCGGCCACGTATTCACGGGAGACGCTGCTCGCGCCTTTGTCTTCCGGTGGAACTTCCTCAAGCACCAGCGGCGATAGCCCCAGTCCGGCCAAGCGATTATTTATGCGCGCAACAATCTCCTCGTAGCCAGCCACGAAGGATTGGTCATCTGGCGCTCCAGCGTGCCAGCGGTACAGTCCACCGCCAGCTTTCACAGCGGCTGGGTGCTCCATAAACGACACACCGCGCCCCTTGATCGTGTCCGCGATCAGTATCTTCGGCTTGTCTATGACCGATCTGAACTCAGCAAAGACGTTCTCCAGTTGCTTGAAGTCGTGCCCATTGCAACGGGCCACGTGCCAGCCAAATGCACGGAACTTGGCCTTCAAGTCACCCAAATCGGTGATCTCGCTGACGGGTTTGTCCGATTGCACTTTGTTGTGATCAACGATCACATGCAGGTTGGTAATCTTCTGATGGACTGCCGTCTGCAATGCCTCATAGACCTGCCCCTCCTGCAACTCTCCGTCGCCGGTCATCACAAAAACGCGCCCCTGATGGCCGCGCAAGCGCTTGGCGAAGGCCATCCCCTTGGCTTTGGAGATGCCCATCCCCAGCGAGCCTGAGTTTGCTTCGATACCCGGCGTGCCGACGTCCGGATGTCCACATGTCCCGCCCAACCTTCTCAGCCGAATGAACATGTCCTTCGGTAGAATGCCCAGGGAAAACAAGACAGCGTACAACCCGGGCACGTCGTGCCCCTTGGACGAGAAGTAGATGTCCCGATCCGGATGCTTGATTCCCACTTCAGCGGTGTTCATCTCAGAGTAGTAGAGCATGGTCACGATGTCCAGCGAGCTAAAACTGGAGCCGAGATGACCGGACCCCGCACGCTTCACCGAGGCCAGCGCATTCGCTCTGCACATGTCGGCGAGCAACGCTAGCCTATCGTACTTGTCAATCGGTGCCTCACAGATGCGTTGAAACTCTTCCACTGGGATAAGCACGATCTTGACCATTAATCTTCAGCGCTCCTCTAGCGAGTATGGAGCCTGGGATATGGCAGGTAAACGGGCCTCACCGTTCCGCACCAACTCCTCGGCAATCTGCCAGTCAATCGGTTGGTTCACGTCAAAGCCTTCGTAACCCTGGGTGAAAAAAGGCATCAATACATTTCCTGCAATGGTGCGCCCGTCAAAGACAACCCGCGTCCAGGCGATCTCCAGACTTGCATTTTGGACGTATACTTCCGGTAGTGATTGGTATTGGCTGCTGTGCCAGGGCTGCTCAGGCGGGCTCAGTGGCAGAAGGGGCATCATCCGCTTGCCGCGAACTACCCACATCTTACCGGGATGCTGCTTGCATTTCTCCACCGCCCGTAGCGAATCCACTCCTTCCTGAGTAAGGAACTCTCGCCAGGCCCGCCGGATGGTCTCGGCCAGGCGAAACGGGCTGGTTGGCCGCAGGATGCTAAAGCAATCATATATTCGAGCCTCATCCCGCAGACGTTTCAGCGTATACTCCACCCATTCAATGTCAGGAGAAAGGTCACCGGCGAACTCAGCCGGCCGCAAAAATGGCACTTCAGCACCATAATAGTGGGCAATATCGGCATACCGCTTAGAATCGGTTGACACCACCACAGCATCAAAAATCCCGCTTTGCAAGGCGGCGACGATGGTGTAGGCAATCAACGGATGCTCGGCCAGTGGACGAATATTCTTGTCGGGCACGCGCTTCGAGCCTGACCGTGCCGGGATCAAAGCAACGATACTGGGAGTCGCAGCCACCCGTGTCATCAGCCCTTCCTACAGTTCGCTAGGGTCAATGTTGATGTAGACGTCTTTCAGCTCTGAGTATACGTCCAACGCTTCTGTCCCGGGCTCACGCCAGCCGTTTCCAGATTGCTTCAGGCCGCCAAAGGGCATGTGGGGTTCGCTCCCGTAGGTCCCGGCGTTCACCACGGCTACTCCGGCCTGAACCTTTTGCGTGAACTCGATCGCCCGGTGCACGCTGCGGGTATGGATGCAGGCTGTCAACCCGTATGGGGAATCATTAGCCAGTGCCAGGGCCTCTGCGAAATCCTTGACGCGATACAGACAGGCAATGGGACCAAACAACTCGGCCCTCGAGACTTCGTCATGGGGATCAACGTTCTCAATCAACGTGGGCGCAATGTAGAAGCCATCGCGGTGCTCTGGGTCGGTCAGCCTGTGCCCGCCGGTGAGAATTACGGCGCCCTTTTGACGCGCCCGTGCCACGGCAGCGAGCATGTTGGTGAGCTGCTCCTCGTTGATTACAGGCCCGAAGTCATCCTCATCCGTCGGACCCACCTTGAGTCTCTTCGTGCGTTCCACCAGCATGTCGCGGAACTGCTCATACACCGCGTCGAAGATGATGATGCGGCTTCCCGAGGCGCAACGCTGACCGGCATTGCTAAAGGCTGACAGCAACACCCACTTCGCCGCGTTCTCCAGGTCGGCGTCGTCGCACACCACCAGCGGGTTCTTGCCGCCCAGCTCTAGAGACACTTTGGCAAGGCGCTCACCTGCAGCACGCTGAACGTATCGCCCCACCTCGGTTGAGCCGGTAAAGCTGATCACACCCACATCGGGATGCTCAACCAATGGCGCTCCGGCTTCCTCGCCATAGCCCTGGATGATGTTGAGCACGCCTGCCGGTAGGCCAGCCTCATGCGCAATCTGGCCGACGATCCAGGCAGTGGCCGGTGTATCTTCGGCCGCTTTCAAAACGGCGGCATTGCCGCAAATCAGTGCCGGAAAGATCTTCCAGGCCGCGTTCGCAATCGGCGTATTCGCGGCAATGATCAACCCAGCTAAGCCGATAGGCTGGCGAATCGTCATGGCGTATTTGTTCGGCACAGCACTGGTCGTGGTTCGACCGTAGAGCCGCTGTCCTTCGCTGGCATAGAACAGCCCTACTGCAATGGCACCACCAGTCTCTCCGTACGCATCCTTGTAGGACTTACCGGTCTCTGCCGCCACGATTTGTGCAATCTCCTTCTGACGCGCCTGCATTCCCTTCACAATTTCGTGAAGTATCATGCCACGCTGGACAGGTGGTGTATCGCCCCAAGCGGGCTGCGCCCGTTTCGCCGCTTCAACCGCCTGTCGCACGTCTTCGGTCCGCGACCGTGCCACACGGCAAAGCCGCTTGCCGTTAGCAGGATTCAGCTTGTCAAATAACTCGCCTGAGATAGCCAGGCGTTCTTCACCGTCAATCCAGCTAGGAATCTTTGCCGGGAACAATCCATCCTCCATTTTCCATTCTCCATCTTCCCTCTTCACCATGCTGTCCAACCTCCATCAATAATCAGATTGGACCCGGTCATGTACGACGAGGCATCGGATACCAGAAAGATGATCGCGCCGTTGTATTCATCCTCACGCGCCATCCGTCCAAGAGGAACCCGTGCACAGTAGCCCTTAAGAAATTCCTCATCTTGGTTATTGAAAACACCGCCAAAGGTCAGGGTATTGACCCTGACATTCCTGCCGGCCCAATATGTGGCCAGGTAGCGGGTGAGGTTGAGGAGCGCAGACTTAGATGCCGAGTAAGCCACTGGCTTGAAGAAAGGTGACCCACCTGCGCGGCGGTATTCGTAAATGCGTTGATCGGGCGAGACGATCCCGTAGGTTGAGCAGATGTTGATAATCGAACCACGGCCGGCTTCTGCCATTTGCCTCCCCACTACCTGGCAGCACAGGAAGATACCCTTGACGTTGACCTCCATCACCTTGTCCCAAGAGCTTTCGGGGTAGGTTTCAAAAGGCCCGGTCTCTTCCGCAGGTGCATTAGGAGGCGAATCCAGCGCCGCGTTGTTGATCAGGGCATGCGGCACTCCCCATCTCGCATTGACCTGGCCCAAGCCGGCCTCAATCGAGTCTCGCCGCGTAATATCTACGGGCAAAAACAGCAGATTGTCTTCGATGTGACGCTCACCGAATCTCTCAGCCACCTTTTGTTCACTAACCTGTATGTCGAAGATGGCAACTTTGGCTCTTCGGTCTACCAGCGCCAGACTGAACTGCCGGCCCAGTTGCCCAAGCCCGCCGGTGATGATCACGATTTTGTCTTCTACACTAAAGAGATCATTGGCCATACGGAAGGTTACTCCTGCCTGGACGCCAGAACACGCTCGAACAAATCACATATCTCGCGCACAGCCCCGTGACCGCCTGGTGCCCGGGTCTGGTATCGGGCATAGGGGATCACATCTGAATGCGCATCCTGGACAACAATGGGCAGGCCGACGCAGGTGAGGCAAGGTATATCATTGATGTCGTTACCAACGAAGGCAACCTGCGCCAGAGAAAGGCCCTTCTCTTGGACGATGGTTTCCAGCGTCGTGCGCTTATCCTCACAACCTTGTATACAACGGATCCCAAGCTTGTGGCTGCGCGCCGAGACGACCGGGTTGGTTTCAGTTGAGATGATAATCGTTTCGAGCCCTGCTCGTTCTAGTTTCCGCAGGCCAATCCCATCGCCACGAAAGCACTGCACTGCTTCCGAGCCGTCTTGAAAGACGTACACCATGTTGTCGGTAAATACTCCATCGAAATCAAAGGCGATCAGGCATATGGCATGGATGCGCTCCTCAAGGGA
>Ga0194125_10013882_pt1 | contig 10397 bp, 10 predicted proteins | sample TA2KigC250mmetaG_FD_148626 | JGI IMG/M metagenome (GOLD analysis project Ga0194125, IMG submission 148626) | Freshwater microbial communities from Lake Tanganyika, Tanzania - TA2015034 Kigoma Deep Cast 250m | ecosystem: Environmental > Aquatic > Freshwater > Lake | place: Tanzania: Lake... | reverse complement strand
CCAACAAAACCGGCCCCGACTGGGGCCGGTTTTTTCCGTTATTCTTAAAAAAACTTTACACTCTTGCCATGATTATTTAATATGATATCCACAAAATTTTTTTCAAGGTCTATTAATGAAATTTCCTTTACATTTTTTTCTAAATATGGAAATATTACCTCATGGCATGGTGTCGGCAATTTATCTTCGTTTTAGGAGAGGCTCTTGCAAAATTCGGTTTTTTGTCATCCTGAACGAAGTGAAGGATCTCAATCTCCTGTAAATACGAGATTCTTCGCTTCGCTCAGAATGACAAGGGGCGGCAATAAGTAATTTTGCAAGAGCCTCAGGAGAAAGGAGCAATCCCATGCAGATCGCGCTGATCTTGATTATCTTGGCGGTTCTCCCTTTGGGGGGACAAGAATCTTTCGCCCAGGATATTGATTTTCCTTATATCCGCCAGCGCCTCGGCAAACCGGCCGCGGATTTATGGGAGAGCCTTCCGGAGGAGATGACCGGCCCCGGGAAAACAGAACGGCGTGACCCTTTTGTTGATGGTTACATGAACAACCAGGGCCACGGCCGACACGATGCCGGGGAGGCGGTAAGCGCGGAATGGGTGCGGCGTTACGATGGCCCCGCCCACTACCATGATGGGGCCCAGACCCTGGCGGTGGACGGCCAGGGCAACGTCTATGTCACCGGGCATGCCTTCGGTCCCGGCGGATGGGGCTATGCCACCATCAAGTACAACGCCGCGGGCAACCGCCTGTGGGTGAAGCGATACACTGGACCTGCAGAAGACCACCAGGATCGTGCCACGGCTCTGGCGGTGGACGGCCAGGGCAACGTCTACGTTACCGGACTTTCATACAGCGACGAGACTGAACTTGACTACGCCACCATCAAGTACGACGCCGCGGGCAACCGCCTGTGGGTGCGGCGCTACAACGGACCCGCAGACGAAGATGATGTGGCCCAAGCCATCGCAGTGGATTCACAGGGCAACGTCTATGTCACCGGACGGTCATACGGTTCCGACGATATCCGTTATGATTACGCCACCATCAAGTACGACACCGACGGCAACCGACAGTGGGTGCGGCGTTACAATGGTCCCGGAAGATTCGTAGATTGTCCCACAGCCTTGGCGGTGGACGACCAGGGCAACGTCTATATCACTGGACGATCATACGGTTCCGATGATATCCTCTATGATTACGCCACCATCAAGTACGACACCGACGGCAACCGCCTGTGGGTGCGCCGCTACAACGGCCCCGGAAACGGCTCGGATTGGGCCATGGCCCTGGCGGTGGACGGCCTAGGTAACGTCTACGTTACCGGACTTTCATACGGCGCCGGGACCAATCTTGACTACGCCACCATCAAGTACGACCCTGCCGGCAATGAACAGTGGGTGCAGCGCTACAACGGCCCCGGAAACGGCTTGGATTGGGCCACGGCCTTGGCGGTGGACGGTCTCGGCAACATCTACGTTACCGGACTTTCATACGGCGCCGGGACCAATCTTGACTACGCCACCATCAAGTACGACGCCGCCGGCAATAAACAGTGGGTGCAGCGGTACAATGGCCCGGGAAACCGTGAGGATATGGCCCTGGCCCTGGCGTTGGACGGCCAGGGCAACGTTTACGTCAGCGGATCTTCCATGGGCAACACCGGCATCGGGGATGACTACGCCACCATCAAGTACGACGCCGCCGGCAACGAACAGTGGGTGCAGCGGTACAACGGCCCCGGAAACCGCTATGACTGGGCCACGGCCCTGGCGGTGGACGGGCAGGGCCACGTCTATGTCACCGGATCCTCCTATGGCGGACCCACGAACCACGACTTCGCCACCATCAAGTATGGCCAGGAATAGCCTAAAGGCGTTCCCGGCAACTAAAAGGAGAGGGGGTTTCCCATGAGCCGTGCAAACATTTTGGCGGGTTTCCTGGCGGTGTTTTGCCTTACCCTGGTAAGCGGGTATGCCGCGGCGGAGGAGATCACCGCCACCTTGCATTACGTGGCCGGCGCCCCTCCTTCCACCCCGGTGCTGGTCAGTTTCGGCATGCCTTTTCCCAAGGGGTTCATCTCCAACGCCAATCTCATCCGGGTCAAGGACGAGGGGGGCAATGAAATTCCCGCGCATGTGCGCCAGTTGGCGCCCTGGCGGGATTTGAGCGCCGGTGCGGACCTGCCGTCCATCCGGTCCGCCCTGGTTCAGGTGAACGTCACTTTCAACGGCGGCGCCACCAAGATCCTTAAGGTGGAGACCGGCGTCAACCGGACCCAGGACGTGGCCGCGGAGCAGCCCGTGCGGAGCAACTGGGTGCTGGTGGACGACGACAAATACCCCGGCAAATTCGGGGTCCATGAGCCGCCGGCGTACGTCACCCTGCCGCCCGCCTGGCTGGGCCGCTGCGCCGTTAAAGCGCCGGTGACGCCCTACTTCACCGCCGCCGATTTTTACTGGTACGACGACGCCTTGACCAACAACAATCCCGAGAAAAACTTTGGCCAGAATTTCTTCCGCACCGCCATCAATGATGATCCTGTTGTACCTCAGAGTCAATGGATACATTATTTGGAAGTAAACGATTATACGGATTCGCCTTACGAGCCCTGGCTTTATGACCGGGCCATGACCATGTTCACCATCTACCTGCGCTCGGGCAACGTGGCGGTCTTAAGGGAAGCCCACCGGGCCGCGTTTTTCTATGCCTCCAAGTTGAGCGCCGGCGGAGGGTTCACCTTAAAACCACCTGAGGATGGAATATATGATTTAAAATACTCTTATAATGAGTGTCTCTTCACCGACCTGCTCCTGGTGGGAGACGAGGGCTGGCTGCCTCAGATTAATAACGTCACCAAGATCATGACGCGAACCTTTGATTATGTCTTCAAGGGGGATCGCCCGCCGGAGAAATTATGGACCGAAAGACACCTGGCCTTCTCCTGGCTGGCGTTTATCGTGGCTTACGAAGCCACGGGGAACGCCGCCTATGCCGCGGAGGCCCGGAAACGGGCCGACGCCATTTTCCACCATCAGAATAATCCTCCGGCCGATGCGGAGCATGGACAGGCCCCCAATGACGGGGCCCTGATGCACGGCTATGACCATCATGAAGGTTATGGCAAATGGCAGGAGGATATGATCGAAGGAGTGGCCTGGTGGATCTTTTCCCCCTTCCAGACGGTGCTGCTGGTGGACGCGATGCAGCGCTACCACCAGCACAGCGGCGACCCCCGGGTGCCGGGTTCCGTCATGCGGTTTGCCGACGCCATCATCAACGTGGCCGATGCGGTCCGGGATGAAGATCCGGATGGGGAGGACCCGGCCCTGGGCTACCCCGAACCCTGGTACCTGGCCAGTTCCCAGGGAAACTATCGATATTATGACCCGACTACCCAACAAATCATGAACTACAATGAGTGGGACGACGAGGAGCATTGCCTGGACGTGGCCAAAATCACCGCCTTGGCCTATCATTTTTCGGTGCTGGCGGGGAAGCCCCAGGCTAAATATTTTAATGAAACGGTGGCGCTTCTCAAAGGCGCCAAACTGGTGCTGGATTTTTGGATTCGGCCGGGAGCCCATGATCCCCCTCCCCCCCCCAAGAGCATTTATCGCCTGGCCCCGCCCCGCAAATTCGGCTGGTGGTTCCGGACCACCTCGGACCTGGATTATTTGCTCACCCCGCGAATCTCCTCGGGGGCGGCAATCCTGCTCCTGCTGGATTGAGGCAGGCCAAGGGAAAAGGCGGCAATTGCCAGCTAGGTCAGCCACCAACTCCCCTGATGGTTTAGCCGATAGTGGTGCAAGGGAAAACCGGTGGGTCCCGCGGTTGCAACAAATCGAAGCGTCCTATCGGGAACTTATTGAGATAATTTCCGGAAAGGCTCCATTTTTATTGGCGGGCCCCCAATAACAGGGCCGGCATCCTCCACCCCCGGGCGGCAGAGGATCTCAACGCCATTCCTTCAAGCTGATGGAGCCCTTCAGAATCTCCAGAAAGTGGCTGCGCCGCGAGGTCCAGGCCCCGGCATTGGCGTAAATCTTGCCATCTTCCATGACCTGCAGGCCGTGGCGGTGGCTATGGCCGAAAATCACGATATCAAAGCCCCGGGCAAAGAACTCCCCCGCGGCTTGCAGATATTGGGGACTGTCCACTGCGGCGGGAGCAAGTTGCGGTAATCTTCTATTTCTTAACCCGGCCAGCAACTCCATTAACCTTTCAATCTTAAAATAGAGATGAAATAGTTCCGGACGGAACCTCAGTAATTTCCCCAGGAACCTGGCTATTTGAATGTATTTTCCCTGATGATTTTGGAACAGGTAATCATAATAATGCCCATGCTCAATATGTATCCGCTTTCCGCCGGAAACCACCTCCAGGCAGGAAACCACCGGAAAAATGCCGGATTCTTCCAGGAAATTTTTAATGAAGATGTCGTGGTTGCCTAAAACGTAGTAGATTTTATTTTTGCCGCTATTAAAGAAATCCTTCAAGCTTTTTAACGCCGAATCCAGGTCCTTTAAGAATTTAGGAATGGAAAATTGTAACAGGTCCATCCCATCGCCATTGATGCAAAGACTGATATTATTTCTAGAGAGATGTTTCAAAAAATTTCGGAGACTGCGGCTCTTGAGAAAAGAGGGGTTTCCCAGGTGCAGATCGGAAATTACACAGAGATGGTCTTCCTCAACCCGGATGCCAAGTTTCGCCATTTTATCCGCCCCGTCGCCTGATAAGATCTAACCCACTTCATTCATGAACTTTTCAAAATATGCGACAACTTATTGAAATGCATGATATATTTTGAAAGCCCTAATAAGCAGAGTGTTTTTTGCACAGGCTGGAAAGCCTGTGCCACCAGGTTCTTTGCCTCCTGGTGAATTATACCGTGTCCGCTTTCAGGTGCAACAAACTCAACCTGTAACTTATTGATAAATCTTATTTATTTTAACCGAAAACCGAAGACCGAAAACCGAAAACGGTATTATTCGGGCTAAGCGCCGGAATCGCCTCAACGTGGATAAAGAATGCCGGCGCGCTTCCGGATCGAGGATATTATCTGGGGCATGGTCATCGCGGTTCCCTTTTGGGTCAGAAAATTGGGGAGATGACCTCCCGGATCGGTCAACAGCCGATAAGTGACTTTAGTTTTGTTATTCCCGAAAGGTTCCAGAAGCCACTCGCCGCAATTTTCCCGCAGGTTGCCGATTTCCAGAGACCAGTTGCTTTTATAGATATGCCGGGCGCAAAGGGTCTCGTCCTGCAAAATTTTTATGATGTACCACCGGTTGCTGATGGGCCAGGGGAAATCCAACAAACTATAAAGATAAATCAAGTATTTCCGGGCAGGGACCCGATAGCTGGCAGGATCCGGCGGCGCCGGATCGAGCAGCGCCTCCACCTCTTTGGGGGTAACGGGCTTCTTTTCCAGGATCCCTTTGAGCCTCTCCGGCCTCACCGCCATGCTTTTCAGGGTCCGGGGCATAAAATCCTTATAATTGTTTACGTCGGTGATCACCTGCCAGACAATTTCCGGAGGGGCGTCGATCACCCCTTTTACCTCGCCTCGTTTCTGCGAGGTTCCGGGCACATCCTCGCAGAAGGAAACGATCTCTCCTGATGCCAATCGGTCAGGGGAGTCGGCAGAAAAAGTGGGGGAGGGAAAAAAAAACGCCGCGGCCCCAAGAACTGCCCAGGCCCAGGAGAGCCGCCTTCTCGTCAGGGTAACCGGAGACACCATGGGCATGGCCTTCTTGTAAGTAACGGTTGGCAAGGAATTATGCGGCAGCTTATCGCCGCCGGTCCCATGGGGGAATCCCCCGGCGGTTACTGCGTAAACCTGGCAGGTTACCGCGAGATGCTCCCCTGCATTTTATTAAACGGAATCCGGTGAATTTCTGATAAAATAAGTTATTGATAAAAAGATTTCAAGGAGTCCCACATGGTTGACCTGAATATGGGGGTGGTCCAGCCCATCAAACTCACCTTAAAAAGCCGGTTTAAATTCCGCTGCCACCCCGGAGTGTCCTGTTTCACGGAGTGCTGCGGCCGGACCACCATCATTCTCACCCCTTATGACATTTTGCGCCTGCGTCAAAGGCTGGGCATCACTTCCGGAGGATTTCTGGACCTATATGCCCGCCGGGAGCAACACGACAAATCCGGCCTCCCCATGGTGGTCATGGATATGGAGAGATATGGAGGGCACTGCCCCTTCGTCCGTCCCGTAACCGGGTGCCAGGTGTACGGCGACCGGCCCGCCTCCTGCCGCTATTATCCCATCGGCCAGGGAAGCCTCATCACCGAAGAGGGCCTGGATGAGTTCTTTTTTTGCGTTAAGGAAGAACACTGCAAAGGTTGGGAGGAAGACGCGGAGTGGACCATTGAGACCTGGCGGGCCGACCAGGGTTTCGACCTTTACGATGAGATGAACCGGGAATGGAAGACCATGATGCTCCGGCGGGCGCCCGATGGCGGCCCGGTCACCGACGAGCGGGGTAATAACCTGTTTTACATGGTGGCCTATGACCTGGACCAGTTCCGCCGCTTCGTCTTCAAAAGCCGGTTTTTGCAGATCTTCCAGGTGGAAGACGAGGTGCAGGAAAGAATCTGGGATTCCGATGAGGATCTCCTGGAATTCGGCATTAATTACCTCAAGATGGCCTTGAAACTGGAAGACGCCAAGATCATCGGACTGGCCCCCCAAACCCGGGAGGCCGGCGTCTAATCGAACCATGCGGCGCCCCGGGCGGGTTTCCCCCCACTGGATGACAATGTTATTTATTACGGATCATCTTCACTAAAGGAGGCCGCCATGGCGCCGGTGCAGACGGAAGAGCTCAACGCCACCCCGGAAGAAATTGCCGGCATCTTGAAGAACTACCGGGTCATCGCCATAGTGGGCCTCTCTCCGAATTCCAGCCGCCCCAGCCACCAGGTGGCCCAGTACCTTCAGCAGCACGGCTACCGCATCATCCCCGTCCATCCTCGCTGCACCGAGGTTCTAGGGGAAAAATGCTACCCCAGCCTCCAGGACATTCCTTTCCCCGTGGAGGTGGTGGACATCTTCCGCCAAGTGGATGCCATTCCTGCCATCGTGGCGGAAGCTATAAACATCAAGGCTAAAGCGGTATGGATGCAGTTGGGCCTGGTGGAGCCGGATTCCGCCCGCCGGGCCCGGCAAGCCGGGATCCAGGTGGTTATGGACCGCTGCATGAAAGTGGAGCACGCCCATTTACAGTAGTAGTCAGGACCTGATTAGGGCATGGCCGATGGAAAACATCCTGGAAAAACGGTATGAAAAGCGAGGCGCCCTCCCCCCTTCCCGGTTGAACCAAGATGATATCCTCCAATTGGCCGCGTTAATCCAGGAAACGTTCTCCAAAACCGAAATAGAGCGTTTTTTTCGGATATCCACCAACATTGATGACACCCGGGTTTTTTCCAACTCCCTGGAAAATTTTTTGAGCCAACCCGAACTGCCGCAAAAATTTTCCGACCTGTCCTTTATGATGCAAGGCTGGCAGGGAAAGACCAGGTTCGACAAGGCGGTCTTGCTGGATTTCAGCAAGTATTCGGTGCAGTTGAGCGTGGGGGGCCTCGATCCGGTCTGGGTATATGACCAATGTCGCAAGATCGACAATTTCCTGAAAAATAAGACAGCCGGGTACTGGCCCCTTATCAGCCTGGAGCGCTTCCTGATCCTGGGCATCACCACGATCCTGGTCTGCAACATCATCATCTCCCGCCAACTCTTCCTGGATAAACTACTTTTGTTGGGCCTGTGGGTTTTTCTGGTATTCTTTGACACCCGGAAAGTCTGGCCTTACTCCTGCATCAGCCTGAAAAACAGATGGTCTGTCTTGGAAAAAGAAAATATCGCCTTGTTTTTAGTCTTCGGCGTTATAATGGGCGCCATTATCGGCGGCGCCATCATGCCCCTGTTGACGCGGTGACTTTTGCTTGCCCCTGGGCCCGGATTACCGCTTAACCCCGATGGAAGGAGCCTGTAAATCATGGAAACCACCCTCTTTAACCAACACGGCAAGGCGGTGGCTTATATTGGCGAGGATGGCCAGACCATTTACGCCTGGGACGGGCGCCCCGCGGCCTATCTGCTGGAAGACAAGGTTTACGCCTTCAACGGCAAGCAGTTGGGGTGGTTCGACAACGGCACCGTCTTTGACATCTTCGGCCTGCGCTGCGGGTTTATCCACCGCAAATCCCCCCTGGCCACCCAGATGGAGCCTGGCAAACCGGTGAAGGGCGCCAAACCCATGAAAAGCCCCCGGCAGATGCCGGTGGCCAAACCCGCCCTGTTGTACGGCTTCTCCGCCAAAAAACTGGAAGAAATATTGGAGGAAGGGGAGAACCAGTAACCAGTAATCAGTAATCAGTAACCAGTGGCCAGTGGTCAGTGGCCGGTTTTAAAAAATCTTTGTACTTTTACTGATTACTGATCACTGATTACTGATCACTGATTTAGTGGGAAAGGACGCCCATGCTGGCCCGGGTCAAAAGCGGCGCGCTCCAGGGAGTGGACGCCTTCATCGTGGAGGTGGAGGTGGACCTGGCCTTCGGAGCGACGGCCTTCATCACCGTGGGTCTGCCCGAGATCGCGGTCAAGGAAAGCATCTTCCGGGTCAAGGCCGCGGTGAAAAACTCCGGCTATCCCTTCCCCAGCGGCCGGGTCACCATCAATCTCGCCCCCGCCGACGTGCGCAAGGACGGCACCGGCTTCGATCTCCCCGCGGCCTTGGGGATTTTATGCGCCCAGGGCATCGTCCCCCAGGATGGCCTGGAGAAGCACCTGCTCTTCGGGGAGCTTTCCCTGGACGGCCGCCTTAAACCCACCCGGGGAGTGCTGTCCATGGCCCTGGCGGCCCGGGACGCCGGCCTGGCCCTGGTCATCCCTCCGGCCAACGTCCGGGAGGCGGGCGTGGTGGCCGGCCTGGACCTCTACCCGGTGGAGACCTTATCCCAGGTGGTGGAGTTTCTCTCGGGACGCCTGAACCTTCTTCCCGCGCCGCCGCCCCCGCCGGAGGTGCAAAACCCGGAGCCGCGTTTCGAGGTGGACTTCCGGGAGGTCCGGGGCCAGGAGCCGGTGAAACGGGCGCTGCTGGTGGCCGCCGCGGGGGGCCACAACGTCCTCATGGTAGGCCCCCCGGGCGCGGGGAAAACCATGCTGGCCCAGCGCCTCCCCTCCATCCTCCCGCCCCTGAGCTTCGAGGAAGCCCTGGAGACTTCCAAAATTTACAGCATCATAGGGCGTCTGCCTGCGGGTCAAGCCCTCATCACCGCCCGGCCCTTCCGGTCGCCCCATCATACCATCTCCGACGCGGGGCTCATCGGCGGCGGCACCACCCCCCGGCCCGGCGAGGTGAGCCTGGCCCACCACGGGGTGCTCTTCCTGGACGAGCTCCCCGAGTTCCGGCGCTCCACCCTGGAGGTCCTGCGCCAACCCCTGGAGGAGGGCCGGGTCACCATTTCCCGGGCTTTAACCTCCCTCACCTACCCGGGGCGCTTCATGCTGGTGGCCGCCATGAACCCCTGTCCCTGCGGCTTTTTCGGCGACCCCCGCCAGCCCTGCTCCTGCACCCCCAAGCAGATTCACCAGTACCGGGCCAAGATTTCCGGGCCGCTACTGGACCGCATCGACATCCAGATCCAGGTGCCCGCGGTGAAGTTCCAGGACCTGGCGGACCAGGAGTCCGGGGACAGCTCCCCGGCCCTCCGGGACCGGGTGGTCCGGACCCGGGAAATTCAGGGGCGGCGCTTCGCCAAGAGCAGCGGCGTCTTTGCCAACGCCCACATGACCCCCCGGATGCTCCGGCAGCACTGCCCCCTGGACCAGGCCTCCCAGCGGCTTCTGGAGGCGGCCATGGAGCGCCTGGGCTTTTCCGCCCGGGCCTTTCACCGCATCCTCAAAATCGCCCGCACCATCGCCGACCTGGAGGCCGCCCCGGCCCTGGCTCCGGCCTACGTGGCCGAGGCCATCCAGTACCGGACCATGGACCGGAATTTATCCCTGGTTACCAACTACGCCGCCAAGGAAACATCGGTGAAATATCTGAGGGAGCTTATTGAGCCGTATCGCAAATGATCTCTGGTAAGGAGCGGCTTACGCGCCATGAAATGGGGCGGTGGGCGCCCCCTAATACCGTTTTCGGTTTTCGGTCTTCGGTTTTCGGTTAAAATAAATAAGATTTATCAATAAGTTACAGGTTGAGTTTGTTGCACCTGAAAGCGGACACGGTATAATACCGAGTTGCGATCAAACGAGTAGAATTGTCATTCTGAGTGCAGCGAAGAATCTAGATTCTTCACTCCGCTTCGCTCCGTTCAGAATGACAAACTCAAAATTACCTCTTTGAGCGCAACTTGGTATTAGCC